>Ga0187780_10001550_pt1 | contig 17367 bp, 21 predicted proteins | sample 1015_Q2_SP10_20__FD_132429 | JGI IMG/M metagenome (GOLD analysis project Ga0187780, IMG submission 132429) | Tropical peat soil microbial communities from peatlands in Department of Meta, Colombia - 1015_Q2_SP10_20_MG | ecosystem: Environmental > Terrestrial > Soil > Wetlands > Peat | place...
CGAATCCGGAGATCGCGGCCGAGCTGTTCATCAGCCGCAAGGCGGTGGAGTACCACCTGGGCAACATCTACGCCAAGTGCGGCGTGCACGGACGGCAGCAGCTGCGGCGCTTCGTCGAGCAGTGGCGCCAGCCGGCCCGGGCCTGACCGGCTCCGGGCGCGGCAGGTTGGCGCCGCCCCCGGATCACGGCGACCCGGCGAGGCAGGCGCCGATGCGGCGGAGCTGAGCGGTGGCGCCGCCGAGCGCGAACTCGCCCAGCGTGGCCGCGACGAAGTAGCGGTGCACCGGGTAGGACAAGTCGATCCCCAGACCGCCGTGCACGTGGACCGCGGTGTGCGCCACCCGGTGGCCGGCCTCGGCGGCCCAGAACTTGGCCGTGGCGACCGCCGGGCCGGCCGGCTGGCCGGCGTCGAGCAGCCAGGCGGCCTGCCACATCGTGAGCCGGGCCGCCTCCACGTCGATGTAGGCGTCGGCGAGGCGTTGCCGCACCGCCTGGAACGAGCCGATCGGCCGCCCGAACTGCACCCGGTTCCGCGCGTACTCCGCCGTCAGCTCCAGCGCCCGTTCGATGACCCCGCACTGCGCCGCGCACAACCCCACGGTGCCCCGAGACACCAGCCAGTCCGCTATCTCCGCGCCCTGCCCGGGCTCGCCGAGCACCCGGTCATCGTCCAATGGGACACCGTCCAGCACGACCCGGCCAGCCTCCGCGAAATCCGTCAGCTCCTGCCGCTGCACGCTCAGCCCGCGGTCACCGGGCTCGGCCAGGAACACCATCACCCCACCGGGCGCCGCGGCGGGCACGAGCAGCACGTCCGCCCGCGGCGCGGCAGGCACCGCCGTCTTGACGCCCGCCAGCACCCATCGCCCGTCTTCGCGTTCCGCGGTGGCCGACGGGGCCCGCGGGTCATCGCCGTCCTCCTCCGCCAGCGCGGCGGTGAGCACCACCGAGCCGCGGCCAGCCGGGACAGCCCACCGGTCCAGCAGCGCCGGCGACCCGAACCTGGCCAGAGCCCCCGCCCCCAGCACGATCGAGGCCAGATAGGGCACCGGCGAGGCAGCGCGGCCGATCTCGGTCAGCACCGAGCAGTGCTCCAGCAGGCCGAGCCCCGCCCCGCCGAGCGCCTCGGGCAGCCCGGCCGCCAGCACGCCGGCCGCCGCGAGGTCCGCCCACTGGCGTTCCGGCGCGTCCCGCTCGGCCAGGATCTTCCTCGCCAGTCCGGCGAGCTCGTCCTGGGCCTCGCTGAGCGTGAAGTCCATCAGTTCCTCCGGGAAGTGCAGGGCCAGAAGTGCGGGGCTAGCGGCGGGCCACGGGAAGCCCCAGCGCGGCGGCCGCGATGATGTCTCGCTGTACCTCGTTCGTGCCGCCGCCGAAGGTCATGAGGAGCGCACCGCGGTGCATCCGCTCGATCCGGCCGGCCAGCACCGCCCCGGCGGACCCCGAACGGACCTGCGCGTTCGCGCCCAGCACCTCCATCAGCAGCCGGTACGCCTCGACGGCGAACTCGGTGCCGAACACCTTCGTGACCGAGGCCGCCGCCGGGGCCACCGTGCCGTCGGACGAGGACGCGACCTTCCAGTTGATCAGCTTGAGGAACTCCGCCTTGGCGTGCACCCGGGCCAGGTTGAGCTGCACCCATTCGGCGTCGATCACCCGCCGCCCGCTGGCCAGCCTGGCCGACGCCGCCCAGTCCCGCACCTCGGCCAGCGCCGACAGCACGGGCGCCGCCGAGGTCAGCGCCACCCGCTCGTGGTTCAGCTGGTTGGTGATCAGCGGCCAGCCCTGGTTCTGCTCGCCCACCAGCGAGGAGACCGGCACCCGCACCGACGAGTAGTAGGTAGCGCTGGTCATCACGCCCGCGACCGTGTGCACCGGTGTCCACGAGAAGCCGTCCGCGCTGGTCGGCACGATGATGACGGACAGGCCCTTGTGGCGTTCAGCCTGGGGATCGGTCCGGCAGGCCAGCCACACGTAGTCCGCGTACTGGATCAGGCTGGTCCACATCTTCTGGCCGTTGATCAGGTAGTCATCCTCGCCCGCCTCCCCCTGCCCTTCCCCCTTCACTCGGACCGCGGTGGTGCGCAGCGACGCCAGGTCGGTGCCGGCCTCCGGCTCGGAATACCCGATCGAGAAGTGGATCTCGCCCGCGGCGATCCGCGGCAGGTAGAACGACTTCTGCGCGGGGGTGCCGAACCGCATGATCGTCGGGCCCACCGTGTTGATGGTCAGGAACGGCACGGGGACCCGCGCGGTCGCCGCCTCGTCGGTGAAGATGAGCTGGTCGAGCATGGTGCCGCCGCGTCCGCCGTATTCTTCCGGCCAGCCGAGCGCCAGCCAGCCGTCCCGGCCGAGCTGCCGGACGACCCGGCGGTAGGCCTCCCCGTCCCCGTAGTCGCCGTCCCCCCCGGACAGCGCCGCGCGGACCTCCGGCGTCATCAGGCCGCCGAAGTACGCCCGCAGCTCCCGCCGCAGCCGTTCCTGCTCGGGGGTATACGCGATGCGCATGCCGTGCCTCACTCCATAGTTCGCGTTGTTCAGGATTATGCTCCGGTTCTCGCCGGCCCTGCGTGTACCGGCCGCTCGCACGGGCTCAACCGGCCCGTGCTCGCTAGCCGGTCTGAACAACGCTCACGGGCTCCGTTAAACTAGAACGTGTTCTATTAGCTTACATGGGAGCAGCGGGGATGCCCGAGGCGTTCATCATCGACGCCGTGCGCACCCCGGTCGGCCGCCGCGGCGGCGGGCTGGCCGCCGCGCACCCGGCCGATCTCGGCGCGCACGTGATCGCCGCGCTGCTGGCGCGCACCCAGGCCGATCCGCTGGCGGTCGACGACGTCGTGTTCGGCTGCGTGGACACGGTCGGCGCGCAGGCGGCGATCACCTGGTCCTGACGCTGCGCGAGCCGGTCGGCGTGGTGGGCGCGGTAATCCCGTGGAACGCTCCGCTGGCGTTGTTCGCCCAGAAGGTGGCGCCGGCCCTGGCGGCCGGCTGCGCGATCGTGCTCAAGCCCTCGGAGTACGCCACGTTCGCGGTGCTGCGGCTGGCCCGGCTGATCGCCGAGGAGTGCGGCCTGCCGCCCGGCGTGCTCAACGTGATCACCGGCCCCGGCGAGCCGTCCGGGGACGCCCTGATCAGCCACCCGATGGTGGACAAGCTGTCGTTCACCGGCAGCCGGGCTCGATGGTCAGCTACGGGAACCCGTTCGACCCGGAGGTCATGGCGTCGCCCCTGATCAGCACCCGCCAGCTGGACCGGGTCCTCGGCCTGATCGCTCGCGGGCGCCAAGAGGGCGCTCGGCTGGTGTGCGGCGGCAGCCGCGCCGACGGTGACCTCGCGGCGGGCAACTTCGTCGTGCCGACGCTGTTCTCCGACGTGTCCAACGACATGAGCATCGCCCGGGAGGAGATCTTCGGGCCGGTGCTGTCGGTGATCCCGTTCGGCGACGAGGACGAGGCGGTGCGGATCGCCAACGACACCGAGTACGGCCTGGCGGCCACGGTCTGGGCGTCGGACGTGCACCGGGCGATGCGGGTGACCAAGGCGCTGCGGGCCGGCACGGTCGGCATCAACGGCTACCAGCTGGAACCGAACTCGCCGTTCGGCGGCTTCCGGCAGTCCGGGATCGGGCGCGAGGGCGGCCGGGCTGCCGTCGAGTCCTACACCGAGCTCAAGACCGTCCTGCTGCCGTTCACCGACGAGATGATGTAGCCGCCGGGCAGGCATTTACCCGAGACGGCTGCCGCGTGGACATCCGGCCCGCGCGACCCGGTGACCCTGGACCGCTAGGTGAGTTCTTCCACCTGCTCGCTGAACACCGACATCTGGGACATGAGCCGCCCGCCCAGGTAGGCACTCACGATCCCGAGGTTCTCGGTGATGAGCTGGGCTCGTATGGTCAGCCGCTCGAACTCCTCGCTGCTGCGAATGCGCGCGAGCTTGTCCTGGTCGCCGCGCAGCAGGAAAAACCCGCCGAGTTCCCCGCCGTGCGGCTCGAGCAGAACCGGCTCGAAGCTCTCGATCTCGCCCTCCTGCTGCAGCCGTGCGTAATACTCGAAAGCTTCGTTGAACACCTTGATGGCCTCTCGCTCGCGGCCCCGCACGGGAGCCCCGAATCCGAGAAAGAGCCCGGAATCTGCCATGACCCACCCCTGCCTCGTCTCGTGGTCGCCACCAGGCATGCCATCCGCCTGCCACACGCATGACGTCCCCGCACGCCCTGGCGCGACTAGTGATCGCTGTCTGGAACTGCGCTGTCCACACCCCGCCCACCTGGCCGCGCACGGCTGCGGTCCGCCGCCGTCTCGTACCACGATGCTTGGCGCCCTGACACCGCATACCGAGCCTAGCGCGACCACGTGCGGCGCGGTAGCCGCGGCGGCCACGCGCGTGCAGCCCAGCCCCGAGGTCACCCCGGATCGCACCCGGTGCGCGGCAGGCGGGCGGCTCCCGGGCGTGAACGGCCCCGGCGGCTGCGGGAAGCCGTCACGGAAAGGCTCCGGAGGTCTCGCCCGGCCCCTGCCGCGGCGGGATCGGCGCCTTGCCGCCTGGTGCTCCTCTGGTGGATCCGGGTGAGCATAAGCACGCTGGCGGTGATTCCAGTGGCGCCGAGAATGATCAGCCGCGGGTCGGACTTGTGCAGGCCGAAGGCCAGCCAGCAGGTGAGTTCGCCGAAGATGAGCAGCCAGGTCCCGGGTGAGACGCCACTGGGGTGCGGTGTCCGGTAGGCGGCCCAGACCGACGGCGTGACCTGCAGGATGAACGCGGCGGTGAGAAGTGTTCCCAGGCCGGTACGGCCAGCGAGGCCGCAGGCGGCCAGGAGCGTGGCCGCCCACGTGCTGATCAGCACGGCCGGCCGTGGCCTGGCCCGCCCTCGCCGGGTCAGCATCACCGCGAGCGTTCCGGCGAGCAGCGTCGCAGAAGACGACGGGATCAGCGCGGTCCAGTACCGGGACAGGGTGAAGTAGGCGGCCCAGGCCGCGTTGTTGACGCTGGTCAGCGCCGCCCACGACCAGGACACGCCGGTAGTGTCGCCGCTGGCCGCGAGCTTGCGGACCTGGGGCAGGAACTGCGGGACCGCGAAGCCGGCGGCAGCGATGGGAGCGTAGTCGAGCAGGCTGGTCACAGCGGGGTCATGTCCTCCGGCACGAGAAACGGTTCTCTGTTTCACAAAATTACGCCCATTTCGGCGAAGTTATCTTGCTTATTTATGCCGAATGAGCTGCTATGATAGAATTAAGTTCGTGATTGATGCGATTAACCGAAAAATTCTTGCTGAGCTTCAGGCGGAGGGCCGCCTCACCGTCACCGAGCTCGCCCAGCGGGTCGCGCTCAGCGTCGCCCCCTGCCACAGGCGGCTCCGCGAGCTGGAGCGCACCGGGGCGATCCGCGGGTACCGGGCCATCATCGACCCCGCGGCGGTCGGCCTGGGCTTCGAAGTGCTTGTCCACGTCACCATGGACCGGGAAGACGCCTCGACGATCACCGAATTCGAACGCGGGCTGGCCGGCATCCCGGAGGTCCGCCACGCGGAACGGCTGTTCGGCGACCCCGACTACCTGGTCCGAGTCGCCACCGCCGACCTGGCCTCGTACCAGGCCCTGCGCGACGAGAGACTCGCCGCCCTGCCCGGCGTGCAGCGGCTTACCTCGACGATCGTGATGAAGCGGATCGTGGACGACCGGCCGTACCCCACTTCGCGGCCTGCCGGCCGCCCGCACAGGGAATAGCCGGCAAGATCGCCCGGCCAGCTCGCGCACGGTCTGCGGCGGCACGGCTGCCAGCTGGTCTCGTGCATGCCCATGCCATCAGCTTCCCCGGCCCGGATTTCTGGCGGCAACCGGTTTCCGGCGGCGCCTGGCGCGCTGCGCCTGGAGGCGTTGCTCTTGGGCAGCTCAGCGAGATGCCACCCACCACATGACCATCTAAACTGTTTGACCGGTCTCTGGGTGACCTGTTAAATAGATTTACTAGTCACTACCGAGGCCGGGTGCCGCGGCCTGCCCGCGGCCTGACCAGTCGGAGGCGGGACGTCATGGTGATCCTCTTCGGGCTCGCCGCCGCCGTCCTTTACGGCAGCGGCGACTTCCTCGGCGGCATGGCGACCCGCGGGGCGAACGTGCTGGCGGTGCTCACGCTGGCCGGAACCGCCGGAGCGATCATCGCGCTCGCCGCGGCGGCGATAGCGCCAGGCCCGGCGAACCTGGCCGGGCTGGCCTGGGGGACCAGCGCCGGCCTGATCGGCGGTCTGGGCCTGATCATCTTCTACGTCGGCCTGGCGGACGGGCCGATGAGCGTGGTCGCGCCGGTATCCGGGCTGGTATCCACGGTGCTGCCAGTCACCGTGGCGCTGGCCGAGGGCGAGCGGCCCGGCGCCGGCGTCTACGCGGGCGCGCTGCTGTGCCTGGCCGCGATCGTGCTGGCCAGCTCGGCCGGCGATACCAGCGCAGCGCAGCACCCCGGCCGCCCGGGCCGGGCGGTTGCCTGCGGCGTCGCGGCGGGCGTCTCGTTCGGCCTGTTCTTCCTTCTCATCCGCAACGCCGGGCAGTCCGGGGAGGTGTGGCCGGTGGCGGCCGGGCGGATCGGCGAGCTGGCGGCCGTCCTGGCCGCCGCGGCCGTGCTGCGGCGCGGCCTGCTGCCGCGCGGAGCGGGGGGCCGTCTCCTGCTGGCGGCGGCCGGCGCGGGCGTGATCGACGTCGCCGCGAACATCTGCTACGTGGCGGCCACCAGGACCGGCATGCTCGGCCTGGCCGTCGTGCTGGCCTCGCTCTACCCCGGGGTCACCGTGCTGCTGGCCAGGGTGGTGCTCGGCGAGCGGCTGCGCTGGGTGCAGCGGGTCGGCCTCGGGCTCGCCGCGATCGGCATCCTGCTCGTCGCCGCATGAACCCTCCCCTCCTCAAACGGCCGCGCCCGGCCGGGACGGCACCGAGGTGGCAGAAGCGGTCGGGACGGCCGTCGCGCGTGTGCGCCCGCGGGTTGAGGTCGTATTGCTGCGATGGGGTTGAGGTCTCATTCCCGCGATGGGAGGTTCGGCGCTGCTCGCCGGGCGGTGAGTCGGGCCTCCAGGCCGTCGAGGATGGCCCGGAGGCCGAACTCGAAGCTGTCCTCGGGAGCCGCCCCGGCGGGAGCATCCTCGTCACTGTTCCGGAGTCCGCTGCTGTCAGGCGGCAGCGACCGGGCCGATTTCGACTCCCGCCAGCTCGGCGTAGATGAGGAAGCGGAACGGGTCCTGCAGCTGGTGTCGCTCCATCAGCCGGTACAGGGCCTGCTGGCGCAGCTGCGCCAGGTCTCCGGCGCCGGGGTGGCGGGCCAGCCCGGCGGTGACGATCTCCAGGGCGAGGGCGGGATCCCGCTGGGTCAGCAGGGCCTGCGCCGCCGCGGCAAACCGTTCCGGCCTGCCGCCGGCCAGCAGGTCCAGCGCCGCCGCGCGGTCAGCCGCGTCGACGGGCTCCAGCCCCTGCCCGTCCGGCTGCCAGTACCCGGAGTGCTGATGGTAGAGCCGCTGCACGAAGTGATCCCGGATGGCCAGGTACGGGCCCACGGCAGCAGGATGCTCGCGCAGCACGTCCGGCAGGACGCTGGCCTTCAGCAGCCCGGTCAGGGTCAGGCCGCGGCCGATGCCCGCGAGCGACCGGTCCCGCAACTCGGTCAGCGCGGCGAGCAGGCCCGGGACGGCGGCCACGGTGAACAGCTCGGTCAGCAGCGTGTGGCCGTGCACCAGCAGGCGCGGCTTGATCGCGGCGATGAGCGCGAGCGTGTCGAGCAGTCCGTCGGGTGATCCCTCCGCGAAGAAGGGCGCGCCCAGGTAGGGCATCATCACGTCGCCGGCGAACAGGACGCCGCTGGCGGGCAGGTAGACCAGGAGGGCGTCGCTGGTCTCGCCGCCGGTGGTCGGGTACAGGACGAAGTCCGTCCCGCCGATCGACAGCGTGGTTTCGCCGGCGATCGGCCGGTCCACCGTTATGTCCGCCGGCCTGGCGTCCGCATCGCCGTGGCCGGACCCGGCTGCCGTTCCGGTGAAATACCGGAACGGGAACACGTGTTCGTGCTGCCGGCGCAGCTCGGCCGGGAAGCCAGCCTGGGCGATCACCCGTGTACCCGGGCCGGCGAGCGCACCGATGCCGCCGGCATGGTCGAAGTGCGCGTGCGTCAGCATCACATGACTCACCTCGCGAGCGTCCACGGCCGCGTCGGCCAGCGCGCCGGCGACGCGGTGCCCGGCGGTTCCGGCGTCGATCGCAACGACGCCGCTCTTGGTGCTGACGAAGCCGAAGTCGGCGAAGTCGTAGCCCTGCGCCACCCGGATGCCGGGCGCCACCTCGACGACCCGGGGCGAGCCGAACCGGTAGCCGTCGGCCGCGTTCGCCCAGCCGCCCCCGAACTGCAGCCGCGCCTGCCCCGGAGCCGATGACAGGCCGGAGTCCGCGGCGGCCTGGGCCGCCCGGTCGTCCTGGCCCAGGGCGGCATAGGCCGTGGCTAGCCCGTGGTAGGCGGCGCGGATCATCGTGCTCGGGAACTGGTCGCGGACGGCCAGCACGAACTCCAGGTCGGCGACGGCCTGCTCGGAGTGCCCGGCCTCGGCCGGCAGCGCCGCCAGGGCCAGGCCGCGATAGTACTGCGCCGGTCCGAGATCCCGGCTGGCCGCGTCATCCAGCCGGGCCAGGCCCGCCGGGATGTCCTCGCCCGCGCGGACCCCGAAGTACCCGGCCAGCGCGAGCGGCAGCGCCTGGTCCGGCTGGCTGGCCGCGAGGGCCTCGAAGTAGGCCTGCCCCTCGTGATCGGCTCCGGTGGCGGCGAGCACCGTGGCCAGCGTGATGAGCGTGGCCCGGTCCGCGCCCGGCCAGCTGGCCGCCACCTTGAGCGCCTCGACGTTGTGGTCCTTGATGATCTGCTGTGACATGGCGGTGCTTCTTCCTCCTTCAGTCGGCGGCTACGGTTTGCCTGCAGTCGGCGGCTACGGTTTGCGTCTCTGCCTGGGTTGGCTGAGCTGAGGGCGGGGCTGGCCGGTCGGGCCGGGCGGGCAGGAACAGGACGGCCAGGACGGCCCCTGCCGCGGCCACGGCGCCGGCGAGGGCGCTGGCGGTGAGGCCGCGCAGGAAGGCGGTGGTGGCGGCGTGCCGCAGCGCCAGGCCCAGGGCCGGGTCGCCGCGGGCGGTGATCTGGCCGGCGGCCGCGAGCAGCAGCGCGACGAGGATCATGGGTTCGGATCGTATGGTTGAGATACTCAGATAGTTGGTTTAAAAAGTCAAGCAATTTTTCTTGAATATCAACCAGGCGCGGGCTAACCTGGGGCTGTGCGGAGCTACGGTCAGTACTGCTCGATCGCCAAGGCGCTCGACGTCGTCGGCGACAGGTGGACCCTGCTGATCATCCGGGAGCTAATGATCCGCGGCGCGTGCCGGTACACCGACCTGAAGAAGGGGCTGCCCGGGATCGCGACCAACCTGCTCTCGGACCGGATTCGCGAGCTCGAATCGGCCGGCCTGATCCGGCGGGAAGACGCCCCGCCTCCCATCGCCACGACGCTGTTCCACCTGACCGAGGCCGGCGCGGAGCTGCAGCCTGTCCTCGACGCCATCGGCCGGTGGGGGGTCAGGTACATGACCGAACCCGCCGAGGGCGACGTTTTCCAGGGCCACTGGTTCGCTTACCCGGCCTCGTTCTTCCTGCACGACCGCGATCCTGGCGGGCCGCCGGCGTCGATCGAGCTGCGCACCGCCAGCAGCCCCGTGGTCATCGAGGTATCCGGCGGCTCGGCTCGGCTCCGGCCCGGCCCGGCGGCAGCGCCCGACCTCGTCCTGCAAGGCGAGCCGCGGCTGATCCTCGCCCTGTTCTCCGGCGGGCTCACCGCCGCTGAGGCGGCAGATCGCGGCCTTCGGATCAGCGGTGACGCCAGCGTGCTGCGCCGCGTCCTGCCCGAGCCGGCGGCCGCGTCTTAGCCGATGCCGCGGCCGGCGGTGCCGGACCGGTCAGCGCCGTATCGCGGCCGCCCAGTCGGTCTCGTCTCGCAACCGCCGCTTGAGCAGCTTGCCGCCGGGATTGCGCGGCAGCGGCGCCGCGCTGACCGCGACGTACTGCGGGATCTTGAAGTCGGCGATATGAGCGCCGAGGTAGTCGAACACCGCTGCCGCATCGAACGTGACGCCCGGCGCCGGCACGATCACGGCGCCCACCTTCTCGCCCATCATCTCGTCGGGCACGCCGAGCACCGCTGCCTCATAGACCCCTGGTGCCCCGGCGAGGGCGTTCTCGACCTCGACGCAGTACACGTTCTCGCCGCCGCGGTTGATCATGTCCTTCATCCGGTCCACCAGGTAGACCAGGCCCTCGTCATCGATCCGGGCCAGGTCGCCGGTATGCAGCCAGCCGCCGCTGAAGGCCGCAGCGGTGCCTTCGGGCTTGTTCCAGTAGCCCGAGACCACGTTGGGCCCGCGCACCAGCAGCTCGCGGGTGCCGTCGGGCAGCACGGCATCGAGGCGGACGTCGCACACCGGCGCCGGGAAGCCTACCGAGTCGGCGTGGGCCACGAACTCGTGCGGCAGGAACGTCGCCACGCTCGAGGTCTCGGTCAGGCCGAAGCCGTTGCCGAGCCGCGCTTGCGGGAAGGCCTTGGCGAGCCGGGTGACCAGGTCGGGCGCGATCGGCGCCCCGCCGTACGAGACCGAGCGCACGGAGGAGATGTCGACTTCGGCGAACGCCGGCTGGCTGATCGCCAGCCAGTAGATCGCCGGCACCGTGACCATGGTGTCGATGCGCTCCTCGGGGATGGCGCGCAGGAAAGCGCCGACCTCGAAGGCCGGCATGATCACCGCGGCGCCGCCGACGTACATCGCGACCAGCAGCTGGCTGTTGCAGCCGGTCACGTGGAACAGCGGCACCGAGATCAGGGTCCGCAGGTCGTCGGGCGTCGCATAGAGCGCGCGCCGGCACGTCTCGGCGTTGGACAGGAAGTTCTCGTGACTGGTCACGGCGCCCTTGGGGAAACCGGTGGTGCCGCTGGTGTAGAAGATCGCGGCCGGGTCGGCCGGGCCCTGGTCGGCGACGGCGAGCGGTTCGCCATCCGGCAGCGCGGCTCCCGGCGTGAAGACGTGACGCGCACCCGAGTCGGTGATGACATAGCCGGCTTCTTCGTCAGTGAAGCGGGTGTTGACCGGCACGACGACGGCGCCGGCCAGCACGCCGCCGAAGAAGGCCAGCACCCAGTCGACGCCGTTGGGCAGGCCGATCGCCACCCGGTCGCCGCGCTCGACGCCGAGGGCGCGCAGCCCGCCCGCCACCCGCGCAGCCCGGTCCCACAGCTCGCGGTAGCTCAGCCGCGGGCCGCCGCCGGTTTCCGCGACGGCCTCCGCGGCGCCCCGCCGCTCGACGCTCGCGCGCAGCATGTGCACCAGGTTGGCGGGCAGGACGTCGTAGCGCTTGATGCCGTCGGGTCCCCGGGTGACGCCGGTGAGGTCGAAGACACCGCCGAGGCTGCCGCGGTCGGCGCCGGCCGGGCTGCTCATGCCGCACCGCCCTTGGCGGGCGTGAAGTAGCGCACCGGGTTCTCGACCAGCATGGTGTCCAGCTGCGCCTGCGTGACGCCCGCCTCGAGCAGCGCGGGCAGCACGTCATCGCTGATGTGCTCGTAGTGCCAGTTCGGCGCGGCAGCGGCGCGGGCCGCGTCATGAGCCGCGCCGAAGTAATCGATGAAGCAGTTGGCATCGTGGGCCAGCACCATGCTCGGGGCGTAGCCGCGCGCGGCGAGCGCGGCGATGGTCTTGACGCGTTCGGCGCCGGGGTTGAACAGGTCAAGCCCGAACCGGTCCATGCCCAGCAGCACGCCCTGATCGGCGAGCTCGGTGAGGTAGTCCAGGTCATTGCTGTCGCCTGCGTGCCCGATCATCACCTTGCTCAGGTCGACGCCCTCCTCCGTGAAGATCCGCACCGTGGTCCTGCCGGTCTGGTGCGGCCCTGAGGTATGCACCGTGATGGGCGCGCCCGTCTCCGCGTGCGCGCGGGCCACGGCGCGGGCGATCCGCTCGACGCCGGGCGTCAGCTCCGGAGTCTCCATGCAGCACTTGAGGAACGCGGCCTTGACGCCGGTGTCGCCGATGCCCTCGGTGATGTCCCGCACGAAGTCGGTGACCATCGGCTCGGGGATGTCGAGCAGCAGGCCGGGCCCCCGGTAGGCGTACTGCTGCGGCAGCTCCTCGTGGACGTACAGGCCGGTGGCGACGATGATGTTGACCGGCGTCTGCGCCGCGATCCGCTGGATGCGCGGGATGTAGCGGCCCAGGCCCCAGACGGTCGGGTCGACGATGGTGTGAATTCCCTTGGCGTGCAGGGAATTCAGCTTCGCGATGGCGTCGGCGACACGGGCCTGCTCGTCCCACCAGCTGCTGCCGTAGTTCTGCATGTGCTCGGTGGAGAGCACGAAGACGTGCTCGTGCATGAGGGTCCGGCCGAGATTGCCTAGGTCGACCGGGCCGCGCACGGTCTCGACGCTTGCCATGAATCCTCTTTTCGACGACGCTGCCGGGGATCGGGACGGGATGTTCCCCGGCAGCGTCTCAAGGGCCCTGGGCCGTAGTCAACGGCGCGGCGAGGCGAGCGCGGCAGGCTCCGGCCGGACGCGCAGCCCAGGTCAGGTGATGCCGGGCCCGGCGCGCGGCGGGATCATCGACGTCAGCAGGTCCAGCACCCCCGGGTTCGCGACGCCGCGCCAATCCTGGGCCAGCAGGCCCCACGGTTCGGGGTCACCCCAGTTGGACCGGTGCTGATTGATCACCGGGATGGTGCCCTTGGGCTGCGTGGGGTTGAGCGCCCACCAGCACCAGTCCACGTCGTTCTCGATGAGCCAGGCCTGGACGTTGTTCCACCACACGGCGGAGGCCGCCTGCCCGCCGTGCGGTGCCGGCGCCAGGCCGAAGCTGGCCAGCGACCTGGTGTCGTTGCCGAACTCGCCGATCCACAACGGGGCGATCTGCTCGCTGAGGATGTACCCGCCGTTGCGGCCCATCTGCTCGAAGTACGCCTGCTGGGACTGGCCCTGGGGGTGGAACCACGAATAGTCGTGCATGCTGTAGATGACCTGGCCGGGACGTTCGAGCCGCACCGGGTGCCTGGCCACGTCGGCCAGGTCGGCCGCGTAGTTGAGGCCCTCGCAGATGATCAGCACGTGCGGGCTGGTCTCGTGGATGAGGTTCCCGACCGTGGCTTACATGGCCGCGACGTCGGTCTTGTGCCTGGTCCCCCAGGTCGCGGTGCGGACGCGCCAGCCCACCCTCGCCCGCCTGGGCTCGTTCATGATGTCCATGGCGGCGACGAGCGGGTTCGGCTGGTACCGCGCCGCGATGTCCTGCCAGGCCGCGAAGAATTTCCTGGCCGGCCAGCGGTCGTTGTACCACAAGCCGTTGCGGTCGCGGTCCGAGCAGCACCACCCGGGGTCGAGCATGTGGCAATTCGGTATGACGATCAGGCCCTCATCGGTGAGCGCCCGGACGCAGGCGTCGTAGACGCCCATCGGCGTCGACCCGGCCAGGTCGGGGTTGGCGGCCAGGTACTGATCGGGTACCGGGGCGGTCTGCTCGGTCATCCACAGGCTGAACGGGAGCCGCACGCTGCTGAATCCGAGCCCGGCAATCCGCCTCGCCAGCGCGTGACGGTCCGTACGGTCCAGCCCCGGCGCCACGCCGAGGTCCTCGTGCGCGCCGTACCAGTTCACTCCGGCCAGGCGGACGCGGTTTCCGCGCGCGTCGACAATGAAGCGGCCGCTGGCCGACAGCGGTGTCGCGATATCCAGGTCAGTCACCTCCGGACCTCGCGCCGGCTACCGGGCCGTCCCGGTGCCGGGCCCGGGGAATCCGATGGTCTCGGTGGCCAGCGTGAGAGTGTCCTCGCACATGAAGCCCGCGGCCTGCGGTGCGGCGCCGAAGGACTGGCTCAGCGCGGCGTGCACCGACTCCAGCGTCCACATGCCATCGGCCGAGTCGGCGCGGAAGGCCGCCCGGATCCTCGGCGGCTCCAGCACCGCGGCCACCCCGCCGTGCACCACGAACACCTCGCCGTTGATCGTCTCGGCCGCCGGGCTGGACAGGTACACCACGAGCGGCGCGACGTGCTCGGGCGCGAGCGGGTCAACCGCCGCAACCGAGGGGGCGGGGAGACGGGCGGGGGGCCCATCAGGTCGGCCGTCATGGCGGTGCGGGCCCGGGGGCAGATCGCGTTGGCGCGGACGCCGTACCGCGCGCAGCTGCGCGCGGTCGTCACGGTGAGCGCGGCGATCCCGGCCTTGGCCGCGGCGTAGTTGGGCTGCCCGGCGGAGCCGAGCAGGAACGCCTCTGGCGAGGTGTTCACGATCCTGGCATAGACCGGGCCGCCGGTCTGCTTCTGCTGGTCGCGCCAGTGAGCAGTGGCGAAGCGCGTGGTCACGAAGTGGCCGCGCAGGGGGCACCACGCCGTACTTCGTCGGCGGCATCGTCAAGGAGGCGATCCGCGGCGACACCTGGATGGGACGCACCGTCTTCGAGGTCCTGGGCTTCGTCCGCAGCTCGCAAGCGCGGGACGTCCCCGACCTCCAGGTGCACGTGCTGCCGTGGTCGTACCCGTTCCCCAACCAGGACGCGCCCGTCCGGCACAAGGTCGACAAGCGCTGCGCCCTGACGATCATGCCCACGCTGATCTACCCGAAGAGCCGGGGCACCCTCCGGCTCGCCTCGGCGGACCCGTCGGCCGCACCGGTCATCGACCCGGGCTACCTGACCGAGCCCGACGACAGCCGGCTGCTGCTGGACGGGATGGAGCTCATCCGCGAGGTGATGGCCAGCAAGATCATCGCCGACCGCATCAGCCTGGAGCTGAGCCCCGGGCCTGGCTATCCGGACCGGGCCTCGCTGGCCCGGGAGCTGCCGAACCGCGCGACCTCGGTTTTCCACGCGGTCGGCAGCTGCCGGATGGGCGCGGACGAACGCGCCGTGGTGGATCCGGCGCTGCGGGTCCGGGGCGTCGACGGGGCTCCGCGTCGCCGACGCCTCGGTCATGCCCGGCATCACCGGCGGGAACACGAACGCCCCGGCGATGATGATCGGCGAGCGCTGCGCCAGCCTCATCACGGCGAGCCGGGCGGCCGCGGGCTCGTGATGCCGAACAAGAGCAGCTGTAGCAGGCTGTCCGCCACCTGGTCGGCGGTGTAGCCGCCCGCGACGCGCCACTGCGCCGGGATCCACAGCACGTCACGCAGCAGGCGGTAGGTGAGCCTGGCGTCGAGGTCCGCGCGGAACAGGCCGGACTCCTGGCCGCGCTCGAGCTGCGTGACCCAGGTCCGCTCGATCTCGCTCAACGCCTGGCGCAGGTAGCCGAACCGCGGCTGGGTGCTGAAGTAATTCCAGTCGTTCTGCAGCATGGCCAGCGCGGCGCGGTGCCGGGACAGGGTATGGCTGGTCGACCGCACGATCTGCTCCAGCACGTCCCGGGGAGACCCGGCCGAGGACACCGCGGCCCGGTAGTCGGCGAGCACGTCGTTGATGAAGCTCGACAGGATCTCATCGCCGATCGACTCCTTGGAGTCGAAGTGGTGGTACAGGCTGCCCGACAAGATGCCCGCGGCGTCCGCGATCTCGCGCACGGTCGTCGCGCGGTAGCCCTTCTGCGCGAACAGCTCGCCCGCGAGCTGTACCACGTCGGCCCGGCGCTGGCCCGCGGTGCCGCCCCCGCCGGTACCCGCGGCGCTCGGACGGCCCGCGGCCGCCGAACCGATCGGGGGTTCGGCCCGGCCGCTACCCTGGCGTGTCGTGCCCACGTGGCGATTATCGCAGTCCGGCGCCAGTTGACCTAACGCTTGCTCGGCTCGCGCCGGGGATCGGCGCGAAGCGCTCGTCGACTTCCTCGCCGGTCAGGCCGAAGTCAGCCAGCGAAGATCGACAGCATCCGCCGGGTCGCGGACGACGTCATCGCGAGACGGTAGGCCCCAGCGCCGAACGGCCGGCATCGCCCCGGGCGCAATGAGTAGAACTTGTTACAGTTATGTGGCCACATCCGGCAGACCGGACTCGTCGGGTACGTGTTCCCGATCGGCACCCGGAAGCAGACCTACCTGGTCTTCGACACCACCCTGGAAAAGGCGGTGCCCTTCGTCTACTCGGGCACCGCCGACACCGATGGCATCCAGACCTACGTGTTCACCGAGAACGTGCCCCCGACCCAGGTCACGACCATCACCGTGCCCGGGTCGTTCTTCGGCCTGCAGGCCAAGCTGGTGGCGCTGCCGGAGATCTACCAGATCCACCTCACCTACTGGGTCGATCCGGAAACCGGGGCCCCTGCTCAACGTCAACGAGTACGAGAAGGTCACCCTGCGCAGCCCCGCCACCGGCGCCACGGCCGCGCTGCTCTACAACGGCGACCTGGTGGCCACGCCGGGCACCGTGAGCGCGGTGGTCAGCCTCGACTCCAGCGGCCGCACCGAGCTCTCGCTGCTGAACACGATCCTCCCGCGGCTCGCCGGGATCATCGGCGCCGTGGCGCTGGTCGCGGGGATCATCCTGCTCGTCCGTAAGCCGCGCGAGGACATGGCCGAACTCGACGGCATCTCACCCGAGCCCGCCGCCCCGGCCGCCGCGTCCAGCCAACGCGCCGTGGTGCCGGTCACCGAAGCGGAGGCGTTCGAGGTCACCGGTGCCTCGCCCGAGGGCGAGGGACCGGACGCATCCGGCGGGCGCGCCGCGCGGTGAGCTCACCCGCGGGCGGCAGCGGGCCGTCTCGGCGCAGCAGCAGGCGGGCGGCGAGCTCGAGGTGGCTGCTCACGTCGTCCGCCGACGCGCGCCGGGTCACCCAGGCGACCAGGTTCGACAGCCACACATCGCCGATCAGCCGGGCGATCGCGATGTCGTCGGCGGTGGGCGGGCCGTCGTGCATGGCCCTGGTGAACATGCGCTCCATCTGCCGGGCGACCGTATTCACCTCGGCCGCCGCGCTCGGGTCGGCGAACATAAAGGCCCGCGTCATCGCCTCGGTGAGCATCGGCTCGCGCTGCATGCTCCGGGTGACCCGGGACAGCACGTACAGCATGCGCTCATACGGCGTCTCGCCCGGGACCGGCCTGCGGTCCAGCTTCTCCTGCGTCCGCTCGAACTCCAGGGTCAGCGCGGACACCAGCAGGTGGATCTTCGACGGGAAGTACCGGTACAGCGTCCCGAGCGCCACGTCGGCGCGCTCGGCCACGGTCCGCATCTGCACGGCGTCGTAGCCGCCCTTGGACGCCAGCGCCAGCGTGGCGTCCAGGATCCGCTTGCGCCGCTCGCGCTGGGCCGCCGAGCCGAAGTCGGCGTCGTCGGTGACGCCGAGCGCGCTGGTGGTCCGTGTTCTCGCTGGTGGCATGAGGTCCCTCGTCGTCG
>Ga0187780_10001551_pt1 | contig 17353 bp, 11 predicted proteins | sample 1015_Q2_SP10_20__FD_132429 | JGI IMG/M metagenome (GOLD analysis project Ga0187780, IMG submission 132429) | Tropical peat soil microbial communities from peatlands in Department of Meta, Colombia - 1015_Q2_SP10_20_MG | ecosystem: Environmental > Terrestrial > Soil > Wetlands > Peat | place...
CGGGGTGGTGGAGAAGTTCATCGGGGACGCGGTGATGGCGGTGTGGGGCACGCCGGTGGCGACCGAGGGGGATGCGGAGCGTGCGGTGCGCGCGGGGCTGGACCTGGTGGCCGCGGTGGCCGAGCTGGGCGAGCAGGCGGGGGTGCCGGGACTGGCGGCGCGGGCGGGGGTGGTCACCGGGGCGGTGGCGGTGACGCTGGGCGCGGCCGGGGAGGGGATGGTAGCGGGCGATGCGGTGAATACCGCAGCCCGCGTACAGGCGGCGGCCGGGCTGGGGCAGGTGCTGGTGGACGGGGCGACGCAGCGGCTGGCCGGGGACGGGGTCGGGTTCGCCGACGCCGGCGAGCACGCGCTGAAGGGCAAGGCGCAGCCGCAGCGATTGTGGCGGGCGACCCGGGTGCTGGCCGGGGTGGGCGGCCTGAAGCGGCTGGACGGGCTGGAGGCGCCGCTGATCGGCCGGGACGCCGAGCTGCGCACGGTCAAGGAACTCTTCCACGCGGCGGCGGAGCGGCGGGTGCCGCGGCTGGTGCTGATCTCCGGGCCGGCCGGGGTGGGCAAGTCCCGGCTGGGCTGGGAGTTCGACAAGTACATCGACGGACTGGCGGAGCGGGTGTGGTGGCACCGGGGCCGGTGCCTGTCCTACGGGGAGGGGGTGGCGTTCTGGGCGCTGGCCGAGATCGTCCGGCAGCGGATGGGCATCGGCGAGGAGGACCCCGCCGAGGTCGCCGCGGACAAGCTGCGAGAGGGGCTGGACCGGTTCATTCCCGATGATGCCGAGCAGGCGTACGTGGGTGCGCGGCTGGGTCGGCTGCTGGGAGTGCCGTTCGGCGGGGATGCCGGAGTTTCGCTGGCCCGCGAGGAACTGTTCGCCGGTTGGCGGCTGTTCTTCGAGCGGCTGGCCGCGGAGGGTCCGGTGGCGCTGTTGATCGAGGACGCTCAGTACGCTGACGCCGGGCTGCTGGACTTCCTGGATCACCTGATCGACTGGGTGCGGGACCTGCCCGTATTCCTGCTGGTGTTCGCCCGGCCCGAGCTCGGCCAGGCCCGGCCGGGGTTCGGCGCCGGCCGCAACCGCAGCATGCTGACCCTGGACCCGCTGGACGCGGCGTCGATGGACCGGTTGGTGGACGCGCTGGTGCCCGGCATGCCGCCTGCGGCGAGGGTGAAGATCGTCGGCCAGGCGCAGGGCATCCCGCTGTTCGCCGTGGAGACGGTGCGGTCGCTCATCGACCGGGACCTCGTGCAGCCGGTCGAGGGGGTCTACCGGCTGGTGGGCGACGTCGGGGAGCTGGCGGTGCCGGACAGCCTGCATACGCTGCTGGCCGCGCGGCTGGATGCCCTCGACCCGGGCGTGCGGCGGCTGGTCGCTGATGCCGCCGTGCTGGGCACCACGTTTCCCGCCGAGGCGCTCGTCGCGGTCTCCGGGCAGGACGAGGCCGCCGTGCGGGCAGCCTTGAATGAGCTGGTGCGGCGCGAGGTGCTGACCATATCGGCCGAGCCGCTGTCGCCGGAGCGGGGCAGCTACGGCTTCGCCCAGCAGATGCTGCGCCAGGTCGCCTACGACACCCTGTCCCGCCGTGACCGCAAGGACCGCCACCTCAAAGTGGCCGCCCATCTCCGCCGGGCTTTCGCTGGGGACGGCGAGGAAGTCGCCGACGTGATCGCGCGCCACTACCTGGACGCACTTCATGCCGTTCCGGACGATCCCGACACGGGCGAGACCCGCGGGCAGGCCATCGCCGCGCTGGTCCGGGCCGCCGAGCGCGCCGAGCGCACCGGCGCCCCGGCCCTGGCCGCCACCAGCTACGCCACCGCGGCGGAGCTGAGCACGGAGGGCCGCCACGAAGCCCCAGGCGGGCAGCCTGACGTCGGCACCCTGTGGGAACGCGCAGCGCAGGCCGCGGTCAGGAGCTCCAACTGGGCGGTAGCCATCGAGCACGCAGGCCAGGCCCGCGACTACCACCTGGACCGCGGCCAGGCCCGGGCGGCCGCCCGCGCGCAGGCCATCGCCGGGGACGCCCTTCGGCTGTGGGGTCGCTACGCCGACGCGCGCGAACAGCTCACCGCCGCGGTGGGCATCCTGCGCGCAGAGCCCGATACCGACACCGTTCGCGCGCTGGAAAATCTCGCGACCGTCGAGGCGTTCGCCGGCTCACCCGATGCCGACGCGCTGACGACCGAGGCGGTCACCCTCGGCCAGGTCCTCGACGTCGGCGCCGGCCCGCTCAGCGGCCTGTTCACTATCCGCGGGATCTACCTGGACTTCGCTGGCCGGAAGCCCGAGGCGGTCGCTTACCTGCGCGAAAGCGCCCGGCTTGCCACCCGGGCCGGAGATAACTTCCGCCTGGGACGCGCGCTGCTCAACCTATCGTCAGCACTGTGGAGCGTCGACGTCGCCGCCTCGACGGAAGCCGCGCGCACCGCCGCCGGGCCCCTGCGCCGAGCCGGAGTCCGGGACTACCTGGCCTTTGCCATCGCGAACCTGTTCGATTGCCTGCTCCGGCTCGGTAATTGGGATGCCGCCGACAACGAACTCGCCCAGGCGATGGATTCTGACGGGCTCGATATCGACATTCTGGCCTGCAAAAAGAGCTGGCTGGCAGCGCTGCGCGGGGACGCCGCCACCGCCGGGACCATGCTGGCCGCACTGGGAGAGATGCGGGCCAGCGAAGACCCCCAGGCCAAGGCGAGTATCAGCCTCGTGGAAGCGTTCATTGCGGCGGCCCGCCGCCAGCCGGGGAATGCCCTGAGCCAGGCCCGCACTACCCTGGCCTGCGAAGGCGCCGGGGGGCTGACCGACGAGTACCAGTGCTGGGCCTGGGCGCTGGCGGCCCGTGCCGCGCACGACCTAGGCGATACCGCCACGGCCCGTGCGCTGATCACGCTGCTGGACTCCTGCCAGCCCGGGCTCCTGGCGCCGATGCTGCGGGCCGAACGCGACCTGGCCCGCGCCCGCCTCGCCGCCCGCAATGGCGACCAGGCCGCTGCAGCGTCATTCGTGTCCGCTGTCGCCAGCCTGCGCGAGCTGAGCACTCCCTACCATCTCGCCCACGGCCTGCTTGATTGCGCCGGGCATCTGCTGCGCCTGGGTGACACCCGGGCCGCGGAGCAGGCCATCGGCGAGGCCCGCGACATAGCCCGTCATCTGCGCTGCCAGCCACTGCTGGACCGGGCCGCGAACGTCACCGTGGCCAAATCCTCGGTGGAGGATTAGGTCGCGGCGGTCACCGATCCAGACGAATCCCGGCCGCGGCTGAGGTCATTCCGCCGGGCGGACGAGGCCGCCACCCGCGTTCTGCCCAGCCATCCAAGTACGCGGCCGAGCGCGGGTGTTGCGGCGGAACGCGAACAGGCACCGGGGACTGGGCCGTCTACACTGCTGGTATGGCTGGCGACCAGAACGAGGTAGCGGAAATCAGAGCTGCGCAGGGGCGGGCCGCCGGCACCCGGCGGACCCGCCAGATCTGCCGCCGAAGTCCGGGAACGCCATGACATGCCGGGCACGATGAGCCAGGCTGAGCTCGCCCGGGTGCCCGGGGTCCCGCCGGGACGGGCCGGCCCCCTGGCCCGCCGGGGACGCACGCATCCGGCGGCAGGTCATGGATGATCGGGAGCAGAACCCGCGGTCCTACCTGCACATCCGCGCCGTGCTCGCACGGCGGATCAGGGATGGCGAGTACCCGGCCGGGGCCAAGCTGCCGACCGAAACCGAGCTGGCGGACGAATTCGGCTGCGGGTCTGACATCGCGGCCAGGGCGCTCCGGCAGCTGCAACGGGACGGGCTGGCCAGGAGGGTCTTCAGGAAAGGGTTCTTCTCGTTCGGGCCGGATGATCATCCAGGCTAGCCACGCTGCACGGTCCCTGCCTCCACCTGCGCTTCACGTCCGCCGGCTGCAGCTGGTCCGGGACCGTTACCGGCGCCTTACGGTGTCCTCATGGAAGTGAAGCTGGCGGTGGTCGTCAGGGCCGATCTTGGCCTGGGACGCGGCAAGATCGCTGCTCAAGTGGCTCACGCTGCTGTCGCTGCCGTGCTCGCCAACCTCGGCCAGGATGACTTTGCTGCCTGGCTGCGGGACGGACAGCCCAAGGTGATTCTCAAGGTAACCACCCTGGAGCAGTTGCAGGATGTGGTACGACGGGCGCAAGCAGCCGGACTGCCGATCGAGCTCGTCCACGATGCTGGCCGTACTCAGGTCCGGCCGGGAACGTTGACCTGTTGCGCGGTCGGGCCTGCCGAGAGCCATCGGATTGACGCGGTCACGGCGGGACTGCCATTGCTCTGAGGCTGCGCGGCCAGGGCCACGCCGGCGTGGCAGGCTGGGTCGCATGGCATTGCTGCGGGTGGACGCCAGGGCGCTGCCCCCGGCGGCCCGGTGGAGTGGGCCACCGGCGCCGATCCCGCACCACGGTGGAGGGCGCGCTCAAGCTCTACGTCCGGGACCCGAGCGCGCCGCCGTTGACCTGGCAGGGCGACCAGGAGATAGCCAGCGCCCTGGCGGGGGTCAAGGCGATCCTCGGCTGACCGCCGCGGTCACCCGCGGGCACGGATGATCGACCCTGATCAGGGCCGGGTCAGAGCGAGGCGACGTCTGATCAGGGCCGGGTCAGAGCGAGGCGACGTCTGATCAGGGCCAGGTCAGAGCGAGGCGACATCGGCCTGCTTGGCGCGGACGGCCTCGGCGGCGGTACGCAGGTCGGCCAGTTCGGCGTCGGTCAGCTCGCGCTCGACCACGCGGCGGACGCCGACGGCGCCGATCTCGGCCTCCACGCCCAGGTACACGCCGGAGATCCCGTACTCGCCATCCACCCACGCGCACACCGGCATGGTCTGGCCGGAGTCCTCGGCCACCGCGCGGGCCATCCGGGCCGCGGCGGCCGAGGGGGCGTAGTACGCCGAGCCCGTCTTCAGCAGCGCGACGATCTCGCCGCCACCGTTCCTGGTCCGGGTGACGAGGTGGTCGATCTCGTCCGCGGGCATCAGGTCGGCCAGCGGCCGGCCATCTACCGTGCAGGCCGAGGGGACCGGCACCATCGTGTCGCCGTGCGAGCCGAGCGTCAGGGTGCGCACCGACCCGACCGGTACCCCCAGCTTCTCGGCCACGAAGTAGCTGAACCGGGCGGTGTCGAGCATGCCGGCCTGGCCCATCACCCGGTGATGGGGAAGGCCGGATACCTTGGCGGCCAGCGCCGTCATCTCATCCAGCGGGTTGGACACCACGATCAGCACCGCGTCCGGCGCGTACTTGGCGATGTTCTCCACCACGTTCCTGACGATCTTGGCGTTGACCTCGATCAGGTCCATCCGGCTCATGCCTGGCTTGCGCGGGAGCCCCGCGGTGATGATCACGATGCCGGACCCGGCGATCACCTCGTAGCCATCGCCGGCCGGGCCGGTCGTCTGGCCGGTCACCTTCGTCTCGAAACCCTCGACCGCCCTCGACTGGTTCATGTCAAGCGCCAGCCCCTCGGGCCTGCCGCCGATGACGTCGGTGAGCACGACCTCATCGAAAATGTCGTACTCGGCCAGCCGCTGGGCGGTAGTCGAGCCGTAGAACCCGGCGCCGACGACGGTTACCTTGCCCGTACGTGACATCTGCGGAACTCCTTTGTCGATGAATCCACGTCAGCGGGCCAGAAAGTGACACCACGGCCCGTTCGGGATAATGATTTGATTTTAAAAGCCCATCGCCTGGTGCAGATAAGCGTCCAGCGCGGCGAGGAACTCCTCGGTGGTCAGGAACGGCGTGCCGTGGCCGACCAGCAGGGCGAGGTCCTTGGTCATGGCGCCGTCCTCGATCGTCCGCACGCAGACTTCCTCCAGCGTGCGGGCGAACGCGGTGACGCCCGGGGTGTCGTCGAGCTTGCCGCGGTGCTCCAGCCCCCGGGTCCAGGCGAAGATCGACGCCACGGGGTTGGTCGAGGTCGGCTTGCCCTGCTGGTACTGCCGGTAGTGCCTGGTCACCGTGCCGTGCGCGGCCTCGGCCTCCACCGTGCGGCCGTCCGGCGTCATCAGCACGCTGGTCATCAGGCCGAGCGAGCCGTAGCCCTGGGCCACCAGGTCGGATTCCACGTCGCCGTCGTAGTTCTTGCAGGCCCAGACGATACCGCCCTCCCACTTAAGCAGCTGGGCCACCATGTCGTCGATCAGCCGGTGCTCGTAGGTAATCCCGGCCGCCTCGTATTCCGCCTTGAATTCGGACTCGTAGATCTCGGCGAAAATGTCCTTGAACCGCCCGTCGTAGGCCTTCAGGATGGTGTTCTTGGTGGACAGGTACAGCGGGAACTTCCGGTTGAGGGCATAGCGCATCGTGGCCCGGGCGAAATCGCGGATCGAGGCGTCGAAGTTGTACATGGCCATCGCGACGCCGCCGCCGGTGAAGCGCGCGACCTCCAGCTCGATCGGCTCGTTGTGGTCGCCCTCGGGGACGTAGGAGATCATCACCGTGCCCGGTCCGGGCACCACGAAGTCGGTGGCCTTGTACTGGTCGGCGTGCGCGTGCCTGCCGATGATGATGGGCTTGGTCCAGCTCGGCACCAGCCGGGGAATGCTGGAGATCACGATCGGCTCGCGGAAGATGACCCCGCCCAGGATGTTGCGGATGGTGCCGTTCGGCGAGCGCCACATCTTCTTCAGCCCGAACTCGGCGACCCGCGCCTCATCCGGCGTGATCGTCGCGCATTTCACGCCGACGCCGTGGCGTTGGATGGCGTGCGCGGCATCGATCGTCACCTGGTCATCGGTCGCGTCGCGGTGCTGGATGGACAGGTCGTAATAGTCGAGCTCGATATCCAGGTAGGGCAGTATCAGCTGGTCCTTGATGTACTGCCAGATGATCCTGGTCATCTCGTCCCCGTCGAGTTCGACGACAGGGTTCGCTACCTTGATCTTGGACATGTCTGTTCGGTTTCCCTTCATCGACAGCTGCTCATGGCAGAGTGAGCGCGACGACCAGCACCCCGGCGCCGAACACCGCGAACGCTAGCACGTCGGAGGCTTTCCCCCGCGAAGACAGCGGCGCCGCGTAGCGCGGCGGCAGCGCCAGCCTGATCACCCCGGCCGCGAGCAGCGCGCAGCCCACCAGCGCCGCTCCCGGGCCGGCGTACCGTGATCCCTGCCAGGCGATGAACAGCCCGGCGGCGGCGCCCGCGAGCACCAACAGGTACGGTAGCCAGGCCAGGCTGCGGGCGAGAACTCCGGGTTCCCCGGGATCGGCATGGTCCCCGGGTTCCCTGGGGTTCTGGGGGTCTCTGGGCGGCACGGCCAGCTCAGGTCGGCGCGCGGGCACCGGCCCGGCGTCCCTGGGGAGATCGTGGTGGCGAACGGGCGGCGGCGCTCCCGGGCCCGCCAGTCCCCGGGTCGGACCAGTCCCGGCCGATCGAGCACTGGCCGGGCCAGCACTGTTCGGGCCAGCACTGGCAGAAGCAGCACTGGCAGAAGCAGCACTGGTCGAGCCAGCCTTCGCCGGCCTATTCGCCATGCGCGCGCCCTCCCGGCTTTCCGCTCGGAAGTTTACCGTGGTCAGCCCGGCGGCCGGGCCACGCCGGGCCGGTATCGCATGCAATCTCACAGTAAGGCCATCGACACGGGCGGTAACCCGATGGTGAGATATCCCTAACGATTCCGTTAGACGGGAGGGTCCGCCGTGGATACACCGTTCCTCCGGATCGAGGACAGCGGCGACGTGATACCGCTGCGCGGGGAGGTAACAACTGTCGGCCGCGGCCGGGGCACCGACATCCGCCTGGATGATCCGAGCGTCTCGCCGCTGCACGCCGAACTCGTCCGCCGCGGCCCCTACGTCTACGTCGCCGATCTCGGTTTATCACGCAACGGGACCCGGGTTAACGGGCGGCCGGTCGCCCGCCGGGTGCTCGAAGAGGGTGACGTGCTGAGCTTCGGCGCGGCCCGCTGCCGGATCGGCGGGATCGCGCGAGAGGACATCACCGCGGCGGCCGACCTGCGGCGCCCGGCCGCTCCCGGGCTCACCCGCCGCGAGCTTGACGTGCTCACCTCGCTCTGCAGGCCGGCGCTCTCCGACGAGGCCTTCGCCATCCCCGCTACCGCCCACGAGATCGCCGCCGACCTGGTGGTGACCGAGGCGGCGGTCAAGCAGCACCTGCTCCGGCTCTATCAGAAGTTCCGGATACCCGAGGGGCCGAACCGGCGGACCAGGCTGGCCAACGAGGTGGTCGCACTCGGCCTGGTCAAGCCGATGCCGGTCAATCCCGCACCGCTGGCCGACACCGGCGAGCCTGGCTGACACCGGCGGCGCGCTCGCTGGCATCAGCGGCGCTGGCCAGCCGGCTGGACCGCTGGCTGGCCGCGGCGCTGGCCGGCCGCGGCGCTGGCCGGCCGCGGCGGGACATCAGGTGTGGGCGTGCCGGGACAGCCAGTTCGTCGTGGATGAGACCAGGCCGTGGACCCGGGGCAGGCCGTGCAGCCGGGACAGGCCGTGTAGCTGGGGCAGGCCCGGATCCGTGAACGGCCAGCCGTGCAGCACCGGCAGTTGCGGAGTCATCATCGGCCAGTAGTACGGAGCCTGCGACACGGCCAGGACGATGGCGGCAGCCGCTACCGCCCACACCGTGACCGCGGTCGCCGCCGCGGAAATGGGGGTCTGGGAGAGAGCGCCTGCCATCCGGTTCAGCTGCCGCCGCGGCCGGCCGGAGCCGGGGCCGATGCTGTACCAGACGACGATGGCCGCCGCCGCGTACGCGCCCGCCCGCGGCAAGGCCAGGCTGTGTGTGAGCGCGAGCGTGGCGACGTAGGTGACCGCGCCGACGGCGAACGCCAGCGGTGCCATCAGCGCCTCGACGAGCAGGGCCCTGGCCACCGTCAGCGGCGCCATGACCACCACGACCAGCAGGTCGCTGGCCCGCGGCCCGCGCACGGACCTGCGCAGGGCGAGCGCGCTCTGGGCCTGGTCGGCGGCGCGGAGCAGGGTAATCGCGGCCAGCGACACGAGCAGCCCGGCCACCGGCAGGACCAGGGTGAGGGCCATGGCGGCCACCATGAGGGCGGGGCCTGCCATGGTGTTCCGGCCTCGCAGGCCGTACAGGCCACGGGGATCACGGCCGTTCTGCGGACCGAACCGGCCCGGGTCGCCGTAGCTGCCCGGGGCTCGGGCGGGCGGCGGTACTCGGACGGACGGCGGGAACCCGGGCGGGGCTTGCGCAGGCGGGGCTTGCGCAGGCGGGGCTTGCGCAGGCCGGGCTTGCGCAGGCCGGGCTTGGGCAGGCCGGGCTTGGGCAGGCGAGGGCGGGACCCGCGCCGGCGGGAACGGTGCGTAGCTGACGGGGGGCAGCAGGTCAGCGACGTCCTTGGCCGCCTGCTTGGGGCCCGGGTACGCCTGCCTGGGCGCTTGATCAGGGGCCTTGCGGTTCCTGGGGTACGCCGGTTTGCGGCTCCTCCTGGCTTTTCTGCGACTTTGCGCGTTTGGACCATTGGCGCCGCCGAGCGCGGCGGCGGGGCCCGGGCGTGCCGCCGTCGGGTTCGGGCTCACCGCGGACATGTCGAGGGCGATCGCCTGGGCGCTCAGCGAGACGGCCGACGGCCGGCGGGAGGGATCCTTGGCCAGCGCCGCGGACAGCAGCGGCACGAGCGGCGCCGGGACGCCCGACAGGTCGGCGCGGCCGGAGACGATGCGGTAGAAGATCTCCTCGTAGGAGCCGGTGCCGTAGGGCGGGCGCCCGGTCGCGGCGAACGCCATCGTCGCGCCCCAGGAGTGCACGTCCGACGCCGGGCCGCTGGCCCGTCCCTCGATGACCTCGGGCGCCAGGTAACCGGGCGTCCCCATGACCAGGCCGGTCTTCGTCAGCCGGGTGGAGTCACCGAACTGGGCGATGCCGAAGTCGATCACCACGGGACGGTCGTCGGAGAGCATCACGTTGCCCGGCTTCAGGTCGCGGTGCACCACCCCGGCCGCGTGGATCGCGGTCAGCGCCTCCGCCGTGCCGTAGGCGAGCAGGCGCAGTCCCTTCCCGGACAGCGGCCCGTGGCTGCGCACCATCTCGTCCAGCGTCGGCCCGGGCACGTACCGGGTGACGATATAGGGGAACTCGCCCGTCATGTCGGCGTCCAGGACCTCGGCGACGAAGGGGCTGCGGACCCGGCGCATGGTCTCGACCTCGCGGGCCAGGCGGCGGCGGGCGGTGTCTTCCTCCGCGCCCCACGAGTGCCAGGGATTCAGCAGCTTGACCGCCACCTGGCGGCCTTGCGGATCACGAGCGAGGTACACCACCCCCATGCCGCCTTCCCCCAGGCGGTCCTGAAGGCGATACGGTCCGAGAGTCCCCGGCAGTCGTTCCGTCACAGGCATCGTGAAATCCAGAGTACGAAACGGATGCCACATTGGGGAGGGAACGAGAAGTTGCCTATCTGTAACGGATCGACCAGGCCGACTCCGGGCGGGAGGAGCCGGCGCCAGGACGGAATGGGCGCAGGACGGAGGACCGGCGCACGTCGGGGATGGGCGCCGGGGTAATCCTCTGGCGGGACCGGCACACTAGAATCACGGCATTGCTAACTCTGGGGCTGACCGATGACTGAGCATGATGACGCGCTCTCGCTGGACCTGGTCACCGCCGCGCTGCGCGCTGACAGCACGGACGTGGCCATCTACGCGCGCGTCCTGACCCAGTCGCTGGGCGAGGCGCTGCCCAGCGACTGCGTGACGGTGGAACGGGACCGGACCGTATCCGACCGGATGCGCGGGCGCCCCGGTGAGATCTCCAAGATCGCGGTGCAGCTCGGTGACCAGCAGATGACGCTCTCCGTCCGGAACGGCAAGACGGTCGCGGAGATCTGCCGCTCGGTGCGCGGCGTGGTGCTGTCCCGGCAGACGGTGCCCATCGGAGAGTGGGCCGCGGCGCTGGCTTCCGCCCTGGTCGCCTACGCGGAGCAGAACGCGCAGGCGGCCCAGGCCTTGCGCAAGCTCGTCGCCGGCAGCTGAATCCAGGATCGTGGATCGTTACCGTCCGTATAACCGGGGTAACGATCCACGCTGATCTGGCGGTGGGGCGCGTGAGGTCAGCGGGGCGGGTGAGGTGGGAGGCAGGCAGTCAGCGGCCGGAGAAGGTGGCTTTGCCTGGGCCGTGCTCGATGAAGCTGCGCATGCCGGAGCGCTGGTCCTCGGTGCCGAACAGGGCGGCGAACTGTACCCGCTCGATCTCGAGGCCGGTGGCCAGGTCTACGTCCAGGCCATGGTCGATGGCCTGCTTGGCGGCGCGCAGCGCGAGCGCGGGACCGGTCGCGTACCGCCGCACCAGGTCCAATGCCGCCTGGTACACCGAGGCATCGGCCGCGAGCAGGTCCACCAGGCCGATGGCGTGCGCCTCGGCGGCCCTGACCATGCGCCCGGTGAAGACGATGTCCTTGGCCTTGGCCGGGCCGACGAGACGGGACAGCCGCTGGGTGCCGCCGGCCCCGGGGATGACGCCGAGCAGGATCTCGGGCTGGCCGAGCCTGGCGTTCTCGCCCGCGACGCGGAAGTCGGCGGCCAGCGCGAGCTCGAGCCCGCCGCCGAGGGCGTACCCGGTGATCGCGGCCACCACCGGCTTGGGAATGGCGGCGACGAGCGACATGGCCGCGTGCAGCCGTCCCGACCACGCGGCCATCGCGGCGTAGTTCGCCTCCGCCATCTGCTTGATGTCGGCGCCGCCGGCGAAGACCTTCTCGCCGCCGTAAAGGATCACCGCGCGGATCTCGTCCGAGGCCGAGGCCGATTCGGCGGCGGCCGTGAGCTCGGCGGTCAGCTGGTCGTTCAGCGCGTTGACCGGGGGCCGGTCCAGCCGGATGGTGCCGATGCCGTCCGCAACCTCCAGCCGGACAAACTCCGACTCACTCATGACAGTCCCCTTTCCAGCGAAGGCCGGCGTGGGCACGCCGGCCGGTTCCTAGCGCAGGTCGCCGTTGGTCATGCCGGCCGGCGCCTGCGGGTACGTGACCAGCCCGAGCTCGGCGCGGGTGTCGAGCAGCCGGTGACGGGGCAGCACCCGCACCGTATACCCGAACGGTCCCGGCCTGTCGAGCGGGACCTCGCCGGAATACCGCACCACGCCGGCGGCGGCGCCCTTGGGCGATTCCTCGGCTGTCAGCGTGGCGTAGCAAGGCTGCACGATCTCGTCGTCATCGTCGGGCCGCCCGTACACCACTTCCACCGTCACGTCGTCCTGGGTCAGCTCCCCCAGCGCCACCGAGACCCACACCGCGAGCGCCGAGCCCAGGCGCTGCCCGGCCGCCTCGGACTCCACGTGCTCGATCCGTACCTGCGGCCACGCCTGCACCACGCGCTCCTTCCAGGCGGCCAGTTCCCGCGCGGGCCCGAATCCGTCCCCGTCCAGCGCACGGGAGGCCGCCGCAGCGGGCAGGTAGAGCCTCAAGACGTATTCCCGGACCATCCGCTCGGCTTGCGCCTTCGGCCCGAGGGAGCGGAACGTATGCCTGATCCGCTCCACCCAGCCCAGCGGAACGCCGTCGGCGTCCGGGTCGTAGAACAGCGGCGCCACCGACTTGCCGAGCAGCTCGTACAGCGCCTGGGCCTCGAGCTGATCGCGCCGCACCGCGTCGGCCACGCCGTCGGCCGACGGTATCTCCCAGCCGTTCCCGCCGTCGTACCACTCATCCCACCAGCCGTCCCGCACCGAGAGGTTCAGGCCGCCGTTCAGCGCCGCCTTCATGCCCGACGTGCCGCAGGCCTCGAGCGGGCGCAGCGGGTTGTTCAGCCACACGTCGCAGCCCTGCACCAGGGTGCGCGCCATCGCCATGTCGTAGTCGGGCAGGAACACGATCCTGCGCCGCACCTCCGAGGCGTCGCTGAACAGGACCATCTGCTGGATCAGGGCCTTGCCGCCGTCGTCGGCGGGATGCGCCTTGCCCGCGACCACGATCTGCAGCGGCTGCTCGGGATCGTTCAGGAGCCGGCTGAGCTGCGCGGGGTCGTTCAGCACCAGCGTGAGCCGCTTGTAGGAGGGAACCCGCCGGGCGAACCCGATCGTCAGCACGTGCTCGTCGAGCACGTCGTCGATCCAGGTCAGCTCGGCACCGGACGCACCGCGCTGGCGCCAGGAGGCCCGGAGCCGCCGCCGCGTCTCGGCCACCAGCCGGGCGCGCAGCACGTGCCGGGCTTCCCAGATCTCGCCGGCCGGGGCGGCCGCGGCGCGCTCCCAGTCCCAGCCGCCCGCCTCGCCCGTCCCCTCCGCCGAGGGGGCACGGGGGGGAAGGTTCCCCCCCGTGCGCGGGGGGGGTTTGGGGGGGATCGTCCCCCCCTGACTAACGCTGCCGGTCAGGAACAAGATCTCCGGCGCCACCCAGGTGGGAGTGTGCACGCCGTTGGTGACCGAGCCGATGGGCACCTCGCGGGTGTCGAAGCCCGGCCACAGGCCGGCGAACATTTCCCTGCTCACCTGGCCGTGCAGCAGCGAGACGCCGTTGACGCGCTGGGCCAGCCGCATGCCCATGACGGCCATGTTGAACACGTCGGGATCGCCGCCGGGATAGGTCTCCGCGCCCAGCTCGAGCACCTGGTCGACCGGCAGCAGCGGGTCGTCCTCGAAGTGCTCGCGGACCAGGTCGCGGTCGAACCTGTCGATGCCGGCCGGGACCGGGGTGTGCGTGGTGAACACCGTGCCGGCCCGGCAGACCTCCAGGGCCTCGGAGAAGCTCAGCCCCTGCGCGGCGTACTCGCGGATCCGCTCCAGGCCGAGGAACCCGGCGTGCCCCTCGTTGGTGTGGAACACCTCGGGCGACGGGTGGCCGGTCAGCGCGCAGAAGGCCCGCACGGCGCGCATGCCCCCGATGCCGAGCAGCAGCTCCTGCCGGAGCCGGTGGTCGCTGCCGCCGCCGTACAGCCGGTCGGTGACCTCGTGCAGGTCGGCCTCGTTCTCTTCCACGTAGGAATCGAGCAGCAGCAGCGGTACCCGCCCCACCTGCGCCACCCAGACCTGGGCGGACAGCTGCCGGCCCGCGGGCAGGCTGACCGCCACGTGGACCGCGGAGTCGGCGGTGTCACGGAGCAGCTCGAGCGGCTGCCCGTTCGGGTCGTCGCCGGGGTAGCGCTCGGCCTGCCAGCCGTCGGCGGACAGCGACTGGGTGAAGTAGCCGTGCCGGTACAGCAGCCCGACCCCGATCAGCGGCACGCCGAGGTCACTCGCCGACTTCAGGTGATCGCCGGCCAGGATGCCAAGGCCGCCCGAATACTGCGGCAGCGCCGCGGTGATGCCATACTCGGGCGAGAAGTACGCGACCGCCGCGGGCCCGGCGCCGACCAGGCCCGCTTCCGCGTACCAGCGCGGACCCGACATGTAATCGCGCAGGTCCTGGTCGACCTCGCGCAGCCTGCCGAGGAACTCCGCGTCCGCCGCGAGGGCGGCGATCCGGTCCTGCGGCAGGGCGCTCAGCATCGCGATCGGCTCGCGGCCGGACGCCTCCCAGGCGGCCGGGTCGATCGACGCGAACAGGTCAGCGGTCGGGACGTGCCAGGACCAGCGGAGGTTCAGCATCAGGCCGTACAGCGGGGCCAGCGGCTCGGGCAGGGTGATGCGGACGGTGAACCGGCGAATCGCTCTCACGGGCAGACCATAGTAGGTCCGCGCCCGCAACGCCGAACGGTCCGTAAAAGAACGTTCCACCACTCAGCGGCGAACCAAAGGAAAATAAATTCAATTTATCCGAACGGACAGTGGTAACACACCCCAAACCAGCTTGGTGAGATCGGTTGTCCCGGCCTGCTGCCGCAACCGGGACCCACCGTGGCATGACGGGCCCCCCGATCGGTAGCGTAATTGGGGTGATTGGACGAATCCCGATCCTTGACGTGGAGCCGGCGGTGGAGTGCGGGCACCGGCCGGCCAAGGCGGTGACCGGCGAGACCTTCGAGGTCAGCGCGACGGTATTCCGCGAGGGGCACGGCGTCATCGGGGCCGGCGTGGTGCTGCAGGACCCGGAACGCAACGCCAGCCCGATCGTGCCGATGCGCTTGCTCGCACCCGGCTCTGACCGCTACGGCGCGGACGTGACCGTGACCCGTGAGGGGCTGTGGCGCTTCCACGTGGAGGCCTGGGCCGACCCGATCGCGAGCTGGGCGCACGACGCGGCCATCAAGATACGGGCCGGCCAGGACGTGGAGCTGATGCTCGCCGAAGGCGCGCTGCTGTTCGAACGAGCCGCGCGGAAGATCCCGCAGCGGCCCGGCGCCAGCCGCCTGGCGTCGGCCCGCGCCGTGCTGCGGGCGCTCGTGGAGCGGATGCGCGACCGCGGGCTGACGCCGTGGGAGAGGCTGGTCGGGGTCGAAGATCCCGCTGTCGACAGCATCCTGGCCCTCTGGCCGCTGCGCGACCTCGTCACCCGGTCCGAAGCGCTGACCGTCCAGGTGGACCGGGAGCGGGCGCTGTACGGGTCGTGGTATGAGTTCTTCCCGCGTTCTGAGGGGGCGCAGATCGACCCGACGGGGCGCAGGCCGCCGATCTCGGGCACGCTGCGCACCGCCGCCAGGCGGCTGGACGCGATCGCGGCCATGGAATTCGACGTAGTGTACCTGCCGCCGGTGCACCCGATCGGCACCACGTTCCGGAAGGGCAGGAACAACACGCTGGGCGCGAAGGAGGGCGATCCCGGCTCGCCGTGGGCGATCGGGTCGCCCGAGGGCGGGCACGACACGATCCACCCGGACCTGGGCACGATGGCGGACTTCGACGCGTTCGTCGCCCGGGTCCGCGAACTCGGCATGGAAGTCGCGCTCGACCTGGCGCTGCAGGCCTCGCCGGATCACCCGTGGGCGAAGGAGCACCCGGAGTGGTTCACCACCCGGGCGGACGGCTCCATCGCCTACGCCGAGAACCCGCCGAAGAAGTACCAGGACATCTACCCGCTGAACTTCGACAACGACCCGGAGGGCATCTACGCGGAGGTGCTGCGCATCGTCCGGCTGTGGATGGATCACGGCGTCAGGATCTTCCGCGTCGACAACCCGCACACCAAGCCGCTGCGGTTCTGGGAGCGGCTGCTCGCCGAGATCCACGGCAGCGATCCGGACGTGCTGTTCCTGGCCGAGGCGTTCACCCGCCCGGCCATGATGCGCACCCTCGCGCAGATCGGTTTCCACCAGTCCTACACGTACTTCACCTGGCGGAACAGCGTCTGGGAGCTGGCCGAGTACCTGCGCGAGCTGTCCGGCCCTGCGGCCCCCTGCATGCGGCCCAACTTCTTCGCCAACACCCCGGACATCCTGACCGAGTACCTGCAGCACGGCGGGGTCCCGGCGTTCAAGATCCGGGCCGTGCTGGCGGCCATGCTCTCGCCGACGTGGGGAATCTACTCCGGGTACGAGCTGTGCGAGAACGTACCGGTGCGGCCGGGCAGCGAGGAGTACCTGGATTCGGAGAAGTACCAGTACCGGCCGCGCGACTGGAAAGCGGCCGCCAGGTACGGCGTCGGCATCGCGGACTACATCACGGACCTCAACCGGGTCAGGAAGGCCCACCCGGCCCTGCACTGGCTGCGCAATCTGCGCTTTCACGTCGTTGACCAGCCCGAACTGATGTGTTTCTCCAAGCGGGCGGATAGGATTCCGGGAAGGCCGGGAGCCCTGGGCAGCGATACCGTACTGGTGATCGTGAACCTGGACCCCCACCACACCAGGGAGGCGACGGTCTGGCTTGATATGCCCGCACTAGGCGTGGACGGCGAGTTCACCGTGACAGACGAGCTGACCGGCGAGTCCTACCAGTGGGGCAGCGCCAACTACATCCGTCTCGACCCGGCCACGCAGCCCGCCCACATCTTCAGCGTCACGCCCAGCGCGTAAGACCCCGACCGCAACACAGCACGAACAGTAAGACCCAGGAGATCTTGCCGTGACAGAACACCACGAGGCGATAACTGACTCGTTCTCCTTCGACCAGCCACGGGACCCGGAGTGGTACCGGCGCGCGGTGTTCTACGAAGTACTCGTCCGGGGTTTCCAGGATTCGACCGGGGACGGCAGCGGTGACCTGCGCGGGCTGATCTCCCGGCTGGACTACCTGGAATGGCTGGGCATCGACTGCATCTGGCTGCTGCCGATCTACTCCTCGCCGCTGCGCGACGGCGGCTACGACATCTCCGACTACATGGCCGTGCTGAGCGAGTACGGGAACATCGGGGACTTCGTCGAGCTGGTGGACGAAGCCCACAAGCGGGGCATCCGGGTGATCGCCGACCTGGTCATGAACCACACGAGCGACCAGCACCCGTGGTTCCAGGCCTCGCGGAGCGATCCGGACGGGCCGTTCGGCGACTTCTACGTCTGGTCCGACACCGACGACAAGTACTCCGGGGCCCGGGTCATCTTCGTCGACACCGAGCAGTCCAACTGGA
>Ga0187780_10001552_pt1 | contig 17345 bp, 13 predicted proteins | sample 1015_Q2_SP10_20__FD_132429 | JGI IMG/M metagenome (GOLD analysis project Ga0187780, IMG submission 132429) | Tropical peat soil microbial communities from peatlands in Department of Meta, Colombia - 1015_Q2_SP10_20_MG | ecosystem: Environmental > Terrestrial > Soil > Wetlands > Peat | place...
CCCCTGACGTCGTTGACGACGACACCGAGGGCCACCTCGCCCGCGACGACCAGGACAGCGCCGACGACACCGAGGGCCACCTCCAGCGCTAACCACTGTCGACAGTGGGGGCGGACGGTCATCTCGTCGGCGTGAGGGGGGACGATTATGACTGTCCGCCCTCTCATGCGTCGTCCTGGAGGCCGCTGAGGGGTGGCCGGGTCCGGGAGTCACGGCGGCCGACAGTCTGCTGCCGCTGGCCGGGCTGTTCCTGGTGGCGGGCACGATCAGGGAGTTCAGCAGGCAGGCCGCGCCGGTACCGCGGCAGCGGACCGCGGTGACGATCATGGCCGGCACGGGCGACCCGATGGTGCGCTACGACGGCGGCCCGCTGCACGCGCCGGGCGTCGCGGGCTTGATACTGCGCCGGCGGGCCGCAGTACCTGCCGGCCAGGGTGGTCGGTCCCATCCCCCGCCACCTCGACGCGACGGGTATCCCGTTGGAGGAGGTGACCGCGAATCGAGATTCTGGTTGAAAGGTGTATCAGATGTCGCCGTTGCCCCTCCGGGGTTACAAAGGTTAAGAAAGGGGTTACGCCACTTACCGAGGCAGTGATGATGGCTGAAGGTGACCCACCCAGGACCGGCCATGCGTGACGACCCGACCGTAGTCGCGCTGGTCGCCGGTGCCTCCAGCGGCGACCAGAGCGCGTGGTACGAGATCGTGGAGCGGTACTCGCCGCTGGTATGGGGGATCTGCGCCCGGTTCCAGCTGAACAATCACGACCGGGAGGACGTGGCGCAGAACGTATGGCTGCTGCTGGTGGAGCAGCTCGGGAAGCTACGGGAGCCTGCCGCGCTGCCGGGGTGGCTGGCGACGACCACGCATCGCGAGTGCCTGCGGGTGGTGACGGCGGCTCGCAAGTCTGAACAACGGGGGACGAAGCTGGACGACGAATTGCAGTTCGTGGATGACACGGTGATCGAAGAGGAGATCCTCATGGCTGAGCGGAATGCGGCGTTGCGGGAGGCATTCGCCGAGCTGCCCCCCCGCTGCCAGCGGCTGCTGGCCATGCTAGTGGATGACCCACCGCACTCCTACGCGCAGATCAGCGAGACCTTGGACATCGCGGTCGGAAGCATCGGGCCGCAGCGGGCCCGGTGCCTGGAACGGCTGCGCAAGTCCAGGGCCCTCAGCGCACTAGCCGAGGATGCGATCAACGTGCACATTCCAGGAGGCGAGCCAGGTGTCTGACGACTGGGACGACGAGCAACTCCTGGCGGCGCTGGGCGAGGCGATAAGGGCTCGCCAGGCCGTCCCCTCCTGGTTCGTCGAGACGGCCAAGAACGCCTACGCCTGGCATAACATCGACGCCGAGCTCGCGCAGCTTACCTACGACTCCCGCACCGAAAGGGAGCAGTACGCGGCGGTGCGGTCCGAGAACGCATCCATCCGGGCCCTCACCTTCACGTCGGCTCACCTGTCCATCGAACTCGAGGTCAACGACGATTGTCTGCTCGGCCAGATCGTTCCGCCGCAGGCAGGTACGGTCGAGACACAGACCAGGGCGGGCGCGATCGCCAATTCCCCGGTCGACGAGATCGGCTGTTTCGCCGTCGATCCGGTGCCGGTCAGCCCGTTCCGACTACGCTGGCGGACCGCGGATGGCACCGACGTGGTGACCGGGTGGATCACGCTGTGAGGAACGGACCGGCGTCGGTGCCGGTCAGCCACTGCCAAGGCAGATGAACGACCAGCCGGTGGCCGCGGCCACCGGGTCGGACTCGGATCCGCGGCGGGCGTCGCGCAAGGCCTCGGACAGGCTGGCGCCGCCGCGCAACTCCCGGTGAAGCGCGACCATCAGCGGTACCACCGCGACGTCGTTCACCGGCACCACGCTCGCCACGATCCCGGCGGTGCCCAGCGGGATCAGCGAGCTGGCCAGCCCGAGCACCTCATCGGCTCCGGCTGGCGCGACCACGCCGGAATCACAGCTTGACAACACCAGATGGCGTGGTCCCCGGCGCAACCGCTCCAGGTCGTACACCGTTAGCGGTCCGTCGTCGAGGCGCAGCGCGGAGAACAACGGGCTGTCAGCGCGGAACGTACCGTGCGCCGCGATGTGCACCAGCCGGGCGCCGTCGATGGCGCTCAGGACTCGCGCCGCGGTCGCGGTGCCGCCGCCCAGCACGACAGGCTCGACGTCGCCGGTGTAGTCGGCGGCGATCTGAGGTACCTCGGCTCCGTGAGAAGCCAGGCCGGGACCGCGGACCAGCACCACGGGGCCGGTCGCGGCATCCTGGCCGTCGCCAGCGGCGGCCCTTCGGGCCCGAAGCCAGGAAGCCGCCGAGGGCGCTACGCTCACCGCCCGGGAGCGCAGGCGCGGCAGCAAGCCCCACGGCACGGCGTGCAGCCGGCCAGGCGGTACGACGATCACCTGGCCCTCCCCCAGGTGCCCGCCGGCTTCGCCGAGAAGAACCCGCTCGAGCATCTCGCCCATGGTGGTCAACCGGTCGCGCACCTCCGCGGGAGACGGCGCGGATGGTCCGTAGGCCAGGCGTCTCAGCACGAAGCGGGCGAACCGGACCTCACGGGCGGCCTGCTCGGTCGTCCCGGCCCTGAACCGCCGGACCCTGCCGTGGCCGCACACCAGCACGTGCAGTTCGCCGCCGATGTCGACCAGCTCGACCAGCCGGTCGTCGCCGAGCTCATCCAGCAGACCGGACACCCCGAATCCCCTGGGCCCGGCGTCCGAAACATCGCGTCGGCCGTCGCCGAGGGTGCGCAGGGCCCGGGCGCGCACCGCCCGTTCCAGTCGTTGCTGCTCGTGCTGGAGCGGAGCGGTTCGCAGCCCCAGGCTGTTGGCCACCGACAGCCTGCTGCTGACGGTGCGCATCGCCGCGAGGTCGGCCTGCAATCCCTCATCCGCGGGCGGACGTACGGAGGGCACGGCCAGCGCGACCGCTCGCCACCGCTCGCTCCAAGCCAGCATCAGCGCAGGCCGGCTGAGCCGCGAGGCGTGCCGCAAGCCCAGGTTCGCCAGTTCGGCGCCGTGGGCGGTGGTCTGCGCCCGCAGTTCGGAGGACCCGAGCATGCTGCGGTACTCGTCGATGACGTCCAGGCCGCGTCGGCAGGCATTCATCAGACGGGGCGGGTCGCCCACTGCCTCGGCGCGCAGCGCCTCGGCCAGCCACGCGACGGCCCGGGACAGGGCCGGACCATGCCGGCGGCCCGCGGCGGCGGCGGCCAGGTACTCGTCCGCAACCGTCGTCCGGCCGAGTGCCATGGCCACCCGGCCGGTGGCCAGCCGCGCCAGCGGCTCGTCGGGCGAGGAGACATCGGTCAGCTCCCGGACGCACTGCTGAGCATTCCGGAGCAGGGCGGCGGTCGCCGGACCGGTATCAACACCGGCGCTCACCTGTGCCAACCGGGCATGGGCCCGCCACCAGCGCCGGCCCTGCCGATCGAACAGCTGCCGCGCCTCGGTGGCCCGGGCCAGAGCCGTGGCGGGCTGACCGGCCGCCAGCGCGCACCTGGCCGCGGTGAGCAGCAGCTCCGCCCGCTTGGTCGGCCGGCCGTGGATCTCGTCCAGCTGGCTGATCGCGGAATCGGCCTCTTGCAGCGCATCGCTGGCCAGCCCCGCGGCCGTCAGCGCGGCGCACCGGTGAATGCTCAGATCGGGCTCTGATGCACCCAGCCGCTGGAATCGCTCCGCCGCCTCGTCGAAGCAGGTCAGCGCCTCCGGCAGGTCGCCGAGCCGCAAGGCGACCAGCCCCCGGTTTACGGTGGCCTCCGCCGACTCCAGTTCCTGGCCGTTCGCGGCGAACAGGTCCTCGGCTCGCCGCAGGTCGGCGACGGCGCGCCGCGCCGCACCGGACTCCAGGTGACTGACCGCCCGTAGCTGCAGCGCCCGGGCTTCCCAGATCTGATCGTCGGCCGTCCTGAGCGTCACCACCGCGCTGTTCAGGTCTTCGAGCGCCTCACGGTGGTGCCCCTGGAGCAGCAGAGCGGCGCCGCGGCGCAACAGCGCCCTGCCGCGCATGTGCCCCGCTGACCGCCGGACTGCCGCGTCGAGGGTGTTGCGGCCCGACCTGGTCCGGCCCGCGTAGACCAGCGCGACCCCGAGCGTCCCGAGCACGTCGGCCTCGCGACTGGGCGAGCCGGCGCTCCGGGCCAGTCGTCGGGCGATCCGCAGCTCTCGGAGCGCCGCGTCAATGTCCCCGTACTCCCGCAGCACGATCCCGATGGCTTGCCGCGCGACCGAGGCGTCCAGGGGGCCCGGTTCGCCCGCGAGCACAGCCCGGGCGCGCTCCAGGGCCTCGTTGGGGCGGGACAGCGCCAGCGGAAGAAGCTCTACGGGCCCGTCACCGGCCGGCTCGAAAGGGACGGCCATATCCATAGATCTTCGGTCAGGACGGGGCGAGCGGGCAAGACAATTTGCCCGGTGCATTAATCGCCGCTGAGCGCGGCCTGTCCGGGCGCCTTGGCATGTCTGGCGGCGGCCAGGGATACCGGTTTCGGTGAGTCTCGCGCATCAAATCATGGTCAATGATAAGAATCCTGTCGGGGCCCAGGAGCCGATGCCGATGCGACCTCGGGAAGGCCCCGCGGCACGATCGGTCGGTCCGGGCGGAGCGCCTATTTCCCAGGGTGCTCGGATGTATCAGACTTGGCGAAGACAGATCCGAACTATCGAGAGAACAAGATCGCCCCAAGGGAGCATCAGATGGACCCAGTGTTCGATGCGCAGTACCTTCCCATGAAGGACAGGTTCTTCTCTGATCAGGGCACCCAAATCGCGGTGGCCTACACGCCGGCCGGTGAGGTTGACTACATTTACGCGGTCGGCCAAGTGCTGGTCGCGAACACGGATGACAACATCGACCGGCTGTGGAGGACGCTGGACGAGCCGCCGCCCCGCGAGGAAGTCAGCCCCCGGAAAGTGGGCGGGGACCTGGTGGTGTACTCGCTGAAAGACCTCGGAGCGGAACGCTACACCGTCCCCGAGTTCCTGGACCGCACCCAAAAGAGGCTCGGCAAGGGCTACCGGGCGGAGCGCACCGGCGATCCGGTGGCCACACCGGTCCACGTCCTGCACACCGCGAAGGTCTGCGCGGCCGCGGAGCCGGCGCCGCCGGGTGGTTCTCCGCCTCTGCCGTGGCCGCCAGTGCAGGGTAATCGGGGGGACCAGAACCGGGTGCGGCTCGTGATCGCCGACACCGGCCTGCTGGAGGAGTTCCTGCCGCCGGACCCGAGCGTCCCACGGGATCCGGACGTCCAACGGGATGACGTCGACCAGTATCCGTGGCTCGAGGGGGTCGATGGGGATCGGCATGCGGATCAGCTGCGCCGGATCCTGCCTCGTGGCCTGCCGGGCGTCCCCGAGGAGGGCAAGTGGCGGAGCATCCCGTTTGAAGCCGGGCACGGGACTTTCGTGGCGGGCGTGGCCAGGTCCATGGCGCCCCGGGCCAGCGTGTATGTCGGCAATCAGTTCACCATGACCGGCGGGGCCCTCGAGTACGACGTCACCGGTGCGCTCGCAGAGCTCATCCGGGTTCAGTCACCCCACGTGGTCAACGTTCCCGCTGGCGGCTATACCCGCGGGGACCTGCCACTGCTGTCCTTCAGTGACTTCGGTCGGCGGCACGAGGGCATCACCCTGGTCGCCGCGGCGGGCAACGACAGCACGAACCGGCGGTTCTGGCCTGCGGCCTTTAACTGGGCGATCGGCGTCGGCGCCCTCGGAGCCGACCTGGAGAACCTGGCCTACCACAGCAATTACGGGGACTGGGTGAACGTGTACGCGTTGGGCGAGGGCCTGGTCAACGCGTACGCCACCGGTGTGTACACGTACATTGAGCCGCCCAAACGGCCGACGCAGCAGGTCTTCCACGGGATGGCCCGGTGGGACGGCACGTCATTCGCCTCAGCGCTGGTCACCGGGCTCATCGCGGCCGAGCTAGCGCGCACTGGTGTCTCCGCTCTTACGGCCGCGGACATTGCGCGCGTGGCTCGAGAGGTAATCGAGTCCGCACGGCCGCTCCCCGGCGTCGGCCGGCCGGTGCTCCGGCGTGACATAGGGTAAGCCAGCCGTTTGGTGCTGCGTGGCAGCGGCAGTTCGGACGGGCTGCCTTTAGGAGCAGTAGCTGGTGCCGGCTTTAGGGGCAGCAGCTGGTGCCGGGCACGGTAGCCAGTGCCGGGCACTGGCTGCCGACCGGCGCACTGCCAACCGGGAGCCGGTCGCGCGTATCGCCGCTTAGATCATCACGCTATGTGCGGTCCTTATCGCCGCCGATTGTATTCGATATTCAGTTGCCCGCGGCTCAGCGCCAGGCCGGGATCGTGGCGTGTCATTTACTGCGCGCTGATTACGGCCCGAGAACTAAACCAGCCATGCTGGGCGTCGCACGACGCGGACGTTCCTGGCTGCGGCTTGGAGCCGAAAGACCCGGGCCCGGTTCAAGGGCAGGAAATGGCCGGCCGAGCGGAAATCACGAGACTGGCTTGACCGAGGATGACGGCTCCGACCTGGACCGTATCAGGTTGAGCGTTGCCTGCTCCGTTACGGCAGAGAAGGAGACTCCTGCTCAATATCTATATCTGCGAGCCCGACGCGATGGCCCTGACCGGCGCCCGTGGCGGGCCCGCACGACCGCGATGACCTTCGCCATGACGGAGGTCACGCTGGCTTATCCCTGCAGGCTGACCGCGCGGTTGGCCGCGGCCTCCAGCGCGGGCGGCGGCAGCCAGCCGTCGTGCGACCAGAGCGTCTGGCCGGACGCGGAGACGAGGACGAACCAGGGCTGGTCCTGTACTCCGTAGCCGTCCGCCACCCGGCCGGTGGTATCGAGCGCGACCTGATAGCTCAGTGGCGTGCCGAGGCCGGCCAGGTAGGACTGCACGGCCTGGCCTGAAGGCTCGACGACCGTCTCGTCGACCGCGACCAGTGGCGGCAGGCGTTCCTGCCTGGCCGCCGCCACGTAAGCATTGCCCTGCAGCAGCTCGGATTTCAGGTCGGAGACCTCCGACAGCCAGGTGGCGAAGAACATGACCAGGCGCGGCGCCCCGGGTCCCAGCTGGACCTTGGTATCTCCGGTCGCGGCCGGCAGCGCGAGGCGGTCTTCGGGACCCTGCACCGCGATGGTGGCGAGCGACTGCTGGCTGGCGACGCGAGGATGGGCAGGCAGCAGGCTCGCCAGCTCGTCCGCGAGCACCTGCGCGGACTGGCCGACGCTGGAGTAGGCCATCTGCGTCAGGTAGAGCTTCTGCTCGCGGCCGCGCTGGTCGATCACGAACAGCGCCGGGGTGTGATCGATCTGGCCCTGCTCGATCTGCACGGCGATGTGGTAGGCACCCCAGGTGGCTTTCAGCCGGGCCAGCGATCCGGTGAGGAAGTCCCACTGGTTGACCAGGCCGTGGGTCCGGGAGTAGGCCAGCACGTCCGCGACGCTGGTGGCATCCGGATTCGCGTCAATGCCGAGCAACTGCACCTGGGTCCCCGCGGAGCCGAGCATCTGCTTGGCCTCCGCCATGGTCTGCGCGGTCAGCGGGCAGACCGTGGTGCACTCGGAATCCTGGAACGAGAGCACGACGACCTTGCCACGGAACTGGCTGAGCGACATCGGCTGGCCGAACTGATTCAGCAGCCGGAAGTCCGGGGCCGGCGTGCCGCCGAGGGAGGTACCGAGATCCAGGTTCGGATTCATCTCGGCGGCGCTCGAGGCCGGCCCGGCCGCGCTCGAGGCCGGCGCGGCCTGCGCGCTCGCGGGCGGTTTGGTGCCGGTGCTGCATCCGGCCAGTCCGACCAGTGCGCTCAGCACGGCGACGCCCGACAGCACGGCATGCGCGCGGAACCTGTTCATCGCGGACAAAGCCTACTGCGGGCTGCTGAGGTCCACGGCCGGCTGCTGGAGGCTACGGGGATCGTCTCCGACGATCACCGCGCCGCCGTGGCCCCAGAAGATGTACCGGTACGTCAGGTTGATCAGCGTCGACACGCGGTTCCGGCCGCCGAGCAGGTAAAACAGGTGCAGGGCGAACCAGGCGAACCAGGCCAGCGTGCCGCGCAACCGGAGCCCGCCGGACAGCTGGACCACCGCGGACCGGCGGCCGATCGTCGCCATCTGGCCCTTGTCGTGGTAGGTGAACGGCACGGTAGCAGTCTGGCGCTGCAGCCGGACGATCTGGGCGGCGGCATGGCGTCCCATCTGCATGGCCGGCTGGGCCAGCTGCGGTGTGGGGTCGTCGGGGTTGACCGCGATGTCACCCACGGCGAAGATCCGGTCCTGTCCCTGCACCCGCAGGTCGGGTCCGACGGCGAGGCGGCCGGCCTTGGCTTGCGGCAGGCCCCAGCCCGCGACCGCCTCCGCCGCGGCCACGCCGGCCGCCCATACGGTGACGTCGCTGGGCAGGTTCTCGCCGTCGGCGAGCAGGACCTGCTTGTCGGTGACCTCGGCAATGCGCGTGTCCAGCCTGACGTCGACGCCGCGGCGCACCAACTGCGCCCGGGCGTACTCGCGCAGCTTCGGGTGGAACGGCCCGAGCAGGGAGGGCGCCATCTCGACCAGCCGGACGTGCACGCGGGACGGGTCCACGTCGGGGAAGGTGGCGCCGAGCACGGTGGGGCGCAGCTCGGCAGCCGTGCCCGCCAGCTCCACGCCGGTGGCCCCGCCGCCGACCACGGTGATGGTGATGTCGCCGCTGTCCACGCTGAGCCGCTCGAAGCCCGCCATGAGGTGATCGCGCAGCACGATGGCATCGGTGCGGGTATACAGGCCGAAGGTATGCTCGGTCGCCCCCTTGATGCCGTAATGCGAGGCCGTCACGCCGGTGGCGAGGATGAGGTAGTCGTAGCCGAGCTCGCGGCCGTTGGTGAGCTTGATCCGGCGGGACGCCGAGTCGATCGCAGCCAGCTCGCCGTGCCGGTAGACCGCCCCGTACCGCCGCGCGAAACCGCCCGCCGGGTAGGCGACGTCGCCGGGATTCAGCCCGCCCGTGGCCACCTGGTAGAGCAGCGGCTGGAAGGTGCTGTACAGGTGGCCGTCTACCAGGGTTACCTGCATTCCCGCCCGGGTGAGCCGTTTGATGGCGCAAAGCCCCCCGAAGCCTGCGCCGCAGATGACCACGTGCGGCGCGCCGGGATCAGCCTGACGTCTTCTCGCGATCGTCCTCACCTCCTGTGCTGTCTACCCCGACCACGATGTCCATTTCCTTGCGCCGCTTCTCCACCTGCGCGTACAGCTGGTACGCGCGGCGGTCCTGCTCGGTGAGCGGCGGCGGCGCGATGCTGCGCGGCCACAGCCGGTAGACCCGGACCACGTTGAACTCGACCGCGTACAAGGTGAGCTGGGCCTGCAGGTAGAGCCAGGCGATCAGCCCGAGCACGAGGGCGAACGTGCCGTACAGCGGCGAGGCGTGGGCGATCTGACGGGACACGAAGGTCACGCCGATGGTCTGCAGGATCTGCCAGATGACCGCGCTGATGGCGGCGCCGAGCCACAGCTGCCGCCAGGTGATCTCCTTCGCGGTGCCGAGCCGGAAGCCGAGCCAGAAGAAGCCGAAGTTCAGCAGCAACGACACCGCGATGGCCGGTATGGACAGGCCGCGCACGTCGGGGAGGACGTGTCCGACGCCGGCCGCGAGTCCGGCCAGGGCCGTGGTGACGATGAAGCCCGTGCCGATCACGATGATCAGCCCGGCGCTGCGCAGCCACGACCACGGGAACCCGGGACGGCGGGCGAAGGGAATCTCCCAGACCGAGTTGAACGCGTTCTGCATCGAGTTCGCCACCCCCAGCGCCCCGATGAACGTCGCGACTATGCCGACCACGAGCGCGATCCCGTTCGAGGCATGCAGACGCCCGATATTGCCATGCTCGACATAAGGGCCGATCACCGGGTAGCTCTGCACCGCGGAATCCACCGCGTGCTTCAGCCCGCTCAGCTCGGGATGGTTCTTGATCACCAGGTCCAGCACGGTGAACAGGACGAGCAGCAGCGGGAAGATCCCGACGAAGGCGGAGTAGGCGATCAGCGCGGCGAGGTTGCCCGCCTGGTCGTCGCCGAACTTCTTCCATACCGCGACCGGCACGGCCAGCCACGCATGTCGTTGCTGCATTGCGTCTACGGCCTGGACGGTCCGTTGGATCATGTTCATCGCCAGGAAGACCTACCCTGTTGGCTCTGTGCTAAGGCTCCGGCGCTGGAGGCCCAGCGTCAAAGGTTGAGTGCGACGAGTTCGGGGCGCAGGCAGCCCTGGCCGCCGGCGGACGAGGCCGGCGGGCTCGCGCCCGGGCTGGCCGCGGCGCTCGCCGGGCTGGCCGCGGCGCTCACCGGGATGGACGCGGCCGGCGAGACGGATGAGTTCGCCGGGGTCGGCGCGGTCGGGGACGTCTGGGCCGCGGCGCCCCGGGTCGGAGCCGACGCCGCGGTCGAGGCCGGGGCCGTGGCGGGGACCCCGGTTGAGCTTGCGGCTGGGGTTCCGGTTGGGGTTGCGGACGGGTTCGACGGGCCCGGGGAGCTGGGCGCCAGCTGGGCGCAGGCGGCGATGACCACCAGGTCGCTGGCGGGGTCGGCGCTGCCGCCGATGCCGCTGAGGTCGACGAAATAATGCGGCCAGGGCAGTCCGGCCGCGGCCAGCGTGACCCGCTGCGCGCCGATGTTGTAGCCCCATGCGTCCCCGCCTGCGCCCTGGTCGAGCCCGAGCGCCACACCATCGCGGACCACGTGTATGCCCGCCGAGCCGTTGACCGCGGAGCCGGAAGCGGTCGCCGTGACCTGGCCGGTCACCGGGTTGACGCCGATGAGGTTCGATCCCTTGGTCAGGTAGATCCTGTGCTGGCGCGGATCGGTGCTCTCGGGCACCGCCCCGGGCATGGACCACAGCCAGGCCCCGGTCGTGCCGTCGTACGCGGTCACGCCGGCGGCGGAGGAGAACACCACCACGCCGTCGAACGCGGCACTGAGCGCGCCGGTGAAGAGGAGCCCTTCGAGGGGTGGTACCACGGACTCCGCGCCGGTCGCCAGGTTGATCTTGCGCAGCGTGCTGGCCGGCGCCGACCCCAGGAGCCCGCCGGGCGAATCCGCCACGTACAGCGAGTCTGCGTCGGTCCGCCACGCTTGTGGCACCGGGCCGATGGGCCGCTGCCAGCGGACCCGTCCGGTGGCATTGTCGTAGCTGGTCACCGCGGTGGTGCCGACGACGACGGTATACCGCCGGCTGCCGGCGACCGCCCCGCCGAACTCGGCCGCCGGATAGCGGCCCCACTGGGTACCGGTCGAGCCGGAGATGGCCACCTCGCTGCGGTCGGGGTGTCCGGCGCTGGAGTAGGAGACGCCCGCGGTTACCTCGCCGGGCCAGGTACGCACCGACACGATGGCCGCGCCCGCCGGGAAGCCGGTCAGCGTCTGCCGCCACAACGGCGCGCCGGTCTTCGACGAGTAGCCGTACACGGTCAGGCCCGTGCCGACCGCGGCGACGCCGTAGCCGACCGCCACGTACGCCAGGCCAGACGTGGGTGCCGTGCCGGTCAGCCCGGAACCCACGCTCCAGGACCCGGGCAGCGGCTTGGTCCAGATGATCATGCTCGGCACAGACCCGGCCCGGCAGCCGGACCGGCACGCGGCCGCCGGCGCGCCGATAGCCGCGCCGGACGAGGGGTAGGGCGCCAAGACGATTCCGAGCAGGACCAGGGCCAGCGCCCAGCGGCGCAGCCGCGGCGAGGCAGCCGCGGTCCCCAGGCGGATCCGGCCGAGGAAACCCCGCGCGGCCCGGCGGCGGATCCGGCCGAGAAGGCGCTGCGCGGCCGGTCGGCGTGCTCGCGCGGGGACCTTGCGTCCCGGCGGCTGCCTCACCACACCCGTCACGGCTGCTGCCTCACAACACCAACCGTAGAAGATACGGGAACCCGAGGAGACGCCTCCCGGCCCGGACCCTGGGACCGCGGTTTACCGATAACGTTAGACCCGCGAGTGTTATTCAGAACCAGTCAGCAAGCACGGGCGGGTTCAGCCCGTGCGAGCGGCCACGGCCCGTCAGGTGCGGCGAGGACCACGGCTTCAGCCTGAATGACGCGAACATGTGAACAGGGCACCGTCCACGCTTGCAGGAATCAGCCCACCTCGATGAGGAGGTACGCCATGACCGACCGTCCGCCGCTGCCCTACGACTTCATGCCGACCGTGCCGTCGTTCGACCTGCGCAGCGATGACGTCGCGGATGGCCAGATGATGACGGACAACCAGGTCTACAACGGATTCGGCATGACCGGGAAGAACATGTCCCCGGCCTTGTCGTGGTCTGGCTTCCCGGCGGAAACCAGGGGCTTCGCCGTCACCTGCTTCGACCCGGACGCGCCGACGGGCTCCGGCTTCTGGCACTGGGTGCTGCTCGACATCCCCGTGTCGGTCACCTCGCTGCCGCCCGGCGCCGGCCACGCCAGCGGATCCGGCCTGCCCGCCGGGGCGATGCACCTGCGCAACGACTACGGGAGCAAGGATTTCGGCGGCGCCGCGCCGCCGGCCGGCGACCCGCCCCACCGTTACGTGTTCGCCGTGCACGCGCTGGACGTGCCCAGCCTGGAGCTGGAGCCGGACGCCACGCCCGCCCTGGCCGGCTTCAACCTGCGGTTCCGCGCGATAGCCCGCGCCCTGCTCATCCCCGTCTACGGCCACTGATCAGGACGAGCGCTCGCCGCAGTTGGCGGGATCGTAGCCGGGGAGGCTGGCCAGCTGGGCCAGCAGCCAGGGCGACGTGAGCACCCTCAGCAGGCCCTGGACTTCCCTGGACGCGGCGTGCTTGGCGGGCAGGACCAGGTCGAACCGTTCCTCGGCGAGCGGGATGAAGCCCAGCCCGTAGGCCAGCGCGGCCGGCTCGCTGGATACTCCCGCGTCGGCGAGACGGCCCGCGACCGCCGCCGCGACCTGGAGGTGACCGGCCGCCTGGCCGTCGTAGCCCGGTAGTTCGGCCGGGTCCAGGCCGAGCCGCAGGCGCTCCCGGTCGAGCAGCCTGCGCGCCTGCGCGCCCGGCTCGCGGTTCACCAGCCGCAGACCCTGCCTGGCCACATCGGCCAGCCCGGTGACCTGGGCGGCGGGACGGATCACCAGGCCCTCACGCCAGGAGGTAAAGCCCACCACCTCGGCGCCGCCGGGTATCTCGATCGCGTCGTCGGGATCGGCCCCCGGGTCCGGCAGGTCCCCGGGCTGGTGCACGCCCGCGGCGTGCACCAGCCCGGCCGCGGCCAGCCGCAAGGCCTCGCCGTTCCCGCACGGCCACCAGGCGAACCCCACCGGCGGGTCAAGCAGGGCCAGCGGCGTCTCGAGCAGCGGCAGCGCCGGATCACAGCCCGCCACGATGAACGTGGGCCGCGGCGGGCCGATGGGCCGCACCGCGATCGGGTCCCGGGCCCGTCGGAACTCCGGGGTCGGCGGGTCGGCGACCAGGCCGCCGGCCGGGCCGAAGCCGGCCCGGCCGGCGGTGTCCCCGCGCAGCGGCAGCGCGACGAAGGTGTCCCCGACCGTCGCGAGCACGACCCGGGAGCCCCCGCCGCCTAGCGGGGCCACCGGCTGGGCCAGCACCGGATCGGCGGGGTCGCCGGGACCGAACAGTTGCTCGACGGTCATGCCGAGCGCCTGGGCCAGCGCCAGGGCGACGCGCAGCGAAGGATCCGAATGGCCGGACTCGACGGCCGATACGGCCTGCCTGGTCACGGCCGCCATCCCGGCGAGCTGCTGCTGGGACAGGCCGCGGGCTTGCCGGGCCAGCCGCAGCCGGGTCCCGGCCGCCCAGCCGCCTTCTGTCATGCCCGACCTCCGCACCGTCGCTTGGTCCTGGAGGATTCCATCGTGCCAGGAACTGCCTCGCCGCTCGACCGGACCATAGTCCTATGATCCGGGACATGAAGACGCAGATCATCGAGGTACGAACGGGCGGGCGCGAGACGGTCCGGGATATCACCAGCGAATGTGCGCGGTTCGCGAGCGGGGCGGCGGCCGGCGGCGACGGGCTGCTGCACGTGTTCGTGCCGCACGCGACCGCGGGCGTGGCGCTGATCGAACTCGGCGCGGGCAGCGACCAGGACCTGCTGGCCACCCTGGCGGAACTGCTGCCCGCCGACGACCACTGGCGGCACGCGCACGGATCCCGCGGGCACGGCCGGTCGCACGTCCTGCCGGCCTTCGTGCCGCCGTACGCCACCATCCCGGTGATCGGCGGCCGGCTGGCCCTCGGCACCTGGCAGGCCGTGGCTCTGGTCGACCTCAACGTGGACAACCCGGACCGCCAGGTCCGCCTGTCGTTCCTCGGCTGATGCAGATCCTGATCGAGGGCTCAGGCGGATCTTCCGGCTGGCCGCAGCCCGGCTGCCGGTGCGCTTCCTGCCGGCGCCAGGCAGTGGCCGGGAATGTGCGCAAGCGGTCGACCATACTCATCGATAAGGAGGTGAGGCTGGAGGTCGGGGACACCGGGGCTGGCGCTCGGCGCGCCGGGGCCAGGGAGCTGGTCGTGGCGGGATGCCGGGTGCGGCGGCTGGCTGACGCGCGGGACCCGGGACGTCCGGAGGGTGCAGGGGGCCTGGGGGGCTGGGACGTGACCTCGCCGGACGGGGGGCGGCTGCTCTATCCGGCCCGGCCCGGCGCGGTGCCGGTGCCGCCGGACGGCGCGGCGCGGTACGACATCGCGTTCCTCGACCTGCTGGGCGGCCCGGCTCAGCTCGGACTGCTCCGGGCCCGGGGACTGATCACCGACGACACGATCACGGCGGTCGCGTTCGCCGATCACCGCGTGTCCTCGGAACGGGAACTGCGGCGGCGCTGCGGGTTCTGGCGGGTGGCGGCGCCAGGTGACGGGCACCGGGTCACCACTGTCCGTTCGGATAAAAAAGGGTCTAAAGATTTCGCTCGGGCCACCTGGCGGGTGCCATGGCGGGTGCTGGTGCTCGGCGGGGCCCGTTCGGGCAAGTCTGAGCAGGCCGAGCTGCGGCTGGCCGGCGAGCCTGATGTGACCTACGTGGCGACCGGCCCGTCGGTGGCGTCGGGTCTGCGGAGGTCATCGGGCCCGTCCGGCCCGGGCGGCGCCGGAGGCCCGGCTGATCCGGACTGGGCGGCGCGGGTGGCCGCGCACCGGGCGCGGCGGCCGGCCTGGTGGCGGACGACGGAGACCACTGACCTGGCCGCGGTCCTCGCCTCGGCTCAGGGGGCGCTGCTGATCGACGGGATCGGTACCTGGCTGGCGGCGGCGCTGGAGGAATGCGGCGCCTGGGACGGGTCCGCGGAATCGGCGGCGCGGCTCGCGGCCAGGACCGCCGAGCTGGTCGACGCGTGGCGGCAGACCGCGGCCCACGTCGTCGCGGTCAGCGACGAGGCCGGACTCGGCGTGCATCCCGGCACGCCCGCCGGGCGGCTGTTCCGGGACGAGCTGGGCCGGCTCAACCAGGCGCTGGCCGCGGAGTCGGAGGAGGCGGAACTGGTCGTCGCCGGACGAATCCTGCCGCTGGATATAGGCTGACGCTCACAGCGGGTATAACAGTCCGGTGACAATCGGCCCAGCATGGCGTGTTCCGCACCCCGCCGGCGGCGGTGTGTGCTCCGCGCGCTGGTCAGCGGAGGCTGATGCCCGCTACCGTAGAAAGTCCTGCGGCCGGGCAGGCACTCGCACCCCGCCATCGACGTCGGGCGGTCGTGCGCGGCTGTCGTCCGGGCGCGGGTGCCGTCCGCCGGGACCCGAGGGGGGTCCGGGGGGATGGGTCCTCCCGGCCCGGAGGGGTCTGGGGGGGTCGTCCCCCCGAGGAAGTACAGCGAGGTGATGACCAGGATGGCGCGCGTGGTAGTCATTGGCGACCTGATGACCGACGCGGTCGCCCACGCTATGCTCCCGCTCGCCCGGGGCAGTGACACGCCGGCCAGCGTGACCATGCACGGCGGCGGTTCGGGGGCCAACATAGCCGCCTGGATGGCGGCAGACGGCGGCGACGTGGCCTTCATCGGCCGGCGCGGCGCGGACATCGCCGGGCGGAACCGCGACATGGAGCTGATGGGTTACGGTGTCGACGCCAGGCTGGTGATGGACCCGGAGCGGCCCACCGGAACCTGCGTGGTGATGGTCACGCACAAGGGCGAGCGGACCATGCTGTCCGATCCGGGCGCGAACGCGGCGCTCTCCCCCGACGACCTGCCGCACGACCTGTTCGTGCCCGGCGCTCACCTGCACGTCTCCGGGTACACGCTGCTGTCCGAGGGATCACGGGCGGCGGGCCTGGCCGCCATCGACTTCGCCCGGCGGGCCAACATGACGGTGTCGATCGACGCGGCATCCGCCGCGCCGCTGGAGCGAACCGGAGCCGAGCCCTTCCTCGAACTGTCCTCCGGGGCGGTGCTGCTGTTCGTCAACGCCGCCCAGGGCAAGGTGCTCACCGGGCGGGACGATCCCGAGGCGGCGGCGCGGGTGCTGACCGCCTGGTACCCGCACGTCGTGGTCAAGCTCGGCGCGGACGGGGCGCTGTTCTACGCCAACGGGCGGCCGCCGGTGCGGGTGCCCGCGCCGCCCGTGGACCGGGTGGTGGACTCCACCGGCGCCGGCGACGCGTTCATCGCCGGCTTCATTCCGGCCTGGCTGGACAAGAAGCCGCCGGGCGAGGCGCTCGGCAGCGGCTGCCGGCTGGCCGCGCACGCCCTCAACCTCATCGGCGCCCGCCCGGTGTTGTGACCTTCCTGGAGGAGCTGTTCTCCCTCGCGGGACGGGTCGCCGTGGTAACCGGCGGGAGTTCGGGCATCGGCGCGGAGATGGCCTCGGCGCTGGCCCGCGCGGGGGCCCGGGTCGTGCTGGTCGCGCGGGATCGTGACCGGCTCGCCGCCGCGGCGGCGACGATGCGCGCCTGCGGCGGCCAGGCGGCCTGGGTCAGCGCGGACCTCGCCGACCGGTCCGAGGTCGAGCGGGCCGCAGCCGAGGCGGCCGGGGCGCTCGGCGCGCCGGACATCCTGGTCAACTGCGCGGGCGTCAACCTGCGGCCGCCGCTTGGCTCGCTGACGGCCGAGGACTGGGACCTGACCCTGGCGGTCAACCTGACCGCGCCGTTCCTGCTCGGCCAGCGGTTCGGGCCCGCGATGGCGGCCCGGGGGTGGGGCCGGATCATCAACGTGACGTCGCAGCAGGCGCAGCGGGCCTTCGGCCACAGCGGCGGGTACGGGGCGTCCAAGGGCGGCCTGGCGGCGCTGACCCGGTCGCAGTCCGAGGCGTGGGCGCGGTCCGGCGTGTGCTGCAACTCGGTCTGCCCCGGGTTCGTGGCGACGCGGCTCAACGCGACTGTCGCCAGTGACCCGGAGCGGATGGCGGCGATGGCGGCGCGGACCATGATCGGGCGCAACGGCGAGCC
>Ga0187780_10001553_pt1 | contig 17344 bp, 7 predicted proteins | sample 1015_Q2_SP10_20__FD_132429 | JGI IMG/M metagenome (GOLD analysis project Ga0187780, IMG submission 132429) | Tropical peat soil microbial communities from peatlands in Department of Meta, Colombia - 1015_Q2_SP10_20_MG | ecosystem: Environmental > Terrestrial > Soil > Wetlands > Peat | place...
CAACGGCACAGGCTTCCTGCCCCGTGTAGTAATGCACGGCTCCAACCGGCACACCTGTTTCCACGAGCCACTTCAAGCGCTCTTCAAATTCGCGAATCAGCGTCAGGTGCTCATACATCCAAAGCAACTGGGCGCGTGTGGGTGGTGAAGGTCCGGCTTTCGCGTTGGAGCGGTCTGCTGCTTCAGTGGTGGTCAGGAACAAGGGCTAGTCTCCCGGAGGCCATGGCTGAAAACGCGACACCCACTGGTGACAGGGACAGACGCTCATTTCATACTACAGGTCACAAACACGCAGTGCGAGCGGTCACTTGGGGGTGTGACAACAGTCACAAATATCTCCAGAAAAGCGGGATGCCCGGGTCCTTGTAAGTCACTGGACTAAAAAGCCTTATCACCCTGCTATATTTCACAGGCTGAATCTTCCGGGGTTACGTGCAGATGGAGTCTGCTTTGGGTCCTGTTCTTATCAAGTTCTTATCAAGCGACAACCGCAGGGGTACCTATTGGCCGAAATGGGGCCCGTCCCCGTTCATGCATAGGATGGGTACACGGGAGCCCATTGCGCGTTGACAATCGCTTCACGCAGCGCTTCGGGTGAAGCCTTGGGGCACAAGCCTTCGCGCTGTGCCTGCTCCGCGGCGGCAAACGCAACCTCAATGGCTGCGCGGCGGATACCAGTCAATGCGGGGAGCAGCGAAGCGGTCGGGTCGGTCCGCGCAGGCGATTGCTCCGCCAGCGCGTGCGCCGCCGCGAGGAACATGCTATCCGTTACGCGACGAGCACCGCAGGCCGATATCGCCAAGCCCATCGCTGGAAAGATGAAGACATTGTTGCATTGCGCAATGCGCCTCTTGTGACCTTTGAAGTCCACATCGGGGAAAGGCGAGCCCGTGGCAATCAACGCCCGGCCATCCGTCCAACGGAGGAGATGTTCGGGGACGGCTTCGGACTTCGATGTGGGATTAGACAGCGGCAAGATGATTGGTCGTTCGCACTTCCGCGCCATCTCTCTGACGATGGCCTCGGTGAAAGCGCCCGGAAGGGTCGACAAACCGATGAGAATGGTGGCGTTCACTTTGTGAATGACATCGCTCAGCCCGATGCGGTGATTCTCCAGTGTGCGCGGAAAGTCCCTGACGCGTTCGGCAGGTTGCACATAGGCGCGTTGTTCTTCAGACAAGTCCGTTCGCTCGGAATGCAGTAACCCGCCGCTATTGATGATCCAGAAGTGCGATTGCGCTTCGGCAGGCGACAAGCCGTCCGCGATCATGGCTTCGCGAAGAGCATCCGCTACGCCGATACCAGCGGAGCCAGCTCCCAGCATCACGATGTGCTGGTCGCACATTGGCTTTCCTGAAACCCGGACCCCCGCAAAGATGGCTCCTGCGGTAACGGCAGCGGTGCCCTGAATGTCGTCATTGAAGGTGATTAGCTGGTCGCGATAGCGATCCAGGATCAGACGAGCGTGCCCCTTGGAAAAATCCTCCCATTGCAGGAGCGTGTCCGGCAGTTCCTTCTTCACCGCCTGCACAAAGCGATCGACAAATTCATAGTATTCATCGCCGGTGATTCTTTCATGCCGCCACCCGAGATACTCGGGATCCGCAAGCCTCTCGCCGTTGTTCGTCCCCACATCCACGATGATCGGCAAGGTTTGTGCGGGCGGCACGCCTCCAATCAGCGTGTAGAGAGAAAGTTTTCCAATCGGAATCCCCAGCCCTCCGACTCCTTGGTCTCCAATTCCCAGAATGCGCTCCCCGTCGGTGACGACAATTACCCGCACTTCCTTGTTGGGGCGGTTCTGGAGCAAGTTCTGTATCTGGTCGCGCATCGGATAGGAAATAATTAGTCCGCGCGCGCGCCGGTAAATATGGCTGAACTCCTGGCAGGCTTCGGCAACCACTGGCGTGTAAACGATCGGCAGCATTTCCTGGATATGGTCCAGGAGGAGACGGTAGAAAAGCACTTCGTTAGTGTCCTGGAGCTGGCGAAGGTAGATGTGCCTTTCCAGATCATCGGGCTTTCGTTGATACGCCTTGTACGCCCGGAAAGACTGTTCCTCGATCGTTTCAACCGCAGGGGGCAGCAGGCCATCCAAACCGAGTGCCTGGCGTTCCGCGAAGGTAAAAGCCGTGCCTTTGTTAAGTGCAGGTGTTTCGAGAAGGGCATGCCCGCGCAGATTCGACGCAAGGCGCGTAATGGTTGGTGCGGCGTATGAAATCGCCATGCAAACCTCCGGGAGGAACCACGAAGCCGTTGCGGCTCGAAAGGAAGGAGCAAGGTGGCTCCGCAGAAACGCGAAGCCAGCCTGCATGCTAGCACAAAAATCTTGCAGTATCTCGCGGAAGTGGGAGAATAGCGCAGTAGGCCCTGCAGTGCTCGCATCCTTCGAGTAGACCGCGGCCATTCCGTCCGAACATCGCCATCCTTCTCGTCGAGGTAGCTCATGGGACAAGCACTTGATGTTCATAGGCTCCATTTCGCATTTACCGTAACCTTCCACTACATCTTCCCTCAGCTAACAATGGGCCTCGCCTTACTTCTCGTCTATCTAAAGACTAAAGCGCTGCGTACCGGCGACGAGCACTACAACCGTGCCGCGCGATTCTGGGCGCGTATCTTTGGAATTAATTTCGCCCTCGGAGTTGTCACCGGCATCCCGATGGAATTTCAATTCGGGACCAACTGGGCAGCATTCTCCAAGGCCGCAGGCGGGGTCATTGGGCAAACGCTGGCTATGGAAGGCGTCTTTTCGTTCTTTCTGGAATCCAGCTTTCTAGGATTGTTTCTCTTCGGTGAAAAGCGTTTGGGCCGCATCGGCCATTGGTGGGCTGGGTTTCTCGTTTTTCTTGGCTCGTGGCTTTCCGGTTATCTGATCGTTGCTACTGACGCGTGGATGCAGCATCCCACTGGCTATCGCCTCGGCCCAACTGGCGAAATCGAGCTATCCAGTTTCTGGGGCCTGGTGCTGAATAAGTGGGCGCTCTGGCAGTACGCACACAACATGCTTGGCGCAATCCAGACAGGCTGCTTCGTCATGGCCGCCGTTGGCGCTTTTTATTTGTTGACGAGGCGCGACGAAGTTTACGGCAAGACTTTCGTCCGTACCGGCGTTCTAGTGGGAACAGTCGCTGCCCTTTTGCAGCTCTTTCCTACCGGCGACTTTCAGGGACGCATGATCGCAGACAATCAGCAGCCCACGCTCGCGGCAATGGAAGGGCTGTTCGAATCGCAGCAGGGTGCACCGCTCGCGATTCTTGGCCAGCCCGACGTTGACAAGAAAAAGCTCGACAATTCTTTTATTGTCCCAAACATGCTGAGCTTTCTTACCTACAGAAGCTGGCGCGCAGACGTAAAGGGCTTGTCGGAATTTTCTCCGGATCAGTGGCCAGATCAGATTCCCTTGCTCTACTACAGTTATCACGTCATGGTGGGGCTGGGAACCATTTTCATCGCCGTGATGGTAGTAGCGGCTCTCCTGCTCTGGCGCGGTGCGCTCTATAGCTCGCGTTGGATGCTTTGGACTTTGATGGTGTGCGTCCCACTCCCCTACGTTGCGAACACGGCAGGCTGGATGACCGCGGAACTCGGACGCCAGCCCTGGTTGATTTACGGATTGATGCGCACCGCCCAAGGGGTTTCCCCGCGCGTGGCTGCGGGCAATGCCTGGTTCACTCTCATCGGTTTCATGGGAATGTACGCTGTCCTGTCCATTCTCTGGTTGTTCCTGATCCACCGCGAAATTGAGCTCGGGCCAGAACCCGGCGCACATGCGGGCAGCGAAACCGCCGCTGTATTGGCCGACTGAGGAGGAAGCCATGGAAACGATTTGGTTCTGTCTCGTTGCAATCATGGTAGCGATTTACGTTTTGCTCGATGGCTTCGATCTCGGCGCCGGCGCAATTCATCTATTGGTCGCGAAAACCGATGACGAGCGCCGCCAGATTCTTTCGAGCGTCGGGCCTGTCTGGGACGGAAATGAAGTCTGGCTGCTCGCCGCGGGCGGCACGCTGTATTTTGCTTTCCCGGCACTCTACGCGAGTGGTTTCAGCGGTTTCTATCTACCCCTCATGATTGTGTTGTGGCTCCTGATTCTCCGCGGCACTTCCATCGAATTCCGCAATCACATCAAAAGCGCGGCGTGGCAGCCGTTCTGGGATTTTCTCTTCTGCGGATCGAGCCTTCTGCTTGCTGTGTTTTTTGGCGCCGCGCTCGGCAACGTCGTGCGTGGCGTGCCTTTGGATGCCAGCGGCTATTTCTTCGAACCGTTGTGGACTAATTTCCAGCTTGGCGATGACACCGGAATCCTCGACTGGTACACCATTCTTGTCGGCGTGCTTGCGTTGCTCGCACTGGTCATGCACGGCGGTCTTTGGGTGCAAATGAAGACCAGCGGCGAAGTCAGTTCCCGCGCGGGAAAACTCGCAAGTCAAACGTGGTGGGGCGTGCTCGTTCTGACTGGCCTTGTCACAGCGGTCACGTTCCAGATTCAGCCGCAGGTGCGTGCCAATTTTGTAACTTGGCCCTGGGGCGCGGTTTTCCCTTTGCTCGCTGTAGCCGGTTTGGCGGGGGTTATGTACGAACTGCGAAAGCGTGATGAACTGAGGGCGTTTTTCGCCTCGTGCGCATACCTGACCGGCATGCTGACCAGCGTGGTCTTCGGCGTTTATCCGATGGTCCTGCCCGCGCGCAATCCTGTCTACTCGCTTACCATAACCACCGCCAAGGCCGGCAATTATGGTCTGAAGATTGGCCTAATCTGGTGGGTGCTCGGTATGGCTCTCGCTGCTGGCTATTTCACCCACGTCTACCGCTCCTTTGCGGGCAAAGTGGTTGTGGATAAGGATTCTCACGGCTACGGCGACTAGAGCGATGTCACAATCGCGGTAGCCTGCTCTCGAAGGTCTCTGCTGACCGATGGCCTCGAATCTCCCGAGATCAACCTGTATTTGCTCCCGTATCGACTCCGAAACACTGGTACTGCGGTAGCGTTGACCTCCAGAAATTTTCCTCGCTACTTTTCAAATAGGGCGCCCGGGTGTCGGCGGGGTCATCTCCGCTCAAGCACGTTCGGAAACAGACAATTAAACCAAGGTCTGGCGCTTGCGGGAATTCTCACGCTGGCGCGCCGAAACCGCGCTCGCCGCCTGGGGTTTGTATGCGCATGAAGGGCACAGGCAGTCCGTAGCGCCTGTTTGATGGATCAATGGAAACGGTAACGAAGGCCGGAAGGTACGAAATCGTCAGCGAGCTTGGCCGCGGCGCTATGGGTGTCGTCTATAAAGCTGTCGATCCAGTTATCGGCCGCACCGTCGCTGTAAAAACGATTCACCTCAGCGAAGAAGGCACCGGTCTGACCCGTCCCGAGCTCCTTACCCGTTTCCAAACCGAAGCGCGCGCCGCCGGTCTGCTCACCCATCCCAACATCGTTGTCGTTTACGACGCCGGCGAAGAAGACGGCCTCTACTACATCACCATGGAATTGGTCGAAGGCAAAAGCCTTCAAGCGCTCCTTGATGGCGGCCATGCTTTCCCGCTCCCGCGTACTCTCCGCATCATGGAACAAACCTGCAGCGCCCTGCAGTTTGCTCATGAGCGCAACGTCGTGCACCGCGACATTAAGCCCGCCAACATCATGCTCACCGCCGACGACACCGTCAAAATCACGGACTTCGGCACCGCCAAAATTCTGCAGTTCGGCACCATGCAGCAGACTTCGCACGTCATGGGCACGCCCAGCTACATGTCGCCCGAACAGGTCAAGGGCCGCGCCGTCGACGGCCGCAGCGACATTTTCTCCCTCGGCGTCATGCTCTATGAAATGATCACGGGTGAAAAGCCCTATCCCGGACAGAACATCACTACGGTCATCTACAAGATTGTCAACGAAGATCCCGTCCCGCCGCGTCAGATTGATCCATCGATTCACGCGGGCCTCAGCGCCATTGTCATGAAGGCGTTGGCGAAAGAACCGGAGAATCGTTATCAAAGCTGTCGCGAGATGCTAGAGGATTTGAAGAACTACCGCTCGCTTGGCGCCGTAGGTCATCCGCAATCCACTATGGTGCTGGGCGGCGGCTCGCCCGCTGCCACTGTGGTTTCTGGAAATCTAGGAGGTCGCGGGCTAGCGGCTGAAGACCAGACGGTCATCGCCGCCGCGCGTTCCTTGAATGCGCGCGCCGCAAGTCCTGCCCACACTCCCGTAGTGCGGCGTACTGGCACGATTGCTCCCGCCGCAGAACTGCCCAAGAAAAAGAGCATTGTTGGCACTATCTTTGCTGCCCTGCTCCTTCTAGGCGTCATCGTCTATGGTGCGAACAAAATCAAACCGGTGTTCCTGGCTGCTCGCGAATTGCACGACGCGCAGAAGAAGGGCGCTCCCTTGCCAGAAGTCGGGCCTTCATCTGGCGCCAATTCCACCGCGAATTCCGCCCCACCGGACGCTACCCAGCCTTTGAAGGACCCGGGTTCTTCGGCCTCGGCGACTCCACCTGAAACCAAGCCTGCGGACGCCAGGCCCGTCGATCCCGTTTCCACAAAACCGCCCGCCAAGAGAGCAGATCTCACCCTCAGCCCCCAGACCGCGGAATATAAAGGTCGCGTTGAGGAAGCCGTCTCCGAAAAAGGTCTGGCTAACCGCGTGAAAGTTCAAGCCGCCGGCAACACGCTTACCGTAGCCGGGAAACTCCGCCCGGCCGAACATGGAGAACTGCTGAAATTCTTGCGGACTGCTCCGGCGGATGTGCGTGTCATCGACCATATCGAGTACGACGACACTCCCGTACCCGTCACCGCGTCCGACGCCGGCGGCGGAGAGGGCAGCCACCCGGTCCCCGCAGCCGGCAAAGGTGCGATTCATGTGGTCACGGACGTCATCGGCGCCACTGCCATTCTTCATGGTCCCGCCGGCCGCGTTTTGAGCAAGTGCGATACACCGTGCAGCTTCAACAATCTCAATCCCAATCAGTACAGCCTCGAGGTCCAGAAAGACGGCTATGAGCCGGTGCAGACCGCGCTGCAAGTCAAAGCCGGCGACTCGAAGGACCAGAAGATTCGCCTGGAGTCTCTTGCCAAAGGCATTTTTATCAGCACCCAGCCGCCCGGCGCAGACGTCTTCATCAACGGCGCCAAGCAGTCCGGCCAGACTCCCGTAACGCTCCCGCTCGCTCCGGGACAGTACAACCTTGTGCTTCGTTTGCAGGGCTACGAAGCCTACGCCGGAAACATCCAGGTGAAAGACAACATCCAAACGCAACTCAACGCCGTCTTGACTGAAAAATCAGCCACGCGCGTCGCATGGGCTCAAGTGGAGAGCGATCCGAAAGGCGCGGAGATTCTTGTCGACGGCAATCCCACCGGCCAGGTCACTCCCGCGCGAGTGCAAATTCCCGCCGGCTTGCACAACATTGTTATTCGTCTCGATGGCTATCAACAGGTCAAGCGGCCCGTTCAAGTCAGCGAAGGCGGTACCGCGCAAGTTAACGCAATCCTGAAGCAAAAGTAGCTTAATCGCCCCGCAGTTTGAAACGCACCGGTTGGACCCACTAAGGGCCATCTTTGACTTCCTGACGATCCCTACCGGAAGGGTAACATTTTGTTACAATAGCGGCCTCCTTAGTTTAGCGCTACATTCGTTTTCTACTGAATCTAAAGGACTTAATAGATTTTCTCCCAGGTCGGCCTCGTGCTTTCTTTTTAATCAGGGACTATCTGCCTGCTAGGCAGCATTGGTTCAAGGGGCAAGCCCGGCCCAAGTCGATTTGTTTTCTGGGCAGTCCAGCTTTGTTGGAGATTTCTTTGGCCTTACGGACCGCATCATTGACAGAAAAAAATGAGCGTGGCGCCTCCTATAAAGGCGGCCCCGACGCCACTCCGCGCACATCTTTGCGCCATATCGCCAGCGCGATCTCTGCGGCGTTGCCCGCAAGCATGGAGCAGCGCGCCGCCGATGCGCAGCGCGCGCTTCGAAATTTTCATGTGCTCCTGAAGTCGCAACGGCTCTACGAAAAGAATCATCCGCAGCGGCTGGACAGCCTGGACAGTGCCTTCGATTGCATCCACGACATCGCCGAACTTCTCGGCGGGTTGGAAATCCGCGTCGAGCGCGGCGGAATTGTTGCGCCACGGATCAGCGACGCACACCTCCCCGACCCGCGCGGCGAGATGGCGGCGCTGGCCGCCGATTTGCAGCGCTCGGGCATCCGTTCTCTGACTTTTTCCAGAAAATTCCATGTAGGCGAACTGGACACGCTCACGCGACTCATGCCGGAGTCGTTGATAAAATCCGAAGAGCCGGCAAGCGACGGGGGACAGTCGTGGTGGCCGGCGCGGCTCCTCGAGAACCGCGTGGAAGGCATCTCCATTAATACGCAGACGGAACGCAAAGTCGACACGGTATTGGCGAGTTTGATCGCTTCGCTGGTCGCCTATGGTGGCCGTTCGGATCGTGTAAGCGGCGATGCGCCGATTACCGCGCCTGACTTTGATGATCTCGCCGCTGCGCTCCGCCTGCTAGCCCGGCTCACTCCGCCGCTGGAAAGCGCCCGTGGCCTTTCCCCGGAAGATGCTGCGCGCGCCATTCACGGAGCGCTCGAAGAAGCCAGCCGCGCGAGCGTGCAGATATTGCTCAGCTCTGTTTCTCAATACGCGCCAAAAGAAGGCGAGCAGCCGCTTCCTTATCTGCTGCGCCTTTCCGAAAACATCATTTTTGAATTTCTAAGCGCGGAGTTTGCCAATGGTTCACTGACTCCTCCGTCGGTGCGGCCTGCCTTTCATCGCTTTGCCGACGTCATCGTGGAATCGGGCGGATATACGGGACCGCACTCGTCGCAGCATCTTTCTTCGCTCGCGGTAACGTGGGCTACCGACACGCACCTGGAGAAATTGATCGACCGTTTCTGGTTGGAACTTCCCGCGCGCGAAAAATCCGCGGTTCTCCGCGGCCCCGATGTCTGGTGCGTGCCGGTTGTGGCACTGCGGCAGACGCTGCGGCAATTGGCCGACGGTGGCGCCGATGCGCCGCGCCGGGAAGCGCGCACGATCGTCTTGAACTATGCGCGCCGCTTCGATTTGATCGATGCTTCCGCGCGACGCTCAGTAGCAGCAGGTCTTAATGAACTTGCACCCATCATCGAATCGCTCTGGCCCAATCAGTTGCCGGAAGATTTGGCGCGCGGCGCGATGAAAGCGCTGGAATCCGAGAAGTCGCCGGAAACGGCCGCGCTGCTCGCGGCTTTTGTGGAATCGCTCGGCCGCATCGCCGTCAGCCGGGCGGACTACGCCGGATTCGAATCGATTTTGACCGAGTTGGAGCGCGCTCCGCGCGATAAAGAGCACGATCACATGGTCGCGCTCTCGACCCGGTTGGTGGCGCAGGACCGCTGGCTCTTGCTCGTGGATGCTGCTCTGGCGAATCGGCCACTGGATCCCGTGCTGCCGCGGCTGCTGCAACGCGATCCGGAACGTCTGCTGGACCGCCTAACTCTGTTGCTCACCGAACCGCACGGAGCAGAGATGGTTCCGGCGATGGCTCGTCTGCTGCGCACCATCGGCGTTCCCGCATTGAATCTTCTCGAAACTAGGTTGTACGAAGCGCGGCGCCAGCGCGTAACTGCCGCGATCAAATTGTTGGCCGTGGCGGACCCCGAACGCCTGCTGCGCGGACTCGCGCGCGCCATGGCAAGCTGGGAATGGAACTTGCAGGATTTGGCGGTCAGCGAGCTCTCCCGGCCTTCCAATTCCGCTTCGGCACAAACCACGGCCTTCGTCTTTTCCGCCATTCTCGCGGATGCGCATCCGTTGGTTGTGCCGATGATGATTGATCAAATCGGTCTGGGTCAGGAAACCACGGCCGTACCACAATTGATGGAAATCGCCGCCGGTGAGCACGAAATCCTGCGCGACCAATTCGTGCGCATCAAGGCCATCGAAGCACTTGGCCGTATGCACGCCACGGAGGCTGTGGAACTTCTGCGCACGCTGGTGGATAAGCGCGAAGGTCTGGCCTACGCGGAGCCTTCCGGGTTGCGTGCGGCTGCCGAGGACGCTCTTGCGCTCATCGAAGACCGTCCTTCTTCCGCGCGAGTCCGCGCCGCGTATGAATCCACCGCGCAACCGGGCGCAAGCTATCTGATTCCGCGGCGCTACACCCGCGTTCCGCTGGAATCGCCGCTTCGAGCGCAGATCGAAGGCGCCCCTGCGGGCCTTGCACGCGTGAAAACCATCAGCCTCGGCGGCGCGTATTTGGAATCCCCGCGCAAACTCAGCGTGGGCGACTCAATCAAGTTGGAAGTCCGCGCCGGCCTCCGCAAAATCAACTTCACTGCCGTTGTCCGCAACATCGGACCGGACGGAAGCGGAATCGAGTTCGTCCACATGCGGGACGAAGATCGCGAAAAGCTGCGCAAGCTGGTGCAAAGGCACCTGCAACTGTAGTTTGTCCTCGAAAAGTTCCAAACTCGCTGATAACAAAGGAGATGGCTGAGAATGGGTGTCTTCGTGCCCGACCCGCTCTCGCCTTTCGCTTAAGTAATTGAAAATAAGACAGTTACACAAACTCAACAGGTGAGTGCGTAAAATACCAAACCCGCAGTATACATTGTATTACAATCTATTTTTCAACACAAAGTAATTTGCCTAACAAAGTTGCTTGACTCCTGCCATTGGAGTAGGACTTGGATCGTTGAGTCTCCGCATTGATGCTCTAGCAAGCAGAGTAGGAGCCGAGCGGAGTAATCCATAGCGACAACAAGCGACAATCCATTAGCAGGCCGGGAGTTACGCACCTTGTCCCTTGCCTACTCTCTGGATCCCGAACATGCTGCCGCGCAGTCGGCCGGCGATGCAAAACAGAGGTCAGCGTAAAAAGTTTTAGTTGAAAGCGAGGCCACATTGCAGTAAAAGCCCTGTATTCAATTGTTTCAAGGTGCGACGAGGCGGGCGTGCCCGCCCCCGCTAGGGGTAGCGGAAGATTTTCAGGTGCCACCACAATAGGAGGAGTTATGCATCGCAGGCAACTTTGGTGTGCTTGGGCTGTTCGGCGGTCCGTGTTTGCAGGGGTGTGGTTGTGCTTGCTGGTGCTCGTTTGCGCCTCAACGGTTTCGGCGCAGGTCAATACGGCAACGTTATCAGGCAGCGTGCTCGACCCGCAAGGCCTCGCTGTCAAGGGCGCAAAGGTCACGGTCACCAATACCGGTACGGGCGCCGCCCGAAGTTCAGTGGCAGATGACGATGGCCGCTACAACTTAGTGGGCCTGCCGCCGGGGCGCTACAAACTGACCGTGGACGCGGGCGCTAACTTTGCGGCTTACGAGAATTCGGCAATCGTGCTGACGGTGGGTGAGAGCGCGACCTTTGATGTGCGCATTGAACTCAAGGGCATGACGCAATCAGTGACGGTAACGACGGAGACTGCCCCGATCGAAACTACGAAAACCGAGGTGTCTGACACCGTCGAGGAGCGCCGTATCGACAATCTGCCTATCAATGGGCGCAACTACATCAACTTCACCCTCACCAACTCGCAAACGACGCGCGACATGGCGCCCACGATCGGGCCGGCGCCGAACAGCGGCTTGAGCATTGGCGGAGCGCGCGCTCGCGGCAATATGGTGAGCGTGGACGGTGCTGATGCCGGCGACAACTCCATCAACGGCATCCGTGCTACGGTTTCACAGGAAGCAGTTCAGGAATTCCAATTGATCTTGAGCAACTACAGCGCCGAGTACGGGCGCGCCACTGGTGGCGTAGTAAACATCGTCACCAAGGGCGGCAGCAACGAATTCCACGGCGATGCGTTCGGCTACTTCCGCAACAAGGCGTTTCAGGCTCGCAATGCCTTTTCCGGCCAAGTCGATCCGGTCACTGGCGCTCTCGATCCCGTCAAGCAAGCCTACACGCGCACGCAAAGTGGGCTGACGTTTGGCGGTCCAATCAAGAAAGACAAAACTTTTTATTTCTTCTCTTACGAATATACGCAGCGCGAGGAGGCTGGATTCTCGAGCATCGGTATAGGCAATTTCGGCATGGTGCCTGTCACCCTTCCCCCAGCAGCGGGTGGCCTCACGGTGCAACTGACCAGTTCACAAGCTGCGGCCGTCAATGCGCTACTCACCTCCGGTGTTCCTGCTTTGCAGAACCTGGGTGCGCAGTACGCAGTGTTCATGGGCTCCGCATCAAGTGTGGCTCTGAACCGACTGGATTTCGGCGCGGTTGCGGCGGGAGCAACCGGGGGCTTTTTGAATCCGGGACCCGGGGCCCAGTTTCCTATCCCAGTCGCATGCCCTCCGGGGGCGCCCGTAAACAATGGTGCGGCTTGTTCGCTGGGGGGCGTTTATGTTGCACCCCTCCCAGCATCCTACGTCGGCTTGAATTCGATCCGCGGCAATTATCCGGTAAGGGAGAAGACCAGTCTTTGGTCGGCGCGCATCGATCAGCGCTGGAACAATCACAACAATTCCTTTTTGCGTGCCGGTGTATCACCCTCACTGGTTACCGGGCTGCCATCAACTTCGCAAAACCAGGTGTTCGGGCAGAACTCCGGGTCGCGCGCCGGCTACAACCAGTCGCGGGATCTCGACTTTGTGTTCCAACACGACACTATTATCACCGATAAGACATTCAACGAGTTCCGAGCGCAGGTTGCGCGCCGGGGCTTGCATTTTGGCTATTCGCAGCTTCCTGGAGGATCAAATATCGGCGTCAATATCCCGGGTTACGCATATTTTGGCCGCGAACCGTATTCCACGGTTGACCGCATCGAGAGGCGTTTCGAGTTCACAGATCATTTGAGCATCGTGACCGGAAACCACACCTTCAAAATTGGAGGCGACTACAATCTAATTCAGTTGCGCTCGAAGAAGGCGCAGATCTTTGAACTCGATTTTGGCGGGGACGTGAATTTCGGCGGTTTCGCAGCTTCGACTTTTGGCTTTCCCGACAGCGTTGCTGGAATCTCATTGCCCGGAACCACCGCTCTGCAATCCTACGGTCTGGGGATTCCAACTTCCTACATACAGGGTATAGGAAGCTCCAACCAGCCTTTCAACAATGTTCCCATGGCCTTCTTCCTGCAAGACAGTTGGCGTGTGAATAAGCATCTGGCGTTCAATTATGGCGTGCGGTATGACGTGGAACTCACCCGGCACTTTACGCCAGCCACGGCGGTGAATGCTGCTGCCGAAAAAGCACTCGGCGTGACCGAAGGCATTCCGCGCGATTACAACAATGTAGCTCCGCGCTTTGGGCTGGCCTGGGATCCTGCTGGAAATGGCAAGACCGTCGTTCGCGCGGGCTACGGCATGTTCTACGACCATCCCTTGCTGGCGACGGCGTTTGATTCGACAACGGCTGATGGGGGACGGTCCGTGCAGTTGGAGTCTGTTGGCGCTACGGCATCGGCTTGTCAAGTAGTGCCCGCGCCGAGCGGCCCCACTCCTCCAGGCTTTTGCGGTGGCGGAGCAGACGGCCCCCAAAATCTGAATGGGTCTTCTATTTTCCAGGGAGTCTTGAACGCGTTACCCAACATGTATTACTTGCCCGCCGAGCAACGGTTCAATCCCACGGCTCCTGGCTCGATCTTCGCGAACCAAGCGTATCTGCAGGCTGGATTCCCCTTGCCACTCTTGCCGTTCACACTGCCCATGGCGAGCAACTTCGTCTACGCCTACGCGCACCAGGCCAATCTTACGGTGGAGCACGAAATCGCAGGCTCGTGGAAATTCAGCCTCGCGTACCAGTGGACGCGCGGCTTGCACCTGAACCGGCCACAGGACCTGAATTCAACCGATCCGAAGCTCCTGACGCAGAACGCGTTTAACGCCGCGGCTTCGGGCATCGCTGTAAGCGATCCGCGCTTTGTCATTGTTCCGTCGAACGCGGCACCGTTTTCCTGCGTCACCACAGGGTCGGCTTCCAGTATGCTCCTGATGATTCCGGGGGTGCTTGCCGAAGGCTTCCCGGGCTCAACGAACTGCTCTACACCAAGCATTGGCTTTATTGGCACCACTCCTTTCTTCAATTTCTTCCGGCGCTCCGGTCCCAATCCGTCGTTCGCGGCCTCGTTCCCTGGATTTCCTGCAGGATTGGTACCGTTCTTCCCGAACGGTTTGCCTCCCGGCTATGCAGGGGAAGTGGCGCTAGCCCAGTTTGCGGGATATCCCACCGGATTTGGCGCTCCCGTGCCGTTCAACAGCGTGGATGCGCAAATGTCCAACGGCAATTCGTGGTACAACGCGCTCACGTTCAATCTTTCGAAGCGTTTCTCGAAAGGATTTGAGGTGCTCACTAGCTACACGTACTCACACTCCCTGGACGATTCATCGGACTTGCAGTCCACGCTGGAGCCTCAGGACAGCCGCTTTCCGAATCTGGAGCGCAGCAATTCCGTGAACGATCAGCGCCACCGCTGGGTCACCAGCGCCGTAATTCAGTCGCCCAGTGGCAAGTCCGGCGACGGTGCCTTCAAGCATTTCATCGCGGACTTCACGCTTTCTCCGATCGTGGAATTCTCGTCCGGGCGGCCTTTCAACGTGATTAGCGGCCAGGATTCGCGCTTGGACCTTGGCGCGTCCCAGGCTCGCCCGTCGATTGCAACGAGTGGCACTTCCGGCACCACTTCACCCTACATTTCTGGCGTCGTGTTTGTCCCCGCCAACGCGTGTCTGGACAACAGCGGAAAAACTTTCAGCGTCCCGGGCATCACGACGCTCGGGGCTGGTTGCGACGGTAACCTCGGCCGCAACCATTTCTTCCAGCCCAACTTTTTCCAGTGGGATATGCGGTTGGCGCGACGGATTCCTCTCGGCGAACGGCTCAAGCTGGATTTGATTGCCGACGCTTTCAACCTGTTCAATCGCACCAACATTGCGGCCGTCAACCAGCTTTGCGATCCGACTGCCGGATCCACCTGCACGGCGGGACAGCCGACTGCTTCCTATGATGCGCGGCAGTTCCAGTTCGCGCTGAAGCTGAACTGGTAAAAGAGAGTCGACAGTTCACAGCTAACAGTTCAAGAAGAAAAGAGGGCTTCGCGAAGGCGAGGCCCTTTTTCTTTTGAGCGTGAAAACTTCCGGGCTTGAGCGAATGCGAGTAAAGTAATAAGACCGTTTCCCGCGATTCTACTGGAGAGCGCATGAATGGAGTGCTGATCACCTTTGTAATGCTGATGGCCGTCGCCGTTTTCTGGCTAGTTCTGAAAACATGGCAAGCAAACCAGAAAAACCAGGGCGTCGAATCGCAGATGAACGAGTTACGGCGCGATTTTCAAGCCATTGCCGCGGCGCAAGCGAAGAGCACCGGTCAGATGGAAGCCATCGCGAAAGGGGTAGCCCAGCGGCTCGACAGCGTGACGCCGGCCCTCCAGGAAGCCATTAAAAACTCTGCGCAGATTACCGGCCAACTGACTTCCGACGCGCAGGCGCGCATGGCCAACGAACTGAAAAATACCCGCGAGCAGATCAGCCAGATTCAGCGGCAAATCGGCGAAGTGCAGCAAGCCGGGAAAGAGATGTCGCAGACCGCGCACACGCTGGAAGAAATTCTGGGGAGCGCAAAGTCGCGCGGATCGCTGGGCGAAGTCACGCTGGAGAAATTGCTCGAAGATTCGCTGCCGGCGGCGCTGTACGAGCGGCAATATCGCTTTGCAAGCGGTGAAATCGCGGATGCCGTGATCCGGCTCCGCGACAAGAAATTAATGGCCATCGATTCGAAATTCCCGCTCGACGCGTACCGGCGAATCGCCACGGAAGGCGACGAAGCGCGGCGGGCGTTTGCCACCGCGGTGAAAGGACACGCCGATGCGATTGCGAAAAAATACATCGCGCCCGACGAAGGAACGCTGGACCTGGCGCTGATGTTTGTGCCGTCCGAGACCGTGTACTACGAACTGTTGATGACTTCGGACAGCAAGGGCCAGCCGCTCGACGCATATTGCCGCGAAAAGCAGGTAATAGCGGTTTCGCCCAACACACTGTACGCGCATCTTCAAGTGATCGCCATGGGCTTGCGCGGCATGCAAATGGAAGAAAATGCCAAGCGCCTGCTGGAATCGCTCTGGGGAATGGAAAAGCAGCTCGAGAAATTCACGGATAAATTTGGAGTGCTGGGGACGCATCTGAGAAATGCCGGCCAAAGCTACGGTGACGCGGAGCGCCTGCTGGAGAAGACTCAGAACACTCTCGAAGGCATGATCGGTACGGGGCCTGCCCAACTTACACTCCCGGAAGTTGCTTCCGATAAGGCGCCTGATGCGCTGAGCCTCACTTCCAAGAAATCTTCCTAGCTGGAATTGCGCTTGCATGCGAGGGCTACCGCTGCGGTGGGGCTAGTGTAGGAACGAGGCGAATCGCAATCTGGAAGCTTCCGTTTTTGCGACCGATCAATTCGAATCGGGCGGAGTTCTCTTTTCCTCCACTGCTGGTGGCTGTCGCGGTGTTCCCGCCTACAAGCGTCGCAACCGCCGGAGTCAGATTGCGGGCCTCGAGCGAGACCTTGGCTGCACTCCCACGGACACGGACGGTCATGGTGCGATGTTCGCCGGGTTTCAGCGGTGCCGGGTCGGCCTGCAATCCGAGTTCGAGGAGAGCGAGCGAAAATCGATACGCCTGCCGGGTTGCGCAAGTCAATTCGACCACAGCATCGCCCGGGTCGAGATCGGAAGGCGGAAGAATTGCAAGATACGCCGGGGAAGAGGCAAGCACCAGCGCTGGACGGCCCGCAATTTTTACCTGATTCGAGTCCGCATCCCCACAGAAGCCTTTGCCCTGCAGTTCGAAACGATCCGTGAGCGAAGCTTCGCGGGGCGCGGAGGATACGTCCACCGAAGAAGTTGCTGTTTCTCCGGGCGTCAGAATCACGATGGGTTGCCGGCCCGGCCGGCCGTCGATGGAACCCAAAATCACGCCGGGATTCAACGGAGCGACAAACAGCGCCCTGCCCGTTTCGTCCGTTTTGACATGGTCTCCGTTGGAGAAGCCCACAGGGACGTCCGGCATCAGTTTCCCGTTTGCATCCAGCACGGCAAGCGTTGCGCGTTCTCCAGCAACAATGCGCCGGGGAACTAGCAACGTGCGAGCCGAGGTGGAGGCAGGTGGCGTTGGAATCTGCTGGGCGCCCGATAGAGGCAACAAAATACCCGCAACAGCCCAGCCAAGCATCGCGAAGGAAAGGCGGCGCATGAAAAGATTGTAGTGGAGAATTCGAACGGCAGAAAGGTTAGATGATTTAGGCTCGCGCGAAGCACGGCATTTCACTTCGTGGCGAGCACGGGAGTCTCTGGCGCGTAGATGAGCACGCTTCGCCCCATGACTCCGGCCGATAGTCTCCGCAGCCGGTAGTGATACGGGCG
>Ga0187780_10001554_pt1 | contig 17333 bp, 9 predicted proteins | sample 1015_Q2_SP10_20__FD_132429 | JGI IMG/M metagenome (GOLD analysis project Ga0187780, IMG submission 132429) | Tropical peat soil microbial communities from peatlands in Department of Meta, Colombia - 1015_Q2_SP10_20_MG | ecosystem: Environmental > Terrestrial > Soil > Wetlands > Peat | place...
ACCATCTCGATCCTCCGGGGCCTGCGGGAGCGGTACGAGATCCACCACGGCGTCCGCATCAGGGACGCCGCCCTGGTGGCCGCTGCGCACCTCTCGCACCGCTACATCGCGGACCGCTTCCTCCCGGACAAGGCCATCGACCTGATCGACGAGGCGGCGGCGCGGCTCCGCATGGAGATGGACAGCCTGCCCATCGAGCTGGACGAGATCGAACGCCGCCTCCGCCAGCTCGGCATCGAACGGGAGGCCCTGCGCCGCGAGGAGGATCCGGAGGCCCGCGAGCGCCTCCTCAAGCTGGAGGACGACCTGCGGGCCCTGGAGGGCCAGGCGGCGGGCCTGCGGGGGCGCTGGGAGCGCGAGAAGGGCGTGATCCAGCGGATGCGGGGGTTGAAGCAGCGGATCGAGGCCGCCCGCCTGGAGGAGCAACGGGCCGAGCGCGAGGGGAACCTGGGCCGCGCCGCCGAGCTCCGGTACGGGGTCATCACGGGGCTGCAGAAGGAACTGGAGGCCGAGCAGGAGGGCCTGCGCGCGATGCAGGGCGGGGCGCACCTGCTGAAGGAGGAGGTGGACGAGGAGGACATCGCGGCCATCGTCTCCAAGTGGACGGGGATCCCCGTGTCCCGGCTCCTCCAGGAGGAGGCGCGCAAGCTGCTGACCATGGAGGAGCAGCTGGGCCGGCGCGTAGTGGGGCAGGCCGAGGCCATCGTGGCCGTGTCGGATGCCCTGCGGCGCGCCCGCTCGGGCCTGCAGGACCCGAACCGGCCGCTGGGATCCTTCATCTTCCTGGGGCCCACCGGCGTGGGGAAGACCGAATTGGCCCGCGCCCTGGCCGAGTTCCTCTTCGACGATGAGCGGGCCATGGTGCGGGTGGACATGTCCGAGTTCATGGAGCGGCACAGCGTGGCCCGGCTGATCGGGGCCCCCCCGGGGTACGTGGGGTACGAGGAGGGCGGCACCCTCACCGAGGCCGTGCGCCGCCGCCCCTATGCCGTGCTCCTGCTGGACGAGATCGAGAAGGCCCATCCCGAGGTCTTCAACCTCCTCCTCCAGATCCTGGATGAGGGGCGCCTGACGGACGGCCACGGCCGGACGGTGGACTTCCGGAACACCATCATCATCATGACCTCGAACCTGGGGAGCACCTACATCCAGGAGTTGGAGGAGGAGGGGGCGATCCGGGAGAAGGTGCTGGAGGCCCTGCGGGGCGCCTTCCGCCCCGAGTTCCTGAACCGGATCGACGAGGTGCTGATCTTCCACCGGCTTGGCCTCGCCCAGATCAAGCAGATCGTGGAGATCCAGCTCGGCCACGTGCGCCGGCGCCTGGCGGAGCGGAAGATCGGCCTGACCGTCACGGATCGGGCCAAGGAGTTCCTGGCCCGGGAAGGGTACGACCCGCTGCTGGGCGCCCGGCCGCTGAAACGGTCCCTGCAGCGGCTGGTCCAGAACCCGCTGGCCCGCCGGATCCTGGAGGGGGAACTCAGCGAGGGCCAGACGGTGGAGGTGGACCTGCGGGGCGGCGAGCTGGCGTTCAGCGTGGCGGCGGCGTAACCGCATTCGCGGCGGCCGGCTGCGGAGCGGCCGGGGGCCGAAAGGCCCCCGGCCGTTCGTCTTTTGCGCAGGCCTCAGCCGGCCGGGCGCTCCGGGAGGAGTTCGGCGACCACCTGGAGGATGTCCTCCACCCGGAAGGGCTTCGCCACCACCGCATTGACCCGCCCCTCGCGCACCTGGGCGGGGTCGATGGCGTGCCCCCAGCCGGTCACCAGGATGATGGACACCGCGGGGTGCAGCTCCCGCGCCCTGCGGGCCACGTTCCAGCCGGACATCTCGGACATCCCCAGGTCCGTGAAGACGATGTCCGCGGGCTCCCGGGCCAAGTGCTCCAGGGCCCGGCGCGGGTCGGTGAAGGCGTGCACCTGGTGGCGCTGGAGCCGCAGCAACTCCGCCAGGGCTTCCGCCAGGACTTCCTCGTCGTCCACCACCACGATGCGCCCCTGGCGCGCCGCGGCCGGCGGGTCGGCCCTGCCCAGGTCCGTGGCGGGCCGGTCCGTGGCCGGCAGCCTCAAGGTCACCGTCGTTCCGACGCCCTCCTGGCTCTCCAGCAGCACCTCGCCGCCGTGCCGCGAGACGATCCCGTACACCACCGAAAGGCCGAGCCCGGTGCCCTTGGCCCCCTTGGTGGTGAAGAACGGCTCGAAGGCCCGCCGGCGGATCGGATCGGGCATCCCCACCCCGGTGTCCCGCACGAACACCTCGATGAGCTCTTGCGAGGCGCCGGCCTCGTCGGCGAGGGTCTCCCGGCGCGGGTTCACCGCGCCGCTGGCACGGGTCGGCCGCAGGAGACGGCGGGCGCCCACGGTGAGGCGCCCGCCGTGGGGCATGGCGTCCACCGCGTTGAAGACCAGGTTCACGATGACCTCGCGGAGCTCGGCCGCGTTCCCCAGCACCCGCGGGACCGGCTCCAGGGCCAGCACGGCCTCGATGGCCGCGCCGCGCGCCTGGGCCTCGTCCTTCCAGCGGGGGCGGGCCACCTCCAGGGCCTGCGGTATGAGGTCCGCCACATCCACCGGGGCGTACTGGGCCTCCGGCCGCACCCGGGCGAAGCCGAGGATCCGGCGCACCGTCTCGGCCCCGTCCAGGGCGACCCGCTCGATGACGGCGAGCCCTTCGTGCACCTGGGGGTCCACGTCCCGCAGGCGCAGGAGCTGGGCGCGTCCCAGGATGGCCGCCAGCAGGTTATTGAAGTCGTGGGCCACGCCGCCCGCCATCTCTCCCAGGGCCCGCAGCTTTTCCACCTGCACGAGTTGTTCCTGGGCGGCCTGGAGGTCCTCGTAGGCCCGGCGGGTCTCGGCGTAGTGCCGGGCGTTCTGGATGGCGAGGGCCGCCTGGCCCGCGAAGGCGGAGAGGAGGGCCACCTCGCGGGCGTCGAAGGTGTGGGGATCGTCCCGATAGATGGCCAGCACACCGAAGGGACCGTCCGGGAGCAGGATCGGCGCCGAGCAGACGGCCCGGTAACCCTCCGCCGTCACCCGCGCGCGACCCGCCTCGGAGAGCTGGATGCCCGGGTCGTGCAGGATGTCCGCCGTCCAGACCGGTGCGCGCCGCGCGATGCAGGCGCCCGTGGTCCCTTCGCCCACACGCAGGGGCACCTCCTCCCACGCCCGGCGATTCAGCCCCACGCTCCGGCGCTGCCGGAGCCGGAGCCCCTCGCCGTCCCGGCGGGCCTCCCAGAGGGCGCAGCGCGAGACGCCCAGCACCTGGCACGTCCGCTCGATGAGGACGCGGAAGATCTCGTCGGATTCCAGGGTGGAGGAGATGACGCGCGCCAACTCCTGGAGCGCCTCGGCCTCCTCGCGCTTGCGGATGGCCTCCCCGTGGAGCCGGGCGTTCTGGATGGCGATGGCGGCCTGGGTGGCCAGCGACTCGAGGACCGTGCGCCGGCCCGCGGTCACCTTGCCCTCGGGTGCGGCGACGCTGAGGACCCCCAACACCTGGTTCCCGGCCAGGATCGGGACCCCCAGGTACGAGCGGAGGCCGTGGCGGGCGTTGAAGTCCCCGTAGATCTGCCGCGGGTCCACCGTCATGTCCGGGACCCACAGGGATTCCCCGCGGGACGCCACGGCGCCCGAAAAGGACTCCCCCACGGAGATGGGGGCGAACCGGATCTCGTCGGCGAAGGCCCGCTGGAGGGGCCCCGCGCTGGCCCGGGGGAGGAGGGACCCTCCCTCCTCGACGAGTTGGAGGTAGGCCACCCCGGCCCCCGTGAGCTCCACGGCGGAGGCCACGATGGTCTCCAGGATCTGGGCGAGGTCGAGGGAGGCGGTCAGGGTCTGCCCGGTGCGGATGAGGGCCGCCAGGTCGCGCGACCGGCTGCGTTCTTCCTGGTAGAGGCGGGCGTTCTCGATGGCCAGGGCCGCCTGCTCCGCGATGCGCATGGCGAAGGCGACCTCTTCCTCGTCGAAGGTGTGCCGGTCGCGGCGGTACAGGTTCAGGACCCCGTAGGGCCCCTCGGGCCCGCGCACGGGCACCGAGAGGATCCCGCGCACTCCCTCCGCGATGTTGAGCGACCGCACGTCGTCGGGGAGCGGGAAACGGACGTCGGCCTGGATGTCGGGAGTCCACTGCGGTTGCCCGGTGGCCAGGGCCTCCCCCACGAGGCCCGCCCCCGGCGGGAGGGCCAGGGCCTGCCAAAACTGCGTCGAGAAGCCGTGGGCCCGGCGGAAGCGTAGGATCCCGGTGACCGGATCCCGTTGGAGGACGGACGCGGCGCTGGCCCCCGTGGCCGCGGCCGCGCGCTCCACCAGCAGCGCCAAGACCTCGTCCAGGTCCAGGCTGGCCGAGATGGCCTGCCCCACGGCGGCGAGGGCATCGGCCCTCGCCTTGGCCTGGAGGGCCCCGGCGTAGAGCCGTTCCATTTCGTCCCGCAGGGCCGCCCTGTCCAGGGCCGGGGCGACCAACTGGGCCACGGCCTCGGCAAGCCCCACGGCCTCGGCGCCGAAGGCATGGGGACGGCGGGCACCGACCAGCAGGGTGCCCACCAAACGGTCCCGCACCGCCAGTGGAACGCCGAGGACGGAGGTCAGTCCCAGGCACCCTTGATCTGCAGGCACGGCTGGCCCGGCCGCGCCCATCTCCCCCAGGCAGATGGGGGCCTTGGCGCGGGCCACCTGCGCGCTCAGGCTCTCGCCGTCCAGGGGGACCCGCGGGGGAAGGCCGGCGGATTCCATCACCGTCAGCCCGACGGAGGCGCCCAGAACCAGTTCGCCTGGGGGATCCTGCAGCAGCCGGATGGTGCCGACGTCCGCGGCGAGGATCTCCCGCACGGCCTCCAGGGCTGCTTGGAGGGTCGCCGGCAGGTCCGGCGCGGCCGTGATGGCGCTGACGATCCGGACGAGCCAGGCCGCGCCATGGACCGTGGCCTCGGGGGAGGGCAGGGGCCGCACGGGGACGGTCTGCCGCTCGGTCCTGGCGTGCGGGACTCTGGACGGATGTGTGGAAGGCATAGGCGCTCTGCCGCGACGGTCGATTCCCGAGGTCCCTTCCCCGTCGCGCGAGGCCGCTTCTGGCCCTCGGTCACGACGGCCCATGCTACACCAAATCGGTGCCGTGGTGCATGCGGAATTGGGGCGCGCCAGCGCAACGCCATAGACGCTCGTCCCTAGCGTCAGGAGTCCCCGCGCCGGTCGTTCCTTTTCCCGTCCCTTGGGCCTGACTCGGGAAGCGAGTCTTGCCACGGCCGCTGGCAGCCGGGCTCCTGTATGCCGTCGGGAACGGGAATGGATACGAAGCGTGAAGCCTGCCTCGATCTCAGGATGCTACCGGGCCGGGGCGCCGGTTAACCCGCCGGGGCGGAGGGCCGGAGGTTCTGGACGGCGTTCAGGAGCTGATCGAGGTTGATGGGCTTGCTGAAGTAGCCGGCGGCGCCGTGCTCGAAGGCTTGGCGCCTGAGGTCGTCCGTCCCATAGGCGGTGATGATGATGACATGGGTTTGGGGGTTGGCCTGCTTGGCGGCACGGACGAGACCGAGCCCGTCGGGCTGGCCGCCGCCCGACAGGCAGAGGTCGATGATCGCCAGATCGAAGACATCGGCCCGGAGGGCCTCTTCGGCCGCGCGCAGTTCGCGGCACGCGGTCACCGTGGCCCCGCTGCGCTGGAGGCAGTGGGAGAGGCTGAGCAGGATGGTCGGCTCGTCGTCGACGATGAGGATTTTGGCCGCCAGCTTCGGCATCTTCGGATACACGTATCCGGTGTCTGGATTTCGGTGTCCAGGGCGAATGGCAATGTACCTATGCAGGACGCGTACCAAGCACCTCAGCGAGCCGGGGGCTGGAGGCTCCTCGCGCATGGAGTGGGGGGACGGGGAGCCCGGGTCCGGGCACGGGAGGGTCGCCCGCCGCGGCCGCGGGAGGGACGCGATCGCGTCACACGACCGGCCAGCGCCGGGTCATTGCAGGCGATAGCGTTTGATCTTGTCCTGGAGGGTCGAGCGGGAGATGCCCAGGACGCGGGCGGCGTGGCTCCGGTTCCCCTCGTATCGCTTGAGGACCCGGTCGATATGCCACTTTTCCAGATCCTCCAGCGGCGTGTCCACGTCCGGTTCGGCCCGCACCGGGTCGGCCACGACGGGCGGCGGCGTGTCGGGCAGGGGGATGGGCGCGGACGGGACCCCCTGGATCTCGGCCGGCAGGTAGGCCGGGGCGACGACGTCGTGGGCGCAGAGGATGATGGCCCTTTCGACGACGTTCTTGAGCTCCCGCACATTCCCGGGCCAGGCATAGGCCATGAGCAGGCCCTGGGCCTCCGGCGAGAACCCCCGCACGCGGCGCTTCAGCAGATCGTTGAACTCCTGCACGAACAGGTCCGTCAGCAGGATGATGTCGTCTCCCCGCTCCCGGAGGGGCGGCACCTGGATGGGGAGCACCTTCAGGCGGTAGTAGAGGTCCTCCCGGAAGTTGCCCTTCTCGACCTCCTTGAGCAGGTCCTTGTTGGTGGCCGTGATGATGCGGACGTCCACCGTGATGTCGCGCGTCCCCCCCACGCGACGGAAGGTCCGGCTCTCCAGCACCCGCAGGAGTTTGGGCTGGACCGACACCGGCAGGTCCCCCACTTCGTCGAGGAACACGCTCCCGCCGTCGGCCACCTCCAACAGGCCCCGCTTCATGAGCTTGGCGTCCGTGAAGGCACCCTTCTCGTGCCCGAACAGCTCGGACTCCAGGAGCTGCTCCGAGAGGCCGGCGCAGTTGATGTCGAGGAACGGCTTGTCGGACCGGGGGCTCCTGATGTGGATCGCCCGGGCCACCAGCTCCTTGCCGGTGCCGCTATCCCCCTGGATGAGGACCGTGGTGAGCGGGCTCTGCGAGAGGCGCTCCACCAGTCCGTTCAGGGCGATGATGGCGGGGCAGGCCCCGGGGATGACCGACTCGCTCCGCCCCCGCGCGCGCGTCCGGAGATACGTGTTCTCCCGCTGGAGGCGGATGACCTCCAGGGTCTTGGTGAGGAGGAGGTCCACCTCGTCCAGGTCCACCGGCTTGGACAGGTAGTCGGTGGCGCCGGCCTTGATGGCGGCCACGGCCGATTCGATGCTGCCCCGGGCCGTGACCATGATCACGGCCGTGTCCGGGCTGGCCTCCCGGATCTTTCCCAGCAGGGTGATCCCATCCGTGTCGGGCAGCTTCAGGTCCAGCAGGACCAGGTCGGGCGCCTGATCCTGTACCAGCGTCAGACCCTGGGCCCCCGTTTCCGCCTCGAGGAACCGGTACCCCTTCCGCGAGAAGAAGTGGCGCAGGCTGCGCCGGATGGTCTCCTCGTCATCGATCACCAGGAGCGTTGGCGGCATCCGCCCCTCCTGTTGAGACCGGATACCTCAGGAAGGATTTCGTGAGGTCTCCGGAGACAATTTCCCGTGACCGATCTCCCGGGGCCCAGGCGGGCGGGCAGCGACGATGCCTCTTGCGAGGGCGGCCCGGCGCCCACCTCCCGGATCGGTCATCGGCGTTCGGTCATCGGACACTTCCGGAGCCTTCGCGAGCGGTTTCGCGAAGACTCCGGGCTAGGCGCCGCGGCCCGAGGTCGGCAGCCGGATGGTAAAGATGCCGCCGGCCCCGGGGCGGCTCCCCACGCTGATGATCCCCCCGTGTTCTTCCACGATGCGGCGGCAGATGGGCAGCCCCAGCCCCGACCCGCTGGGCTTCGTCGTGTAGAACAGCTCGAAGATCCGGTCCCGGTCCTGTTCGGCGATGCCCTGCCCGGTGTCCTCGATGGCGATCTCCACCCAGCCGTCGGCGCCGCCGGAGGGTGCGGCGGCGTGGCGGGTGCGCACGACGATCCGTCCTCCCGCGGGGGTGGCCTCGATGGCGTTCTTGAGGAGGTTCAGGAACACCTGGCGCATCCGGTTGCCGTCCAGGGCGATGGGGGGGACGGCGGGGTCGAGGTCCCACGCCAGGGCGAGGCTTCGGGCGTCGAGCTCCTCCTTGCTGAGGTGGACGATGTCTTCCCAGATCTTGTGGAGGTCCTGGGGGGCCAGCGCGAGGCGGGTCGGGCGGCCGTAGAGGAGGAGATCCTCGATGAGCCCGTTGAGCCGGTTGATCTCCGAGAACATGGCCTGGACCAGCTCCCGGTGAGACGGCTCGAAGCTGACCTCCCGCTTCAGGATCTGCGCCACGTAGCTGATCCCGGCCAGGGGGTTCTTGATCTCGTGGGCCATCTTGGCGGCCACCTCGCCGATGGTGGCCAGGCGGTCCTTGTGGCGGATCTGGTCCTGCAACGCCTTGATCTCGCTCAAATCGCGGAAGACGACGATGACGCCCTCCCGGCGCCCCTCGGGATCGTAGAGGTAGGAGCTGTTGAACCCCAGCGGGATCCGCGAACCGTCGGCCAGCTGCAGCGTGATCTCGCGGGTGCCCGGTCCCACCCGGAGCAGCTCGCCGGCCTGGGGAAATACGTCCAGGAGCCGCCGGGCCTCCCACTCCTCGCGGGAGAGCCGGAGCGTCTCCGCCCCCGTGGGGTTCAGGCGGTTGATGCGGCCCTCCAGATCGGTGGCCAGCAGGCCGCTCCCCATGTTGGCCACGATGTTTTCCGTCAGCTGGGTGGAGTGCTGCAGCCCCAGGGTCTTCCGCTCCACCTCCGCCTCCAGGGCCTTGGCGAAGTCCGCGGTGGCGGCCTGCAGGCGGGAGAGTTCTTCGACCTTCGCCGTGAGCTCCGCCAGGAGGCCGCGGTTCTCGGCCAGGAGACGATGCCGGTCCGCCGAGCGGCGGACGGCGCTCACCAGGTCTTGCGGCTGGAAGGGTTTGGGCAGAAAGTCGTAGGCGCCGGAGCGCAGGGCGCCGATGATGTGCCGCTGGCTCGAGAAGGCCGTGCAGACGATGACGGGAACGTCGGGCACCACCTTGGCCAGTTCGTGGATGGCGGTGATCCCGTCCATCCGCGGCATCATCAGGTCGAGGACGATGGCCACCACCGCCTCCTGGGCGGCGATGCGAAGGCCGGCCTCGGCGTCCGCCGCCGTGAGGACGCGGTACCCCTCGGCCGCGAGGATGTCCCCGCAGAGCTTACGGATCAACAGTTCGTCGTCGACGACGAGCACGGACTCCATGGGAGCGGACCATACCAAACGTGAAACCGACTTTACAAGCAGTATTCTCGGCCTCCGCCCGGAAAACGAGCGTCGCCGGATGGTTCGTAGCGCAGGCGCGACCCCCTCCTAACGTGTTGATAACAAATCCCTCATCGCGACGTAAGGGCCGGGCGCCGCCCCTTCCCGTTGACACCCCCGGACGCGGCCCCTAAGGTTGGGGTTGGCCAGGGGGAGGGCCCGTGCTCGAACGAGTCAGGCGGACCATGGCGGCGCACGGCATGCTCACCGCCGGGGATGGCGTGGTGGTGGCGGTGTCGGGCGGCGTGGATTCCATGGTGCTCCTGCACGTGCTGGCGGCCCTCCGCACCCCCCTCGCGCTGCGGCTCCACGCGGCCCACCTGGACCACGGGCTGCGGGGCCCGGAGGCCACGCGGGACGCGGAGGCCGTGGCCGCCTGGGCGTCCCGTCTGGAGGTGGCGCTGACCTGCGAGCGCGCTGGCCCGCTGGACCGGCGCGGCGGTTCGTTGCAGCGCGCCGCCCGCGCCGCCCGCTACGCCTTTCTCGAGCGAGTGGCGGACCGGTGGGGCGCGCAACGCATCGCCGTCGGCCACAGCCAGGACGACGTGGCCGAGACGGTCCTCTTGAACCTCCTCCGGGGCGCCGGGCTCCGTGGGTTGGCGGGGATCCCGCCGGTGCGAGGGCGGGTGATCCGTCCCCTGATCGATGTCCCCCGGGAGGCCATCCTGGCCTATGCCCGGGCCCTGGGCGTGCCGTGGATGGAGGACCCCTCCAACCGCACGCCGGCCTACCGGCGGAACCGCATCCGCATGGACTTGCTCCCGGCCCTGGCCAGGGAGTACAACCCCCGCCTGCGGGAGGTCCTGGCCCGTACGGCCGCCATCCTCCGCGCCGAGGAGGAGACCTTGGATGTCCTCGCCCACGAGACGCTTCGCCGCCTCGTCCGGCAGCGCCCGGGGGGCGAGGCCGGGCTGGCAGGGCCGGACCTGGCCCTCCTGGGCCCGGCCCTGTGCCGCAGGGTCCTGCGGGCCGCGGTGGAGTCGCTCCCGGGACGGCCAAGACTGCCGGCGCGGCACCTGGGCGCCCTCCAGGCGTGGGCGGCGGCCGGGCCGCGCCGTGGACGGTGCGGCTCCCTGCCGGGTCTCGCCTGCTGGTGGGACGGGGGGGACCTGGTCCTGGCGGCGGGTGCCTCGCCCACGTCGCCGGAGGCGGTGGCCTTGCCGGTCGGTGTCCCCACGCACGCGGCGCCCTTCGGCATGACCTTCGTCGTCGAGGCGGCGGAGGTGGGGGTGGAGGGACCGCCGCCGCCTGCCCCCGGGGAGGTCTGGATCGCCGCCGCGGCCGCCCCCGATCCCCTCGCGGTGCGGGCGTGGCGGTTCGGTGACCGGTTCCGGCCCCTGGGGCTGGGCGGAACCAAGAAGCTGCAGGACTTCTTCGTGGACGCCAAGGTGCCGCGCCCCTCCCGCGGGCGGATCCCCTTGGTGGTTTCAGGGGATCGGATCCTCTGGGTGGTGGGCCACCGCATCGATGAGGCTGGGAGGATCACGGCGGGTACCCGGCGCGCGCAGCACCTCACGGCCCAGCCGGCGCCGCCGACGGGCTGACGCCGGTCCGGTGCGCCCGGCATGCCGATAAAGGAAGGGCAGCACCTCCTCCCCGCTGTTCGGGCGGCGGGTGCGGCGCCGGCGCGCTCCCGGGGCGCCAGGACCGACACACCCCGCATGCCCCCGAGCGATCTTTCGGTGGGTCCTGCGCCCATCGCAGTCCCTACGCCTGGACCTTGCGGCCCGCCCCGGGCGGCCTTGACCCGCCAGGGCAGGAGGGGGTTCCAGCAACCCGCTCAGGGGGGCAGTTCTTGAGGCCGCGCAGGCTCCGTCAGGGTTGAGTTTTCCCCCCGTTCGTGTTATAAAATAGCGATATGCGGCCCCGCGGCGCCCCTGTGGCGTTTCGGGGTCGGCCGGTGCGTTTTTCACGGAGGTGGCGCGGGTGAACCCCTTCTTCAAGAACCTGGCCCTGTGGCTGGTGATCGGCCTCATCCTGGTGCTGATCTTCAACATCTTCAGCACGACGCCCAGCAACGAGCGGGAACTCATCTTCAGCGATTTCTGGTCCCGGGTGGAGCGCAACGAGGTCGTGGAGGTGACCATCAAGGGGAACGAGATCCGGGGCAAGCTGGGGGACGGGGGCCTGTTCCGCACCTACGCCCCCGACGACCGGGAACTGGTCCCGGACCTGCGCAAGAAGAACATCCGCATCATCGCCAAGCCGGTGGACGGGAATCCCTGGTACATGCAGGCCCTCTTCTCGTGGCTCCCCATGCTGGTCTTCATCGGCCTGTGGGTGTTCTTCATGCGCCAGATGCAGGGGGGCGGGGCCAAGGCGCTCTCGTTCGGCAAGAGCCGCGCCCGCCTGCTCTCGGACAAGCAGGCCAAGGTCACCTTCGCCGACGTGGCCGGCGTGGACGAGGCCAAGGAAGAGCTGCAAGAGATCATCGAGTTCCTCAAGGACCCGCAGAAGTTCCAGAAGCTGGGCGGGCGCATCCCCAAGGGGGTCCTCCTCATGGGCCCGCCCGGCACCGGCAAGACGCTCCTGGCCCGTGCCATCGCCGGGGAGGCCAACGTCCCCTTCTTCAGCATCTCGGGGTCGGACTTCGTGGAGATGTTCGTGGGCGTGGGTGCCTCCCGGGTGCGGGACCTGTTCGAGCAGGGCAAGAAGAACGCCCCCTGCATCATCTTCATGGACGAGATCGATGCGGTGGGCCGGCACCGGGGCGCCGGGCTGGGCGGGGGACACGACGAGCGGGAACAGACCCTCAACCAGCTCCTGGTGGAGATGGATGGCTTCGAGTCCAACGACGGGGTGATCCTCATCGCCGCCACCAACCGCCCCGACGTGCTGGACCCGGCCCTGCTCCGCCCCGGGCGGTTCGACCGCCAGGTGGTAGTGGCCCGCCCCGACGTGCGGGGACGGGGGGGCATCCTGAAGGTGCACACCAAGAAGATCCCCCTCTCGCCGGACGTGGAGCTGGAGACGCTGGCGCGCGGGACGCCCGGCTTCTCCGGGGCCGACCTGGCCAACCTGGTGAACGAGGCGGCGCTGCTGGCCGCGCGCAAGAACAAGAAGCTGGTGGACATGGGGGACTTCGAGAGCTCCAAGGACAAGGTCCTGATGGGGGTGGAACGGAAGAGCATGGTCATCAGCGAGAAAGAGCGCCGGGTGACCGCCTACCACGAGGCCGGCCACGCCCTGGTGGCCAAGATGATCCCCGGAACGGACCCCATCCACAAGGTCACCATCATCCCCCGCGGCCGGGCCCTGGGGGTGACGCAACAGCTTCCCTTGGAGGACAAGCACAACTATCCCCGGGAGTTCCTCTGGAACGAGATCGCCATCCTCATGGGCGGCCGGGTGGCGGAGGAGTTGGTCCTCAGCGAGATCACCACCGGCGCCGGCAACGACATCGAGCGGGCCACGGAGCTGGCCCGCAAGATGGTCTGCGAGTGGGGGATGAGCGATCGCCTGGGCCCGCTCACCTTCGGCAAGCGCGAAGAGATGATCTTCCTGGGACGCGAGATCGCCCAGCACCAGGACTACAGCGAGCACACCGCCGTCGAGATCGACCGGGAAGTGCGGCGGATGGTCACGGAGAACTACGAGCGCGCCAAGGACCTGGTCCGGAGCCGCCTCAAGACGCTCCATGCGCTGGCCGCCGCACTGTTGGAGAAGGAGGTGCTGGACGCCCCGGAGATCGATGCCATCGTGGCCGGGGCCGATACCCCGGAGCCGGTGGGGGCGCCCGCCTAGCCGGCTGCTGAAAAAGGCCCAACACCTTTTCCCGCTCCCTCGGCGGGAGCGGGTGGGGCGTTGGCGCGCTGGCGCGGCGCTGCGACGTACGGCCCCAGTACGCCTCGCGCCTCGCCTCGCGCGCCGCCTTGCATATGGACCTTTTTGAGCAGCCTAGGCAAACGCGGATCCTTCAGCAGGCTGCTAGGGTGAGGGCGGTCGCCGCCCAGGCTCTTCCCGCCTTCCTCTCCGTCCGCGCTTCGGACCTCCGTCCCGTTCGCCGTCACGAGCCACCCATGGGCACGCCAGGCCCGCCATCCGCCGGGTCCGCCGCCGCCTTCCGGTGCCGGCGCTTCACCCTACCGCTTGGGGGGCGGGCCCTGGTGGTGGGGGTGGTGAACGTGACGCCGGACTCCTTCTCGGACGGCGGGCGATACCTGGACCCCGGGGCCGCCTGCGATCGGGCCCACGCCCTGGCCGCCGAGGGGGCCGACATCGTGGAGGTGGGGGGGGAGTCGTCCCGGCCGGGGGCGCGGCCGGTGCCCGCGGCGGAGGAGTTGCGCCGGGTCCTTCCGGTGGTGCGCCGTCTGACCCGGGAGCTGCCCATCCCCGTGGCGGTGGACACGTGGAAGGCCCCCGTGGCCGAGGCGGTGTTGGACGCCGGCGCCGACCTCCTGAACGACATCACGGCCCTCGCCGGCGGGCCGGCCCTGGCGGCCGCCGCCGGGCGCGCAGGCGCCGGCCTCATCCTCATGCACATGCGGGGGACCCCGGAGACCATGCAGCAAGACCCCGCGTACGCCGACGTGGTGGGTGAGGTTCGGGCGGCGCTGGGAGCGGCCGCGGCGCGGGCCGAGGCGGAGGGGGTGGCCCCGGACTCCATCGGGGTGGACCCGGGCCTCGGGTTCGGCAAGACGGTCCGGCACAACTTGGAGCTGCTGGGGCGGCTGGGCGAGCTGTGCGCCATGGGCCGCCCCGTGATGGTGGGGGCCTCCCGGAAGGCCTTTCTGGGGGCGGTGCTGGAGGCGCCCCTGGAGGAGCGCCTGGAGGGCACCCTGGCCGCCGGGGCGGCGGCCATCCTCCGGGGGGCATCCCTGGTGCGAGTGCACGACGTGCGACCCATGGTGCGGGTGGCGCGGGTCCTGGCCGCCATCGCCCGCGGCGCCCCCTAGCGGGCTGCTGAAAAAGGCCCATCTGCGGCGTTGGCGCTCTCGCGCACTCCCTGCGGCGTACCCGGCGTACGCCTCAGTCGGCGCGTCGCGCGCCGCCTTGCATCTGGACCTTTTTGAGCAGCCCGATCGCGGCCGGGTTATTCAAGACCCTGCGGGGCCAGGAGGCGGGCGGCGGGGCGGGTCCCCGCGATCCCGACGTGACGCGGCATGTGGGAACCCCTGACGCGCTTGCCCTGGATCGACGCCGTCGATGTCCTCATCGTGGCGTTCGCCATCTACCAGCTCCTGCTGGCCCTGCGGGGCACGCGCGCGCTCCAGATGCTGGTGGGGCTTTTGGTCCTCTACGCGGTGTCCTGGGGCGCCCTGCAGGTCGGCCTCTTCACCCTGAACTGGATCCTGCAATACCTGCTCACGGCCGGCTTCGTCCTCATCGTCATCGTCTTCCAGCCGGAGATCCGCCGGGCCCTGGCCACCATCGGGCGCCGCGGCTTCCTCCTGCGCCCGTTCGCCCGGCACCAGGCGGCCCACATGATCGACGAGGTGGTCCGCGCCGCGGCCTCCCTGGCCGGACAGCGGATCGGGGCCATCTTCGTGCTGGAGCGGAACACGCGGCTGACGGACTACATCGAGGCCGGCGTGGCCGTGGACGGGGTGGTATCCCGCCGTCTCCTGGAGTCGCTCTTCCACCCGCGGACCCCCCTGCACGACGGGGCGGCCATCCTGAGCGAGGGCCGGCTGGCCGCGGCCGCGTGCGTGCTGCCCCTCTCGCTCAACCCGGACCTGAGCCGCGAGATGGGCACGCGCCACCGGGCCGCCATCGGGCTGACCGAGGAGACGGACGCGGTGGCGGTCGTGGTCTCCGAGGAGACGGGGGCCGTCTCCCTGGCTGTGGGGGGCGAGATCGAGGCCATCCCGGACCCCGAGGCCCTGCGCCGGCGCCTGACGCAGCTGGCGGGGGCGCCGGGGCCGCCGGAGGTGGCCCACGCCTCCGGGGAGGCGGAGGCCGCGCCGGCCGGGCGCGAGGCAGGCTGACGCCGTGACCTTCCGCCCGTGGGATAACCTGGGGTTGAAGCTCTTCGCCCTGGCCTCGGCGCTCCTGCTTTGGTTCCTGGTCAGGGGCGGGCAGCCGGCGGACCGGCTGGTGAGCGCCCGCATCGAGTTCCGAGACGTCCCGCGGGGCCTCGTGCTCGTCTCGCGCTCGGACGGGGCGGTGCTGCTGAAAGTCCAGGGGCCGAAACGCGTGCTGGGCGCCCTGGGGCTGGACGAGGTCGCCGTGTCCCTGGCCGCGCGGGAGATCCGTGAGGGGGTCAACGTCATCGCGCTGGCCCCGGGGGATATCCTGGGCGCCCCCCGGGGGGTGGAGGTGGTGGAGGTTTCGCCCCGCTCCCTTCGGCTCCAGGTGGAGGCCGTGATGCAGCGCGAGGTCCAGATCCAGCCGCGGATCGAGGGGGATCCCCGGCCGGGCTTCATGGTGCGGCGGGTTCAGCTGGAGCCGCGCGCGGTGAAGATCGCCGGGCCGCGCAGCGAGGTCCGGGGGGTCGCCGAAGCCTACACCATGCCCATCAGCGTGGAGGGGCGGGCCGGGGGCTTCTCGGCGCGGGCGGCCCTCGAACCCATCGGGCAGCAGGTGAAGTTCGTGAACGAGGCGCCCGTCCGGGTGAGCATCGACATCGGCCCTCGCAAGGGGGGCGAGGGCTCTGGGGACACGGGCCCGGGGCGCGCCAGCTAATGTCCTGAGCCAGAAGCCCCTGGGCGGATCGTTCCCTTTCCCGTGCCCGTTCCCATAGCCCGGGTCGAATCCGGGGAAGCCTCGTTTGCTACTGCCGGTTGCACGGGATTTCAGACGTCGCTTCGGGAACGGGTACGGGAACGAAATAGTGAAGCGTTTTTCGGACGCGGGACGCTAGCACGGCGGGGCGCCTCTCGGCGACCACAGGGGAGGGCATGGGGAAGCTGTTCGGCACGGATGGCGTGCGGGGGATCGCCAACGAAGAACCGATGACGCCCGAGACGGTCGTCAAGCTCGGCCGGGCCGCGGCCCATGTGCTGCGGGGCGACAGCGGGCGGCCCGCCATCGTCATCGGGAAGGACACACGGCTCACCGGCTACATGCTGGAGACGGGCCTGACGGCCGGGATCACCTCCATGGGGGCCGACGTGCTCCTGGTGGGCCCGCTGCCCACGCCGGGCATCGCCTTCATCACCCGCAGCCTGCGGGCGGAGGCCGGCATCGTTATCTCCGCCTCCCACAACCCCGTGGAGGACAACGGCATCAAGTTCTTCTCCGGGGACGGCTTCAAGCTCCCGGACGCCGTGGAGGACCAAATCGAGACCCTCATGGAGAGCGGCGAGCTGGACCGCATCCGCCCCCGCGCCCGGGATATCGGCAGGGCCTTCCGCATCAACGACGCCGTGGGCCGTTACATCGAGTTCGCCAAGAACAGTCTTCCCAAGGGGATGGAGTTCCGCGGCCTGCGCGTGGTGGTGGACTGCGCCAACGGGGCGGCGTACCGGGTGACCCCCACCGTGCTGAAGGAGCTGGGGGCCGAGGTCTTTCCCATCAACGTGGAGCCCGACGGGCTCAACATCAACCAGGACTGCGGGTCGCTGCATCCGCAGGGCCTGCAGGAGTCCGTGCTCAAGTACCGGGCCGATGTGGGCCTGGCCCACGATGGGGACGCCGACCGGGTCCTGCTCGTGGACGAAACCGGGGCCCTGGTGGACGGCGACCAGATCCTGGCCCTGTGCGCCCTGGACCTCCAGGCGGAGGGGCGCCTGCGGGAGCGCACGGTGGTGGCCACCGTGATGAGCAACCTGGGGTTGGAGCTCTGCCTCCGCGAGGCTGGGATCCGGTTGGTCCGCAGCCCCGTGGGGGACCGATACGTCCTGGAGGAGATGGTGCGGGGCGGCTACGTGCTGGGGGGGGAGCAGTCGGGCCACATCATCTTCCTGGAGCACAACACGACGGGGGATGGGGTCATCACGGCCCTGCAGGTCTTGGGGGTGGCCCAGCGGGCGGGCAGGCCTCTCTCCGTGCTGGCGGGCTGCATGCAAAAACTGCCGCAGACCCTGGTCAACGTGCGGGTGAGCCGGAGGGACCCGTTGGAGTCCCTGCCGGAGGTGCAGGCCGCCATCCGGGAGGCGGAGACCCTGCTGGGCTCCGAGGGCCGCCTCCTGGTGCGGTACTCGGGCACGGAACCGCTGGTCCGCGTGATGGCCGAGGGGGCGGACATGGCCCGCATCCAGGCCTCCGCGGACTTCGTCGTGAAGTCGATCCGGGCGGCGCTCGG
>Ga0187780_10001555_pt1 | contig 17331 bp, 14 predicted proteins | sample 1015_Q2_SP10_20__FD_132429 | JGI IMG/M metagenome (GOLD analysis project Ga0187780, IMG submission 132429) | Tropical peat soil microbial communities from peatlands in Department of Meta, Colombia - 1015_Q2_SP10_20_MG | ecosystem: Environmental > Terrestrial > Soil > Wetlands > Peat | place...
CGCCAGCGAGCCGTGCTTGAGATTGTGGCGGATGCGCTCGAAGTGCACGTGCCGGGCCAGCAGCGTACGCAGCGGCGAGCTGTCGAATACCGAGCGTGGCAGTGGCGCCAGCACCCCGGCCGACATCAGCGCCAGCAGCCAGTGAGCGCCCATGCGCAGCATGCTGCGCGTGTCGACCCGGATCACCTGGTCGATGTGAAAGTTGCGCCACACCCGTTCCAGATTGGCGGCGCCGAGCCGGAACCGCGGCGCGTGGCTGGCGAGCACCGCGCCCAGTATCGCTCCGGCCGAAGTGCCCACCACCACCCCGAACGGCAACGGCGCGGTGTTGGGCAGCAGTTCCGACAGCGCCTTGATCGCGCCGACCTGGTAGGCGCTGCGCGCTCCCGCGCCGGGCAGGATGATGGCGGTGCGCGCGCGCATCTGGACGTCGCTCACCGGTCGCCCCGGTCCCCAACGTCCGTGCTCATCGGGTCAGGAGCGCGCGCACCGCGCGGTCGATTCCGGCCAGCGTCAGCGGGTACATCTTCCCTGCCATCAGATCGCGGGTCATGGTGAGCGAGGTGACGTGCTCCCAGCGCTGCTCCGGCTCCGGGTTGAGCCAGGCATGGTGCGGGAACGCGGCCAGCAGCCGGTGCAGCCAGATGCTGCCGGGCTCGTCATTCCAGTGTTCGATACTGCCACCCGGCTGCGCGATCTCGTACGGGCTCATGGTCGCATCGCCGACCAGGAGCAGCCGGTAATCGGCGCCGTAGGTGCGCAGCACCTGAACGGTCGCGATCCGCTCGCGGTGACGACGGTGGTTGTCGCGCCACAGGGTCTCGTAAATGAAGTTGTGGAAGTAGTAGTACTCGAGGTGCTTGAACTCGGCCCGCGCCGCCGAGAACAGTTCCTCGCAGACACGGACGTGGTCGTCCATCGACCCGCCGACATCGAGAAACAACAGCACCTTGATGGCGTTGTGGCGCTCGGGGACGAGCTTCAGGTCCAGCAGCCCGGCATTGCGGGCCGTGGCATCGATGGTCCCGCCGAGGTCGAGTTCTTCGGCCGCGCCTTCGCGCGCGAACCGCCGCAGACGCCTGAGTGCCAGCTTTATGTTGCGCGTGCCGAGCTCAACGCTGTCGGACAGGTTCGCGTATTCGCGCCGGTCCCAGACTTTGACCGCGCGCCGCGCGCGGGAGTGATCCTGTCCGATGCGCATGCCTTCGGGATTGTAGCCGTAGGCGCCGAACGGTGACCGGCCGGCGGTGCCGATCCAGCGGTTGCCGCCCTGGTGGCGCTCGCGCTGCTCGGACAATCGCGCCTGAAGCGCCTCGAGCAGTGCCTGAAATCCGCCCAGCGCCTCGACCCGGGCGCGCTCCTCCGCCGACAGCAGCAGCTCGGCCTGGCGCCTGAGCCATTCCAGGGGCACGCCGCTCACATCGAGTGCTGCGAACAGCTGCTCGAGCCCGCGGAAATGCTGGCCGAAGACTTTGTCGTAGCGGTCGTAGTGCCGCTCGTCCTTAACGAGCGCCGCGCGCGCCAGCCAGTAGAAATCGTCGACCGACAGGGTCGCGACCCGGGCTTTGAGGGCCTCCAGCAGCGTCAGAAACTCGCCGAGAGACACCGGCACCCCGGCGGCGCGCAGCATCAGGAAGAACTTAGCGAGCATTCCGGCGGTTGAGGAACACGAGCTGCTCGAACAGGTGCACGTCCTGCTCGTTCTTGAGCAGTGCACCGTAGAGCGGCGGAATCGCGCCCTTGCCGTCGGCATCCCGCAGCGCCTCGGGCGGAATGTCCTCAGCGAGCAGCAGCTTCAGCCAGTCGAGAAGCTCCGAGGTCGACGGCCGCTTCTTGAGGCCGGGCACCTCGCGCAGCCGGTAAAAGCTGTCGAGCGCTTCCTTGAGCAGCTCGCGCTTCAGTCCCGGGTAGTGCACATCGACGATCCGCGTCATGGTCTCCGGGTCGGGGAACCGGATGTAATGAAAGAAGCAGCGCCTCAGGAAGGCGTCCGGCAGTTCTTTCTCGTTGTTGCTGGTGATGACGATGATCGGCCGATGCTGGGCCCGCACCAGTTCGTGGGTCTCGTAGACGTAGAACTCCATGCGATCCAGCTCGCGCAGCAGATCGTTGGGAAACTCGATATCGGCCTTGTCGATTTCGTCGATGAGCAGCACCGGCTGCGTGTCGGATGCGAACGCTTCCCACAGTCGGCCACGGCGAATGTAATTGCCGATGTCGTGCACGCGCGGGTCGCCCAGCTGGGAGTCGCGCAGGCGCGAGACCGCATCGTATTCATAGAGGCCCTGCTGCGCCTTGCTGGTCGACTTGATGTGCCATTCAAAGAGCGGCCGGCCGAGCCCCTGGGCCACTTCCAGCGCCAGCTGGGTCTTGCCGGTGCCGGGCTCACCTTTGATCAGCAGCGGCCGGCGCAGGGTGACCGCGGCGTTGACCGCAATCATCAGGTCGTCGGTCGCGACGTAGCGGTCGGTGCCGGTGAAACGCTGTTCGCTCATGACAAACTCACGGTACGAGGGTCAGGTGGTGCTGCGGCGGCCCCGGCAGGAACGGTTCCGGCCGGCCGTGGGCCCAGGCGGCGTGGCCGGCCCGGTAATACGGCGACAGGAAATGCCCGCTCTGGCCGCCTGGCATCTCAAACAGTCCGTCGGCCTCCTGGCCGGGCGCGACGTCCATGCGCTCCGAGGCGCCGAGCAGCGGGCCCTGAACGCGCGGCATGTCGTTGTCGCCGGGTAGTTCCTCGTGCGGCATGTCGAGCGCAAACCCGATCACCGGCAGCGCCGCCGACAGCGGGTGCACCATGTTAAGCGTGTTGACGCGCCCCCAGGTGCAGCGCGCGAGCGTGGTGCACTGCTGCGGCACGGTCGCGACCGCATCGGCCGCGACCAGCAGAAACTCGCGCCAGTCGCGGAAGCGCCGCACCAGGAGGTGCGGCGGGCGCTCAGTGACCAGCGTCCAGAGCGGTCCTTCGAACGACGGCGGCACACTGAAGCGAAACGCCGGCGCCTGCGAGCGCGCCGGTGCGATCAGCATCGAGAATGCGCGGGTCTCGACCTCGGTGCGAAACGCGCGCACCGCGCGGTAGGCCGCATCGTCGGTCGCGGCGTGCTGGGTCCAGGTGCCCAGCAGATCCCTGAGTGCGCGCCGCTGCGGATGATTCGCGATGGCAGCGTCATCGAGGATGCCGGACAGGAGCGCGCGCCAGCGCTCGAGGAAGCGCGCGCGGTCGTCGAGCTGGATCGCCAGGCTGTCGCGCGGTCGCATGGGCGCCGCGTTCGCGACCAGATCGGCGTGGATCTGCGTCGCGCGCGTGCCGCGGTCGTAGCCGCCGTCGCCGAGGATCGCGAGCCCGTCACCGCCGATCACGCGGTTGTTGGCCGTCCACACCCAGCCGTCGGGCGGGTCGATCACCCGGGGGCGCTGGTTCTCGGCCACCGGCGGCCCGAGTCCGGCCGCAGGATCCGTGGACAGCATCGGGCCGCGGTCCGGCGCGCCGTGGCGGACCGGGATCAGTCCGGCGATGGTCCAGCCGACGTGGCCGTCGCGATCGGCGAGCATCAGGTTCTGGGCGGGGATTCCAGCCGTGGCCGCGACCGGCAGCGCCGCGGTGACCGATGCTGCGCGCTCGAGCCCGATCAGGTTCAGGTTGATCGCGGCCGGATCCTGTGCGGTCCAGGCCAGCGCCAGCGCCCGTCCCTGCGCATCATGATCGATCACCGGTCCGAACGAGGATTCCAGCACGGTCAGGTTGACCGACGGCGCGCCGCGCACGCGGATGACTTCGGTCGCCGAGCGCAGGGTCTCCGGGCCGTGCGCGGTCAGATATTCATCAGGGTGCGTACCTGGCACCAGCACCACCACGTCCTCGAAATCGCCGTAGCTGTTGGTAAATCCCCAGGCCAGGCGGCCGTTGCTGCCGGCGACGATGGTCGGCGCACCCGGCAACGTGACGCCGGTGACGTTCAGGTCCGCTTCGCCGTGCTCGATCAGCCGCGCGCGGTACCAGGTACTTGGCACGCGCAGGTCGAGGTGCATATCCGAGGCGAGCAGCGCGGCGCCGGAGGCGCTGTGACGTCCGGCGATCGCCCAGCCGTTGCTGCCGGATTCGCCGCCGTGGCGCAGGCTTGGCGCAGGCACTTCGATCGACGCCGGCTCGAGGCTTCTCAGATCGTAGTCGGCCGCGCCCGGTGGTTCCGGGGCCGCGCTCTTGCTCGCGTCGAGCGTCGAATCCCAGTCGGCGGCCTGCGCATAGATGAAGCGAACCGCTGGCTCGGGCAGCGCCGCGCGCAGCAATCCGCGCTGGATCTGGCTGTGCCCGTCGGGCTCCTGCAGCTGCAGGAACATAGCGTGCACGACCAGCAAGCTGTCCTCCGTCCGCCAAGGCTCGGGGAGCGTTCCCAGCAGCCAGTACTCCGGCGGCCGGCTGCCGAGCGCGTTCACGCCCGCATTCACGCCCTGGGCGTAGGCATCGAGGAGCGCGCGCGCCTCAGGGGGCGCGCCCGCGAGTGCGGCCTGGGCGACCGCGCGGAACCGATGCACGCGCAGGCGCCGGTCGGCGTCGAGGGTGGCCGGACCGAGGAGCGCGGAGAGCTCGCCGGCGGCCGCCCGGCGCAGCAGGTCCATCTGGAAGTAGCGCTCCTGTGCGTGCAGGAACCCGAGCGCGCGCGCGAGATCCGTGCGGCTGGTTCCGATGACAGTGGGAACGCCGTTGGCGTCACGCTCGATCTCGACCGCCGACGTCAACCCCGGGAGCTGGGCACGGCCGTCGAGGACCGCGAGACTCTCGCGCAGGAGAAGAATCACGGCCACGCCGACCGCGACCAGCAGCGCCAGCGCGGCTGCCAGCCAGATCAGTCCGCGCTTGAGCGGCTGCACGGATCGGCCGCCGGTCACACTCTGACCGTGAGTATCTTCATGGAGTTGGTGCCGCCGGCCACGCCGGTGTGCTCGCCTTTGGTGACGATGATCGAATCCCCGGGCTGGCACAAATTGAGATCGACGAGCAGCTTGAAGATCGACGGGTACAACGCGCCCTCTTCGATGTGCGTGACGTCGAAGGCCACTGGGTACACGCCGCGATAAAGCGTCACCCGCTGTCGCGTCTCCTGGAAGCGCGTGAACGCGTAGATCGGGATGTCCGAGCGGATGCGCGACATCCACAGCGTCGTCGACCCGGACTCGGTGAGCGCGACGATCGCCTTCACATCCATATGGTTGGCGGTGTACATGACCGCCTTGGCGATCGCCTCGTCGCTGCGCGTGAAGTCGCCCTCGACGCGCTGCCGGCTGCGGCTGTATTCGAGCTGGTACTTCTCGGCGCCCTCGATGATCTGGTCCATTGCCTCGACCGCCCGCACCGGGTATTTGCCGACCGCGGTCTCCGCCGACAGCATGACCGCGTCGCTGCCGTCGATCACCGCGTTGGCGACGTCCGACACTTCGGCGCGGGTCGGCACCGGGCTGCTGATCATCGACTCCATCATCTGCGTGGCGGTGATCACGATGCGGTACTTCTGGCGCGCCATGCGGATGATGCGTTTCTGCAGGCCGGTGAGCTCGGCGTAGCCCATCTCCACACCGAGATCGCCACGCGCAACCATCACCGCATCGCTGGCCTCGGTGATGCTGTCCAGGTGCTTGACCGCCTCGGTGCGCTCGATCTTCGCGCACAGGTGCGCGTGGCCGCCGGCGGCGGTCAGGAGACTGCGCGCTTCGGCCATGTCCTCCGCGTCTTTTGGAAACGACACTGCCAGATAGTCGATGCCCAAGGAGGCGGCCAGCCGGATGTCCTCGCGGTCGCGCGGCGTGAGCGCCCCGGCTGACAACCCGCCGCCGCGCCGGTTAAGCCCCTTCTGGTTCGACAGCTCGCCGCCGGTGACCACTTCGGTCACGATGCGCGTGCCCTTGACGGCGCGCACACTCAGTACGATCAGCCCGTCGGCAAGCAGGAGCTCGTCACCGGGGCGGACGTCGTTGGGCAGTTCCTTATAGGCGACGCCGACGGACTCTGCCGTGCCGGCGTCCGGATCCAGCGCCGTGTCGAGCGTGAAGGTCGCGCCTTCCCTGAGCATGGCCTTGCCGCTGACGAAGCGCTCGATGCGGATCTTGGGGCCGGCCAGATCACCGAGCACGCCGACGTACCGGCCGTTCTTGGCCGCAACTTCGCGCGCCAGATTGACGCGGCGCGCCTGATCGGCAGGCTGGCCGTGCGAGAAGTTCACGCGCACCACGTCGGCGCCCGCCGCCAGTATCCCGGCCAGAACCTGCGGATCGTCGGTAGCAGGACCGAGCGTGGTGACGATCTTGGTACGGCGATGCGGGCGCGGTGCCGACATCTATGCCCGGCCCGTTCCGGCCGCGCGTGCGCGCAGTACCGCCACCGCCGGCAGCGTCTTGCCCTCGACGAACTCGAGAAACGCGCCACCACCCGTCGAGATGTAGGAGATTCCGTCCTCGACGCCGTACTTCTCGATCGCCGCCAGCGTGTCGCCGCCGCCGGCGATCGAAAATGCCTTGGATCGCGCGATCGCGTTAGCGAGCGTGCGCGTGCCTTCGCCGAACTGGTCGAACTCGAACACGCCCACCGGCCCGTTCCAAACCACCGTGCCGGCACCGGCGATCAGCGTGGCGAAGCGCTCGGCGGTATCCGGGCCGATGTCCAGGATGCGGTCTTCCGCGCCCACCTCCGCCACCGGTTTGACGTCCGCCTCAGCGGTGGCCGAGAACTCGTGCGCCACCACCACGTCGCTGGGCAGCGGCAGCGCCACACCGCGTGCCGCGGACTGTTCGAGCAGGCGGCGCGCGATGTCGACCATGTCGGGCTCGGCGAGCGAGCGCCCGATGGGCAACCCCTGCGCGAGCAGGAAGGTGTTGGCGATACCGCCGCCGACGATCAGGCAGTCGACCTTGCCGAGCAGGGCTTCGAGCACGGTCAGCTTGGTGGAAACCTTGGAGCCGGCGACGATCGCCAGCATCGGGCGCCTGGGCTTCTCAAGCGCGGTCTCAAGCGCCACCAGCTCGTTGACCAGGAGCGGCCCGGCACAGGCGACCGGAGCGAAGCGCGCCACGCCATGGGTGCTGGCCTCGGCACGGTGCGCCGTGCCGAATGCGTCCATCACATAGACATCGCAAAGTGCCGCCATGCGCCGGCTCAACTCCTCATCGTCGCGCTTTTCGCCGCGGTTGAAGCGCACGTTCTCGCACAGCACCGCGGCTCCCGGCTCGACGCTGACGCCGCCGAGCCAGTCTACGATCAATGGCACGCGCCGGCCCAGAAGCTCCGACAGGCGCGCCGCTACCGGGGCCAGCGACAGTTCCGGACTCGGCTTGCCTTCCTCGGGCCGACCCAGGTGCGACAGGATCATGACCCGGGCGCCGGCATCGAGAGCAAGCTTGATGGTGGGCAGCGCGGCGCGAATCCGCGCGTCGCTGGAGATCGCTCCGCCGCTCACCGGCACGTTGAGATCCTCGCGGATCAGTAAGCGCCGCCCTTTGAGATCGAGGTCCTGCATGCGCAGGACCCCGATAGACACCGCTTCCGCGCTGGCCACGCCCTGTGCCTGCGTTACGCGGCGCGCGCCCAGGCCGCGGTGGCATCCAGCATGCGGTTCGAGAAACCCCACTCGTTGTCGTACCAGGCGCACACCTTGACCAGCGTGCCGTCAATCACCTTGGTGAGCGTGGCGTCGTAGGTCGAGGACGCCGGATCGTGGTTGAAGTCGACCGACACCAGCGGCGCGTCGCTGTAAGCGAGTATGCCTTTGAGCGGGCCGGCGGCGGCCTCTTTGAGCACGCCATGGATCTCATCGACCGAGGTAGCGCGCCGGGCCGTAAATGTCAGATCCACGAGCGAGACATTGATGGTCGGAACGCGAATCGCAAACCCGTCCAACTTGCCCTTGAGCTCCGGCAACACCAGACCCACCGCCGCCGCCGCGCCGGTCTTGGTCGGAATCATGGACATGGTCGCCGAGCGCGCCCGGCGCAGGTCCTTGTGGTACACGTCGGTCAGCACCTGGTCGTTGGTGTAGGCGTGGATCGTGGTCATGATCCCGTGCGTGACGCCGATCTTGTCGTGCAGCGGCTTGACCAGTGGCGCCAGGCAGTTGGTGGTGCAGGACGCATTCGACACCACCGTCATGGTCGACTTGAGCACCTGGTGGTTGACGCCATAGACGACGGTGGCATCCACTGCCCCTTCGGCTGGCGCCGAGATCAGCACCTTCTTGGCACCGCCGGCCAGGTGCTTGCTGGCCTTGTCCTTGCTCGCAAACAGGCCCGTGCACTCGAGCACGAATTCCACGCCGAGCGCGCCCCACGGCAGTTTGGCCGGGTCGCGTTCCGCGAGCACCCGGATGCGATCGCCATTGACCACCATGGCATCGCCCTCGACCGCGACCGTGCCGGGAAAGCGCCCGTGCGCGGTGTCGAATCGCGTCAGGTGCGCGTTGGTGTTGGCGTCGCCCAGATCGTTGACGGCGACCACGGTAAATTCCTTGGTCCGTCCCGACTCGTAGAGGGCGCGCAGCACGTTGCGGCCGATCCTTCCATAGCCATTGATGCCGACCCTGATCGTCATGCTGCCACTCCCCGTGCTGTTCCCAACACCGACTGGGCGGCCGCGACCACGCGCGCCACCGTAAAGCCGAAATGCGCCAATAGGTCCTTGCCCGGCGCCGAGGCACCGAACTGATCGATACCCAGCACCGCGCCGCGCTCGCCCACGTACTTCCACCAGAGCGCGGTCGCGCCCGCCTCGATCGCGATCCGCGGCACCGACCGCGGCAGTACGCGCTCGCGGATCTCCGCCGGCGCCTGGTCAAAACGGTCGGTGCAGGGCATCGACACCACGCGCACGCGCCGGCCGCTGGCCTCGAGGGCCTGGCGCGCCTCCACCGCGAGCCCGACCTCGGAGCCGGTCGCGATCAGGACCAGTTCCGGCGCCAGCGGCATGCCGGAGGCTTCCACCAGCACGTAGCCGCCGTGGCGGATGGCCGCGAGCTCGGCGGGCCCGCGCGCCTGGTGCGGCACCGACTGGCGGGTGAGCGCCAAAAGCGTCGGCCCGTCGCGGCGTTCGAGCGCGGCGATCCAGGCCGCGTGCGTTTCCACGTCATCGCATGGCCGCCACAGACTCATATGCGGGATCAGTCGCAGGCTCGACAGCTGCTCGATCGGCTGGTGCGTGGGTCCGTCCTCGCCCAGTGCGATCGAGTCGTGGGTGAGCACGAACACCGTGGGAATCCGCATCAGGCACGCGAGCCGGATGGCGTTGCGAGCGTAGTCGCTGAACACCAGGAACGTGCCGCCGTAGGGGCGCAGCCCGCCGTGCAGCACCATGCCGTTCATGGCCGCCGCCATGCCGAACTCGCGCACCCCATAGTGCAGGTAATTGCCGGACGGATCGGCTCCGGTCAGCTCCCGTGAGTTGCCCAGGCGCGTGCTGTTCGAGGTGGTCAGATCCGCCGACCCGCCAAGGAGCTCGGGCAGGAGCGACGCGAAGCTGTTCAAGGCGGCCTGCGAGGCCTGGCGCGTGGCCCTAGCGCTGCCGCCCGCCTGGACCGCCTCGAGCGCGGCCTGCGCCTTCGCGGCAAATGCCTTGGGCAGCGTGTGGTCGTTGCGCCGCTCGAACTCGAGCGCCAGCTCCGGAAAGGCCGTGCGATAGGACGCGAACAGGCGCTGCCAGCGGTTTTCCGTGCGCCGGCCGCGCGCCCGCGCGTCCCAGGCCTCAAGAATCTCCTGCGGCACCTCGAACGGCGGGTACGGCCACTCGAGTACGCGGCGCGCCGCCTGAATTTCCTCGGCTCCAAGCGCATCGCTGTGCGCGGCCGCGGTCCCCTGCTTGTTCGGTGCTCCGTAGCCAATGATGGTCTTCAAGTCGATGAGACTCGGCTTGCCGCGCTCGCGCCGCGCCTTCTGAATGGCGCGTTTGACCGCGGCGCCGTCCATGCCGTCGACATCACGGATCACCTGCCAGCCGTAGGCGGTGAAGCGCTGCGCGGTGTCGTCAGTAAACCAGCCCTGGACCTTGCCGTCGATCGATATGCCGTTGTCGTCGTAAAAGACGATCAGCTTGCCCAGCCGGTGCGTGCCCGCGGCCGATGCCGCCTCGTGCGAGATGCCTTCCATCAGATCGCCGTCGCTGGCAAAGCAGTAGGTCCAGTGATCGACGATGGCGAATCCTTCGCGGTTGAATTCACTGGCGAGATGCTGCTCGGCGAGCGCCATGCCCACGGCGTTGGCGAGCCCCTGGCCGAGCGGCCCGGTGGTGGTTTCGATGCCCAGGTCGGGCTCGCGCTCGGGATGCCCCGGCGTATGCGAGCCGAGCTGGCGGAAGCGCTTGATCTCGTCCAGCGCGAGCGGATAGCCGGTCAGATACAGGAGCGAGTACAGGAGCATCGAGCCGTGGCCGTTCGAGAGCACGAAGCGGTCCCGGTCCGGCCAGCGCGGATTGCCGGGGTTATGGCGCAGGAAGTCGTTCCACAGCACCTCGGCGGCATCCGCCATTCCCATGGGCATCCCGGCGTGGCCGGAGTTGGCTTTCTGCACAGCGTCCATGCTGAGCGCGCGGATGGCGTTGGCGAGTTGCCGGCGGGTAGGCATGGAGGACCTGCGAGAGGGGCGAGCCGTTTATTTTCGCAGGGGGGTCATGACGGGGCAATGTCCGGCGCGCAGTGCGTGCCGCGCCCGCCGCGCCGTGCGTTCGGTCCCAGTGCAAGCACGTCGTTGCGAGTCAGCGACCTGCCGCACACTGTCTACTTCTGGCCCCGGCAAAACCGGCAATCCGTCACGCCGCCGCCGCTGCGCGCGGCACTCAGTTCACCGTCCGTTCCGGACCCCCTCTGCTACGATTCCGATCGCAGGCTCGCGGCCCGATTGACGGCGGTCCGCTGGCCATTCCGACCGAGGCGCCATCGGTACAGCCATGCCGAAACCGAACACCAGCGCGAGCCCGGCACCGTATCGCGTGCTGCAGTTCACCGACTGCCATCTGTACGGCGACGCGGCCGGGCAGCTGCGCGGGGTGGCGACCTGGCCGTCGCTGCAGGCGACGGTGGAACACGCCCTGCGCGAGCACGGGCCGTGGGACGCGACGCTCCTGAGCGGCGATCTGGTCCAGGATGACCCGGCCGGCTACGCCCGCATTCGCGAGATGTTCGGTGCCTCGCGCAGCCCGGTTTATTGCCTGCCCGGCAATCACGATGACCCCGAAGCAATGACACGGGAGCTGCATTCGCCGCCATTTACCATTAACGGGCACGCGCGCGCCGGCGCCTGGCTGATGGTACTGCTCGATTCCTACGTGGCCGGTTCGGCGCGTGGCCATTTGAGCCAGGACGAGCTCGAGCGTCTCGACCTGGCGCTGTCCGATCACCCGGACAGTCCCGCGCTCGTGTGCCTGCACCATCACCCGATTGCCATGGGCAGCCGCTGGCTGGACCAGGTCGGGCTCGACAATGGCGCGGCCCTGTTCGCGGTGCTCGATCGCCACCCGCAGGTGCGTGCCGTGGTCTGGGGTCACGTGCACCAGAGTTACGAAGGGCGCCGTGGAAATCTGCGGCTCTTGAGCACGCCGGCGACCTGCGCACAGTTCCGCCCGGGATCGGACGGCTTCGCCATCGACCGTCGGCCGCCCGGTTACCGCTGGTTCGACCTGCATCCCGATGGCCGGCTCGAGACCGGCGTCGAATGGGTGGCACCCGCGGCAACCGCGCTCGCCGCCAACGGCGTCTAGTCCTACAACTCCATCATCTCAAAGTCGTCCTTGGCCGCGCCGCAGTCCGGGCAGGTCCAGTCGGCCGGCACGTCCTCCCAGCGGGTACCCGGGGGAATTCCCCGGTCGGGGTCCCCATCCGCCTCCTCGTACAGGTGTCCGCAGATCACGCACATCCAGGTTCGCATCGCCAGCCTTTAAAATCGGGGTGCAGCGCGGAGGGCCCGTGTCGAAATCGCACGAACTGTATCAGGAAGCGTGCCGCTACATTCCTGGCGGCGTGAACTCGCCGGTGCGCGCGTTCCGCGCCGTGGGCGGCGACCCGATCTTCATCGCCCGCGCTCAAGGTCCCTACGTGTGGTCGGCGGAGGGAACCCGCTACATCGACTACGTGGGCTCGTGGGGGCCGATGATTCTCGGGCACGCCCACCCGGACGTGATCCGCGCGGTTCAGCAGCGCGCCGCCTCCGGCCTGTCCTTCGGCGCACCGACGGCGATCGAGACCGAGCTCGCGCGCCGGGTGTGCGACCTCATGCCCGCCATCGAGCTGGTGCGCTTCGTCAGCTCCGGCACCGAAGCGACCATGAGCGCAATCCGGCTCGCGCGCGCGTTCACCGGCCGCGACCGGATCGTCAAGTTCGAGGGCTGCTATCACGGGCATTCCGACGCGCTCCTGGTGAAAGCCGGCTCCGGAGCCCTGACGCTCGGAGTGCCGAGCTCGCCCGGGGTGCCGGCCGCGGTGGCCTCGCACACGCTCACACTCGCCTTCAACGACGCGGCCGACGTGGAAGCGACGTTTGCGCGCCTGGGCGAGGAGATCGCCTGCGTGATCGTCGAGCCGATCGCCGGCAACATGAACTGCATTCCGCCGGCACCGGAATTCCTGGCGGCGCTGCGCCGAGTCTGCGACCGCTATGGCGCGCTGCTGATCTTCGATGAGGTGATGACCGGATTCCGCGTCGCGCTGGGCGGCGCACAGGCGCTCTATGGGATCCGGCCGGATCTCACGACTCTCGGCAAAGTCGTGGGCGGCGGCATGCCGGTCGGCGCTTTCGGCGGTCGCCGCGACGTGATGAGCCGGATTGCGCCCAGCGGGCCCGTCTATCAGGCGGGCACACTCTCCGGCAATCCGGTGGCGATGGCCGCCGGACTCGCGACGCTGGAGCGGGTCGCAGAGCCCGGCTTTCACGCGCGCTTGGCCGCAAGCACCGACGCGCTGGTCTCGGGCATTGCCGCCGCGGCCCGCGCTGCGCGGGTTCCGTTCGCGACCAACCACGTGTGCGGCATGTTCGGCCTGTTCTTCACCGACTCGCCGTCAGTCACGAGCTACCGCCAGGCCATTGCCTGCGACGCGGAGCGCTTCCGACGCTTCTTCCACGCGTGCCTGGCACGCGGGGTGTACCTTGCGCCATCGGCATTCGAGGCCGGGTTCGTGTCCGCAGCACACACGCCGGCGGACATTGCGGCGACCGTCGAGGTGATGGCCGCGGCGTTCGCGGCGCTATGAGGCCGAGCGCGCGAGCCGCACGCGGTCCTGGGCGAGAGTCTGGTACGCGGCCAGCGTTTCCCGTGCGACCGTGTCGAGATAATACGGTGACAGATCCGGCCGCAACCGCGGCGGTCGCTGCGCCACGAGCTCGGTGAGCGCCGCGCGCATCGCACTCGGGTCGTCGACCGGCACCAGCCGGCCGGGATAACGGCTCAGGATTTCGGTGGGCCCCTGGGTCGCGGTCGCGAGCACCGGCGCGCCGCCGTCGAGTGCTTCCAGCACCACGCGGCCGAGTGGTTCGCTGCGCGAGGGGCTGACAAACAGATCGAGTGCCTGGTAGCAGTCCTTCACATCCGAGCGAAAGCCGGTGAAGTGCACCGCGCCGCCCGCCAGCCGCTCGAGCTGCCGGCGCGCCCGGCCATCGCCGATGATGACCAGCTTGGCGTTGGGCAGCCGCGCGCCCTGGAAGGCACGGATCAGTATGTCGAAGCCTTTTGAATGCGCGAGCCGGCCGACACCGCCGATCAGGAAATCGCCGGGTCCGGCGCCGAGCTCGGCGCGCAGCGCCTGGATCTCCTCGCCGCTCAGACGCCGGTGCGGCACCAGCGATTCATTGATGTCGAAGACGCGCCCGCGGTAGCCGTTGAGGCCATGCTTCTGCCACTGCGCGATCACGATCAGGCCATCCATGGCCAGGTAGTGCTCGCCGTTCACCCACAGGTGTAGTGTGGCCACGGTCGGGCACGGCGGCGGCAGCCGGGTCAGCAGGCGGGTGGCGCGCCTGAGGTGCGCGTGGACGATTTCCGGCCGGAACTCGACGACCGCCTGCCGCAGCGCCGGCCCCGGCCACCAGTCCCCGACTTCGCGCACCTTGACCCGGGAGTCCAGGTAGTCGCGGATGCCGGCGCCGTGACGGCGCTGGTGGCGCTTGAGCACCACCAGGACCTCGTGCTGCGCGCTGTGGGCGTTGCACATCTCGGCCGTCGCGCGCTCGGTGCCCGCGAATCCCCGCGACAGTAGAACGTGCATGATCCGCATGGCGGCGCCCAGGGGTATGCCGATACCTTAGCAAGACCCGGCGGTTGCCGTCGCGCGACGCTTGCACTACGGTGCGGCGATGCGGGCCTTGGCGCTGTTCCTGGCGGCGATCGTTGCCACCCTGTGCCTGGCCGCACTGCTGTCCTACCCCCTGTTTTTGTTACTGCATCCGGTCAATCCGGCCTGGCCGTTCCACAAGATCGCCGAGCGACTGTGGCAGCTTTTGATGCTGGCCAGCCTGAGCCTGGTGGTGGTACGGCTCGGGCTCACCGCGCGCGGCGACTGGGGCTATGGAGCACCGCGGGCGCTTTTCATCCGCCAGGGCCTGGCCGGGTTCGGACTCGGCATCCTGTCCATGGTGCCGGTCAGCGCGGTTCTGATCGCGGCCGGTATTCGCCCGCTCCTTCCCGAGCTGTCACTCGCGCGGGTGTTATCACTCACGCTCACCGGGCTTGGCTCTGGGCTCGCCGTGGCGGTGATCGAGGAGACGTTCTATCGCGGGCTGATGCAGGGTGCGGCGACGAAAGAACTGCGCGCCCGCGGTAAGTCGGCGCTACCGGCGATCGCCGCAGTGGCGCTCATCTACGCGGCGCTGCACTTTCCGGCGCGCGAGGTGATCCCGAACGAGCTGGTCAATGTCGGCAGCGGCTGGCGCATGCTGGCCGCGGTCGGCGCGAAATTCCTCGACTTCCCGTCGATCGCTGACGCGTTTCTCTCGCTCACGGCCGTGGGCCTGGTGCTCGGCCTCGCGCGCGACTTCACGGGCAACATTGCCGTTGCGATGGGCCTGCATGCTGGCTGGGTGGCCATCATGCGGCTCACCATTGGCGCCACGCGCGTCAACACCGGTTCGCCGTATCACGCGCTCATCAGCGCCTCGGATGGCTACACCGGATGGCTGGTGCTCGCCTGGACCATGATCGTGCTGGTGGCCCTGATCGCTGCGCGTGGCAGCTACGCCGGCTGGCGCGATGCGCGCTTCAGCCTTCGGTCACCTTGAGCAGCGTGCGCAGCTCTCGCAGCCGGGCGATCGGATCCTGAGTTTCGAGCAGCTGTTGGCGCACGGCGACATCCAGACCCATGAGCTCGGCCAGGCGGTTGGCCACCCAGCCGGCCTCCTCGAAACGCGTCACGACGTTGGGATAGGCGCCGGCGACGTTCTGCCAGTGGCTTTTCAGGAGCTTCGGCAGTGCCGAGCAGTCCTCCGGCACCGCCTCGACCGGATCCGGGGCGATGGTCTCCACCTCGCCGATGTTGAGCTTGTCGTCCTGCGCCCAGGCGCGCAGCACCCGGATCCGCTCCTGGCCGACGCAGGTCAGCCCCAGCAGCCCGTCGTCGAGCGGGTCGAAGTCAACGATGCGGGCTTCCGTGCCGACCGCGGCGGTCGCGCGCACCGGTCCGCCGGTTTCTGCCCCGCGCACCAGCAGCACCACGCCGAACCCGCTGTCGGCTTTCAGGCAGCGCCGCACCAGATCGACGTAGCGGGTTTCAAAGATTCTGAGCGGCAGCACGCCGCCCGGAAACAGCACCGTGCGCAGCGGGAACAACGGCAGCTCGCGCGCGCTCACGGCTGACCGGCCAGCGCGCTCAACAGTCGTTCGTGCAGCCCGCCGAATCCCCCGTTGCTCATGATCAGGATGTGGTCCTGCGCGCGCGCCTCCGCGTTCAGGAGCCGGGTCAGTTCATCCAGTTCCGAAGCCACCGTCGCGCGCGGGCCGAGCGCCGCCGCGACGCCCGACAGGTCCCAGCCCAGGTTGGCGGGTCGATACAGATAGACGCGATCGGCTGCCGCCAGCGAAGGGGCAAGCGTGTCCTTGTGGATGCCGAGCTTCATGGTGTTCGAGCGCGGCTCGAGCACGGCCAGGATCCGGTCGCGCCCGACCCGTGCCCGCAGGCCCGCCAGCGTGTTGGCGATCGCGGTCGGATGATGCGCAAAGTCGTCGTACACGTGCACGCCGCGGACCGTGCCGCGCAGCTCGAGCCGGCGCTTCACGCCCTGAAACCGCGCCAGCGCCGGCAGTGAGCGCTCGAGCGGCACGCCGGCATGACGCGCCGCCAGGCACGCGGCGAGCGCGTTCTCGGCATTGTGCGGTCCGAGCAGAGGACTGTGCGCGTGCCCGACCTGCTTACCCTGCTCGAACACGCTGAACTCCGACCAGTCGGGCCGCGTCGCTTCGACTCGCCACGGCGCACGTGCGCCGCGCCCGAAGCGTTCGATCGGCGTCCACGCGCCCATGGCCAGCGTCGCCTCGAGCTCGGCATCGTCCGCGCGGACGATCAGGCGGCCGCTGCCGGGCACGGTGCGCACCAGGTGGTGAAACTGCGTGCGAATGCTGGCCAGGTCCGGGTAGATGTCCGCGTGGTCGTATTCGAGATTGTTGAGAATCGCGATCCGCGGCCGGTAGTGGACGAATTTCGCGCGTTTGTCGAAAAACGCCGTGTCGTACTCGTCCGCCTCGACCACGAACTGCTCGCCGGCTCCGAGCCGTGCCGAGACGCCGAAGTCGGCCGGAATGCCACCGATCAGAAACCCGGGGGCGAGCCCGGCGGCGTCCAGCAGGTAGGCCAGCAGACTGGCCGTGGTCGTCTTGCCGTGGGTGCCGGCGACCGCGAGTACGAAGCGCTCATGGAGTACGTAGCGCGCCAGCCATTCCGGCCCGGAGCAGTACGGCAGGCCCTGATCCAACACCGCTTCGATCACCGGATTGCCGCGCGACAGTGCATTGCCGATCACGAGCAGATCCGGGCGCGGCTTAAGCTGCGCGGGATCCCAGCCCTGCACCAGGCGGATGCCGAGCGCCTCAAGCTGGGTGCTCATCGGCGGGTACACGTTCTGATCGGCGCCGGTCACCCGATCGCCGCGCGCCTGACCGAGCGCGGCAATGCCGCCCATGAACGTGCCGCAGATGCCGAGGATATGAACGTGCATGTCAGGCTTCCGCGCGCGCGGCGGCTGCGCCGAGCCGTGACGAGGCGGTCGCTGCGCGCGACGACCGCATCAGGATGGGATCAGGGGCTTTGGCACAGCGAACGTGGCCCGCATAATCTGAAGTAGTGTACCGCGGCGTTGTCGCTTTCCATGTCGATCACTTCACTC
>Ga0187780_10001556_pt1 | contig 17318 bp, 13 predicted proteins | sample 1015_Q2_SP10_20__FD_132429 | JGI IMG/M metagenome (GOLD analysis project Ga0187780, IMG submission 132429) | Tropical peat soil microbial communities from peatlands in Department of Meta, Colombia - 1015_Q2_SP10_20_MG | ecosystem: Environmental > Terrestrial > Soil > Wetlands > Peat | place...
CGCAGCCGACGGAAGATGTTCTCGGTATCGATGATCGCGTCGTCCACCACCTCGCCCAGCGCAATGGCGAGACCACCGAGCACCATGATGTTGAGCCCGACGCCGAAGTAGTCGAGCACCAGCACTGCGCCCAGCAGCGAGGTGGGAATCGCCGTCGTGCAGATGAACGCCGTGCGCGTGTTGAACAGGAACAGAAACAGCACGATGACCACCAGAGCCGAGCCAATGAGCAGGTCACGCTGCACGTTGCGCACCGCGGTCTCGATGAAGTTGGCGGGCCGGAACAGCCGCGCATTGAGCGTGACGCCCTCGACCGCCAACAGCGGCTCCAGCTGTTTGAGCGCGCGCTCGAGATCCAGGGTAACTGCACGCGTGTTCGCACTGAGCTGGCCCTGCACCATGAGGAAAACGCCGGGCGTGCCATTGATCGCGGCGGCGCTGATGGACGGCGCCGCCCCCTCGACGACGCGGCCGACGTCGCCGAGGCGCAGCACCTGTGCTCCTCTCTGCGCCAGCACCGCACGGCCCAGCTCTTCGGCTGCGCGCGGCTGCGCCTCCACGTTGACGATCAGGTGTTGATTCTCCGTGCGCACAAACCCGGCCGCCAGCACGCCGGTAGCGCGACGCGCGGCCTGCACCACCTCCTGCATCGACAAGCCGTAGCGCATCAGCCGTTCGGGGTCGACCTGCACCTGCCACTCGCGCACCTCACCCCCGAAGACGTTGACCTCTGCCACGCCTTCCACAGCCAGCAGGTGCGGGCGCACGACCCAATCCACCAGCGTGCGAACGTCCATGAGTGAGCGGTTGGCGGAGGTGAGCCCGACACCGAGGACCGTGCTCGCCGAGGACGTGAGCGGCGTCATGGCCGGCTGCGCCACACCGTGCGGCAGCTGATTCGCGAGCGAGGCGAGACGCTCGCTCACCACCTGCCGGTTGCGGTAAGCGCTCGACCCCTCGCGGAACAGCACCGTGACGACGGACAACCCCGGGATGGATTGCGAGCGGATGTGCTCCACGCCGGAAGCGCCGGCCAGCACGCTCTCGATCGGTTGCGAGACCTGCCGCTCCACGAGCTCCGCCGACAGCGCCGGCGCCTCGGTCTGAATCACCACCTGGCTGGGCGAGAACTCGGGAAAGACATCCAGGTTCGCGCGCGTGAGGACGTAGAAGCCGTAGATGATGACCGTCAGCGCCAGTGCGACCACGACGCCTGCATAGCGGATCGCTTGTCGGACGATGAACGCGATCATCTAAGACCGATTGACCACTGAGATGCGAAGCGGAAACGCTGGATCGAGCCGCCAAGACGCCAAGGCGCCAAGAAAACCACAAGACCGCTTGTGAGATCGAGCACTGAAGGCGTCTCGACCACGCCGCAAAGCGGTAGTGCGATCAAGGCGAACCAACGACAATGGGCGCGGTCCAGTTGTGAGCTTACGTGTTCTTGGCGCCTTGGCGTCCTGGCGGCTGAATATGTTGTTGGCGTCGTGGGCGCTCAATCTTCGTTCTCGTTGCGGATCTGGAACTTCTGCTCTTCCGACAACAGCAGCTGGGCGCCGCTCACGACCACCTCGTCGCCCGGCTGGAAGTGAGTCGCGTCGAACCAGCCGTTGCCGAGCTCCCGCGCGGTGGAGACTTCCTTGCGCACGAACAAATCGTCCTCGTCCTTGACGTAGGCCCACGCCTTCCCGCCGTGCCACACTACGGCGACGGACGGGACGACGACGCCTTCGCGCGAGTTGCCACCGAGCTTGAGCTGCCCCGCCACGCGCATGCCGACTCGCAGCCCGTGCGCGCTCACGACGTAGAAATAGGTGACACCCGGCATGGCGGCGTCGGTTTGCGGCGCGGCGGAGACAAAGCGCGCGCTGCGTGCCTCGGTCGGCGCGGAAACCGGCGCCAGGGACAGCGGTGCTCTGCCCGCCTGCGCGCTCAAGTCGTACGGGAAGGTGACCTGCGCCAGCACTTCGCGCTGCTGCGCCAGCGACTGAAACGCCGCTGACTCCGGGTCTGTCGCCCACCTTGCGAGCGCGTCGCCCCAACCCGCGCGAATCGTATCCTGCGCAGCGGCGGCGGACTGCTCGGCGGCCGCGAGCCGCGCCTGGTCTGCTTTCCACTGCGCCTCGGCGGCCTGCACGGCGCGCTCGGAGACATTGCGGTCGTCCTCGAACAGGCGTTTGAGCCGTTGGTACTCCGCAGCGCCATTCGACGCTGCGGCTCGCAGCGAGCGAGCGTCGAGCACGGCAGCGCCGTAGCGGGCGCGCAGATCGATGAGCGGCTGGACATTCACGATCACGCCGTACACCTCGGCCGCCGCTCCAGCCCGCGCCTCCTCGAGAGCGTGCACGACGATGCCGCTGGCTGCCTGACTCTCTTTGCTCAAGCGCACGGCAGCCGAGCCGCCCTGGTGGCTCAGCGCCGATTGGAGCGGGACTTCGTCCTCGGGCGCTTTGGCCTTGAGATGCAGCTCGTCGCGCGCGAAATAGATCAACGCCCACACCAGCACAGCGATGACGACCGCCATCGACGCGATGATGACGGTTTGCACGCGCTGGTTCATTGCTTCGCGAGGCCGAGCGTCGAGCTGTTGGGCTTGGTCTTATCTCTGGTTGAGCTCGGTGCGGGCGCGCCCGCGAGCGGCATCTGCAACGCGTCTTCCAGCGCGCCCAGCGCCCGCTGCGTGTCGAGCCCGACCGACAGAACGTTACGTTCGACCGCGAGGGCTTCCAGGCGAACGAGCGTAAGCTCTACGCGATCCGTGTGTCCTGCGTCGAACTGTTTCCTGGCCCGCTGATCTCGGGCCGCCTGAAGTTCGGCCAGGCGCTGGGCGCCAGCCGCGTTTTCCTGCGCCTTTCGATAGCGGGCCTGAGCGCCGTCGGCGTCCGAGATCACCCTGACTTGCAGGGCAAGAAAATCCTGCGCAGCCGCCTTGCGCCCTGCTTGCGCTGCCTCGATCGCCGGTTTGTTGCCCGCGGCCGGCACCATGATGGTTGCAACCAACGACCAGATGTTGTCGCCCTGGTCCCACAGATAGCCGGGGGACAGCGTAACGGTTGGATACTGGCGGGCAATCTCGAGCTTGACGGCAGCATCGGCGGCGGCGTACTCGAGCAGCTTGACACGCACGTCAAGGCGGTTGAGCAAGGCGGTTCGCTGAGCGTCGCGATCGGTCGGCGCCACCGGGGTTTGCTCGAGCGAGGCGAAGTCGAAGCTCATGCCGCGCACCGCCGATAGCGGCAGGCCGAGCGCGTGTGCCAGCGCGGCAAGACTCTGCTCGCGCGCGAGCTGTGCGCTCTGGATCTGGCCCTCGACCTCGGCCAGCCTGAGTCGTGCGCTGCCTACGTCCAGGGCGGAGCCGGCACCCATCTCGAAGCGCCGCTCGAGCAGCGACACGAGAGCGCGTCGCTCGCGAGCCTCGGCCTCCAGGAGCTCGAGCGTGCGGCCTGCGGCGTAGCATTCCAGAAAACGGGCCCGCACGTCGGAGCGTGCAGCCCAAGCCGCCGAGCCCACACTGAGCTGCGCGGCGTCCGCTAGAGCGTTGTATTGTTCACCGATGGCTGCGCGCCGCCCGCCTTCGGCAAGCGGAACCTCGATCTCGAACCCGAGACTCCATGGACTCGTCGTTTCTGGCGGTTGCAGGCTGTGGTGCCAGACGACCGGCTTCAGCCCGATCGGGGGGCGCTGCGTCGCTGCCGCCACCTGCGCCCGGGCAGCGGCCGCCTGCGCGCGCGCAAGCTCCAGGTCGGGCCGATAGTAGAGGGCGACCAGTGTGAGATCTGCCAGGTTCCAACGCTGCACTGGCCAGTCGGAAACCGGATGGCCGTGCTCGAGCATGTATTGCTTGAGCCCAGGCGCGTCGGCGGTCCGCGATTCGAACCGCTGCGCCGAGGCGGCCGGATCGAGCGGGGCTGGCTCATAGCGCTGCAGCGTGCAGCCGATCGACAGAAGCAGCGCAGGCGTGGATGCCAGAATCAGGACCCCGGTAAAAAGGCGAGGAGGACAATGCGCGCGCATGGGCATGGCGCACCGAGTGTAGCTTGCCGCCGCGATGGCCGGCAAACACACGGCGATCGGCGACGCCGGTCGCTCGCCCCTTCTCAGGAGTCGATAACGACTTCCCGCTGGACGGTGAAGCGCCCCAGAACCCGGTTGACCTCAGCCATCAGGGTCCGGCGCGCAGCGGGATCCACACCGAGGACTGTCACTCGAGCGACGATCCCGTAGCGATCATCGGGTATCGCCTCGACCCTGACCTCGACGCCGCCCGTGCACAGCGGAGCGAGCGCCGAGTCGAAGGCTCTTCGCGTTGCGTCGCAGCGCAGCGCAGGCTTGAAGATCTTGCCCACGGCCGTCACCGGCAGCTGGTCCAGGAGGATCACTTCCGAGGGCGCGGCGGGCCGCTCGGGCACCTTGTCAGCACAGAAAGCGCGCAGCTCCTCCTCCTGGGCGGAGGCGCCGGGCTTGAGAGCAACGTAGGCGACCGGCAATTCTCCCGCGTAAGCGTCCGGCTTCCCCACCGCCGCCGCCACCGCGACGGCTGGGTGCTGATAGAGCGCCTCCTCGATCCACGCAGGAGAAATGTTATGGCCGCCGCGGATGATCAGATCCTTCGCCCGTCCTGTCACCCAGAACCAGCCGTTCGCATCAACGTAGCCGAGGTCGCCGGTATTGAGCCAGCCGTCCGCGAAGAACGCGCTTTGGTTGTGCTTCTCCTGACGATAGCCGCGCATCACAGTCGGGCCCCTGACTGCGAGCGCGCCCACCTGACCCGCCGGGCACTCGGCCGGTGCGCCGCCGCCGTTATCGAGGCGGAAGATCCTGGCCTCGACATAGGGGCAGCGCAGGCCGATCGAGCCCGTCGGGGGTTCGCCGTCCTGCGGCGTGCAATGGGTGAGCGCTGTGGCTTCGGTCAGACCGTATCCCTCCATAAGGCCGACGCCAGTGTGTCGCTCGAACGCGCGCCGCACCTCGACGGAGATGGGTGCAGCTCCGCAACCGAAACGTTTCACCGTCTTGAGCTGCGCTGCGCTCGGCGGCAGGTTCAGCAGCGCAGACACAACCGTGGGCACGAAGCCCACGCGTGTGGCCCCGAACCGCTCGATCACCTTCCACAGGTTCGGCACCACGCTGGAATTGCGGAACCCCAGGGGACTTAGCAGCACCAATGTGGCGCCCACGCTCAGCGGCGCAACTCCCCAGCAGTACGCGGCCGCCGCATGGAACAACGGGAGCCCGACGGGAATGACATCGTCCTGCTCGATGCGCAGCGCCCCGGCAACCCAGGCCTGGTACAGCTGCCCCTCGTGCGTATGCTGCGCGAGCTTGGGGTCGCCCGTCGTTCCGCCGGTGTGAAAGCAGGCAGCGAGGTCGTGGCGGTGGATCTCTCGGCCACTGACCAGGCGATCATCGGGATGTTCGGCGATGAGCCGCTCGAAATCGAGCTGCCCGGCTGTTCGATCGCCGCCGATACTCACCGTCTGCACCGACTCATCGAGCAACCGCAACGCGGCCTGAGCTTTGTCCCAATATTCGCTCTCGGCTCCGATCGTGATCAGCAGCCGCGCGCCGGCCGCGCGAATGATCTGCGCGATCTGCGGCGGCTTGAGCAGCGGGTTGATCGGAACCATGACTCCGTTCGCACCGCCGCCCCACAGCAGCTCGTGCATTTGCGGCAGGTTAGGCAGCAAAAGGCAGACTGTATCGGTCGGCGCGATGCCCAAGCTGTGCACCATGTTGGCGGTGCGCGTCATGCGACGGAACAATTCGCCGTAGGTGGTCGTCGAGGCTGCCTCCCCAGGCAGGCCGTTAGGCAGGTAATGAATCGCCGGCTTGTCGGGGATCCGGCGCGCGACCCGCCCGATCAGCTCGTAAGCCGAGCTGGCGTGGACGCGCTGCGCCCACGGCATTTCGCGTTCGATGGCTTCGATGTCGGCGAGACTTCGGATTGGGGTCGAAGCGGTGCCCAGCACGGGGTGGTTCACGATGAAGCTACTGGCGCGCCATCATCTCGCCAAAGCGCACCCACCGCGTACCGTCGAACCGCCGCATTTGCATCTGTTTGAAAGGCACGTAGTCGGTGGCGGTCGTGTTCATTCTCACGCCGGGCAGCAGCATCGGCAACTCCACGTCCTTGAGGTTCGCCGCCTGGCGCATGACGTTCTCCCGGGTGAGATCGTCTCCGCATTTTTTCAACACCTCGACCAGCGCCGCCGCTTGGAAATAGCCGGTCACGTTGAGCAGGTCGGCGGTGTTGCCCTCCGGGTAGTAGCGCTTCATCCATGCGAACCATTCCTTGACCTCGCGATCATTCTGCCAGGACGGGTCAGTCGGATCTTTGGCGAAGGTGGCCGAGATCAAGCCGGCCGACTTCTCCAGCCCGGCCGGTATCAGAACCGCGGCGACCGACGTGGACGCCACCGACACGAAATGATGCGGCTTCCAGCCGATATCGTAGACCTTGCGGATCGCCTGGGCACCCGCCTTCGGGGTGCTGAAGTTCATGAAGACATCCGCGCCAGAGCCCTTCAGCGTCACGATCTGAGAGTCGACGGTCGGGTCGGTGGGCTCATACGAGGCTTCGGCAACCACCATCGTCGCTGCCTTTGTACCCAGCGCGTTCTTCAGCGATGCGAGATAGTCCTTGCCGAAGTCATCGTTCTGGTACAGCACCGCTATCTTGGCGCCAGGGTGGTTGGCAAGGATATATTCCGCGTAGATCGCGGCCTCGATCCTCGGCGGAACTGGAAGCGCCATCGACCACGGAAAGTTTTTGGGGTCGTTCCATTTGTTGGAGATGCTCCCGATAAAAAGCTGGGGCACCTTTTTCACGTTCAGATACTTTTGCACCGCGGTGTTCTGCGCTGTCCCGAGCGAACCGAACATCAGAAGCACCTGCTCTTCCTCGACCAGACGCCGCGTCTGCTCGACCGTCCTCGGCGGACTGTAGCCGTCATCGAGCGAGATGAGCCGCAACTTCCGGCCGTTGACGCCACCCCGCTCATTGATCATCTGGAAAAAGGCGGCTTCGGACTTCCCGATCGTACCGAAGGCGGAGGTAGGCCCGCTGTAGGCCATGGTCTGCCCGACCTTGATCTCGGTGTCGGTGACTCCTGGCCCGTAGCTCTTCTCCGCTCCGACCGGCGTCACGGTCAATAAAGCCAGCCCCAAAGGCAAGCCTACGGTGCAGACTTGGCTGATCGTCATCGCATCCCCTCCCTCGCCTGTGGCGCAGGCGATGCTACGTGCTTGTCATAGAGTACCAGCCTTAGCGGACTCCAGAAGAGGGAGATCGAGGGTCTTGCGGCGCAAGCGGGATCAAGCCGCCGAGCACAGCGCGTGGTACAGGCGCTGCGTCTCCGCCGACGGCGCGACACCGAGACCGGCGACGAGCTGCTCGCGGCAGCAGCGATAGGTATGGATCGCCTCCGCCGACTCCCCCGCTCGCTGCTGACACCGCATGAGGCCGCGGTAGACTTCTTCGGCAAAGGGGTCCAGCTCCAAGGCGCGCTGGTACAGCTCGCCCGCACGGCCCCAGTCGCTGCGCGCTTCGTAGAACTCGCCGAGACGGCGCACCAGTCCCAGCCAGACCCGCCGCAGCCGCTCGCGTGGCAGCAGCATCCAGGGCTGCTCGGGCTCATGCGCGAAAAGGTGCCCACGATAGAGGGCGAGCACATCGGCCGCTCTCTCGGCGAACAGCAGGTTGCCGGCATACAGGCCGTTCACGTACCCCGCCTCGCGCTCGAATACCCACAGATCCACCGAGAACAGTGCGTGCTGCAGATGGACTTTGCGGTCTTGGACGACTACCGTTTCGTCGCGGCCGAGGAGGCGCCGGAGGCGGTGCACTGCGACCTGCAAGGAGTTGCGCGCGGTGTCGCCATCGGAATCGGGCCACAGCTTGTCGGCCAAGTCGGCGGCGCCCACGGAGTGCCCGTTGGCGATCAACAGCGCCTTGAGCAGATCGAGCGGCCTGCGCTGCGGTTTGATGCCGCTCACGAACGGCACGCCGTCGATCAGGACCTCGAAGCCGCCCAGCGCGCGTATGCGGATGAGCGGGCGCGCCGTCTCGACCGCGAGCGGTTGGGCTGCTTCGTCCGGGACTCGCTCCGCGTCGGCACGATGCTGGTCACGGATGCGCTGGGGGCGCTGAAATGGGACGCGCCCAGGCCACGAGTCGGCCCAGGTGCGGCGGCTGCCCCTTGACGTGGCGAGAATGGCCCTCAGCACCTCGCGAGTGCCAACCATGTCGCCGTCTTGAAGAAGATCGAGCGCGGTACGCACCAGCCGGGCATAGCCCCGCGGCATGCGGTCGGCGAAGACCGCGTCCGCGGCAGCAGGCTTGGCCGCGGGCCGACGGTTCTGCGCAAAGCTCAACTGGGAAACGAACCGAGACATGTCCTCCGCCCCCCCTGTTTTGTTGCTTTTGAAGAATAGTATCCCCGCCCGCGGAGTGGTTGACCTAAACGAAAGTTATAGACCTCTCTCCATGGCGTTCAGGGCCGTCTCAGTGCAGCTTCACATGAGGTTCTGTGCGCCGGGTGATGATGCGGGCCAGTGTATCGAAGAAGACCTTGGTGAACCCGTAGAGCGCGTACTCGTGCATCTTGTACAGGGACAGGTACACGAGCTTCGCGAAATAGCCCTCGATCATGACGCTGCCACGCGTGATGCCGCCCATGAGGCTGCCCACGGTGCTGAACTTGCCGAGCGACACGAGCGAGCCAAAATCCCGGTATACGAACGGCTTCAGCGGCCGCCCGTCGAGCATGCGGGGCAGCATGCGGTACAGGTGCGAAGCCTGCTGGTGAGCCGCCTGCGCGCGCGGCGGGACCGCCCCGCCCTTCTCCGGCCATGGGCAGCTCGCACAGTCGCCGAATGCGAAGATGTTCGGATCGCGCGTCGTCTGCAGCTCGCCCGTCACGACCAGCTGGCTGAGGCGATTGGTCTCGAGCCCGTCGAAGTCCTTGAGGAAATCGGGCGCCTTGATGCCGGCCGCCCAAACGACGAGCTCAGCTGGGATCTCGCGTCCGGTCGCGGTGCGCACCCCTTGCTCCGACACCTCCGTCACCCGCTCGCCGGTGAAAACATCTACCTTCAGCTTGCCGAGCAGCCCCAACACCGCATCGGACAGCCGCTCGGTGAGCGCCGGAAGGATCCTGGGGGCCGCTTCCACCACCGTGATCTTGATGTCCCGCTCGGGGTTGATCCGGTCCAGGCCGAAGGAAACGAACTCGCGAATCGTGTTGTGCAGCTCGGCTGCCAATTCCACCCCGGTCGCGCCGGCGCCGATGATCACGACGTGCAGCTGGCTTGGCTGCAGCGGACCCTGCTGTGCGTTGGCCCGCAGACATGCATCGAGCATTCGGGAATGGAACAGCGCCGCCTGCTCCGGCGTATCGAGGGCGATGGCATATTGCGCGGCGCCCGGCGTACTGAAGTCGTTGGTCGTGCTGCCTACGCACAGGACCAGCGTGTCGTACGGGACGAACTGCCGCGGGATGACCTCGCGGCCAGCCTCGTCCAGGGTGGGAGCGAGCCGGATCTCTTTCTTGACTCGGTTCAGCCCATCCATGCGCCCAAGGCGAAATTGAAAGTGATGCCAGCGCGCCTGGTACAGATAGTCGAGCTCGTGGTCGTTCAAGTCCATGCTGCCCGCCGCCACCTGGTGTAGCAGCGGCTTCCACAGATGCGTGCGCGACCTGTCGACCAGCGTGACGAGCGCCTTGCGCCGGCGGCCGAGCTTGTCTCCCAGGCGGGTCGCCAGCTCTACGCCCCCTGCGCCTCCCCCGACGATGACGATGCGAAGTGGTGCGATCACCCGAGGCGGCTGCGCGCTAGCGCTGCGCCGGCGCTCAGCGCCTCGAGCTTGTCCAGCGCGACGGTACGATCCATCGGCGCCATGCCGCAGTTGGTGCACGGATAGATGCGCTCTTTGGGCACGTAGCGCGACACTTCCGCGATCAGGCTCGCAACCTCCTCCGCGGACTCGACGCGGTCGGCCGCCACGTCGATCACGCCAACCAGCACGTCCTTGCCCCCCAGCAGCTTGAGCAGGTTCAGCGGAACGTGGGAGTGCATGCACTCGACTGAAATCTGGTCGAGCCTGCTGCGAGCGAGCGCAGGGAAGATCTCTTCGTACTGACGCCATTCGCCTCCGAGCGAGCTCTTCCACTCGATGTTCGCCTTGATGCCGTACCCATAGCAGATATGGACCGCGGTCTGACAGCGCAAGCCCTCGATCGCGCGGTGCAGGGCATCGATGCCCCAGCGCTTCACGTCGTCCATGTAGACATTGAAGGCGGGCTCGTCGAACTGGATCACGTCGACCCCGTCCGCCTCCAGCGCGCGCGCCTCCTGGTTGAGCAGCTCGGCGAAAGCCATCGCCATCCTGACCTTGTCGCGATAATGGACATCGGCAATGGTGTCAACGATGGTCATGGGTCCGGGCAGAGTGAATTTGAGTCTGCGCGCGGTGTGCGCTCGCGCAAGGCGCGCCTCCGTCTGATGCACACGGGTAGTCAGGCGCAGCGGCGCAACTACCGTCGGCACCATCGCCTCGTAGCGGTTATTGCGGATGCCCATCTTGATCTTGCGGTCGAAGTCGATACCCTCGACCCACTCGAGGAAGCCGTGGACGAAATGCTGCCGCGATTGCTCGCCGTCGCTGACGGTGTCGATACCGGCGTCCTCCTGGGCCTTGATCCACAGCAGGGTCGCATCGCGCTTCGCCTCAGCCAGCGCTTCACCGTTCGCTTTCCACTGCGGCCACAACTTGCCCGGCTCGGCAAGCCACGACGGCTTCGGCAGGCTGCCAGCGACGGTCGTGTCAAACATGGTCGATCCTCACCTCGACGTTGCGCCGGTTCGCTCCGGCTTAAATTCGATCACGATGCCCCGCAGCGGGACATCACCGACATTCTTCACCACGTGGATCACGGGCGGGCTGAAATTGACTTTTTCGGGCACGGTCTCGACCACCTTGACAGGTTCGCCGTCGGGCCACTGCTGCAGGCGGGTCCGATTAAGCTGCATCACGACGCGCTGGCTATGGCTGTGTCTGGGCCGTGTTTCGCCCGGCGCCAGCCGTTCCTCGAATACGAAGAATTCGTCGCCGTCGTAGAGCGGGGCGTTCTTCTCCGCTGCGATGATTTCGGGCGGCGAGCGCACAGGAGGGTGGTTCGGCTTGATCGTGACTTCGACGAACGCACCTCCGGTCGGGGGTTCGTAGGACTCGTCCGGACGGAAGACGGCTACATCGCCTCGCGTCATCGCTCGTCGAAACATCCCCCCGGCGAGCACGATATCCTCGAGCGCCACGATCACGCGATGTCCGCAGTCGGGCGCGCTCGCCGCCGCGCACGGCGCCACGTCGCGCGTGACACGCACGTACTCGTTGTCGATCACGATCTGGTCCGCCGTGAGCAGCGCGGCGAAGAGCAATTCGATCATGGTGGCTGGTCCGATTCGCGGCTCGCTCCGATAAAGTTTGAAGTGCGAGCGCCGAAACCACTGTATCACGTAAGCGCCTAGAATGAACGCGCTGAAGGCCGTTGATCGAGAGGAGTTCCGTGGAGCGGGTAGGCAAGTATCAAATCAAACGCGAGCTGGGCAAGGGAACGCGCAGCACCGTGTATCTCGCCTACGACGAGTTCTACGGATCGGACGTAGCGGTCAAGGTGTACGACGATGAGGGCCAGTCCCCTGCGGCCCGTGTCCCTCGAGCGCAGTTCCTCAGCGAAGCGGCGCTGGCCGGCAAGCTGAGCCATCCGCACATCGTGACCATCCTCGACGCGGTGGTCGAGGAGCGCTTCAGCTACGTCGCCATGGAATACGTGCATGGCGGAAATCTGTACCGCTTTACCAGTCCGGAGCGGCTGCTGCCGGTTGCCGACGTCGTCGAGATCGCCTTCAAATGCTGCGGAGCCCTGGACTATGCTTACCGGCAAGGCGTTGTCCACCGGGACATCAAGCCGGCCAACATCCTGGTTGCGCGCGGCACGGACGTGAAGGTCGCGGATTTCGGCGCGGCGTTCGTGCGCGACGCCGAGACGACGCAGAAATTGCGCATCGGCTCGCCCTCCTACGTCGCGCCCGAGCAGATCCGGGACGACCCGCTCACCCATCAGAGCGACATGTATTCCCTCGGCGTGGTCCTGTACGAACTGCTGGTCGGGCGCCGCCCGTTTTACGCCGGCAACATGGAGGACCTGCTGGCGATGGTGCTCGGTGAGGACCCGGTTCGGCCGTCGGTCTGGCGCCCGGAACTGCCGGAGGAGCTCGACGTCGTAGTCCAGCGCATGTTGTGCAAGTATCCGCAGGAGCGCTACCCGGACTGGGCCGAGCTTGCGCTCGAGCTGGCGCGCATCGGTCACCTGAGCGTCTACGATCAGGCGATCCGCGACAGCGAGAAATTCCTCGCGCTGCGCCCCGCCGCCCTGCTGACCCAGTTCAGCGACGCCGACCTGTGGGAGCTGACACGCATCGGCCAGTGGCGACGGGTGCCCTCTCAGACCGTCCTGTTGAACGAGGGCAAGAGCGGGGATAGTCTCTTCATCCTCGCCCGAGGCGAAGCCAAGGTGACGGCGCGGGGGCGGCTGTTGAACGTGCTGCGGGCGGGCGAATGCTTCGGCGAGATGGCCTACGCGCGCGATCAGGCCGCTTCGCGCCAGGCGACGGTGGAGACCAGCACTGACGCGTTGGTGGTCGAACTCACCCGTTCCGCTCTTGACGGGCTGTCGATCGGTTGCCAGCTGCAGCTCAACCGGGCGCTGTTGCGCGCGCTGGCCGATCGGCTCGAGCTCGCTAACGTGCGGCTCATACCTAGCACGTGAAGACCTTCACACCTGCGGGTTCAGGCGCTCCAGCTTCGAGTGCAGCTTGTTCACCGCGTTGATGTAGGCCTTCGCCGAGGCCACCACGATGTCGGTGTCCGCACCGGCGCCGTTGACGATGCGGCCGTTCTTGCGCAGCCGCACAGTAACTTCGCCCTGCGAGTCAGTGCCGCTGGTCACCGCGTTGACCGAGTACAGTGTGAGCTCGGCGCCGCTGCCGACGATGCTCTCGATGGCTTTGAAGGTCGCGTCAACCGGACCGCTGCCCTGGGCTTCCGCCTTCTTCTCCGTCCCATGCTCGGCCAGCACCACCTTGGCCACCGGGGTCTCCCCGGTTTCCGAATGTGCCATCATCGACAGCAGCTTGAAGTATTCCTGTTCCTGGTCGTGGCTGACCGCCTCGTCGCTCACCAGCATCTGGAGGTCCTCGTCGAAGATCTCCGACTTCTTGTCGGCGAGCTCCTTGAAGCGCGCGAAGGCCGCATTCAGCCCCTCCTCGGACTCGAGCTCGATGCCGAGCTCCCTCAAGCGCTGCTTGAACGCGTTACGCCCGGAGAGCTTGCCGAGCACCAGCTTATTGGCACCCCAGCCAACGTCCTCGGCCCGCATGATCTCGTAGGTTTCGCGGCTCTTGATCACGCCGTCCTGATGTATGCCCGATTCGTGTGCGAACGCGTTGGCGCCCACGATGGCCTTGTTGGGCTGAACCGGAAAGCCGGTGATACCGGACACCAATTTGCTGGCAGGCACGATCTGCGTCGTGTCGACGCGCGTATCGCAGGGGAAGAAGTCCTGGCGCGTGCGCACGGCCATCACGATCTCCTCGAGCGACGCGTTGCCCGCGCGCTCGCCCAGCCCGTTGACCGTGCACTCGACCTGCCGCGCGCCGTTCATCACCGCGGACAACGAATTGGCCACTGCGAGCCCCAGATCGTTGTGACAATGCACCGACCAGACGACTTTTCCGGAGTTGGGAATGCGCGTGCGCAACGCTCCGATCAGCCCGCCGAATTGTTCGGGGATCGTGTAGCCGACCGTATCGGGAATGTTGATCGTGGTGGCCCCGGCTTTGATCACCTGCTCCAGGATGCGGCATAGAAAATCAACTTCCGATCGGCCCGCGTCCTCCGGTGAGAACTCGACATCGTCGCGGTAGCTGCGTGCCAGCTTCACCGATTTGACCGCCTGCTCGATGACCTGGTCGGGCGTCATGCGCAGCTTGCGCTCCATGTGGATGGGGGAGGTCGCGATGAACGTGTGGATGCGCCCGGCGTTGGCGCCCTTGAGCGCGTCGCCCGCGCGCCGGATGTCGTTGTCGTTGGCCCGCGCCAACCCGCACACGGTGCTGTCTTTCACGGCGGCGCCGATGGCTCTCACGGCCTCGAAGTCCCCGTTGCTGGCGGCAGGGAAGCCGGCTTCGATCACGTCCACCCTGAGCCGTTCCAGCTGGCGCGCGATGCGCATCTTCTCTTCGCGCGTCATGGAAGCGCCCGGACTCTGCTCGCCATCACGCAACGTGGTGTCAAAGACGATCAGGCGCTCTTTCATCGCGTCCTCCTTCTCCCCGTTCTCCGCTGGAACCTGCGGTGCAAAGCTACACCTTAAGACGCCTCAAAGCCGCTTGGAAGGGATCGCGTCGGGTTCTAGAGGCCGTCTGGAGGAACCGGCGGCGACGGCGGGGACAAGGTCTTGCGCCGGAGGCGGTTGACGACCCACAGCACATAGCCGGACGCGGCGTAGATCAAGAACACCCCGAAGAGAAGCTCCGGCAGATTGTCTACCACCTGGAAGATCACCACGACCACCAGCACGATCGCAACGACTACGCCGAACGGCACGCTCTTGCGCAGGTTGATGTCTTTTCCGCTGTAGAACTTGACGTTGCTGACCATCGTCAATGCCGCGAACATGGCCAGCGCCCATGCGCCCCACTGCACGTCCTCCGGCTCGACGTTGAACGCGAACATGGTGTAGACGAAACCGGCGATCAGGCCCGCCGCCGCCGGACTCGGCAGGCCCTGGAAGTAGCGCTTGTCCACCACACCCAGATTCGTATTGAAGCGGGCGAGCCGCAGCGCCGCGCAAGCGCAATAGACGAAAGCGGCCACCCAGCCGAGGCCCATCTGGCTGATCCCCTTGAGCGTCCACTCGTAGATCACCAGTGCAGGCGCCGCACCGAACGAAACCATGTCGGACAGCGAGTCGTACTCCGCGCCGAACGGACTTTGCGTGCGCGTGAGGCGCGCGATGCGCCCGTCCAGGCCGTCGAACACCATGGCTACAAAGATGGCCAGCGCCGCAAATCCGAATTTCCCATTCATCGCCTGGACGATGGCATAGAAGCCGGCGGCCAGCGCCACTGTGGTGATCGCGTTCGGCAGCCAGTAGATGCCCTGGCGGCGGATGCGTCCGCCCACGAGCCACTTGGGCTTGAAATGCGGTGGTTCGGGGTAGTTCATGCGGTCCATTCTAACCCTCGATTTGAGCCGCCACGACGCCAAGAACGCCAGGACAAAGCAAACGGCGGTTTCCCAGCGGTTTGGCTGACGCTTTGCCGTCGAAGCGAATCTGCTTACTTACGGCCGCCCCCACCCCGCCTTCAACCGTCCTGCATTTCCTTGGCGGCCTTGGCGCCTTGGCGGCCAAAGCCCGGCTTTGCGGGCCTGGCGTTGCTGGGTTAGCTCGGTTTAGGAAGGTCCGCGAACACCGTCTCCCCCGCGGTGACCTTGTCGCCGATGCTGACCCTCGGGGCAGTGCCAACGGGCAGATAAAGATCGACGCGCGAACCGAAGCGGATAAAACCGTAACGCTGCCCGCGCGCGAGTCGATCGCCGGCGTTGGCATAGCACAGGATGCGGCGGGCGACGAAGCCCGCCACCTGCACGCAGGTGAGGTCGATGCCGTCGTCGGTACGGATCCACAGCGCGGTGCGCTCGTTCTCGTCGGACGACTTGTCGAGCGACGCATTGAGGAAGCTGCCGCCGTGATACCAGCGCTGCTTGACGATGCCCTCCACCGGACTGCGGTTGGAATGCACGTTGATAACGTTCATGAACACGCTGATCTTGAGCGCGTCGCGCTGCAGATAGGGATCGCGTGCCTTCTGCACCAGCAAGACGCGGCCATCGGCCGGACTCACCGCGATGCCGGGCTCCAGCGGGGTATGCCGCGGCGGGTCGCGGAAGAACTGGATGACGAACACAGCCAACGCCCAGAACAGCAGCGACCAGCCGCCTACAAAGGCGGTGGCCAGCAAAGCGACAACGATCGCAATCGCGACGTGTGGCCAGCCTTCGCGGGCGATGAGGGGTTGAGACTCGACCACGCGGCGTCAGTTGCGCGACTGATCTACCAGCCGGCCCTTCTTGAGCCACGGCATCATTTCGCGCAGGCGTGCGCCGACCACCTCGACCGGATGCTCGCGCCCGATGCGGCGCATCGCGTTCAGCTTGGTTGCGCCCGTCTGGTTCTCCAGCAGAAACTCCTGAGCGTATGCACCGGTCTGGATTTCCTTCAGGATCCGGCGCATCTCATCCTTGGTCTGCTCGGTGATGATGCGGGGCCCGCGCGTGAAGTCGCCGTACTCGGCGTTGTTGGAGATCGAGTAGCGCATGTTGGCGATGCCGCCCTCGTACATCAGATCGACGATCAGCTTCAGCTCGTGCAGGCACTCGAAGTACGCCATCTCGGGCGCATAGCCTGCCTCCACCAGCACCTCGAAGCCGGCCTGCACCAGCGCCGTGCAGCCGCCGCACAGCACCACCTGCTCGCCGAACAGGTCCGTCTCGGTCTCTTCGCGGAAATTGGTCTCGATGACGCCGGCCCGCGCGCCGCCGATGGCGGCCGCGTAGGACAGCGCCAGATCGCGCGCGCGACCGCTGACATCCTGCGCGACCGCGATCAGGCACGGCGTGCCCGCCCCCTGCACGTACTGGTTGCGAACCGTGTGGCCGGGCGCCTTCGGCGCGATCATCACCACGTCCAGGTCGGCGCGCGGGATGACCTGGCCGAAGTGGATGTTGAACCCGTGCGCGAACCCGAGCGTGGCGCTCTTCTTCATGTTCGGCTCGACGTCCTTGCGATAGGTCGCGGCGATGTGCTCGTCCGGCATGAGCATCATCACGAAATCAGCGCCTTTCACCGCATCGCTCACCTCCTGCACCTTGAGGCCGGCGTTTGTTGCCTTGCTCCACGATGGCCCGCCCTTGCGCAGGCCAACGGCGACGTTGACGCCCGATTCGTGCAGGTTGAGGGCGTGTGCATGTCCCTGCGAGCCGTAGCCCACGATCGTGATCTGCTTTCCCTTGATCAGGGACAGGTCCGCATCTTTGTCGTAATAGACTTTCATTCGAGTGTCTCCTCCGTTCTTCAAACTTTCAGGACCCGGTCTCCGCGTCCGATGCCGGAAGCGCCGGTGCGCACGGTCTCCAGGATCGCGCCGCGCTCGATGGCGTTGAGGAACGCATCGAGCTTGCTGCCGGCGCC
>Ga0187780_10001557_pt1 | contig 17316 bp, 11 predicted proteins | sample 1015_Q2_SP10_20__FD_132429 | JGI IMG/M metagenome (GOLD analysis project Ga0187780, IMG submission 132429) | Tropical peat soil microbial communities from peatlands in Department of Meta, Colombia - 1015_Q2_SP10_20_MG | ecosystem: Environmental > Terrestrial > Soil > Wetlands > Peat | place...
AAATACTGTTCCCGCCAGCACCGAAGGCAAACGTAAAATGACTTCGCTGGTTCCCAGGTACCGCCAGAGGTGTAGCAGAAAAATCAGCAGAGGTGGATGCGAGATGGTAAGACTTGCTTGATAAGTGAGTTTCCAGGAAGGCTGGTTTGCGGCCATGAAGTGCAGGGCTTCATCGGCATTCAGGAAAGTTGCGGAGGCCAATTTGAGCCGCAGGATGAACCCACAAGCCACGATCATTCCTGCAGCCAGATCCAGTGACAACCGCTTCATTGAACGACGGTCTACCTCAGTAACCTCCTGTTCGACCAGAGGAGCCATGTTCAGAGGATACTAGACGGGAGAACTGGCGGTCGTACAAGTCGGTTGACGGAACTCAAGTTCGCGTTTGTGCATTGGCCACAAGTTCGGGCACATATTCTTCCGGCTTGCCTTTTTCAAGAAGATAGACACCTGGACCCTGCTGACCTCGCACCGTGCGGCAGAATTCTGCGACAAAGAATCCGGCCTTCAGAGATTCAGTGAATGCCCAACGGGTTGCCAGTCGCCACTCGTGAGCTAGGGCAGGATCTTTCTGCTCGACTGACAAAATGTCGCTCGGGACCTCGACAGCAATACGCTGGCGCTGAACCGCATCCGCCAGATCGGTTCGGTGCGGACGTCCATCGCCATTGAAGCTAACCAGTGGCAACAGGTTCTTAAGCGTATCCAGCATGTCTGACCGATTGTCTTTTCCCTGAATGCGGCTCTGGACTCTGCGGCTGGTGATCGGCCACTTTACCCACAGCCGATCCGTGCCGTTCTGGTGCAAAACGCTGGAGGTCTCTGGACCGTAGAAGTCAATCTTGTAGGAGTCTGAAATCACACCCAGCTTCGCGAAATTGAGGTGGGCATTGCGGCTTTGTAGGGGGTCAAAAGTCCAGGTAATTTCAGTAATCCGCATATCCCCAATGCGAATTGCCAAAACCCGCTCGCGCTGAGCCAGTTTGAGTTTGTAGCCGAGATCGAGGTCGCGATACGGCTCCAGCACAGCAAGCATGTGCGAATGGACGTTCGGGCGATTCCCCTCCAGACCAAGAAGTCCAAAGGCAAAACCGACCAACCTCGCGCCATCAAAAGCACCCAGCCAGATACTGCCGGCTTCGCGGGTCGCGACGACCACAGTCAGGGGCATGGTGTCACTGTCAGAAAGAGCCCACACTTCCCTCTCGACTGCTTCTACCTGCTTGAGATCTTCAAGTGTTCGAAGATCTCGAATGGTAACCACCGGCCGGGACTTCGCCTCCGCCATCATGCAAATCGAACAATATACGCGACGGTCAACACTTCTGTCAGCAGCGTGCTCGATGCCGCTTCGCTGGGCGCCATTTTCCAGTAAACAGCAGTCAAGACGGGTAAATCTTTGTAAAGGCTTTGGCCATCGAGGTATTTGGGAATAAGATTGATTCTTAAGGGGATCGACAACCGGTCTTCGGCAGAAAATAGCTAGGTTCCGCAACCGACCTCGAGAACCGCACGTCCAACAATTAGGCGGTTTTTAACATTGTTTTGTCGTATTCATACTGTTTACAGAGGATATGCATGATCGTTAAACCCGGCGTGCCAGCCACGAGGCGAGCAGGAGTGAAGCTCAAGGCATTTCACAAATCGGCGGGATGGTCATTGTGGTTTCTGTTGCCCGCCGGGCTGGTGTTCTGCCTGATGCTGATCAGCTGCACGGGCGGCGACCCCAAGTCGGCAGCTCGCGCCAACGTAATACAGGCAGTACCGGTATCTGTGTCTGTTGCCGAGCGCCGCGACATGCCCTATTACCTCACGGGGTTGGGATCGGTCTCGGCGTTTTATACGGACAGCATCAAAACTCGCGTCGATGGCGAACTAACCCAGGTCAACTTCAAGGAGGGCCAATTCGTAAAGCAGGGCGACCTTTTGGTCGTCATCGATCCACGTCCTTATCAGGTGGCCCTGGAGCAGGCGGAAGCTATGCTGTTTAAGGATCAGGCGGCCCTGCGTGACGCAAAGCTGAACTACGAGCGGTACAACGGATTGTTGCGGAACTCTGGTGCCATGTCGCAGCAGCAGGTCGATACACAAGCCGCAACTGTGGACCAATTGGAAGGCGCCGTGCGCACCGATCAGGCCGCGGTCGACAGTGCCAAGCTGAACCTTACGTACTGCCATATTACTTCGCCTATCAGTGGGCGCGTGGGCCTGCGCCTGGTGGATCCCGGCAACATTGTGCACGCGACCGATACCAACCCACTGCTGGTCATTACCCAGCTGCAACCGATCGCAGTGATCTTCACGCTTCCTGAGGACCAGCTTCCAACCGTCGCCCAGCATCTGGCCAAGAGCACACTTGAAGTCGATGCCTATAGCCGCGATGATCAGACCCGGCTGGCAACGGGAAAGTTGCTGACTATCGACAACCAAATTGATCAGAGCACAGGAACTGGCCGTCTGAAGGCGGTTTTCGATAACAAAGAGAATGCGCTCTGGCCGAATCAGTTCGTGAATGTCCATTTACTGCTGGAAGTGCGCAAGAACAGCACAGTGGTTCCGGCTGCTGCTATTCAACGAGGCCCGCAGGGCACGTATGTCTTCGCGGCAAAGCCCGATCACACGGCTGAAATCAAACCGGTGACCATCTCGTTTATTCAGGACAACCTCGCCACCATTGCGACCGGTATCGCCCCCGGCGATGTCGTCATTACGGACGGTCAGGACAAGTTGCAAGAAGGTAGTGAAATCCAAGTTCGAAACCGCCCCGCAGGTTCCAGTCAGGCACCAACCGGGGCCACACCGCAGGGAGCGCCGTCTCCAGGCAATGCTCCGCAGCAACAACCGAGTCCAGGAAGTTCGGGCAAATGAATCCTTCCCGTATTTTCATCTTGCGGCCGGTAGCTACGGCGCTGCTGATGGTCGCAATTATGCTGGTGGGCATTGTCGCTTATCGGCAGCTCCCGGTTTCCGCCCTGCCCGAGGTTGACTACCCAACCATTCAGGTCATGACGTTTTATCCCGGCGCCAACCCGGACGTGATGGCATCGTCGGTTACTGCGCCTCTCGAGCGGCAGTTCGGGCAAGTTCCCGGCCTTACCCAAATGACCTCAACGAGCTCGTTCGGCAGCTCGGTGATTACCCTGCAGTTTGGGCTGGACCAAAACATAGATGTGGAAGAACAGCAGGTACAGGCGGCCATCAATGCGTCGCAGACCTACCTGCCCACGGATCTCCCCAATCCGCCGATTTACAGCAAAGTGAACCCGGCCGATGCCCCGATCTTGACGTTGGCCCTGACCTCGAAGTCGCTCTCTCTCTCGAAGGTCGAGGATCTTGCCGATACCGCGCTGGCGCAAAAAATTTCCCAGGTCACTGGCGTTGGATTGGTTTCGATCAGCGGTGGCCAGAAGCCGGCAGTTCGCATCCAGGCTAACCCCACCGCTCTCGCCGCATACGACCTGAGCCTTGAAGACGTACGGAATGCGCTTGCAGCTGCCAACGTTGACCAGGCGAAGGGAACGTTGAATGGCCCACGACAGTCATTCACGATTGGCGCCAATGATCAGCTGCTTTCCGGAGATCAGTATCGTGGGATAGTCATTGCATATCGAAATGGATCTCCGGTGCGGCTTTCCGATGTGGCAACCGTCACGGATGGAGTTGAGAATGTGATGCAGGCGGCGTGGATGAACCTTGATCCCGCCGTCATCATGAATATCCAGCGCCAGCCGGGCGCAAATATTATCAGCGTCGTTGACCGGATCAAGAAGCTGCTTCCCCAATTGCAGGCCGGATTACCCGCAGCCGTCAATGTCTCCATTCTCACCGACCGAACCGAGACCATCCGCGCTTCGGTGAAAGATGTGCAGTTCGAGTTGATGCTGACTATCGTCCTGGTTGTGATGGTGATCTTCCTCTTTCTGCGCAACCTTCCGGCTACCACTATCCCCAGCGTCACGGTTCCGCTGTCGATTGTGGGCACATTTGGCGTGATGTATTTGCTGGGCTATAGCCTGAACAATCTCACCTTGATGGCCCTGACCATTTCCACCGGATTTGTGGTCGATGACGCCATCGTGATGATCGAAAACATCTCGCGGTTCCTCGAGGAAGGGGATTCACCGCTCGACGCCGCATTAAAAGGGGCCGGGCAAATTGGTTTCACGATCGTTTCGCTGACAGTTTCGCTGATTGCAGTGCTGATTCCACTCCTATTCATGGGTGACATCGTGGGACGGTTGTTCCGTGAGTTTGCGGTCACCCTCGCCGTGACTATTTTGGTTTCTGCTGTGGTGTCGCTGACCTTGACACCAATGATGTGCGCCAAGCTCCTCAAACACACGGATCCGTCGCAGCAGACCCGCTTTTATCGAACGTCCGAAGCTTTCTACAACCGGGTCATTGAGTTCTATGGTCGGACGCTAAAGTTTGTTCTTAGACATCAAACCACAACCTTACTGGTAACCGTAGGCACATTGGTATTGACATTGTTCTTGTACGTGGTGGTGCCGAAGGGCTTCTTTCCTGTGCAAGACACAGGGGTTATTCTCGGCGTTTCGCAAGCTCCGCAGAGCATCTCATTCGCTTCATTGGCAGAACACCAACAGGAGCTGGCGCGCCTCATCCTCCAGGATTCCGACGTGGCCAGCTTATCGTCGTTCATCGGACTGGATGGAACCAACCTGACTCCAAACACCGGCCGCATTCAGATCAACCTCAAACCTCGGGATGAGCGCAAGGCGACCGCTTCGGAGATCATTCTCAGATTGCAGCCGAAACTGGCTCAGGTACAGGGAATCACTTTGTACCTGCAACCCGTGCAAGACCTTACCGTGGAGGACCGTGTAAGCCGCACCCAATTCCAATACACGATGGAGGATACGGATGCACGTGAGCTGTCGCGACTGGCGTCACAACTGGTGGACAAGCTGCGCACTCTCCCCGAGCTGCGTGATGTGGCAAGCGATGACCAAACTGGCGCGCTGCAAGCCGACGTTGTGATCGATCGTGATACAGCATCGCGGCTGGGGATTCTCCCCGCACAAATCGACAACACTCTTTACGACGCCTTCGGACAGCGCCAGGTTTCGACCATCTTCACACAACTCAATCAATACCACGTTATTCTCGAAGTAGATCCGCAATTTCAACAAAACCCCGGATCGTTCAAGGACCTATACGTCAAATCGAATTCTGGCACGCAGGTGCCTTTATCGGCCTTCACTCAGATCCACACTTCTTCGACCGCCCTCGCTGTCAACCATCAGGGGCAATTTCCGGTCGTGACCTTGTCGTTCAACCTGGCTCCAGGAAAGTCGCTGGGCGACGCAACCAAAGCAATTGATGAAGCGGAGAAGGAAATCGGCATGCCATCCAGCGTGCACACGGCGTTTCAAGGAACCGCGGCCGCTTTCCGCAATTCGCTCTCGAGCGAGCCTTGGCTGATCGTGGCAGCTATCATCACGGTCTATATCGTTCTCGGCGTGCTCTATGAAAGCTATATTCATCCGATCACGATTCTTTCGACGCTCCCTTCCGCCGGTGTCGGAGCAATTCTGGCGCTACTCATTACGGGCAATGACCTGGGAGTAGTTGCCATCATCGGTATCATCCTGCTGATCGGGATCGTGAAGAAAAATGCCATCATGATGATCGACTTCGCGCTGGAAGCGGAGCGCGTCGAGCACAAACCGCCGGAGGAGGCGATTTTCCAGGCCTCCCTGCTACGTTTTCGACCAATCATGATGACCACCATGGCGGCGCTGCTCGGCGGCTTGCCGTTGGCGCTGGGTAGAGGCACAGGATCAGAACTACGCCATCCTCTGGGAATCACTATTGTCGGCGGTTTGCTCCTCAGCCAGGCGCTCACCCTATACACGACACCGGTCGTTTATCTCTGGTTTGACCGTCTGGCAAAGAGGTTTGAAGGGTTCGGATTTCGGCATCCCACCGAGGAACCGGCGGTGGGGGACTAGCTATGAATATCTCAGCCCCCTTTATTAAACGCCCGATCGGCACATCGCTGTTGACGTTGGCGTTGCTCATGTCCGGTACCTTGGCGTTTACCCTTCTACCGGTTGCTCCATTGCCACAAGTAGATTTTCCAGTCATCCAGGTGTCGGCCAGCCTTCCTGGTGCCAGTCCGGAGACTATGGCCTCGGCAGTGGCAACACCACTGGAGCGGCAATTTGGGCGCATCGCCGGCATTAATCAGATGACCTCCGTCAGCCAGTTGGGTTCAACCGGCATCGTTCTTCAATTTGATTTGAACCGCAATATCGATGCCGCCGCGCGAGACGTGCAGGCGGCGATTAACGCGGCCCGTAACCAGCTGCCGTCCTATCTGCCCGGCAATCCTTGGTATCGAAAAGTAAATCCTGCAGACGCGCCAATTCTGATTCTTTCTTTAACCTCCGACAGCATGCTGTTGCCTAACATCTATGATCAGGCGAATTCCATCCTCTCCCAGAAACTCGCACAGGTGCCCGGGGTCGGCCAGGTTTATGTTGGCGGAGGCGCCAATCCAGCAGTTCGTGCTGAACTGAATCCCGATCAGCTGAATGATTACGGAATTGGGCTGGAAGCCGTGCGGACTGCTTTAAACGCGTCCAATGCAAACAGCCCGAAGGGTGAGGTCGCCAACGGGACGAATGCGTGGGTGGTGAACGACACTGATCAGATCCAACACGCAGACCAATATCGTCCGCTGATCGTTGGCTACAACAAGCAAACTGGGGCCGCGGTAAGACTGTCGGACGTAGCTGACGTGACAGACTCGGTGGAAGACGCACATATCTATGGCCTTTCCAATGGAAAGCGCGCTGTTATCGTCATCATTTGGCGGCAACCGGGCGCAAACATCATCCAGACCGTCGACAACGTCCTCTCTTTGTTGCCGCAGCTTCAGGCCTCAATTTCTCCAGCGATCAAAATTGATGTGGTCTCAGACCGTACGCTTACGGTACGGGCCTCGCTGCACGACATCGAGATCACGTTACTGATCTCTGTGGTCCTCGTAATTCTGGTCGTATTCGCCTTTCTCCGCACCGTGCGTGCCACCATTATTCCCAGCATTGCCGTTCCCCTTTCTTTGATAGGCACCTTCGGCGTGATGTATCTGCTGGGTTACAGCCTGGATAATTTGTCGCTGATGGCTTTGGCGATTTCGACCGGCTTTGTTGTCGATGATGCGATTGTCGTGCTGGAAAACATCACCCGCTATCTTGAGCAAGGGATGGGACCGATGAAGGCGGCTTTTCGCGGCGCTCGTGAGATCGGCTTTACCGTCCTGTCGATGAGCACGTCGCTGGTGGCAGTGTTCATTCCCATTTTGATGATGGGAGGCATCGTGGGACGGCTGTTTCGCGAGTTCGCCGTTACCTTGAGCATCGCGATCGGCGTATCGCTGGTGGTTTCTCTAACCACGACGCCTACCATGTGCGCGCAGTTGCTCATTTCCTTAGGCGAAGAGAAACACGGCGCCGCGTACAAGTCCAGTCAGAAAGTGTTCGATACGATCCTGGGCACCTATCGTACCTGCTTGAACTGGGTTTTAGGCCACCAGTTTGCAGTCTTGCTGATCACGATTGCCACCGCTTGCATGAGCGTTTACCTATTCAAAGATGTGCCAAAAGGATTTTTCCCGCAGCAGGATACCGGCCGAATTCAGGGGTCTGTTCAAGCTGCCCAGGACATTTCTTTCGACGCCATGAGCCGCAAAATGCGGCGCTATGTCGAGATTGGGATGAAAGATCCGAACGTATCCACCATGATCGGTTTTTGCGGTGGAACTACCGCAATGAACCAGGGACGCATGTTCATTACCTTGAAACCATTGAATCAGAGAAAACTGACGGCCGACCAGGTTATTGCTGAACTTAGCCGAAAGTTCGCCGAGGTTCCCGGCGCCACGCTTTATATGCAGAACCAGCAGGACCTGCAGATCGGCGGCCGCGTAAGCCAGGCCCAGTATCAATACACCCTGCAGGGTGAGGATCTGAATGAACTGAACGAATGGGCGCCACAACTATTGGAAAAGGTGCGACAGCTGCCAATCCTACGGCAAGTGAATACGGATCAACAGGACAAAGGTCTGGCATTGAACGTAATCATTGACCGCGACACCGCGTCCCGGCTGGGAGTTGCCGCCCAGGACATCGACAATATTCTTTACGACGCATTTGGGCAGAGGTTCGTTTCGACCATCTACCAGCCGCTCAACCAATACCACGTGGTGATGGAGGTTGCGCCCCAGTTTCAGCAAAGCCCGGACACGCTGGATAAGACCTATGTTCGCTCCTCTACAGGCAACATCGTGCCCCTGTCGGCATTTGCCCACTTTGGTCTCGCCAATACATCGTTAGCGGTCAACCACCAGGGCCAATGGCCAGCGGTGACGATCTCCTTCAACCTCGCACCGGGTGTTTCCCTGGGACAAGCGACTGATGCCATCGAAAAAGCGGAAAGATCGATCAACTTTCCAGCGACAATTCACGGCAGTTTTCAGGGCACTGCGGCTGCCTTCCAAGAGTCTCTGGCCAATGAACCGATTTTGATCTTGACCGCTCTGCTTGCGGTTTACATTGTTCTCGGAATCCTGTACGAGAGCTACATTCATCCCATCACCATCCTTTCGACGATTCCGTCCGCTGGAGTTGGCGCGCTCCTGGCGCTGAAGTTCACCCACAATGAGCTGAATGTGATCGGGTTGATCGGAATCATTCTGCTTATTGGGTTAGTCAAGAAGAACGCGATTATGATGATCGATTTCGCCCTCGATGCGGAGCGACGCGAGGGTAAATCCCCGCTCGAGGCTATTCGGGAGGCGTGCATCCTGCGCTTCCGTCCAATCATGATGACGACAGCAGCAGCCCTGCTCGGCGCCTTACCCCTTGCACTTGGAACTGGAACCGGCTCGGAGCTGCGTCAGCCGCTCGGTCTGACGATTATAGGGGGCCTGATTGTCAGCCAGGCCTTGACCTTGTTCACCACGCCTGTGGTCTACCTGTACATGGACCGGCTACGCTGGCGCCGCAAGCAACTGCCGGTGGCACGCCCGATTTCACCCGCAGCCAGCCACGCCGATTAGCCTATTTCCCCCTTACCCATCTGTGCTATTACCCTCGTCACTTGCCAGCAAATCTGCCGGTGTTACGATTTTTGACAACGAGGGGTGAGATGAAAATAGTAACTATCCTTGGGCTTTTGGCCGGCATGTTGGCAGGCTTTCCGCGAAGCGCCCGGGCCCAGGACGGCTATCAGGTCATTTCAATGACCGACGGCGGTACCATCACCGGAACGGTGAAATGGGTTGGGCCGCAACCTCATCTGACAACTCTTCCGATCACAAAAGATCCGCAAATCTGCGATCCGGAATCGGCAAAGAAACGCGATCTGGAGCGACTGATCATCGGCCCGGATGGCGGAGTTGCGAACACCGTCGTCTACTTGAAGGATGTTTCCCGTGGCAAACCGTTTGATCTCCCCGAACCGCGTCGCTTTCTGGATCAGAAACATTGCCGCTACGAGCCTCACATATTGCTGGTGCCTAAGAATGCCCTGCTTCAGATGAAGAGTTCCGATGCGACGTTGCACACCATTCACATGGATGGGGCGGCCACGTACAATCTTCCCTTTCCTTTTCCGGATCAGGTGGTCTCCCGAGAAATGAAGACTGCGGGTGTGGTGAATCTGAAGTGCAACGGGGGACACGTCTGGATGAATGCCGAAATGTTTATTGCACCGCATCCTTACTATACGGTCACCGACGAGAGCGGAAAATTTGAATTGACCAATGTTCCCCCCGGCCAGTATGAGATTATCGCCTGGCACGAGGGATGGAGCGTCGACCGGGAAGAATCCATGTTCGACGTCTTGACCGAGAAGCGAGTGCAACGGCCCATATTCAGCGATCCCAGGATCATCGAGAAGAAAATAACGGTCAATCGAAACGAGACCGCAGTCGCTAGTTTCGTGCTCGATAAGTAGTTCCGCCAGCCGCTGTTATTTCCGAGAATCGTCGCTACTCAATTCAAACGGCAAACCCTCACAGCTGAATTGCTGTAGGGACAATCGAGACCAGCAATGCCGGGCTGCTGCAGGATGACCCAGTTGACGCCAAATTCCATTTGCAGGCGACGAAAATCTTGTAACTGAAATTTATCCCAGCCCGATTGTGCCTGGACCTGATGCCACCATTCATCAGCCATCGAAGGAAACATCGAGACGGCACCCGAGTCTTTCACTGCATCCGCTACGCTGCTTCGCCATGCGATTGCCCGGAACCCTTGCTCGTCCTCGCCTGAAATATTCAGGTAGTCAGGGTCAAGCGCAAAAATAGAATCGTCGGGAGTATTGTTGCGGACCCACAAGAATGCTTGCACCCACTGGTTTCCAGGCTGGGCCCATGGCAACTCAATGTGAGCGCTGGCCGGAAAGAGCGCACGTTGCGAAATGAACATCCCGGCACACAAAGGCACAAACAGAGCCAACCATCGCCACAGTTGGTTCTTTAATACGAACTGAGCCAGCGCCCCCCCGCCCAGCAATATCATGAGGAGGTAGACCAGATAGAGCGAGCGCATAGGCTGCAGCCGAGCGAGCACCTGGAAGCGAGACGGGACGGAGATTGCGAGTGCGGGGGCGAAGTAGATTGACTCGTAGACAAGAAGTGCACCGCACAGCAGGTTTACATTAGCCCATTTATGGTTGCGAGCTATACGAGCGAGACCCAATAAGAGCACCATGGGGCCGATCACTCCCAGCCATTCATACCAGTGCCATTGGGTGACGTAGAAGTAAGAGCGCGTCACCACCACTTGGTGGTAAGACTCGGGAGGCGGAGCCAGCGAAATTCCGAACGGGAATAATGCTGCCAACCACGCCAGGCGCATCTCCCTCATGCCAATCAACAGAAGGCAGAAGGAAAGAGCAAAAATGGACATCAGCGGATGAATTGCCGCGGCAAAAATCAAAAACATTGCAGCTTGTAAGTATCTTCTGTCTAGAACTCTTCCAATCGCAAAAACTGCCGCAAACGCTGACAGATTACGCGGATTGATGTACTGATCCATGATATAAAGTGCGGTTCCCGCTACTGGCAGCGTAAGCAGGGCCCCAACCAGCGCAACTCCTGCCCATCGCGCCTTCGGATCAGCAAAGCATTTGGCACTTACATGCCAGCAGGCCAACAACAGCAGAAAAATGGATGCGATCTGCCATAAAAAGATCGCGCTCTCTATCTTCAGGTGGCTGGCCCGCGCCGAAGCTGCAATCAGATTGGGAAAGAACGTAGAGTGCGCGTGGGCCTCAAAAAATTGCGAATTGAAAGGAAAAAGTTTGGGGTGAAGAAGTTTTAAAACACCCGGAAGGTAGATCTCGGCATCTTCGGCGCCCGGATGATAACCCTCGATCAGCACCGCTCCCAAAGTGAGCAGCGCAATGAGCGTGACGTCCTTAGGCTTCAGAAGAGAGCTCCTGAAGAAAACCGGCGCGATTCGCCAGGGTTAAGACAGTTACTTTGTGAAGACGTGGGCAAGCCTTTTGCTCTACCCCACTATTTCCTTTACTGCACGTTCAGCGTAAGCGTTAGCGTGTGAGTAAGAGTGCCACTGGTCGCAGTCACGACTACATTGTAGCTTCCGGCCGGAGTCGGCGTTGTCGTGGGCGGCGGAGGCGGATTGTTGTTATTGCTGCTGCTACCGCCACCGCAACCCATCCCCGTGACTAGCGCAGCACACAGCAGTAGAGTAAGCAGACCTGTCTTGGCGCGCCGTCTGGACCATCCACCCAGAAAGAACATACCGGCGATCCCGGTTCCCAGGCTCCCCAGATACCAAGTTGGCCGCCGAGTCGGTCTACGAAGATAACCGGCGGCGGCGGCGGTCGTGCTGACCGTAAGCGTGGTGACGCCTCCGCCGGCTACTGAGGCCGGACTAAATGCGCAAGTCGCCCCTGCTGGAAGCCCTGATGAGCAAGAGCTTGCCGCAAAGTTTATGGTGCCGTTGTAACCATCCAGTGCAGTAATTGTCAGGGTTAACAATCCGTTTTGCCCCGGGCTTGGGATCGCGATGGTCGGGCTGTTGCCGGCGGAAATCGAGAAGTCGCTTTGTTGCGTTACTGCGGCTGTGCCACTGGATGCCACGTAATTTGCGTCACCACTGTAGGAAGCTTTCACCGAGTAGGTGCCGTTTGCGAGCGTCGGATCTGCGAGCGTTGCGGTAGCCTGCGCTCCTTGAAGCGTACCCGTCAGACTTGTTAAGGCGGGTATTGCGGTCACGTTGAGGGGAGATCCCGCCTGGGTGCCATTGACGGAAAAGGTCAATGTGCCAGTGGGAGGAGTGCCACCACTGCTGGTATTAACCGTCGCTGTGAACGTGCTCCCTTTAGAATTCTCGACTGAAGTCACGGACGTAGTCGTGGACGCCTGGGTGATCGTCAGATTTACCGGCGAAGACGCGCTTGCCTGAAAGCTGGCATCTCCCGCGTAGTTGGCGGTGATCGAATGCGACCCGACTGCCAAGCTAAACAAGCCGGTGGGCGAACCGCCGTTTGGTGCATTCTCGAAATTCGGAGTAGCTGTGTTTCCCTGGCTGTTTAGCGCGAAGCTACCGAGGCTCGTGCCACTGTCCATAAATGCGACGTTGCCGGTTGCAATTCCCTGCTGCGAGGCGCCGGCAACGTTCGCACGGAGATAAACGAAACTGCCGTAGGGGCCGCTGCTGAATGGCAGGAAGTTGAAGTTTTGGTCGAGGGTTTGTGCGGTAAGGGTCGTCACGCTCGGCTCTGAATTCACAGTAATGGATGGCGATGCCGCTGATTTGCTTGGCGCGAACGTACCATCACCCGCATACTGCGCGACCAGGGTGTATGCCCCGCCGGGCAACGATGAGATGGCTTGGTTGGCTGCGCCACTGGTAAGAGCAAAAGCACCCACGGAAGTCTGCTGGCTCGAAGACGATCCCGTATTAGCGATCAGCGCGACGTTGCCTGTCGGCGTGCCGCTATTTGCGGCCACCGTTACGTCGACGTTTATGGACTGACCATGGGTAATGGTCGTCGGCGTGGAAGGATTGACGATGGTTGTAGTTGTCGGGGTGAAGGTAACCGAGCCCCACTTGCTGACCAGGTTTGCAACGTTTACCGAGCCCAGGCCTGTTGCAAGATCGTAGCCGATTGTTGCGGGGTACTGTGTGCCAACACTCACCTCACCGGGGACCTCATTGTTGCCGACAGTCACGTCATTGAAGACACAGGTGCTCGCGGGCAATCCTGAGGTACTCGAAGCATTGCAACTGGAGAACTGCTCAGAGGCCGCCAGCTTATACAACACATAGTTTGGCAGACCTTGCCGCCCGTTCACCTTTTGGTCCACCAGCGCCATAATTCCCGCAAACGAAGGCGTCGAAGCGGAAGTACCGGCGACGGCAGCAAAAAAGAAATTCCCCTGCGCATCGGGGACACAGGAACCCTCGATGCACAACAGATATGGATCGTGACCAGCAGCGGTCAGAGAGATGTCGGGCACGTCCCGCGCCCCGTCACTAGGGATGCCCGTTACACCGGATTGCCAACTTGGTTTCGTGAAAATACTGCTTGCTCCGCCCCCGCCCGCCGCAATGTTCGCATTCTGCCCGCATTGAGCCTGCGTGCAACTCTCGTTCCAGACATCCTCGGGAATATAGGAAAGGGCTGATTCGAATGTGGACGAATTATTCTTCGTGTTCCAGTACTTACTGTCGTCACCGTTTTCGTTGAACATCGTCCCGCCGACCGCCACGTCGAAAGGCGTGGCTGCCTGCAAGGTCACCGAGATAGGTCCGGTCGCGACCGTTTCGAAATTCGGACTATCACATCCCTCTGCGCCGGCATCGCCGGCGGCTACAAAATAGCTGATTCCCTGGGCGGCGGCCTGTTCGGCAAGAGTGGCTACCCCTTGTGCTTCGGCGGTGTTTGCTGCCTCGCAGCCGCCGAAACTTTCAGTCATGATGTCGGCTAGGTTGTTGTCGACGATGTAGAGTTCAGAAAGATAAACGCCGTCAGTCGTATCGGTGATGGCGGAAACTACAAAATAGACGGTCGCTCCAGGTGCGAGAGCGGAGGCCCAACTCGCATCCAGCGTGGCCTCAGCTTCCTCCCCTCCCCCGATGTCGCCTGGGTCAGCACCGTCATGTATGGTCGTGACACTACCCGTAGGGGAAAGGTTGAACACAGTGTCGAAGTTTGGAATGTCACTTCCGGACCCAAAAAGATCGCTTCGTGCTATCACCCCAATCGTTCGTCCGGAACCGGTGATCGCCGGCGGCCCCGTGTAGACGGGGTTGATGTTATAGATCGTCGCGTAGTCTGCCGGTCCGAGCGCATGCAGCGGAGGAGTCCCAGGGAAGGTCACCTTCGGCGGCTTGCCTTCTCCTTGAGAAAGCAGTTTTGCTGGGACTCTTTGCTCCACCATTCGAAGCATCGGTTTTTTGAGGAAGTTGTGCAACGTCAGCACACCCGCAACCACCGGGGTCAGGGCTGTCGGAATTGCCGGTTCACTGGCGTTCGCCCAGTGCTCCTCTCCATTCACAACGTACTTGTGGATCGCTGTGTGCAAAGCCTCCTGTACCTGGCTCGCAGTGCCGGAGAATTCGATGATGTTGCGTCCTTTTGCTACTTTGGCGATCTGAAACCCGTGCGACTGCAGCCAGGATGTGACCGCCTGAAGGTCCTGGTCATTGGGTCCAAATTGCAGCCCAAACTCCTCCGGAGTGAGCCATTTGTGGTAGCTGGGTGAGGCTTTATCCTGCTGGTTATCGAGGAGCGTTTGGAGTGCTGCTTCTTGCTCAAAGCTGCGTTTCAGAACCAGCAACATCCGATTCATGGGCAGATCGGGGGGCGCTGGTCCCCGGTCGTATTGCGGGCGAGCAAGCGGGTGGATGTTACCTTTCAGCGTTGTAAGTTTCGACTCATCGACCGCCGCGACAATGCGCGACCGAACCAGAGGTTGCTCGGCAAAGGCCAAGGCTCCGAAAAGGACAAAAAACGCAGTGATTCCGACAGAAAGGCGCAACACCCTGGATTGCATTCAACTTCCCCCAATTGGCTGAGACGCGAAACGCCACTTGCCGAAAACGGCGAAAACACCCCATCGCTGATGTGCCCGGCTCGTGACAGCTTTTGGCAGCCTACCTCACCCGGCGGGCGATAACGAATCATATCTCAAATTGGCGAGCAATATGTCGCATCGCTAAGGCTTGGCTCTAGCCCGGTTTTGTCCCGAAATCGCCGAAAAATGCCTGGTTACTCCCGTAATCGGCGGTGAGCCGGATGTAATTGACCATTCGGCAAGCCCTCCGTAAAGTCGCTTCAGGGGGTTGTATGAAGGACATTCACGAAGTGCTGCGGCGCAAGCAGGCCAAGTATGCCCAGCTTGGCAAGCAGATCGAGATGCTACAACAGGCAGCAGAGAAGCTGCGAGAAGTGGCCCCTCTGCTGGCGGATACAGAAGACGATGATGCCGCCGTCCTGTCTGAGGTGGACGAGCCGCAGGGCGCAGCCAAAGCAGCCGCGGCCGCTGCCAACCCGGCCGCACCCGCCAAGGCTCGGGGCAATGCGCCGCGCTGGCCATAAAGTCAAATTCCAAAGCGGCACTACGACGGGCTTATGACGTTTCACGCATTGTTGGTTTCCAAAGACGACGAAGCTGCCGCTGTCCTGAGTACCGTGCTGTCTGGCTTTGGCATCACCGCTGTCGGCTGCGGATATCCTGAGGCGATCTGTAAGCTGGGCGAGCAAAGGTTCGATGCGGTCGTAGTCGATTTTGACGACCCGCACAGCGCTGCTCTCGTACTTCAAAATCTTCAACAGTCTTCTTCTGCCAATCATGCCGTGACGATCACTCTGCTGAGTGATAAGGCGAAACTTCGCAGTGTGCTTTCGCAAGGAGCACACTTTGTCCTATACAAACCTCTGACTTTGCTGGCAGTAGAAGCCAGCCTCCGGCCCGCCAGTGCATTGATCAAGCGCGAGCGTCGCGTGTCCTGCCGAGTACCACTGCAGCTTCCCATTCGCCTTAAAGTGCAGGACCTTCCCGATATTGAAGGTATCCTCCTGGATCTAAGTGAGAGCGGAATGGACGTGTTGGCCGCGCAGCCGCTGTGCCCTGCGGGACAAATCAGCGCGCGTTTTACGCTTCCTGATGGAAAAACAGAGCTTGAGGTTCGCGGTGAAATAACTCGGGCCAATCCCAATGGCGAGTCAGGAGTGCGCTTCGCACAGCTTTCCGATAACACCCGGGCAGTACTCAAATCGTGGATTGCAGCCAACGCGCCGGAGCTTCCTCCACCCGATATCGAGCCGGTGGTGCAATGTAAACTGACCGACCTCAGCTTGGGCGCCTGCTACGTTGAGACTGAATCGCCATTTCCCGAGCAGTCGGCAATTCAACTCTGCCTGAGGGCTGGAAATACTGAAGTGCTGGTTGAAGGGATCGTACGGGTAATGCACCCCGGATTCGGCATGGGGATTGAATTTGCCACCGCGGAACAGCGATCTCAGGTCGAGCAGTTCATTGCTTTGCTGGGCAACAACCCCGGAACCACACCCGATTTGGAAATCTTGCCGGTTGCGTTGGTCTGCAAAAGCAGTTCTGATAACCTTGATGCCGCCGGTGAAGATACGCTACTGGAGTTATTGCGCAGGCACGAGCCACTGAGCCAGGAAGAATTTCTGGAAGAACTTCGCAATCAGCGGGGAGCCACAGCCCCTGCCTGAGGTAACGCGCTAAGGGGCCTGCACGCCGTCTCTCGCGCGGGCCCCTGTAACGCCGGGTTTCTCCACCTCGAGTATCCAGAGTTTAGTCAGTCCCACCATCGCGAAGGTTTCAGCCGGATGAATATTCGGTAAAATCGCGATTAACTTGTCCACAGGTCCACTACTTTCAAAATCCGAGAATTTCATCTCTCGATCCGAGCTCGTATTTTCGGGTGGAGCTCTTCGCGGATGGCCGCTGGTTCTCATCGCCGTTGCTGCGCTCTTCGTAGTCGCCCCGTTTTCCTTTCTCGGAATTCCTTCCGGGCACGATCTTGAATTCCATGTCAACTCCTGGATGGAGGTCGCCCGCCAATGGCGGCAAGGCATTCTTTATCCGCGATGGGCCGCGCTCGCGCACTACGGCTATGGTGAACCACGCTTCATCTTTTATCCTCCAGCTTCCTGGGTCATCGGAGCCGCGTTGGGCACGCTTCTCCCGTGGAAAGTCGTTCCCGGGATATATGTCTGGCTAGCCTTGACTCTTTCCGGATGCTCAATGTTCGTCCTCGCGCGAAGATGGTTCAA
>Ga0187780_10001559_pt1 | contig 17309 bp, 22 predicted proteins | sample 1015_Q2_SP10_20__FD_132429 | JGI IMG/M metagenome (GOLD analysis project Ga0187780, IMG submission 132429) | Tropical peat soil microbial communities from peatlands in Department of Meta, Colombia - 1015_Q2_SP10_20_MG | ecosystem: Environmental > Terrestrial > Soil > Wetlands > Peat | place...
AAGAACTGCTTACACTGCACGTGCAGAGAGGCGGGGCGGTCCTGTTCTCCACCCATGTCATGGAGATCGCACAGAGGCTCTGTACAAGGATTGGAATCATCTTCGGAGGCAAGATCGTCGCGGAAGGAAATCTGGACCAGCTAAGGGCTCGGGCCGGGGAGAAAGACGCGACGCTGGAGGAGGTCTTCATGAAACTCACCAACGAGGCGTCCGAGGTCGAGAACACCGTGAGGATGCTGAGGGAGTCTTTCTTCGACGATGAAAACCACTGATGCCTGGCGTCTGAGCGCCATTCCTTATTCGGAAATGGCGTTCAAGTCGATACTTCAGAACAGCAGCAACATGTGGTGGGGATCCTTCGGAAGAGGCTCGCCTGAAGCCTCGATACAGGAGGACCTCGTCAAGAGGGCGTTACGGATTGCGAGATTCGACAAGCTCATCGTAACCCTCTTCGTGATAGTCGCAGCGAGCGCCCCTTTCCTTCCTCAGGCTCTGGGAGCCTCATATGGGATATCCGCGTCCGTCACGTTGAGTCTCGCAGTCTCCTTCGCGCTCGTCGTCCTCTACGGCGTCCAGACCCTCTCCTCTTTCGTGACCAGCGGCCCTTCGCCCGTACTCTCTACTCTTCCGCTGATGCGAAAGGACGTCTCGCTCGTCAACCTGCTCTCTTTTGTGAGGACTAGCGATTATCTGGTGGTCGGGTCGGTCACATGCCAGGTATTCTTCGTTTCCCTAGTGACGGGCTCTGCCTTGTCCGGGCTCTTCATGCTCCTTGCCGGAGCCGTGAACTCGGTAATGGGAGTCGGAGTTGCGCTTTGGCTTTCCAGCGTATTCTACAGAAACATCCAGGGTTCCAGGCAGGGCAAACGCGGCAGCATGCTGCGCCTTACAATGCTTCTGGCTTGGGGGGTTGTGGTGCTGGGCATCGGAGTCCTGTTCGCCGCCGCTGGATACCTGATTCCGCTGGTGCAAACCGTTCTGGCCAGCCCGGACGCACTGGCGGGGTCAATCCTGTCTTTGGTCTATCCATTCTCTCTTGGGATTAGCGTCGGTTCGGTCGCGCACGGTTTCGCGCCGTCATCGGTCGAGAGGGTAGCACTCGGGGCAACGGTTGGGTACCTCCTGATCGCTGTCGCGTTGTCTAGGTGGAGCATGAGTTCTGTCGCCAGCTTCCCAGGAAATGCCTCAGTTGCAACGGGAGGCGAGCATGCCCATGATACCTCCATGCCCTTGCATAAACCGGTGACTGCTTATGCGATGAAGGATCTGAGGGCCGCTTCGGCAAACCTGACGTCGGCATTCCTATTCGCGCTACCTGCGTTCGAGACCCTCGTCATTCTCTTGACCAGAGCGTTCCTGCCCACCTTGGGGGCGTCAACCCTTCTCGTAGCCATGACCCTAGGAGGGATGTTCTCTCTCATCCTGCCGCTGGTTCTCGTCAGTTCCGAAGGGACAGGTTTCGACTTCGCCAAGACGATGCCCCTGAGGATGAAGACCATCGTCTTCTCCAAGGCGCTAATCGCCACGGCTGTGTTTCTCTCTGCAGTCGCCGTTGTGTACGTTGAAAGTCTGCTAAAGCCAATTGCTTCGCTCTTCTCAATCTTGATTCCCCTCGCTTCGATTCTGGCCGTGGCCGCCGCAAGTCTAATCGAGGTCAGGCTTTTCCTGGGATTCGCTCCTAGCGGGCGAATGACGTTTGCCCTACAGGAATTTGCCAGGATGGCGGCCGGAGCTGGCGTGGTTCTGCTCCCGGCGACGGTCTACGTAGCAGCATACATCCTTACGTTCAACCACGCCCTCGCGGCGGGAGCGATGATTGCCGTCGCCTCGTCCGAGCTGCTTGCGGTCGCCGAATTTGTACGCCGATCCTGAACTTCGACCTAGGTGAACCGGCGCAAAAAACTCTGGAAAAGTACGATAGGGCACGCACAGGTGGCTTCAAATCCGACTCCTTTGACGAAAGCAAGGGATGTTCGTGGTATGCAACTAGTCTTGGTTACCTGCCCGAAAGACTCAGCCGAAAGGATAGCAAACGAGGTGTTGAAGCGTCGGCTCGCCGCCTGTGTTAGCACTCTCGACGGTGTTCACAGTCTCTACTGGTGGGAAGGCAGATTGGAATCAGCCGAAGAAAGCCTCCTGCTCATCAAGACCAGGCGGGAGCTCTTCGGTGAACTAGAGCGAACAGTCAGGAGAATTCACCCCTACCAGACGCCTGAGATAATCTCGTTCCACGCCGAAAAAGGAAGCGGCCGGTATTTGGACTGGATTTCGAAAGAAACCAGGCCTGTCGTGCGGAAGAAGTTGCGATGATGCAGTCACCAAAGCAGAAACTTGATCCGGCCGAGACCGCCTTCTTCAGCGACCTTCAGGGACTCCTCTCGAGGGAGAACGTGTCTCTCCCTCATGACGTTTCAAGGATATGCGCCGTCGACGCTGCTTACCAGGGAGACAAGGCCGTCGCAGTAGCGTCGCTCTTCGATCACGGACGGTTGAAGGAGGCGAGCACCTACTCTGGAACCTGCAGCCTTCCCTACCAGAGCGGGCTCTTCTATTTGCGGGAAGGCCCATTCGTCGTCCAGGCCGTTAGGGGGTTGAAGGCTAGGCCCCAGCTGGTCTGCTTCGACGCCCAGGGAGCGGCACACCCTAGATTCAGAGGCTTGGCCACGGTAGCAGGCATGGTGTTAGGCGTCCCGAGCGTCGGCATCGCCAAGTCTCTCCTAGTGGGGGTACCCATTCCGACCGGAGGTCTCCAGAAAATTGTGTACAGGGGGATAACAGTCGGGTTCGTCAATCGGACCAATGGTAGCAGGAGGTACTGGAGTCCTGGCTATGCCGTCGACATCAAGGAGCTTGCTTCGTTGATTCGCAATCACGCACAGACCTGCCTATCGGCCATGTCGCACTCCCATAGGATGGCGACGGAGCGCCTTCGCCACCCATTCGCGGCACAAGCTCCGCCGCCTGCCCGAGCGCGGCTATGATGTGGGCTTCATCGATGAGTGATACTCCCCTAGGCTTGGGTGGTCTCGCAGTCTAATATACAGGCAGCATGCTTCGTAATCTGGTGTCGTTAACGTCCAGCCATGAAGACTTCCTGCCAGTCAAACTGGAGAAGGTGGGATTCGCCGACGAGAACGGCGTCGAGGGGGTCGCCGTCCTGGCTTCCATTTCAGACGGGCAAAAGAAGCTGTACATCAGGGCCTTCTCTGGAGAGGTGGCGACCCACATCGACAGGTTCTCGAGGGGGGACAGGTCGTCCCTGCCTTCCATCTACAACGTGGTCGAGGACTTGGCCGAAAGGAACGGATTCCACCTAGCAAGGGTCCAAATCTACAGCTCGAACGACGTACTGCGAGGGGACATCTACCTTGACGGTCGCAGGGGCCAGATCATGCTCCATGGGTACAGAGCCTCTGACTGCGTCGCGCTGGGAGCTCTGTACGACGCCCCGATCTTGGTGCAGTCGACTCTTCTGACTCCTGAAAGCTCAAGCGGTTAAAGAACGAACCAGCCGATTAGCCCAGGCTCTAGCTCTGCCGCCTTAATCTTCTTCCCGATATTTCGAGATGTCGGCTGGACTGGGTGATCAAGACTAGCGGGTCGTGCCTGCGCTACGTGCTAACTACATGGTAATTCGGATTCCTGACATAGGCCTGACATGAACAGCCTTCGATAGTGCATCTCCCTCGCTTGGTGGCATAGATCGTCTGGAACAGAATTTCGTGAGCCTCGGCCAAGTGCCGACAGTTGCACACTCCTGTCCCCGCCTTTTCTCGAATCCTGCCCAACTTCTCCTATCCCCCCATTCTTTGCCTGTCTCGCCACCCATATTGTCACGTGCAACCTATAGAACGTTGCCGGTTCGGTTCCGACCAGGGCTTGGGTTGCGGTGTGTTGAACGACAGAGTCACTCTTTCTTCTGCCGGGACCCAATCTCAACGAGTTGGAACTGACATTGGTATCTCTTCCCATTGATCTCAAGTTTTTGGGTTGCCCAGTAGCCGACAGAGCCAGTGCTGAATTTCTTCTCCGGGAGTCCGATGTCCGCTATCTTCTGAGTGCCTTCGTACAGCTCTATTCGAGGCATTTGCTCGCAACCGGATTCGGAGATAATTAAGGGTGAACGGCGTTCACACCGACGCATCGCTCTAATTCGACTAGATAAGCGGGCACACGATTGCCAACTCTGGCAATTGTGTTTCAAAATAAGAGTCTTCTTTCAATGCTCCTTGCGCCATGAGCATCGAACCTCGAAGGCTGGCAGGAGCTCTCGTGTTGGTGGGAGCCGCCCAGTTCTTGGTCGGAATGCTCCTTGCCGAGGCTCTATACCCCGGCTACAGCATTTCCGGGAACTACATCAGTGACCTCGGCGCATATTGTAACGGAGTCTTCCCCAACGCTGGCGTTTGCGTCATATACCAGCCAACGTCGAACGTTTTCAACACTTCCGTATTCCTGCTAGGCGTGTTGTTAGTGATCTCGGCATATCTCTTCTGGCGCCCCGATAAGATGAAGGTCTTTTCCGCTTTAGTTCTCCTCACAGGAATAGGAGCCATGGGCGTCGCGGTTTTTCCAGAGACCAATCCGATTGCTCACGAGATCGCCTCCGACATCGCATTCCTCTTCGCGGGACTCGCAGCAATCTGGGGATATCGGCTCGCAAAGGCACCCATGTCCTATTTCTCGGTGATTCTCGGCGCGGTCAACCTTGTCGCCATCGTCCTGTTCACGGCGAACATCCTGTTTGGATTGGGGGTCGGCGGGATGGAGAGAATGATCGTGTACCCCGTAGTCGTGTGGGCAATAGGTATTGGCGGCTATTTCATGAACTCCGAAATTGGAACAGGGCCAACTCCCCCGAAACCTGCAATGTAACGGAGTAGGTACGGCCGTGGCGTCAGAATGAAGGCTCTTACTGAGCGCCTGCGATACGCAGGTTATGCTCGGTCAGTCATCTTACGTGGTGGGGCATGTCTCTTGGAAGTTCCATGACCAGCTGCACAACCCCGCACACCCGTCCTCCCTTCTTCCACTGGCACTGGTAGACGAGCTTTTTCTTCCTCGTCTCTTCGGTCGTGTAGACGTTTGGTCGGCCCGAGGCGAGCACCCCCCTGAGCTTCACCTGAGCGTCTGGCGGATGGCACTTCATTACGTCAGTCCCGACGAGGGCCTTGCCTCCGTCGTCGGCGTGGTCCTCTGCGGCCTTGTCGTTCATGTAAAGTATCTTGTACTTCTTATCGCAGACCATTACTGAACAGGGAAGCTCTGCAAACCACTCTAGACTGTTCGAACTCGCCATTGGCTGTGCTCGGCACTGTCATATCCCTTGAATCGGCTTAAGCCTTTCCAATAGCGTGCCTGTTTGGGTGCTACGAGGAACTCGTGCTATTGATCGTAAACGCCTCGGTGATGTTCACACTCGTCAGCCGCTCCAGCGGCATGACTATGTGAGCTCCGCAGTTCAGGTTGGCCCCCTCGATCCAGACGACGTAGGTGCCAGCAGGGATGTCGACGGCGAAGCGGGATGAGTTCTGAAGACCAGTCGAGTACATCCAGCTCGAGGGGTGGCCCTGGAAAACGACCGACGTCTGCTGGGTAGTAGCCACGTACAGCGTCACTCCGGGAGCCTCGGCGCTGAACCCGCCGGTGAGCATCCCCTCATCCTGCGTGCTGAATGGCAATGAATAGTGCCCGGCGACGCAGTCATAGCTGGACGAGACCTGGATGGCGGTGCCCGCGGGGAGAATAACGGTCCCTCCGGGCTCGGGGGCGACGACCTCGAAATGTCCGAATACGAGCGCCCCCCATTCGTCCCCGCCCACGACCGTGTAACTGCCGGGGGGAAGGGACACTAGGGACCCTTTGCTCCAGTTTCCTTCGACCGCGGCGGTAGTGTTCATATCCTCGGTGAAGCAGGGATTCTGGTCGCAGCTCCCTGTTACATCCGCCCGGTCGCTCAGCGGATAGAATGAGTAGGAACTGATTTCGCTCAAAATCATGGGGCAGAAGTACGGCCCGGCCCCGTAGAGTTGGACCTTGGGGGCCGAATCCAACCCTGCCGAACTGTTGTAATACCCCGACAGGACCTCGAACCCAAACGGATAGTTAATTGGCCCGCACGGGCCGACGCCGAGCCCCTCGATAGGCCAGGCCCGGGACGCCCCCACATTGTTCTGGGTGTTCAGATTATTCCACTCCCCGACAGTCAACGAAACTGAGCGACCCTGGGAAACAATAGAGGTGTTCAGAATGAGGCGGAGGACCAGATTGTCTGTGTACCTAGTGCTTGTCGACGTGGTTGAGGTTGACGAGACAGACTGGGTTGTGGTCGGTTTCAATGGGACGAATGCTACAGCGCCCCCTACAACGAGGATAGCAAGAATCGCAACCCCAGCGAAGAGCGGGGTGCTCCGGTCCATAGACGTGCCACAGGACCATTGGTGGTTAAGACTACTCATGAGAACACCCTGTTTAGACTCATGGAAGTTCCCTTTGGCCGAAATCTGTCGTTTCATGACGCGAAAGAGGCTGTGGGAGGGGCGGGATGACCCTAGACGAACGTCCCGCCCGGCCCCAGTCCGCCGCGATGTTGCGCCAAATTGCGCAAGCACCGTGCTGGATTGAAGAAGCAGACAGAGGTAATAACGAAGATGGACGTGTGCTACAGAGCTCAGGTACTATTCGTTCTCATTACCTGCTCCGATTTCTGCTTCATAGCCCAAAGTGATTGCTGTCCATGTTGATTTCAGGCTTCTGGGCGGCGGTCCGACCTGCTCGATGCCGTGAGGAGCAGGAGTCCCACGAGCAGAGCAAAACCCAGCGTAATGCCAGTCAGAAGAAGGAAACCCTTTCCCACTCTCCTTGCATTTTCTCGCCGGTGGAACTGGAGTGGGAGTCAGCTAAGTAACTCGAGGGCCTTGCTGGTCAGTTTGTTGTCCCTGGTGATGTAGCCGTTTGAGACGAGAGCAGATGTCTGAGAGTCGACTTCTTTCCTATCCATCGAGAGGGCTTTGCTCACATCCTTCGGGCTCTTGTACCCCTGTCTGTAAGTTCGAAGGATGACAAACTGCGACTTGGTTATGTCCGCGGGTAGCATTCCAGGAACTCCACTAGAGGCGTTCATCCCCTGCATCATGTTTGGCACGTTCATCATGCGCATCATCTCGCTGGATGACGGCATGCTCGGGGCCGTAACGGCTCTCGTGACAGAGCCCATCCTCCTCATGAAAGTGAAGACTATGAGTCCGGTGATACCTCCGGGAACTAAGGGCGCGTAGGTCCCTGTTAGCATGGACCCGCCGCCAGGCAGGGTGCTAAGAGTTCCCCCGAACAGGGAGGCGTAGGACGGGCCGAGAAGCTTAGACGGATCGAGACCATAAGGGCTCAGATAGCCATACAGAAACAGTATAACCAGGACCGAGAGGACTAGGGAAACAACTGCACGGACTATCTGGGTTTTTCTTCCCAACTGGCGCAATCCTGGAAGTATTCGAATATAACCGTTAGGGCATTATCCTTCGCCCATCTCCCCTGTCGTTCACCGGACCTGACCCACTCGTCTGACGTATTGCTCCCGGTCAGACCAAGTTGGCCAGCAACATGCAGCAGGGCGGGGACGCGTCAGGCTCATTCGCATTCAAAGTGACGGCCAAGTATGTCCAGGGCTGCACCCTTTCGATCAGGGGGCACCTTCAAACTCGGCTCCACAACCCACTCGGTCACAGGGGGCTCCATCGTCATCAGCAGAGGGCGCTCCGGCGAGGGGACTGGCACCACATCCACAGAGACCTTCCTCATCTCGCTCTCAGTCCTTCAGAGCAACTCCAAATCGACTAACATGGGCGCAGTCGGGCTCGACTTCCAGACAGGCAAGAGCGAGTTCCTGGTCCAACTACACTCTCTCCGATAACCAGCGGATGACAAGAGCACCTAGAGCGGCCAGGAACCGCCGTACTTTTTCGCGAACGAAAGATGTATTCCTGGCGGGCACGCGAAGAACCTCAGCAGGGTTGCCATCAGCAGTGTAGAATAGCGGAAGGCCGCCACCTGGCCAAGCCAAATTAAGTGGTCTGTCCGCGCCAGGTGCGTGCCCGGAAAGATTCAGCAAATCAACGTGAAACCACAGACCAAAGGAGAACACGGTCTCCCAAAGAAGAGGATAGATTCTGCATTCGTGACTCGCACAGGCATTGAAGGGGACTTTAACGTCTACAGGCACGAGGAACGCCAAGACGACCCTGACCAGGCGCTGCTAGTACTGCCCATCGAGACCATCAGGGAGCTGAACTCGGAAGGCTGGCCAATCAAGCCGGGTGACCTTGGAGAGAACTTCACCACCAGCGGGATTCCATACCAGGCGTTTGGCGTCGGGAAGATATTCGGAGTGGGCAGAATGCGTTTTCAGATCACAAAGGCCTGCGATCCTTGCGATAACCTGTTTCTGCTTCACTACGTAGGGGTGTCCAAGGGGCCAGCCTTCCTTGAAATCATGATGGGGAGACGAGGTTGGTATGCGAAGGTTCTCGAAGAAGGCCAGGTCAAGACAGGGGATCGTTTGACAGAAGAGAGCACAGTGTCGGCGAGCGACTAAGCGCCAGAGTTCAGATTTGGAGCTTTCCGAGCAGGGCAAGAACCTGATTTACGCCGTCGTTGGAGGGCTGGTGATAGGCACTGCCCTTGTTTTCGTGACGATAGATGGCTTCCCCCTGACCTACTATCTCCTCCAGGACAATAGGGATGTCCTGACGGGACGGGTTTGGCAGCTCGTTACGTCAATCATCGTCGCGCCTCCAGGAGTCTCGGGAATTGCCGACGTGGCCTTCAACGCCATGGCTCTTGCTTGGCTGGACGGCATCCTTTCTTTCACCTACAGCAAGAGGCAATACTATGCAGTATTCCTCGCCACGGGAATTGCGGGGAATATCTTCAGCTTGGCCAACGGCCCGAAAGTTGTTAGTTTCGGCGCCTCGGGCGGGATCTTCGGGCTTCTCGCGGGGGTGATTTCGTTCGACTTGGAGACGAACAGGCGCGTGAACCTGGGTTTGATGCTGTGGTTCGTAGTTATTTTCGTCTTCAGCAGCTTCTTTTTCGGGAATGTGGACTGGATAGCGCACGCCGGGGGAGCCCTGCTTGGGCTGCCGCTCGGTTACGTGATTGGCAGACATAGAGGCGCAGACCAGGCTTGACGAGCGCCCGAGAGAGCGAACCGACGAAGAAGCTCATTATTGCCTTCGGGGACAGCCTCACGGTGGGTTACCAGTCGCCGACGGAGGATGAGGAACTCCCTCAGCCCGTCCCGTACACCACCTTCCTGAGCAAGACAATCGAGGCATTGCTCCGCAAAAGAGCGGCTGGTTTCAGGGTCGAACTTCTCAACCGGGGAATCGTCGGCGAGCTCACCGATGACATGAAGGACCGTTTCGGCGCCGACGTCTTGGGATTTCGGCCTGATGCTGTGGTAATCCTGGGAGGGTCAAACGACCTAGGGTGGGGAATTGAGCCGCCGTTGGTAGGAAAGAATCTTGTGGGCATGTATGATGAAGCGCTGAAGAATGGAATACGCCCTGTCGCCTGCACCGTCCCGTCCGTGCGCGGTTACGATGAGGGCATCCGACCAAGGTTGCAGCTCAATGGGCTCATCAAGAGGTACAGCGGAGCTTTGGGCGTCGCATGCGTGGACCTCTTCACAGCCACAGCCGACTCGGAGGGAAGATTGCGTGGAGAATACTCCAACGATGGGCTGCATCTGAGTCCCCTGGGCTACGAAGCCATGGCCAAAACGATATTCTCGGAGGCAGTGCGCGGGATAATCGAGGGCTATCTGGCGGTCGGCGCGAATTAACCAAACGATGACTTCCGGGGCCTCATCCTAGTAGCAGGTTTGGGATTCGTTAGCATAGCAAAAAATCGGCAGTGGCAGGTTCGACGGGGCGTTCCACAGTTAGGGCAGTATCATGCGGCCTCATGGGAGTCATGGCTTCCTTGAGGAGTTTGTAATGGTAAGACATTTGCCCTACAGGATATCTCTCCGTCGGAGCTTGTTTTCCCGCTTGATGATGTTGAACTCCGTGTTGAGTGATAGGAGTCAGGTCCTGATGATTCCCTCTGTTGTGCCGCGCATAACCTCCTTTCCATCCTGATTGCGGCACACGAATGACAGGGTGACGTTCAGGCGCCCCTCGGCGGGCTCCACCTTCTCGACTTTGCCATCGCATGTTATCGTGTCTCCTACGAAGACAGGGCGTGCAAAATCGTAAACGATGTGTCTGGCGATGTAGTTCATGTCTCCTCCGAGCTTTGTGGGTACGGTGGCCGTCAACAGACCCTGCACCATAATCCTCCCCTGTATGTCAGCCACCACATGGTGGATACCCTTGTCTCCGGAGAGCTCGGCGAAGTCATTGACGTCCTCTGCTGTGAAGGTCCTCTGATATGTCGACTTCTGGCCTGCTTCGAGCTTGTTCGTAGGCTAGGTCTGGATTACGCGCTAGATTGAGTTTGCCCTCGCGTCCCGGAATGATTGGCAATGCTTATTACAAATCACAGGTAATAATGGGCCGATGATTTCGAAGGCCACCCAATTTGTGGTTCCTTTAGCCAACAAACCGGGAACACTCGCAAGACTCTGCTCAGTGCTAGGCGACGCCGACGTCAACATCGTTGGTGTCTTCGTCCCAGAGGCCAAGGGGAGGGCTCAGGCGGCAAGGGTGATGGCTGTCGACGTGTCGGCGGCAAGGGCAGCTCTTAGGAAAGCGAAGATTCCTTTCTCTGAGGAGGAAGTGCTCAACGTCGAATTGGACAACAAGCCAGGAGCATTCGGTGAGTTCGCAGGCAGGCTCGCCAAAAAGAAGATCAACATCACGCACGCCTACGCTACAACTGCCCCGTTTGCTAGGGCCGGGGTGGTGGTGGCGGTCTCGGACATCGACAAGGCGCTGGCAGCGCTGAAGCAAAAGAAGATTTGGGATCTGAGCCCACCCAAGTAAGATCGCAGCCGATTCGCAGCTCCAACGAATCCTTCCCGCCAGGCGCGAGCGGCGGCTATGCTTCGAGCCTCGAAAGGCCGAAATTCGAAGCCGTTCTTTGGGCTTGAGACAGCGAACAGCCAAGCTTATATCGGCATTATTACATATGTTATAATATGGTTGAACCGTACGCTCACCCCGAAGTTCTGGTCACGACGCAATGGGTTTCCGAACACCTTGAGGATCCCAAGGTCCGCATAGTTGAGGTGGATTACGATCCCGCCTCGAACTACCTCCAGGGCCACATCCCTGGGGCGGTGATATTTGACTGGAAGAAGGACATGAACGACCCAGTAACCCGTGACATCCTTTCGAAAGAGCAGCTCGAAGGTCTGATGAAAAGGAGCGGCATCTCCCCGGAAGTGTCTATCATTCTCTACGGGGACTTCAACAACTGGTTCGCCGCCTACGCCTTCTGGGACCTGAAGTACTACAAAGTCGAGAACGTGAAACTGATGGACGGCGGTCGGAAGAAATGGCTGATCGAGGACAGGCCACTTAGCAAGGAAGTTCCCACATACGCCCCCAGAGAATATCATATCGGGGGCCCAGACGTCAAGGTCCGAATCTACCGGGATGTCGTGAGGGCCTCGATAGGAAAGAAGGGGAGCGTGCTCATCGACGTGAGAGGGCCGAAGGAGTTCTCAGGCGAAATCACCGCCCCTCCAGAGTATCCGGACGAACAGTCCCAGAGGGGAGGGCACATCCCGGGAGCGAAGAACATCCCATGGGGTCAGGCGGTTAACGACGCCGATGGGACGTTCAAGAGCCGTGCTGAGCTGGAGAACCTTTACCATTCGAAGGGGGTCGACAGGGACAAGTCTGTTATCACATACTGCAGGATCGGGGAGAGGTCATCGCACTCCTGGTTCGTCCTGAAGTATCTGCTAGGTTACCCTGACGTCAGGAACTACGATGGTTCCTGGACCGAGTGGGGAAACTCTGTCATGCTTCCGATCGAGCGCTAGATCTCCTCAGCGGTCGAGGGTTCCTTCCTGACGATGTAATGGAAAATCTTTCCTTCCTTCTGTACTTCGACAATGGAGTTCCCCGTCTGGTCAGACCAACGTTGCATTTCGATTTCGGCGCTGCCGTCGTCGGAGACGACATGCACTACAGTCCCAGGGGTGCTCCTCCCTAAGAGGTCGTTCAGCTTGGCGAGCACCGCCTGGCACTCGACCCCTGTGTCGACAATCTCGAAGTCGGGGAAGGCGGCGAAGCAGTGCACGTGGCGCTCCCTGAGCAGCTCTGCTATCCTGTTCTCCGCCTGAGGAAGCCTCCTAAGTGCTCCAAGCTCACTGTTGTCCTTGACCCTGATTTCAGCGAACCATGCCTCCCCATAGGGGTCCCTATTGAGGAGCCCAGGGTCGTCGACGAGGCGCTCGTTGACAGCAGAAAGGGTCCCAGATACGGGAGAGCGGAACACATCGAAGTGCCTCGACCCCTCCATGGTACCAACGACCTGTCCCCGAACCAAGGCCGTGCCCATGTTCCTGAAGGTGACTGCAGAGAAGACGCCAAAGGACCAAGAAAGGAGGCTAGTTATCCCTACTCGTACATCATCCCCTTTCAAATCTGCCCAAGTTCCCTGTTCAACGTCGTAAAGGAGGCCATCAGGAAACTCGCAGTGGTTTATCTTCAAGCGCCAGCCCGTCAGGGGAGAGAACTCGTCAAACAAAGTTTGTCCTAGGGACAGTGGCCACGACTCTGCGAGTTAGAACTTCCTTGCCAGCCAATCAACCAGGGGGGTGAAGGCGTCCTTCGGCCATACCTGCGTGCCTTGCCCTCTGAGGTCCAACCCGAACACATCGTAGCCAGCGGCTGCGAGCTGTTCCGCCACCATCGGGCCGTAGGGTCCGTTGTATCCTGTTATGCCATGGAATATGAGGACGGAGACCTTCGCCTTCCTGCCCGGGTTCCATCGCCTGACAAAGAGTGTATTGCCGTCTGACGTGCTGACGAGCTCGTGGGGCCATTGTACTCCGACCGGAGGCGCGCGACGTCAACTGGCAAGGGGAAGACGGAAGGGCCTCTGCGGCTAAGCACCTTAGTGTGCTGCACAGGGGTCGACAGTCTAAAATAGACAGCTTGGCCTCATGTCAGCGTTGGAGGGGCATCCGTCCCCAGACTATCAGCTGACAATCGACAAGCTCCTCACCCAAACTATCCATCGCAGAAGCCAGTCAGAAATCGTCTACGGAAAGACGAGGTACAACTGGGTCGAGTTCTACTCGAGGATCAGGAAGCTCGCAGGTGGTCTCGAAGCCATGGGCGTCAGAAATGGATCCACGGTCGCGGTCATAGATTTCGACACCAACAGGTACCTTGAGGCTTACTTCGCCGTCCCCATGATGGGAGCGGTGCTTCACACAGTGAACATCAGGCTCCCTCCGGAGCACATTGGGTACACCATGGCGCACGCAGGCGACGACTTCGTGCTTCTCAGGGACGACTTCGTCCCTATGGCAGCCAAGCTCGCAGGCGCAGTGACGTCTATCAAGGGAGTGGTGACCATGAGCGACACCGGGTCTGCCCCGTCGCTTCCCTTTCCTAACGTGAAGTTCTACGACGACATGCTTGCCCAGGAGGACGGGAGCTACAGGTTTCCTGAGCTGGACGAGAACACCCAGGCGACCATATTCTACACGTCGGGGACCACAGGGATGCCGAAAGGAGTGTGGTTCACCCACCGACAGATCGTGCTCCACACCCTAAGCTCGCTTGTAGGGCTGGGCAGCTCGGCGCCCCAGAACAGGATGGACCCGAGCGACGTCGTCCTACCGCTCGTCCCGTTCTTTCACGTCCACTGTTGGGGAATCCCCTACGCCGTGGCGATGAACGGCCAGAAACTCGTGCTTGCAGGGAGGTACGACTATGGGAACATCCTCGAGCTGGTCGACCGCGAGAAGGTCACTTTCTCAGACATGGTTCCCACCATACTGAACATGCTGGTGAACCACCCCTCGGCTGAGAAGCACAGGGAGGCGCTCTCACACTGGAAGGTGGTCATTGGAGGCGCCGCTCTCCCCAGGGAGCTGGCGGTCAGGGCAAGGAAACTGGGAATCAGGGTGATGTCAGGTTATGGCCTCAGCGAAACCGCCCCCATACTCACCTTGGCGAACCCCAACGAAAGGCTCAGGATGCTCAGCGATGAGGAGCTGCTCGACAACGTCCTGTTGAAGACTGGGATTCCGATACCACTGGTGCAGATCAGGGTGGTCGATGGGGAAATGAAGGACGTCCCCAGGGACGGGAAGATCGCAGGGGAGATCGTGGTAAGAGGGCCCTGGCTCACCAAGGAGTACTACAAGGAGGAGGCGAAGACAAGAGACCTCTGGGCGGGCGGATGGCTGCACACGGGGGACATGGCTGTAATGGACGAAGAAGGCTATCTGACCATAGTGGACAGGATCAAGGACGCCGTCAAGAGCGGAGGGGAATGGATACCCACCCTGATATTGGAGGATTTGATAATGCGAGACCCTGCGGTCCTAGAGGCTGCGGTCATCGGTGCTCGCGAAGCTCATTGGGGAGAGAGGCCAATTGCAGTGGTGTCGCTGAGGGAGGGGCAGAAGGCGAGTGAGGAAGAGCTTTCAAGCCACCTCCAAAAGTTCGTAGAAGAAGGGAAGATTGCGAAGTTCTGGGTTCCTGAGCGATTCATAATCTTGCCCGAGGCGCTCCCCAAGACAAGCACTGGCAAGCTAGACAAGAAGCCCTTGAGGGAGAAGTATTCAGGCATACTATCCGCCTAGAGCTCTCGAGCCGCTTCCTCTTCGCTCAGCAAAACACCAATTAGCGGCGCCAGGTGGGTCTTTACCAGTAATGGCTCCAATCAAATCTACAATCACCAAAGCAGACCTCTACCGCGTCGACATACGCGTCGGGACGATAGAGTCGGTCGAAGACGTCACTGGTTCCGACAAGCTCGTTAGGCTGACGGTCGACTTCGGAGATCACAAGCGGAGGATAATCGCGGGCGTGAAGAAGGAGCGGGCTGACCCAAGGGAGATAGAGGGAAAGCAGGCACTTTTCGTCGTGAACCTTGAACCGAAAGAGATGATGGGGGAGCTCTCTGAAGGGATGCTCTTCGACTTGGGGTATGAGGACGGAATAAATCCAGTTCTCGCTGTCCCGGAGAGACCGGTTCCCAATGGCACACGGGCGTCCTAACACCCGAAGCCCAACTCCGACATAAGGGGGACGGCTCGACCCCCGGCTTTCACATCGAGGGCTGAGCCGGCTGAACCATCGGCGACGGCGGAGGGAGTTGCGCGCTGATCGAGAAGAAGGCAACGATGAAGAGGACGTCCGCTACCAGGATGAGCAGGAACCCGATCACTACTATGGTCAGGACCGCTCCGATGAGGTAGAGCAGTGCCCCTGTGCCGAAGAGGCTGATGTTGAGCCTCCTCCCAAGCTCTCCGTAACCTCTCCTGAGGAATATCGATGACGCCACGAAGCAGATCCAGACTGCTGCGAGGCCGATCAAGATTGTCCCGAGCATGCCCATAATGTCTCCGGCTGTCACACTAGTGGGCCCAGTGTAGGAGAAGGAACTAGACAGATAGCCCATGCCCATCGCCTGGAATACCGTAGCGACGACGGCGACCACGCCTACCACGAGACCTATGATGCCGAGGATTACCGCGTAGAGCACGTTGTTGAAAATTCTGGGGTCGCCGAGAATGTCTGACGCATACTTGAATGCGACAAGGACGAGTATCAAGCCAATGATTGCGATTATAACGCCGACAGTTGGAACGAACCCGAGCAGGGTAAGGATGGAGCCGACGCCTCCGAGAGTCTTCACGTTCTCGAGGGTATGAGAAGAACCAGTTGGACCAGTGCTAATCACGCTTCTTCACATCGGCAACAGGGTAGTCTGGGACTATGATAACCATTGGGCGCCGATGCGACCCACCGCAGAAACGAAAGCGCACGCGCGCCTCAGTGACGAGTCGGGGCTTCCAGGAACCCCTGTATCTTCTCATTTGCGGCCGCGAGATTCTCAAGGAAGAAGAAGTGGCCTGTGCCTGGCACCGCGACCGCTTCGGCACCGGGGATTGCCTGGGCGAGTAGCTGACTGACCTTGTGGTCCCATGGAGCACTGAGGGCTCCCCAAATGACCAGAGTCGGAACCTTGACTCCTATCAATTCCGATTTCGTAACCGAGGGGAAGGGAGTTGTCGTCTCCCGCAGGGTTCGCGCATTGCGGGTCACCATCGCCTCGAAGGACGGGGGCTTCGGAGGCAGATCAGTCCTATGGTTCGACAGGGCTGGCAAGAAGATCCGGAAAGCTGCCGTAGCATCGCCACTGTCCACTGCCCTGACAGCGTCCTTGGTCGCGTTGATCAGGTTGCGGGCAGAGAGCGCTACGCTCGGCGACCTGAACAGCAGGGAGATTGAGGCCGCCGCACTAGGCTTTGCGACAAGCATCGTGGCGACGGCCGCATTGGCGAGAGTCAGAGACCCCACCCTGTCCGGATGTTCGAGCGCGAAGAACGCGGCTATGAAACCACCATAGGAATGTCCCACGAGGTGTACTTTCCCAAGCCCGAGCCCATCGATCAAAGCTGCGAGGTCCTCTGCGTTGGTCTGGACAGTGCTGTCCATCACGTCACCCTGCCTGTTGTTGGGATGGGCGTATCGCCGGCTGTAGGCTATGGTTCTGTACTTTGCAGATAGCGCGTCCGCCTGGAGCTTCCACACGGTGTGGTCGCACGGAGTGCCATGAACGAAGACGACCGGTTCGCCGCTTCCTGCCTCTTCATAGTACAGAGGAATCCCATTCGCATCGATGATAGGCACAAGAGGTTCCAGTCATGGGGCTATTAGAGGTCTCCCGGCATCCCTTCCACATCGGCAGGCTCGTCCGAGCTCGAGGCCGATCATGCTTTTCTGGAGGGTTCAATAGCACCGGCAGACATCGGTTGCCGTCGATGGCAGGCAACGAGGAGCTCTCACAACTGGAACTACAGATACTACGTTCCCTTCCGCACGCAGGGAGCATAGAGAAGCTGGACAAGGCAACGAAGGTCCCACCGGCAACCCTCGGCAGAGAGATAGCGAAGCTTCAGCTTGGCGGGTACATCGGGGACGACGGCAGGCTCACCGAAAAGGGGCTGAACGCCGTCAAAACCCAGTAAGACGCTTGACGGTCTTTGGATCCTTGATTCCTAAGATGTCGTTGACGTACTGCTGGACTTGGGTCTTCGACTGCTCTTCTCCTTCTTTGCTGGCGAAACGGGAAGCGAGGTACTTGCACCTCGACGCTCCCTTCATGAC
>Ga0187780_10001560_pt1 | contig 17307 bp, 19 predicted proteins | sample 1015_Q2_SP10_20__FD_132429 | JGI IMG/M metagenome (GOLD analysis project Ga0187780, IMG submission 132429) | Tropical peat soil microbial communities from peatlands in Department of Meta, Colombia - 1015_Q2_SP10_20_MG | ecosystem: Environmental > Terrestrial > Soil > Wetlands > Peat | place...
AACCCGGGCACGCACTCAATCACCTTGGCCGGGTCGGACGTGTAATCCCATACCTTGTCGATGGCGCTCGGAATGTGGAACTTCCCCTGGAGGAGCATGAGCTATTGTCCTTCCCTCATGTCTTAAGGTTTCGTCAGCGAATCCGCCTGTTACCAAAGACGTTAGGGACAGGGGATATAGCGACTCTGTGTCGGCTCCGTTGCATGAAAGCAAATCCACTGGCAGGCTTTCTCGAGTCGGTGGAGGTCCGAATGATCCGTCCCCCAAGGGTGGTGCTGAGGACGGACAGCGGCCCCATCAAGGGGCTCATGAGGTCGATACAGGACAAGGGACTGCTCGAGCCAATCATTGTGAGACCTGCGGAGGACGGGTTCGAGGTCGTAGCCGGAATGAGGAGGTATGAGGCATGCAAGAAGCTTGGCTGGCGCAGGCTACCAGCCCACGTGGTGGAGCTGGACGACAGGGAGGCCTTCGAGGTATCCCTCCTGGAGAACATCCAGCGCGAGACCCTGAACCCAATAGAGGAGGCAAGGGCATTCAGGAACTACGTCGAAGAATTCGGTTATGGCGGGGAGACGGAGCTCGCCCGAAGGATTGGGAAGAGCCAGGAGTACGTCAGCAGGAGGATAGGGCTCCTCTCGTTGCCACAAGGGGTCCAGGACCAGATTATGCGGCGCCGAATAGCTCCTAGCGTGGCTCAGGAGCTGACCATGCTGAACGATGACGACGCCGAAGAAATGGCGGAGGAAATAGGCTCCGAGGGACTTTCTTTGAGGGAGGTCAGGAGAATCATCCGGAGAAGGCAGGCAAGGGAAAGAGAGGAATCCGACCATGGCTTCACCTTAAGCGACCCTGATGTCACTGAACGGCGAGTACGAAGAATCTCGAGGGAGCTGAACATCGCCGTAGCGTCCCTCGGGGGAGCGGTGGTCAGGCTGGGAGAGGTCGCAGAAGGACTCGAGGAGGAGTGGCTGGTAAGGGATTCGATATTCGTCTGCAGAGATAACATAAGAGAGCAGATGAACAATCTGACAAGATTGAGGCGCAAGATAGAGCGCGCCCAGGAGACGAACCCGAGTCGGCTCGCTTTGATCGGTTAATCCGTTTCCCGAGGTCGCGGTCGATGGGCACGAAGTGGGGTTCTGAGGCTGCGACAGCCTTAAAGCGATTCGAGAGGCGTAGGAGGCCATGTCATCTGAATGGTCACCGCCAGAAAAAGTAACCCTTCGTGAAGTCAAAGTCAACGTCGAAGACATCGAACCAATCCTCAGAGGATTCGAATCCCCGCTGCTGAAGGTAGAGTACCCCGCTGGGTACGTTAACCTCCCAACAGGCGAGAAGATGCTGATTCGCCGCGCTAAGAAGGAAGAGGCACCGGTGGTCATGCAGACAGCCATGAAACTGTTTGACCATGACACCGACTTCTTCGACCTAGTCTCGTCCAGGGTCTATTCCGAGTTCTTGGGATGGTACAGGAGCAGGGTGAAGGACCACGTCTCTCTGCTGGGCATCATCAACGGCGAGCTCGCGGCCATCGGGAACTTCAGGCTATGGGACAATGACATAGCCATCAGCCTCCACACGCTGACCTTCAAGAGGAGGGCGGGAATCGGTGCCACCATGTATGCCGCGAAGGCGGAGTACGCCTTCGACATGATGAACATGAAGGAATGGTGGGCCACCTACGAGAGCTACACAGGGTTCAGGTATTGGGGCATAAAATACGCCCAGTACCAGAAGCCGTACCCACAGATGCAGCACGAGCTCGGAGGGTCCAGGATCTTCTTCACGACGAAGGAGGACTGGGACAGGTTCGTGAAGCCGATGCTGAGGGACAGGCTCCCCATAAGGCCCGCGCCTCCGGACCTCTTGCGAACAGCCGAGAAGGTCGTTCCTCCAAAGGAAGTAGAAGTGTAGAGGCGATCCCGGGGGAAAACCCTGACCGCGAGTCTGGAGACCGGTACTGCCTAGTGTGCGTGCCCGATCGCTGATGTTTTTTATACCTCAGGGGGCCTCGCCGAAACCATGAAGCTGTATGACCTGTCGCAGCCGCTGAACCAAGAGACGCCATTTTGGCCTCTATATCCTCCGTTCGAGGTCAAGTTCATCAAGAGAAAACCAGAGCAGGGCGTGAACGCCCAGTACATCATGACTTCGAACCACATGGGAACACACCTAGACGCACCGCTCCACTTCGTGACCAACGGCAAGACTATCGACCAGATCCCCCTGACCTGGCTCTACGGTCCGGGCATAATCGTGGACGTTAGTGAGGTCGGAGACCTCGGCATCTACACAAAGGAGATTGTGGAAAGGGCCGCCAAAGAGGCAGGGGGGGTCAGGGACGGGGACCTCCTGATTCTCTATACCGGATGGAGCAAGTATGCCTGGTACCAGCCTCCCAAGCCAAACGGGACGGCAGACGAGGAGAGATACATCCACATGCATCCGGGCCCGACGAGAGCCTTCTGCGACTACCTTCTAGAGAAGAAGATCCACATTTGGGGAGTGGACGCGGTCTCCACAGACCATCCCATGAACCTCCCCATTGGGAGATTCCTGCCCAGGGTCTGCACCAAGGTGAGGGCAGCCGCCGAGAAGAAGTTCGGGAAGGAGAACGTGGACAAGCTCTTCCCAGAAGAAGACTACCAGGTTACCCACAACATCCTGTTCCCCCTTGACTGTATCCACATCGAGAACATCGGCGGACAGATCGAGGAAGTCCTCGGCAGGCGCAAGGCGTTCAGGACCACCATAGGTTGCTTTCCGTGGCTCTTCAAGGGAGGAGAGGCAGCCTTTGCAAGAGTCGTGGCCTTCGTGGAGTAGTTCAGGGCAGGAGACAGACTTTCGGGAATGGAGACCCCCTCGGTAGGTTGGCTACTGGGCATCGCCGACGACGGGAAGCTGACTGATGTCGAAGGCGCCGAGATCGACCTCAGGAAGCCTCTCCCACCGGACACCATGACCCATGACGACGGAGCCGTCGCCGGAATAGTGCGAGTTGGAGGCTCTGAGGCCGCAGTCTTCGCCCAAGAACCCACCTACAAGGGCGGTTCCATGGGGCTGGGGCACACCAAGCGACTAGAACGGCTCGTTTCCGTGGCTGCCGAAAGCAATCTCCCGATCATAGGCTTCTACGACTCAGGGGGCGTCAGGGTGCAGGAGGGAGGGCACTCCCTCGAGGAAGCTAGCGCGCTAGTCGGGCATCTGATCAAGGCGAGGGAGGTCGTGCCCGTGGTCAGCGTGATAATGGGGACGGTCAGCGGTGCGGCGGCCTACTCCGCCTACATGGGAGACGCGATTGTCATGATCAAGGGGAAGAGCAGCCTGTTCGTCTGGGGACCGGGGGTCGCCAAAGCCGAGACTCAGCGGGAGGTCGGTATAGAGGAGCTTGGCGGATGGCAGGTGCACAGTTCTAACGGGACGGCGTCCCACGTCGTGGAGACTGAAGAGGAGTGTTTGGAGATAGTGAGGAGGCTGCTCGCATATTTCAGGGGTCGCGGCGAGAGGGCGACTTCGAAGGCGCCAAGGAGTGGCACACCAATCCCGGTGGAGCCAATAGGGTCCGTCTTCGATCCTGGCTCGTTCATCGAGTTCAGGGAAGGCTATGCCCAAAGCGTCGTCACCGGGTTGGCCTTGCTCGAAGGGAAGACGTTCGGAGTAATTGCCTCAAACAAAGAGGTGTTGAGAGGTTTCCTCGACGTAGACGCATGCAGGAAGATTTCTAGGTTCACCTCCATGTGCAACATCCTTGGAATGCCGATGGTGACGTTCCTTGACTGTCCTGGCGTCTACCCTGCCGCCGATCAGGAGCGAGCTGGGCTGATTAGGGCGAGCGGGGAGGCGATAAAGGAGTACGCCTCTTCTGGCTGCCCGAAGGTCACGGTCATCACCGGGGAGGCCTATGGAGGGGCTTTCGTTGGTTTTGCCAGCAAGGCCCTTGGCTCCAAGAAGGTCTACGCCTATCCCACGGCGAGGATTTCGGTGCTGAGCCTCCCTGCCTACTCTGAGATCTTCCTGAAGAGGAAGCTCGATGCAATGAAAGACGAGGAGAGGGAGGCCGAGCTAGAGAAGGAGTCGGCCGCCTTCGTAAAGCAGATGGACCCGTCGATAGGAGTAAGAGAGGGGTACGTGGACGAGATAATTGCCCCCGCTCAGACAAGAGCGAAGCTCATTGAGGCGTTCAGAGGCGCTGGTGTGCTATAGGGGCGTTCAGCTCTTAGCGTTCTGAGTCAGCTCCACGAGGACTCCGCCCGTTGATTTCGGGTGCATGAAGTTCACCCGGCTCCCGAACTTGCCGTCGGCCGGCTTGTCGTAAATGAAGCGGAAGCCGCGCCCCTTCAGCTCTTCGGTCGCGTTCTCGATGTCCTCAACCTCAAAGGCGATGTGGTGCAGTCCCTCCCCCCTCTCTCTGATGAACTTGGCAAGGGTGCTGTCGTCGCTCGTCGGCTCCAGGAACTCGACGCTTGTCTCCCCGGCCGTCAGCATAGCAATCTTCGCTTTCTGGCCCGGGACTTCCGTCTTTTTCACCTGGAAATCGCCAAACTTGCTGTAGATGGCGAGCATCTGATCCACGCTTTTCACGGCCACCCCGACATGGTCGAATTTCATCGTCATCGGCTAGAATACCTGCCTCGCCCGGTAGACGCCGTGCACCTCACGCAGGGCATCGCTAATCTCCCCCACGGTGCACCTCGCCTTCACCGCTTCACATATTGACGGGAGTAAGTTCTCCCCCCTCTGGGCGGCGCCCTTGAGCCGTTCGAGCTTCGCCGTGACTTCATCCCCGTCTCTCTTTCTTTTCGCTGCCTTGAGTGCCCTGACTCTCTCGGTCTGAATCCGCTCGGGGAGGACCTGAACCTTCCTCTTCGACGGGGAGCGGGGTTGGTAGGCGTTAACGCCGACAACGATCCTCCTCTTCGACTCGATGTCCATCTGTTTCTGATAGGCCGAGTTCAGGATCTCCTTCTTCACGTACCCGCTTTCGATGGCCTTCAGCATCCCGCCCATCCTATCCACCCTTCCTATCTCTTCGAACGCCAGGCTCTCGAGCTTGTCCGTTAGGTACTCCAGATAGTAGGAGCCGCCGAGTGGGTCGGCTGTAAGGGTGACCCCCGATTCGTTGGCTATTACCTGCTGGGTTCTAAGCGCGAGCTTCGCAGCCTCCTCCGACGGGAGAGAGAGGGCCTCATCCATGGAGTTCGTGTGGAGCGACTGCGTGCCACCCAGGACAGCTGCAAGTGCCTGTATGGTCACTCTGACGGTATTGTTCTCGGGATCCTGAGCGGTCAGCGTCTCTCCGGCAGTCTGAGTATGAAACTTCAGCTTTGTGGATTCGTCGTCCTTGGCACCAAACCTTTCTTTCATGATGCGCGCCCATATCCTCCGGGCGGCCCTGAACTTGGCCACCTCCTCGATGAAGTCGTTGTTCGAGGCGAAGAAGAAGGAAAAGTGGGGCGCGAACTGCTCGAGGGACAAACCCCTCTCGAGAGCAGCGTTGGTGTAGGTTATGGCGTCAGAGAACGTGTAGGCGAGCTCCTGCACGGCAGTGGACCCTGCCTCCCTGATGTGATAGCCGCTGATGCTTATCGGGTGCCACTTCGGGTAGTTCTTCACGGAATACTCCACCAGGTCGATAGCGAGCGAAAGTGAGGGGCCGGGAGGATAGATGTACGTGTTCCTGGCGATGAACTCCTTGAGGACGTCGTTCTGGACGGTCCCCCTCACCTCTGACTTCGGCAGCCCCGAGACCTCCGCGGCCGCAGCGTACATCGAAAAGAGGATTGGTGCGGTCGAGTTGATAGTCATCGATGTGCTGACCTTGCCTAGGTCGATCCCCTGGAAGATTGCCTGAACGTCGTCCAAGATGCTCACTGCCACCCCTACCCTCCCTATCTCCCCCATCGACCTGGGGTTGTCAGAATCGAGACCCAGCTGGGTGGGGAGGTCGAACGCAAGGCTCAGCCCGGTCTGACCCTGATCGAGCATGAAGCGCAGCCTTTTGTTCGTCTCCGCAGAAGTTCCAAATCCAGAGTACTCTCGGACTGTCCAGAGCCGCCTTCGATACATCTCCGGGTATATCCCCCGGGTGAAGGGATGCTTTCCTGGCTCTTCCTGAAGTGGGCGAGATTCTTCGGGAGAGTAGAATCTCTTCACCTCGATGCCCGAGAGGGTCTTTGGATTCTTCTGTTCCTCTCCGGTCGAGGTCAAAGTGAAATATCAGCCACCCGATGCATTGTTAAAGGTAATCACTTCTGGCAGGACTCGAAGGGTAATTTGAAGGGAAGAGTGTTTTTTGCCGCACCGTCGAAATGAAAGAAGGGGAACCCGCTGAAAATCAAAGCGCTCTCGTTGTTCCTTGTGATTCTATTCCTTGCACAGTCGGCTAGCGCGTCTACATACCCACTCACAATCACGCCGGGTCGTTCGTGGCCGATGTCCGTCGTCGCTGATTCTGCCAGGGGACTGGTCTATTTCGACACCATCTCTGGGGAATATCCGCCCACAGGGTTCTCATTTGGAATCATCAATGCAAGCACTCACGGAGTAATCAAGGTCCTCCCTCTCGACGTATACGCCGGACCACTGGCGCTAGACCAGAAGACCGGCGATGTCTTTGTCGCGGGTTCGACGACGATAGCGGTCTATGAGGCGACAAACCAGACTCTTGTCCGTCAGATTAGTGTCGGTAAGCCCATTCTTTCGATGGCCTATGACAGTTCTGTCTCCGAAGACCTGTTCGTCACGTCGGGCTATCAAGTCTTGGCAATCAATCCTCAGACCGGAGAAGTAGTGCGAAGTGCGACGTTTACAAACAGTGTCGACGGAATCGCTTTGGATTCGTCCAACGGGCGACTCTACGTGGGCGAGTACCCCCAGGGAGAAATCTCTGTGCTCGAAGCCGCAAGCTTGGTGCGTGTTGGCACCATCGGGCTCCCGGGCTGCTGCGCTCTCCAGTTTGCCCTCGACGAGAGTGCCCAGATGCTGTATGCAGCGACAGGCACTAACAACGTGTACGTTGTGAACACGGGGACAGGCTCATTTGTGAAAAGCTTCCAAGTGACCTCATCCAGCCAAAACTCAACTAATGCAATCGTGGTGGACAACATGACGGGGCGCGTGTATGTGGCCTCTTCCCCTGGAGGGTCGGTTCTTGAACTGGACACAGCCGGGGATGTCGTGCAGCACTATTACGTTCAGAGCCAAGTCGCGGGACTGGCGATCGACACCAAGACCCAGGAGCTCTACGCTACAAACTATCATCAGATAACTGTGTTCGACACCGCGGAGAGCAGGACCTTCCTGCTCGCAATTTTTATCGGCGTGACGGTGGTCGCCGTCGGGGCAATCCTCGTCTACCTTTTCATAAGGCGCAGAGAGGAAAGTGAACGAATGAAAGTTCAATCAGGTTGGGTCGGGCCGCCCGAGGCGAAGTGAGGACACGGGCGTTGGACCTTGTCGTAAGAGGCGCGAGCCTGCGAGGAGTGAAGGGTCTATGCGACGTCGGCGTGGAACGAGGGAGAATAGCGGCAATCGAAGATCGTCTGAAAGAGAAGGCAGAAGAGGAGGTAGACGCTGGCGGGAGGCTCCTCACCCCTGGGTTCGTCAACATTCACTGTCATCTGGATAAGTGCCTCACCAGCTCATGGGCGGATGTCTGGGAGGGGACCAGGACCGGATCGCCACAGGCCATTCCGTCTGCGACCCGGGTGAAGGAGAAGTTTACAGAGTCTGACATCGTCGACCGTGCGAGTAGGGCGCTCACTTCGTCCGTGATTGAAGGCACCATCGCCGTCAGAGCATTCGCCGACGTCGATACTACAGGGGGGTTGCTCGCTGTCAAGAGCTTGCTAGGCGTCAAAGAGAGGTTCAGGGACGTCCTGGACGTGCAGGTGGTCGCATTCCCACAGGAGGGGCTGCTCAGAGACGAGGGCGCCGAAGAGCTTCTCGAGGAGAGCATGGAGTTGGGGGCGGATGTCGTAGGTGGCATCCCGTGGTATGAGAAGAACAGTGATGCGGCCGCGAGGCATACCGATATCCTCTTCAACATTGCGAAAAAGCATGACAAGGACATCCATACCCTCATAGACGACAACACCGACCCTTCCTCCAAGAATCTGGAGTACCTCCTTCAGAAGACGATCAGGGAAGGATACCGCGGCCGAGTGGCCGCCTCCCACTGCAGGGGGGCACTCGACGCCCCGGACGACGCCTACGCGAGGGATATCGTGGGACTGGCGAAGGAGGCCGACCTTACCGTCGTCGAGAACTCCCACATCAGCCTATTCATGTACGGGAGGACGGACGGACATCCCGTCAGGCGGGGAGTTACCCGGGTCAGGGAGTTCCTGGAAGAAGGGGTCAACGTGGCAGTGGCGCAGGACGACATAGACGACCCGTACTACCCGTTCGGAAGAGGGGACATGCTGGAGCTGGCGTTCGTGATGTGCCACGCAGCCCACCTTGGTTCGCCGCGAGAGCTGGAGTCCGCTTTCGACATGGTAACCTACAACGCGGCCAAAGGGATGAGGATGGAACATTACGGAGTCCGGGTGGGAGACTGCGCAGACTTGGTGCTCCTGGACGCAGGCGGTGTCCGTGACGCCCTGCGGCTCCAACCTCACCGCCTGGCAGTAATCAAACGGGGCAGGATAGTCGCGGAAACGAGGACTGAACGCGTCACTCACTTCTGATTGAATTCAATCGATTGACGTGCCGTTCAGGAGGATGTTGGTCACCATCTTCACGCCAGCCTTCTTTAGGGTCTGGTGGGCGTAACACATCTCTTCCGCTTCTCTGGCTAGAGAGAGAATGTCCTCCTTTGAAGAGGGGCTTGTAACCCTCAGGTCGTAAATGATTTCCGTGAAGGCGCCTCCCATGCGCCTGTCGAAGTGGCCCCTGGCCGCCATCCCCACGTCTTCCAGAGTTACCCCCCTGTAGATCGCGTCCGTGAGGAACTGGTTGATCAGGCAGGAGGCAGCCCCCGCGATAAAGTAGGCGAGAGGGTTCGGACCCTGGTCGGTGCCTCCTCTGTCGGCCGGCTCATCGACGTAGAAGATGAAGTGCCTCTTCCGTGCCTCGACCTTGAGGTGGTCCACCCTGCGGAGGTCGACCCTCTCAGAACCGAAGAGGAACTTCTCGTCGTTCGCCTCATGCCTCTTCTTGACGTGCTCCTTGATGGTCGCGATAAGCTGCTGGCGGTCGCTCATGAGGGGCCGAGAGCCCAGATTCTATTTATTCGTTGGGAGCCCAAGAACTCGTCTAGGTGCCCGAAACGGAGACAGAAAGGACGGGAGGCAACCCGTCGGAAAGGTTCTCCCAGTTGTTCCCCTGGTCGCGGCTGGCGTACAGTTGCCCGGTGGTGGTCCCGAAGTATAGGCCGCACGGGTCCTCCTGGTCAGCCACCATCCCGTCTCTGAGCACGGTATAGTACGACATGGACGGCAGCCCCTTGTCAAGCTTGAACCACTGCTTCCCCGCGTTGTCGGTGCCCCAGACAGCGAAGTGACCGCCGGGAGGGATGCGGGAGAAGTCCCCTTCCATTGGGGCGACATAGGCGCGCATGGGCTCGTTGGCGTCGACTGCAATGGGGAAACCGAACCGGGACGGGAGGTTGTTCCTGATGTCTATCCAGTTCTCCCCGGCGTCGTCGCTGCGGTATACTCCGCAGTGGTTCTGGTGGAATACAACGTCGGGCTTGGAAGGGTTCGTGGCGAGCTTGTGGACGCACTGGCCGTACTCGGGGTACTTGTCCGGCTGGAAGTCTGCAAGGACGTTCTTGTTCTGGAACCTCCAGCTCTCCCCTCCGTCGTCGGTCCGCATGGTGCCGACGGCTGAAATCGCGATGTGCATCCTTTTCGGGTGGCTCGGGTGCTGAAGAATAGTGTGAAGACAGAGTCCACCTGCTCCGGGTTGCCATTTCTTCCGGGTTTTCTGCCTCATCATGCTCACGTTGACCTCCCAGGACTTCCCTCCGTCCTTCGACTTGAACAGACAAGCGGGCTCGACCCCCGCATAGACCACCCCCGGCTCATCCTCTGAAGCCGGCTTGATGTGCCAGACGCGGGCAACGGAAAGTCCTGAACCCTTCGGAAACCTCGGAGGGGTCTTGGACTCCTTCCAAGTCTTCCCCATGTCCTCGCTGCGGGCGACGGTGGGTCCCCAGTGGCCACTAATGACGGAGGCGAGGATGGCACCGTTCCTGCTATCGTAGGCCATGTGGTAGATCTCGTTCCCCTTGAGGTGCGGGCCCGAGACCTTCCATTCTTTGCGCCTCGAGTCAGAGGCGAGGATGAAGCCTCCCTTCTTAGTCCCCACGAGGAGGCATACTCCATCATTGTTGTTAGGCAATAGGAGCCCCCTACCCACCTGCTACTGATGGCAGGATGTGCACGACGTCGCCATCTCTAAGAGGGGTGTTCTCGTTCTTCAGTTCCCTGGAGTTCTCGGAGTTCACGAAGATATTGACGTGGGCCCGAATTTTCCCCTGGTCGTCGACGATTCTTCCCCCTATCCCCGGAAATGAATTTTCGAGCTTGCTCACCACCGAGCCAAGGTCAGAGGCAGAATCGAGCTCGACCTCCCTTGCTCCGTGGGCGTAGTCGCGGAGCTGGGCTGTAAGGCGCACCCGAATCAAGCACCCTAATCTGTTCGGTCGTGTTATTTATGGTGCGCGATTTCGCGATGAAACGGCCACTTCCGAACTTTTTTATCGAGCATATGGGGGAAATTGGAGTCCCGGTTGTCAGCAAGATCTTCCGAGAATGGACTCACCCAAGCCGAAGTGGAGAGATACAGCAGGCAGCTGGTGCTGCCAGAACTCGGCTGGGAGGGGCAGCAGAAGCTCAAGGGGTCCGCTGCGCTCATTATCGGGGCAGGGGGCCTGGGCATACCTGCCTCGGTCCACCTGGCAGCCGCCGGGGTCGGGCGGATTGGAGTAGTGGACGAGGACGTGGTAGAGAGGAGCAACCTCCACCGCCAGACGATCTACACCGAGGAGGACGTCGGCAGGCCCAAGGCCCTGGTGGCCGCTGAAAGGCTGCGGAGCGTGAACCCCCACATCGCGGTCGAGCCCCGCGAAATCCACCTTTCGTCCGCCAACGCACTGGACATTTTGAGGGAATACGACCTCGCAATTGATTGTACTGACAACTTCCCTGCGAGGTACCTCATTAACGACGCTTGCGTCCTGCTCGGGAAGCCGGACGTCTACGCCAGCATCTTCAGGTTCGACGGCCAGGCCTCGACCTTCTATTCACGGAAAGGGCCGTGCTACAGGTGCCTATTCCCCGAGCCTCCTCCTCCCGATAGCGTTCAGGACTGCGCCGTAGCGGGCGTGCTAGGTGTGCTGCCGGGGATTATGGGCAGCATTCAGGCCGTTGAGGCGATGAAACTGATGACAGAGCTGGGGAACCCACTCTTCGGGAGACTGATGGTCTTCAACGCGACCGACATGACCTTCAGTGAGCTGCGGTTCAAGAAGAACCAGGACTGCCCCGTCTGCGGGCGGAATCCGACAGTAAGGAAGCTTATCGATTACGAGGAGTTCTGCGGGGTGCGGAGAGCACCCCCTTCGGTTGAGGAGGTCGCGCCTATGGAGTTGAAAAGGAAGATTGATCTTGGAGAGGGGATTGTATTGCTAGACGTCAGGGAGCCGTTCGAGTACGCACTTTGCAGAATTGAGAACTCCAAGCTCATTCCACTGGGCGAACTCAGAGGGAGGGTAGGCGAGCTGGACAAGTCGGCTGAAACCGTCGTGTACTGCCACACTGGAGTGAGGAGTGCACGAGCAGTGGAACTGCTCTCCTCAGAAGGGTTCCGCAGGGTTCGGAACCTGAAAGGGGGAATCAGAGCGTGGGCAGAGGAGGTCGACCGGAAGATACCCATCTACTGAGTGGGAAGACAGGGCTTCTCTCCGATTTATTGTCGTGCCGTGCGCCTTTCAGCGTTGGAATTGCTTTTCCGTCTTCTCCTGGTGGAGAGTGGCTTTGCTATCATGACCTCCGTCGATTTCACGACAGCTTGGACGCTGTCCCCCACGCGAAGGCCAAGGTCGTCTACGGCCTCGTTAGAGATGATTGAAGTCAGACTCACCGGCGCCGGAGAAGACATCCGGATTAGCGAGGTTATGTCCCCCCGTTCGATGCCGATAACCTTCGCTCCCAGAATGTTCCTCGCGCTGAGCTTGTATCGCACGTTTCCCGCCGATTCGGTGTCGTCCAAGACGTTGAATAGGTACTTCCTGATGTGCCTGAATTCCCTGAATAACTTGAGCCCTTCGGGGGTGAGCTCCGCTCCTCCACCAGAGGTTCCGCCGACCCTCGTGTCAAGAATACGCCTTCCGTAGGCGGATTCCAGCTTCCTTATCCTTCCCCAGGCGTTCCTGTAGGAAATGCCGAGTATTCTTGCCGCCTCGGCCAGTGAACCCGTTTCAGAAATCCTTCGCATCAGACGGGCATCAACCTCGTCGAGGACCACACCCTTGTCGCTCTGAAATGAAAGATGAGGAACGGGCTTGACCCGCCTCGAATTGCTCATTTTAAACGCCATGGCCGAATGCCCTTTAGAGAATTAAACCTTGGCCTCCAATACCTATTTATCGCCGTTATGTAGGGGTCTGCATAACGGTTATTCTTGAATACGCGAAGGGATGGCATGTCAAATACCGTCACAGCCTTCGTTGTCGTATCAATCGTAGTCATCGTTGTGGCGGGGTACTTTGTATCCGAGGCGCTGCAGTCGCCAGCGACTAGTTCCACCACCAGTGCAGTGCCGCTAATCTCGTTTTCTGCTGACGCCTACACTGTCGAAGCCACATCCCTATTGACCGGTTTCTCCCAGAACACCGGAATCCCCGTCGCCCCCGTCAAGTCGGGAGGGTCATTCGCTGATGCGGGCCAAATTGCCGCGGGAGCTCCGGACGACGTCTTCATATCGGTCGCCCTTTCCGCTACGGGACCCGGGTACCTGAAGAACGAATCATCCAACTGGGCAATCGGCTTCGCGTCCGACCAGATGGTGCTCGCCTATTCCAACGCGTCGACTGCGGCGAAGGTGATGTCTCTAGGGCAAGCAGCCGACGCTTCGAACTCGACATCCGACTGGAACTCGTTCTTCGCCTCGCTCACAAATGGGAGCGTCAAGGTGGGAATAGCGGACCCGGTGGCCGATCCGGCGGGGCTTCGCGGTTGGCTAGTCTTGAAGGCGGCAGGCTTCCTCTACCGAGGAGGCAACCAATCTGCGTACGTCGTGCCTCTATTGAAGGCCGCCTCGAACGTGACCGGGACTCATGCCGCGGCGCTGGTCGCGCCCTTGGAGGCCGGGCAGATTCAGTTCTTGTTCATCTACAAGTCGGCGGCGATTTCGGACCACTTGGGGTACATTGCCCTGGACCGTCACATCAACTTGGGAGATCCGACGCTGGGGGCGTTCTACTCCAGGTTCAGCTACACTGACTCAGCGGGGAAGACTCCGGGCTCGCCTATCATGCTGTGCATCACTGTGCCTCTGAGCAGCACGAGCACGGCCGAGGCCCTCCAGTTTGTCCAATATGTGGTCAAGAACTCGGGCACACTCTCCAGTTACGGCCTCCAACCCTTCACTCCGGCTAAACTCTACTCCAACACAACCCCTCCTGCTGTAGTCAGCGCCCTCCTAACAGAAGGATTATTGACTCAGGCGGGAAGCCTACCTTAGAGCACTAGTCCAGGAATGAACTGGCTCCGCGCTGTTTCGATTGCTGCCGTCGTCCTCCTACTGATACCCATCGCCGTGCTTCTCTACTACGGCTTGGGACCATTTCGGTCCCCCGCGGGTTACACTACAGCAGTTTTCCGATCAATCGAGCTGTCGATCGTAGCCTCTGCCGTGGCCGCCCTCATTGACTTCGCCCTTTTCACACCCGTCGCCTACTATCTCGCGAGAGGAAACGACGCAATTGTGGAATCTCTAATCGACATCCCGGTGGGGATACCTCACCCCATTATCGGGGTCGCCCTTCTGATTCTCGACAGCCCCCTGACACCGACGGGGCAGTTCCTCCTTTTCCTCGGCATCAATTTCTTCAACACAATCCTCGGTCTAGTGGTCGCTCTCGTAATCATGTCAGCTCCGATTTACATAAAAGCCATGCAGCCCTTTTTCGAGTCGAGAGACGCTTCGGCCGAGGAATTCGCCATGGGATTGGGCGCCTCCCGAATGAGAACGTTGGTTTCAATCGTTCTACCGGACTCGGTGTCCGGAGTGGTAAGCGCCTCGCTTGTTGCAATGAGCAGAGCACTTGGAGAGTTCGGGTCGATTTCTATCATCGCGTTCTACGTGCTTCAGTACCCTTTCTACGGCGTTAGCCCGGCTTCCGTCACCATCTTCCAGCTGTTCAACGGAGCTATCCCTGGGGGGCTGAACGCAGCCGTCACTGCGTCCGCTGCAATGATATTGGTTGCACTTCCAATCACTGTTGCGGGACACTTCTTCCGGAGGCGGAGCAGGTGATCGAGGTCAGGGTACGCGCCCACGCAGGTCATTTCCGTCTCGCTGCCGAGGTGAATGGGTCGGGCGTCACGTGTGTCGCAGGAAGGAACGGCGCTGGCAAGACAACACTCTTGCGGGCGATGGCAGGTTTCCTCAAGATCGACGAGGGGCACGTGATAGTTGGGGGGCTGGACGTCACCCGCCTCCCCGTAGAGAAGAAGGGCGTTGTGCTGGTTACTCCTAGTTCGACCTTCCAGCACCTGGATGTCGATTCGCACCTGGTCTGGGGGCGGAAGCTCGCCGGGAAGCAGATTCTAGAAGACCAGGTCTCGAAGGCGAAGTCGGAGCTAGGCATTGATTTCGGCGGGCGGGTCGGAAAGCTGAGCTTGGGGATGCGCGAGCGAGTATCTCTTGCGACAGCACTCCTCACCGAGCCCAAGGTCATCCTGGTCGACGAAGCGTTTGCCAGCCTCCACGACAGGGAGGAGTTCATTACGGCGTACAGTAGGCTCCTCGTCGGAGCCCGCATCGACCTCGTCTTCAGTAGCCAGGATGCCTCGGATGGCAAGCTCGCAGACCACCTCTATTTGATCGACGAGGGCGTAACAACCCGTAACAATTGATTGCCATCAAGAGAAGTCTCCGGCAGGCCGCAGAACCCATGGAACGCCCCCTGCAAGCAGTCAGGTTCCAGCGATGAATCTGACGTGGCCGAATTCGCCGGCAAATGCCTTCATCGCTGTTCTCACGGCGCCTGGAGACCCTGGCATGCACACCACCAGCTTCCCGGAAGCGACTCCGGCCGTGGTCCTGGTGAGGACAGCTGACGCCCCAATCTCCTCGAATCCCAGTCTCCTTACCAATTCCCCGAATCCTTCGAGCTCCTTTTCGAAGAAGGGGCGTATGGTCTCAACCGTAATGTCACGGGGGGAGAGGCCGGTGCCCCCGGTGAAGAGCAACACGTCGTCTCCCCCGGCGATGAAGGCCCGAGCTTCTCTTCGAAGCATCCCCGCGTCGTCTGAAATGAGCGTTCTTCGGGTCACCCTGTGCCCTGCGCGCTCGACCTCTTCGACCGCCACATCGCCTCCCTCGTCGGCAAATTTCTCTCCCCTGCTCTTCTTCGCGTAGCGGCTGGTGCTAACAGTCACAATCGCCACCTTCAGTCGCGTCTTGGCAGCCCTGTGATGCTCCTGGTGAGGTTTCAAAGTGCGCGCTTCACCTTGCTCGTCACGACGATCCGCTCTATCGTGGTGGACGGATATTGGCCCCCCGAATCCTTCTCGTGGGCCTTCACCACGTCCCAGACGTTCAGGAGGGCCACCGACACGGCTGTAAGCGCCTCCATTTCGACCCCTGTCTTCTCGTGGGCCGCCACGGTCACCGTCACCTCCACCCCGTCCCTTCTGAGCTTCACAACGGGCTCAGTCCTCTCCACCTTTAGGGGGTGCGCGAGGGCGATGATGCTTGGGGTCGACTTCACGGCGAGGATTGCAGCGGTAGCGGCGAGGGAGAGGGGGTCCCCCTTCTCCAAGGCGCCCTTGCGTATGAGGGCCACGGTACTGGGCTTCAGGATTATTCTCCCTGTTGCGGTCGCCTCCCTGTATACTACCGGCTTCCTCGAGATATCCATCTGCTTGAAAGGCACAGAGCTGCGTTTCGTGTCTGTCCGCATATAGGTTCTCCCCTTCAGCTCAGGAACGTTTTTACTCCAGACTCGGAATTCTTACCCCCTCTTTGCAGGGACCCGACGGTCATGAACCGAGAGTGCTGCTGGACAGAAAGGGGAGGGTAGCACGGAAGCTGAGGGTGTCTGTGACGGACAGGTGCAACTTCGCATGCCTCTTTTGCATGCCCGAGAAGGACAAGGTCAACTGGATTCCGAGTGAGGAAATCCTGAGCTTCGGGGAGATTGAGAGGATTGTCCGGGTGCTCGCTTCGTTAGGAATCCAGAAGGTGAGGATCACGGGTGGGGAGCCGCTGCTCCGGCGGGGCCTGGAGGAATTGGTTGACAGCGTCACATCCATAAGTGGGATAAGATCAGTCGACATGACGACCAACGGGTGGTACCTCGAGGGCAAGGCGGAGGCACTCCGAAAGGCGGGGCTCAGGGGAGTGACGGTGAGCCTGCACAGCCTCCGGAGCGACAGGTTCGCGAAGATCTCGGGGGTCGACGCGCTTCCGAAAGTCCTCCGCGGAATCGACAGGGCTCTCGATACGGGGCTCAACCCTGTGAAAATCAATTCCGTCGCAATCAGAGGATACAATGATGACGAAATACTGAACCTGATAGAATACGCCCGGGAGAGGAAGATCTCCATCCGTTTCATTGAGTTCATGCCACTCGACGGGCTGGGAATGTGGAACTACGACAGGGTCGTGCCCGGAAAGGAGATTATCGATACAGTGTCTCGGGTGTACCCCCTGGAGGCCCAGGGGAGGGGCAACAACGAAACGTCTTCGATATGGCGATTTAGGGACGGAAGAGGCGACCTGGGGCTCATAACGCCCATGAGCGAGCCCTTCTGCGACGACTGCGACAGGATAAGGCTCACGGCCGACGGCAAGCTCCTTTCGTGCCTATTCGACATAGACTATCACGACCTCAGGCACATAGTTCGGAATGGCGGGACCCAGGAAGCACTGGCCGACACAATTCTCAAGGCGGTCTGGAAGAAGCCCGACGGTGTGGGGTACATGCCCTGGGTTAAGGATGGGTGGGCGAAGCCGAGGAACATGAACGCAATAGGGGGCTAGAGAAGGTTGATAGTGAAGGTGCTCTACTTCGCATCGGCCCAAGGCCTGGCGAACCTGAAGAGTGAAAGCATGCACCTCAAAGAA
>Ga0187780_10001561_pt1 | contig 17305 bp, 14 predicted proteins | sample 1015_Q2_SP10_20__FD_132429 | JGI IMG/M metagenome (GOLD analysis project Ga0187780, IMG submission 132429) | Tropical peat soil microbial communities from peatlands in Department of Meta, Colombia - 1015_Q2_SP10_20_MG | ecosystem: Environmental > Terrestrial > Soil > Wetlands > Peat | place...
CTTGTCGAACTGCATGCCCTCGGTGAACTCGAGGTCCATGCCGAACGTCTGGCCCTCCTCGACGTTGACCACGCCGTCCTTGCCGACCTTCTCGATCGCGTCGGCGATCACGTCGCCGATCTCCTCATCGCCGGCCGAGATCGTCGCCACGCGCGCGATCTGGTCCTTGCCGGAGACCTCCTTGGACTGCGAGGCGATGTTCGCGACGACCTCGTCCACGGCCTTCTCGATGCCGCGCTTGAGCGCCAGCGGGTTGGCGCCCGCGGCCACGTTCTTCAGCCCCTGCTTGACGATCGCCTGCGCGAGCACGGTCGCCGTGGTCGTGCCGTCGCCGGCCACATCGTTGGTCGCCGTTGCGACCTCGCGCACGAGCTGCGCGCCCTGGTTCTCGAACACGTCCTCGACCTCGATCTCACGCGCGATCGTCACACCGTCATTGGTGATCGTCGGCGCGCCGAACTTCTTGTCGAGCACCACATAGCGGCCCTTCGGGCCGAGCGTGACCTTGACCGCGTTGGCGACCGCGTCCACGCCCGCCTCCAGCGCCTTGCGCGCTTCGGCGTCGTACTTGAGCTCCTTGTGTGCCATATCTCCTCAGTTCTCCTTACGCGACCTTGGCGAGGACGTCCGACTCGCGCAGCACGAGCAGATCCTCTCCGTCGACCTTGATCTCGGTGCCGCCGTACTTGCTGTACAGGACCTCGTCGTCCGCCTTCACGTCCAGCGGAACGCGCTTGCCGTTGTCGTCCAGCCGGCCGTCTCCGACCGCCAGGACCTTGCCCTTCTGCGGCTTCTCCTTGGCGGTGTCGGGAAGAACGAGGCCGCTGGCAGTGGTCTCCTCCTCCTCGATCGCCCGCACGATCAGCCGATCGCCCAGGGGCTTAAGCTTCATCTTCAGATACCTCCGTCTAGAGAGTGCGACCAGCGGCCGCTGCTCCCGCTCGGAGGGGCCGCCCCATCGTTGGCACTCCCACATGGCGAGTGCCAACGACACTCAATATATAGGAGTTCGGGCCAAAATCAAGGCCGGCCCGGCAATCGCCGCCGCGGACTGCCGGGTGAGACCGGCGACGTGCCGGTACGCGGCGATGCTCTTAAATTGAGAGCAAATTTGCTCTATGCTTGCGAGCATGAATCCCTTCCGCTATAGCGAGCCGGTGCCCGTCGAGGAGCTCATCGACCGCGACGGCGAGAGCGAACTGCTGCTGGCTCGCGCCGAGGAGGGCAACAACAGTCGCGTGGTGGCGCCTCGGCGCTTCGGCAAGACATCGCTGCTCAGACGCGTCATCGAGGATGCCGACAAGGCCGGCTGGGCGACCGTGTATGTGGATTTCTTCGGCGTGCTGACGCTTACAGACATCGCCGAGCGGATCGAGCGCGCCTACTCCGAACAGCTACAGGGCAAGCTCGCCTCTTGGTTCGCGGGCGCGCGGCGCCGGCTACGCCCGACCTTCCACGCCGGTGGCGGCGCACTCCCGGCCGGCATCGAGGTGGCGCTGGACGCTCAGGCCGAGCCCCCGCTGCTCGACCGCCTCGCGCTCCCGCGACGGCTGCACGAACGCCAGGGCACGCGCACGCTTGTCGTCTTCGACGAGTTCCAAGACCTGCTCGCCGCGGGCGATCGGGTCGACGCCGTCATCCGTTCCGAGATCCAGCACCACGGCGACGCGGCGAGCTACGTCTTCGCGGGCTCTCACGTCGGCATGATGCGCGAGCTGTTCGCCGACCGCCGTCGTGCGTTCTACGGACAGGCTGCACCGGTGGAGCTCCCGCCGCTGCTCGCCGAAGACGTGGCCACGTACGTCGCAAGCCGCTTCGAACGCTTTGAACGCGACGTCGGTCAGGCACTCGAGCCGTTGCTTGCCTTGGGCGCCGGCCATCCGCAGCGCACGATGCTGCTCGCTCACGCCCTCTTCGAGCTCACACCACGAGCCGGAACGGCTACGGAGGAATCCTGGCAGCTGGCCTATGAAGCCGTGATGCGCCAGGTGGGCGACGAGCTGCGCGCGATCTGGAGTGCGCTGCCGACTGGGCAGCGGCGCGCCCTGACCGTCGTGGCCGAGAACTCAGCACCCCTGTACGCGAGTGGCCGCAGCCACGGCGGCTCGCGTGGAGGCGCCGTGCGAAGCGCGATCCGCGTCCTCGAAGAGCGTGGCGAGATCACACCCGACCGAGCAGCAAGGACCGGCTATCGCCTCACGGACCCGCTGCTGGCGGCATGGATCGTCGACGGACGCGCAGGAACATACGCGGGGAAATAGCAGACGCGAGCGCAGCCACGCCCCCAGGGTCATCGGTTCTGAGCCCGGCGGTTCCGCCGTGGGTCAGCCGTCCGGCTCCGGCGGCTGCTCGATCGAAAGCGGGTCGTTGCGCCGCAGCCACTCCGCAAGGAGCGGGTCGACGATCCGCCAGCGCGAGCGTGCGCCCTCGACCACTCCACGCGCGCGCAGGCGTTCCAGCGCACGCCTGGCGGTGTCGGGTCCACTCAAGCCATAGCGAGGCGGTGCCGTCCTGCTGGTCGGAGACGCGCCGCTTGCCACAAGAAAGAGCGCCTTCGCGCTGCGGACGTCGCCGTCCTCCCCGGAAAGCAGGCCATCGACGAGCGTTCCGAAATCGGTGCTGTGCGAGCGTGTCGACAGTAGCTGGTCGAAGGCGGCCTGCACGGCGTCGCAATCGATCGACTGCCCCTCTGCGCAAGCCTCCCAGGCCTGCCAGGCCAAGTGCTGAGTTCGCTTCGGGTGGGACTCGGTCATTTCGACGAGCAGGTCGACGGCGCGCTCGTCTATCGGCTTGCCAGATGCCATGAAGGCGTGTTCCAGATAGGCGGCGAAGGGCGCCGTGCCGATCGGCGGTAGCGCCACGTCGTGGGTTTGGTCCCAGATCGGCTCCGTGTCGGTGTGAAGCATCAGCTCGAGCTTCTCGCGCAGGCTGCCGGTGAGCAGGAGGCTGACATGTCCTCCCGAGTCGGGCTCCATCAGCGCCGAGCGAATGATGCTCAAGGGCTCGCCCGGGCAACTGCTCAGCCTCTGGAACTCGTCGAAGACGATCACAAGACGGTCGGTCGCCTGCGTGAGGGCCATGAGTTGATCGTGCAGCACCTCGGCCTCATTGAGCGCCTGCCGTGCACTCGTGCGAATTCCGGCTGCGACGACGCCGAGGTTGATTCCGATCGTCTTCTCCAGGCGCTGCCAGGCATCGCGCGTTCTGCGCCGCAGCTGCCCGTTGGGATGTCGATCGAGAGCGGTCCTGACGGCGCCGATGAACGCTGGCAGGCTTATCGCACGCCGAAGGTCCACGCGAAGCATCTGCCACGGTGGGGCGTCCGGCTCGTGGTCGCGTGCAAGCTCCCGGCGCAGCTCGAGCGTGAAGCTGGTCTTGCCCGTGCCCCGCGGCCCGAATAGAGCGATGTGCGTTCCAGCCTTGAGCTGCAGAGCGGTGTCGCGCGCAAACGAACCTCGGGGAACACCATCCTCGATCGCGTACTCCCAAACAAACGGGTTGAGCGACACAGCATCATTGTACTCAGCAGCCACGACTACTTGTACGCGCCACGCGCGTACAAGTGTGCCTGTGCAGCGCGTACGCTCAGTTCTGAGCCCCGCCGAACCCCTTGATCGCCTCAGTCATCCCCGACGGGTTGTCAATGATCTGCGAAAAGCGCACAACGGTGACGGTGTCGTCCATCGAGACGGGGCGCCCGTAGATCTGCTCGAGGAACTTGATCAGCTCCTCGAGGCGGCGGAACTCGGGGTTGTCGTGCTTGATGTCGCGCGGCGAGAGGTCGCGCAGCTTGGTCACCTCGACCTGGTCGATGACGGCTTCGAAGATGCGTTCGCGCGGCGAGTACTGGTAGCCGATCGTGACGAGCACGAGCTGGTTCTTGCGGTACTTGCCGGACTTGTCGCCGAGGCGGATGGTCGCGGTCTTGCGCCCACGCTTGAGCTCGTCAGCGAAGATTGTCGAGTAGAAGTTCAGGACCTGCATGGCCGGGCGGGAGGCTATCGGTCTTCGGCGAGGTAGGCCAGCGCGAGCTCCACGATCTCGCGCTCGGCCGCGTGGCTGAGCGCCGTGAGCGCCTCGCGCAGCCCGATCCAGCGCACCTCTTCGACCTCGTCGTCGTGGTCGGCCGTGTCGCCTTCGACGTAGTTGAAGAGGAAGAACGCGACGGTCTTGCCGATCGTGCGCCCCTCGCGCCGGTACCAGTAGCGCGACTCGCCGAGCTCGTGCACGGGCTCGCCGACGATGCCCGTCTCCTCGCGCACCTCGCGCTCGGCCGCCTCGATCGGCGTCTCGCCGGGGTCGACGTGGCCCTTCGGCAGCGCGAGCACGCGCGAGCCGTCGGCGGCGCGGCGCGTGGGCACGATCACGACGATCTGATCGCCGCGCACGACCACGCCGCCGGCGGAGAACTCGCGCGCCTGCGCCTTCGGCTCGCGCTTGCCTTTGCCCGAGCGCGAGCGCTTGGCGGACCGCGACGAGCGGGAGGAGCGGGAGGATCTAGAAGACATACTGCTCCAGGGCATGCGGGTCGTGGACCACCAGGCGCCCGCGCCCCTGCGAGATGACGCCCGCACGCTCGAGCACCGCGAGGAAGCGGCTCGCCGACTCGCGCGAGGAGCCGGCCAGCTGCGCGAGGTCTGCCTGCGTCGCGCGCACGAGCACGTCCGAGCCGTCCTTGCCGGCGGCGATCTCCTGCTCGACGAGCTGTCGCAGCACGACCGCGACGCGGCTCTGCACCGTCTGGAAGGACTGGCGCGAGAGGCGCTCGTTCGTCTCACGCAGGCGTCTGCCGAGAGCGATGACCAGGCGCGCAGCGATCTCCGGGTACTCGCGCATCAGCCTGCGCATGTCCGGGCCGAGCACGCCGACGACGCTCGTCGACTCGATCGCTTCGACCGTCGCCGAGCGAAGCTCGTCCTCGAACATCGCGAGCTCGCCGAAGATGTCTCCGGGCCCGAACGTCGCTAGTGTGATCGTGCGCCCGTCGGCGTGGCTGCGCACCGCGCGCGCGTGGCCGTCGCGCACCACGTAGCAGGTGTCGCTCGCGTCGCCCTCGCGGAAGACCGCCTGACCCGGGTCGAACTGGCGTGGCACGGCGAGCTGTGCGATGCGCTGCAGGTCGCTCGGCTCGAGCGTCGAGAACACCGGCACCCGCCCGAGCAACTCGACCAGGTCGGTTGAGCTCGTCGCCCCCATCTCCCACGGAATACCACAACCAAAGCGCGTTCACCGTTCGCCGCACACGGACGGCGCTATCGTCAGGTGCATGGTCGCGCCCAAGTCGTTGCTCGCCGTTGCGGGCGTCGCGGTCGCGATGGCCGCAACGGCGCTCGCCCTGCCCGCGTGGGCGGGCGCGCGGTCGAAGTCCGCGAAGCCGAGCGCCGCCGAACGCGCGCTGCTGGGCTCCCACGAACTGTGGGCGACGATCGACGTGTGCAGCCCCGCCGACCAGCCCGACACGATCGGCGTGCGCGGCTCGATGCCAGGCGACGGCCAGGCGCGCGACCGCATGTACATGAGCTTTCGCCTGCAGTACATGAACAAGAGCAAGCGGTGGGTCAACCTGGCCGCCGGCGCGAGCTCCGGCTACGTGGCGGTGGGCAGCGGCGCCTCACCGCGACAGGGCGGCACGAGCTTCGAACTGAAGCCCGTCGCGGGCCAGCCCGCGTTCACGCTGCGGGGCATCGTCAACTTCCAGTGGCGCCACGGCAAGACGATCGTGATGAGCGCCACGCAGCCGACGACGGCCGCCCACAAGAGCCTCGCCGGCGCGGACCCGGCGGGGTTCAGCGCGGCGACTTGCGTCATCGGCTGAGCGAGTCTACGGCCCGAGCGCTCCGATCGGGATGACCGCGATGCCGTCCTCGCGGAGGTAACCGTAGCCCGTGCCGACGATCACGCCGAGCGCCGCGGGAGCGCCGGACCTCTCGGTGTCGATCTGCCTCGCGAACCTGTGGAGCGTTGCGGAAGCCTCGTCCAGTTGGCCCGTCCCGAGCTTAACCTCGAAGGCGGCCCAACGGCCGTCCGCGGTCTCGACGATCGCGTCGACCTCTAGGCCGTTGCTGTCGCGATATTGCAGCACCTGCGCGTCCGCCGCCTGGGCGTAAACGCGCAGATCGCGCACGACCAGCGACTCGAACAGAAAGCCGAGCAGCCGCACGTCGCCGAGCAGGCGCTCAGGAGTCGCACGCAGGGCGGCAACCGCGAGCGAGGGGTCGACGAAATGCCGCTTGGCGGCGCCGCGCAGGGCGTACCTCGACCTCAGATGCGGAGCCCACGCCGGTTGGTCCTCGAGGATCATCAGCCTGCCGAGCACGTCCAGGTACTCGCTGACCGTTTCGCGCTTCACGGGCTCGTCGCGCGAATTCGCGTCACGCGCGAGCGTCGCGACGGAAGCGTAGGTGCCCGTGTTGCGAGCGAGACTGCGCAGAAGCTGTCCCACCTTGTCGGGGTTGCGACGCCGCTCTTCCACACGACTCACGTCCACCCGCCGAATCTCCTCGAGGTAATCGCGCACGGAACGCACCGCACGCTCGACCGCAAGGCTGCGGAAGCCAGGCCAGCCGCCAACCGCGATCTCTCGGGCGAGGTCCATAATCGTTAGGCCGGTCTCGCCGCTCTGCTGACCCTCGCCCTCGAGCAACCGTGCGAGCGATATCTCGCCGCTACTCGCCCCCACCTCCGACAGCGTCATCGGCCGCATCCGCAGCCTCGTGATCCGTCCGGCGCCCGTGTGTCGCGTGATGTCGTCGGGTGGCACGGACGAGCCGGCGAGGATGAACTGGCCGGGTGCCCTGCGATCGTCGACCGCGCGGCGGACATGGTTCCAGATGGCGGGCTCCAGTTGCCACTCGTCGATCAGGCGGGGTGTCGCGCCAGCGAGCACCAGCGCCGGGTTCACCGCTGCCGCCCGTCGGGCATCGACGTCGACGTCGAGCAGCGCCTCGCTTGCCGCGATCTGCCTGGCGGTGACCGTCTTGCCGCAGGCCTTCGGACCCTCGAGCGCAACCGCGCCCGTGGCGCGCAGTCGCTCGGCAAGCTCGCCGTCGACGATCCTTCGCTGATATGTGGAGGACACTCTAACGGGCTATTTGTGGAAGTTTCAGCGGGCTGATTATAGAACTTTCAGCGGGCTAAATATCGAAATTCCAGCGGGCTAAATGTCGAAACGCGACGACTACAAACTGAGCATGTCCTGCGGATCGAAGCCGAGAACGTCGGCAGCGAGAATGCGGTCCTCCACGCCTCCTCGACCCCACAGAGCGAAGGTTGGAAGCTCCACAGCGCGCGGCACGCGCATCGCCTTGCGCCGCAGCTGCGCGAGGTCGCGTGAGCCGAGCGGGCGGGCCTGCCAGCGGGCCTCTCCGACGAGCACGCTGCGCGCCCCCCGCAGACCCACGACGTCCACCTCGCAGGGCTCCCCGCTGCTGGCCCACCAGCGGTCGATCACGAGATCGCTCGGCAACTCCCCGCGGGCCGCGAGCCGCCTGGCATGCAACCGCGCCAGATCCTCGAACACGGCGCCCAGGTGCCGTTGCCACGAGGGGTTCTTGCGGCTCAGCACCGCCGACCCCTGCCCCGCTTCGATCTGCGGGATGTCCGAGTAGAGCACGCCGAACCAGAACGCGAGGTAGGGGTCCGCGATCTCATAGCTCGCGCGCGCTCCGCGCGGTGCGCCGACCGGGAGCACCCTCGAGATCAATCCGGCGCGAATCAAGGTCTCCAGGGGACGTTCGACGCGTTGGCCGCTCTCGGCCGCGATCTCGGCGAAGTGCGTGCGTCCCCTGCCGACCGCGGCGAGCACGCGCGTATAGCCGCCCGCGTGCGGAAGCTCCTCGGCGAGCATCGAGGCCGCGTCCTCGAGCAGCAGCCCGCCCGCCATGCCCGCCAGACGTAGAAGGTTCGCGTCGGTCGATCGATCGGGGTCCCATGCTCTCAGGTGCAGGGGATAGCCCCCGCACGCCGCGTACGCTTCCACGAACGCCGCGGGCTTCAGCGCGGGGATGAACGCCCGGGCGTGCACGGGGTCGAGGGGGGAGAGCCTGAGTGTGAGCGTGGGCCTGCCTCGCAACGCGCCGCGCGCGCCGATCATCGCCTCCATCATCGCGATCGCCGAGCCGCACAGCACGAGCGTCAGCCGCGTCGCGGCCGGCACGTGATCCCATACCGCCTGCACGATGCTCGCGAAGCCCGGCGTGGAGGCGGTCAGGTAGGGCACCTCGTCGAGGACCACCGTTAGCGGCTCCTCCGCGGCGAGCGCCACGAAGAACCGCAGGGCCGCCTCCCAGCTGGCGAAGCCACCGCCGGCGAGGTCTGCCGCCTGCTCGCCCAAACCTCGGCGTACGGCATCGGCCAGGCGTCCGAGCTCGACAGCCTGCGCTTGCTGGGTCGCACCAAAGAACACCGCCCGCCGATCGTTGGCGAAGTGGGAGAGCAGGAAGGTCTTGCCGACCCTGCGGCGACCCCAAACGACAACCAACTGGGGGGTGCCGGAGCTCGCTCGTGTGGCCGCTTCAGCCAACGCCTCGAGCTCCTGCTTGCGGTCAATCAGCTGTTGCGATGGCACCTTCCCAAAGGTTACTACACAGCCCGTGTGGTACACAGCTCGTGTGGTACACAGTCTGTGTGGTTAGTGGCTCGTCAGTCGAAAAGCCGTGGGTCGTTGGTGATGATGCCGTCTACGCCCATCGCGGACAGGCGCGCCATCATCCGCCGGTCGTCGACCGTCCACACGTACAGCTCGCCGCCGCCCTCGGCGACGGCGCGCACGAGCGCGGGCGTTACCACGCGCCAGTGAGCCATGATCGCGTCGAAGCGGCCCGCCCGCAGGGCGGTGCGTGCCCGCCGGGGCAGCGTCGCGCGATAGCCGGTCAGCATCGCCAGCGCGGGGATCGCGGTGAGCATGTCGGTGGTGTAGTCGCGGCGCACGCGCGGCACCGACCAGCCGAGGCGCAGCGACGGCTCGGCCGCGCGGATCTGCGCGAGCCCCGAGGGGAACATGCCGCTGACGAGCGTGCGCGGCACGAGCTGCAACGCGCGCAGTTGCTCGAGCACGCGCAGCTCATAGCCCGGCAGCTTGACGTCGACGTCGAGCTCGATACCCTCGAAGCGCGGGTCCGAGAGGTGCTCGAGCGCCTCGCGGAACGTGAGCGGGCTGCGCGAGCGCATGTCCTCGTAGTCGTGCGCGACCAGCAGCTCGCCGGCGCCGCCCGGCTGCTCGCTCAGCACGTCGAGCTCGATCATGTCGACGTCGTGGTGCAGCGCCGCGTCGAAGCTTGCGAGCGTGTTGCCCTGCTCGATGTGCGCGGCGCCCTTGTGGCCGACACGGCGCGGTCGCCGCAGCGATGAGTCACTCATCGCCGCGCACGATCGCAGAGTTGGCTAGAGAGCGCGCATTGGCTTGCGTGCGGCTTGGATCGCTTCGACCGCGGCCTTCGGCCCGACGTACGGGGCGAGCACGGTGAACGCGAGGTGGTCGACGAGGTGCGCGAGCTTGGCGAGACGGCCATGGGCTACGTAGGCGGAGATCATCGCCCACAGCGCACCGGTGATCGCCTCCTGCGCGACCGCCGGGCCGCGGCGTGGCTCGGGCGCCTCCTCGGTCAGCAGCTTGGTGAACTCCTCGACCGAGCGCGTCATGCGCCCGACCATCGCGGGGCCGAGTTCGAAGAGGTCGATGAACGCGATCCGCAAGAGCGCCTCGTGCGCGATCACGTAGTCGACGAACGCGGCCACCGCGCGATACACGCCTTCCTGCCAGTTGACCGCGTCCTGCAGCGCGGGCCTGACCGAGTCGACCGCTTCCTTGACGAATTCGTCGAGCACCGCCAGGAAGCACTCCTCCTTGCTCGGGAACTGCTTGTGGAAGGCCTCGGTCGAGACGCCCGCGAACTGCGCGATCTGCGGGTCGGTCAGTTCGGCGTAGCCCTCGTCGAGCGTCAGATGCACGACCGAGCTGAGCACCCGCGCGCGCTTGTCGTCGCGCGCGAGGAACTCCGCGGGCATGGGCGGGGTGCGGCGCGCGGAGATCGATGCGGGCACGCCCAGTCTCGCGATCGCCGGCGTGCGATAGGACTCGATCCAGTCGAGCACTTCGTCGGTCAGCGTCAGCAGCTCGCGCTCGCGGCCCTCGAGCAGGCGCCTGAAGATGACCTGGCGCACGCCGCCGACGATCCCGCGCGAGAGCACCCGCGGCACACCCACGCCATCGGGCGCGCGCTGGAAGGCATCCGTGACCAGACGCTCGAAGGCGAAGCCCGCGAGCAGCATCCGCTCCCTTGCCTTAGGCCCGATCGCGAGCGCGTCGACCAGCACGAGTTTCGGCCCCTTGGGCTGTGCCGCGATGTCGTCGAGCAGCGCCTTGCAGCCCGCGTGCACGCGATTGGCCCAGCCCCGCTCGTTCACCCACGCGTCGAGCGTGATTTTGCGCGCCCGCGCGACGACGATGTCGTACGTCGCCAGGAAGCACTCTTCCTTGTTCGGGAACAGCTCGTAGAAGGCCCGGCGCGACACGCCCGCGAAGGCGATCACATGTGCGACCGTCGTCGCGCGATAGCCGCGCTGTGAGATTGCCTCGATCATGCCGCCGTAGAGGCGTGTCCGCTGGTTGCGCGCGACCTCATCACGGTCCATGCCGCTCGGACCATGTGGAAGTCGGCGATAGAGCGGTGCGATTTGGCTCCCTGTTCGACTCATCCCCACCATCCCAAAAGGTAGACCAAGACCACTGCCTGCGTCAAGTTTTCTCGACTTTTAATAACAAGACAGTTGGAACTGTTCTACCCGTGTCTCCATCCCGCTCAACCGTCCGACAGACAAGTAGATTCGGATTAGCGGGCTTTTTCCGCCGCAAGCAGGGGTTTCGTGCGACCCGCAGATCGGCCGCGCGTGTTCCTTACTGCGCCAACGCGGCATCGTCGACGACCCGCCGGCGACTCGCGACATGAGAGATCAGGTGCTCACGCGCTCAATGTGAGGCGTCGCGGGCCAGGGTTGAACCCTAGCTCGATAAGCGTATCCGCGAGGCCGGACGCCGTCGCGGGCTGCCCGTCGATGCGCTCCAGCGAGAGCTTCGGCACACGCCCGGCGCGCACGGCGTCGGCGAGCGCGACAAGCGCATCGCGCAGCGGATCTGCGTCGTGAGGGCCGTGCGTGATAGACCGGTGCGCGAGCGTCGCGAGGCTGCGCCCGCCGCGCTCTACGTACAGCGCGGGCCGCTCGTCGACGAGCACCACGTACGCGCCGGCCACGCGCGCGAAGCGCGGGGCGGAGCCGCCCTCCTGCTCGCGCTTGGGCCGATGGGGCCACGGCAGCGCGGCGCCATAGGGCTGGGCGGGGTCGGCCGCGGCCAGCACGAGCGCCGGCGGACGCTCCGAGCCGGCGCGCAGCCGCTCGACCGCGCCGGGCAGCGCGAACTGCGCGCCGCCCATGCCCTCGATGAAGTAGCCGCGCCGGCAGACGCCGAGCGTCTCGAGCTTGGCGAACGTGTCATACAGCGCCGCGAAGCCGCCTTTGATGCCCTCGGCGAGCACCTGCTCGCGCGTGAGCACGCCGTAGCGCTCGAGCAGCAGCTCCGCGAGCGCGCGGCGGCGCTCCGGCGCGTGGGCGGGCATTCCAACTCCCTCTGGCCCGCCACGGCATCGTCCCCGGAGGGGGAAGACGGCGTCGGTCAGCGACCAGCGCCCCTGGACCTGAGATTGCGCGCCGCTGCGCCGCCTGGAGCCGAAGCGCGAGCGCGTGGTCGCGCGCCCTGCGCGCATTACAGTCGCAGCCTGGTTTACGCGCGGCCCTTCACCGCGGGCGAGCGATAGGCGCGGCGCGCGCAGCGGCGCCCATGCGTCGTTCGTTACCTCGCCTGCCCACACGAGGTCCCAGAGCGCCTCGCGCAGCGCCTCTGCGGGCGCGTCGAGCTCCGCCAGCAGGTCGGTGAAGAACGACGGCCCCTGCGACAGGCGCGCGCGCAGCAGCTCGTGCTCCGGCTCGCTCGGCGGCGCGGCGCTGGCGGCGAGCGCTCCACCGGGCGGGCCGATGAGCGGCGCGTCCTCGCGGAAGTACAGCGCGACGCGCCCGGAGCGCGCAGACGGGCCGGCGCCGACCCACACAAGCTCGCCGCTCGCGCACAGGCTGTCGAGCCACGTTGGTGAGTAGGCGCCGACGCGCCGCGGCAGCACGTCGCGCTCCCAGATCTCGACGGGCAGCGCGAGGCCCTGCAGCGGCCCGAGCACTTCGCGCAGGCGATCGACGCCCGCGCCCGCGGCGGAGTGGCGGTCGACGCCCTGCCAAGAGGGCAGGAACGTGGCCAAGCGCCGCTGGTCGGTCGGCTCGATCTCCTTGCGCAGCACGGCGAGCGAAGCGCGGCGCAGGCGGCGCAGGACCTCCACGTCGCACCACTCACGCGCGGCGGGGTGGGTGGGCACAGGTCGGAGCTCGCCGCGCACGAGCTCGCCGGCGCGCTCGAGCTCGCGCAGCACAGCGCTCGCGTCCACGCCGTAGCGCGCGCGTAGCTCATCGCCGGTGAACGGTCCGCGCGTGCGCGCGTAGCGGGCAACGAGCTCGCGCAGCGCGTCGGGCACGTCGGCGAGGAACGCGTCGGGCAGCCCGCCGGGCGGCATCGCGCCGAGCGCGTCGCGATAGAGGCCGGCCTCGTCGGCGGCCACGTAGCGCTGCTGGCCGCCCAAACGCAGGCGGATCGCGCGCCGTTCGCGCACGAGCTCGCGCAGCAGCGCGGCCGCGTCGACGCCGGCGAACACGCGCTCGGCGACCTCCTCGTCGGTCAGATCGCCGACCGCGCGCAACACGTCGTGCAGCGAGTCGCGGTCGGTCGCGCGCGTCAGCTCCGATCTGCGCTGCAGGTCGTCCTCAACGCGCTGCAGAGCGCGCGGGTCGATCAGCTCGCGCAGCTCCTCCTGGCCGAGCAGCTCGCGCAGCAGCTCGCGGTCGAGCGACAGCGCGGCCGCGCGGCGCTCGGCGTTCGGCGTGTCGCCCTCGTACATGTACGTGGCGACGTAGTCGAACAGCAGCGAGGACGCGAACGGCGAAGCGACGGGCGTCTCGACCTCGACGAGCGAGATCTCGCGCGTGGAGAAGCCGCGCAGCAGCTCCTGCAGCCCGGGCACGTCGAGCACGTCGCGCAGGCACTCGCGGTAGGTCTCGAGCACGATCGGGAAGTCCGCGTAGCCGCGCGCGACCTCGAGCAGGTTCTGCGCCTTCAGCCGCTGCTGCCACAGCGGTGTGCGCCGGCCAGGGTACGCACGCGGGATCAGCAATGCGCGCGCGGCGTTCTCGCGAAAGCGCGCGCCAAACAGCGCCGAGCCGCCGAGCTCCTCGGTGATCGCCGCCTCGACCTCCTCCGGCTCCAGCAGGATCAGCTCAGCCGCCGACGGCAGCGACTCAGCTTCGTCCGCGTCGAGGTCCCCCTCCGGGGACGATGCGGGCAGGTGCATGACGATGCCGTCGTCTGACCAGAGCGCGTCGGCCTCCAGGCCGAAGCGCGCGCGCATGCGCGCGCTCAGCGCGAGCCCCCACGCGGCGTGCACGCGCCCGCCGTAGGGGGAGAGCACGCACAGGCGCCAGTCGCCGATCTCGTCGCGAAAGCGCTCGAGCACGATCGTGCGCTCGCTGGGCAGCACGCGCGTGGCGGCCTGCTGCTCGCGCAGGTACGCGATCAGGTTGCGTGCGGCGCGCTCGTCGAGGTCGTAGTCGCGCTCCAACACGTCCGGCTGCTGCTCGACGGCCCAGCGCGAGAACGCGCCGATCGCCTCGCCGAGCTCCTTCGGGCGCCCGACCGAGTCGCCCTTCCAGAACGGCACCGCGCCGGGCGCGCCCGGCGCGGGCGTGACGATCACGCGGTCGCGCGTGATCTCCTCGATGCGCCACGTGGACGCGCCGAGCAGGAACGCCTGGCCGGGGCGCGCCTCGTAGACCATCTCCTCGTCGAGCTCGCCCACGCGCCGGCCGTCGGGCAGCACGACCGAGTACAGGCCGCGGTCGGGGATCGTGCCCGCGTTGGCGATCGCGAGCTGGCGCGAACCCTTGCGCGCGCGGATCGTGCCCGCGAGCCGGTCCCACACGATGCGCGCGCGCAGCTCGCCGAACTCCTTCGACGGGTAGCGCCCGTCGAGCATGTCGAGCACGTTCTCGAACAGCGCGCGCGAGAGCGTCGCGTAGGGGTACGTGCGCGTGACGAGCGCGTAGAGCTGGTCGACGCTTGTAGCCTCCGGTTCGGCCGCAACGACCGCCGCGACCACCTGCTGGGCGAGCACGTCGAGCGCGTTGCGCGGCACGACCGTCGGCTCGATCAGGCCTTCGCGCATGCGCCGCGCGAGCACCGCGCACTCGAGCAGGTCGCCGCGGAACTTGGGGAAGATACGCCCGACGCTGACCTCGTCGACGCCGTGGCCGGCGCGGCCGATGCGCTGCAGCCCACGCGCGACCGACTTCGGCGACTCGATCTGCAGCACGAGGTCCACCGCGCCCATGTCGATGCCGAGCTCGAGCGAACTCGTGGCGACCAGGCAAGGCAGCTCGCCCGCCTTCAGCAGCTCCTCCACCTTCGTGCGCTCCTCGCGCGCGAGCGAGCCGTGATGGGCGCGCGCGATCTCGGCCTCGGCCAGCTCGTTCAGCCGCAGCGCGACGCGCTCGGCCGAACGGCGGTTGTTTACGAACACGATCGTGGAGTTGTGCTCGCGCACGAGCTTCAGCAGCTCGGGGTAGATCGCCGGCCAGATGCTGTTGCGCGTGGGCTCGCCGCCGGGCAACGGCTCGAGCGGGTCCGCCTGCGCGTCGAGCGGCCCGCCGGGTTCACTCATCGACTCGACCGGCACCTCGATGCGCAGGTCGAGCGGCTTGCGCACGCCCGCGTCGACGATCGTGACCTGGCGCTGCGGCCCGACCAGGAAGCGCCCGATCTCCTCCAGCGGGTTCTGCGTCGCGGACAGGCCGATGCGCTGGACCTCGCGCGGCGCCCGGCCGTCGCGCGTGCCGGCGGCCCGCACCTGCTCCTCAAGGCGCTCGAGCGTGAGCGCGAGGTGCGAGCCGCGCTTTGAGTGCGCGACCGCGTGGATCTCATCGACGATCACCGCCTCGACGCCGCTGAGCATCTTGCGCGCCTGTGAGGTGAGGATCAGGTACAGCGACTCGGGCGTCGTCACGAGGATGTCCGGCGGCTTGCGCACCATCGCCGCGCGCTCGCGCTGCGGCGTGTCGCCGGTGCGGATACCCACGCTCACTTCCCGACCGCCGCCTTCGCCGGCACCTCCGATGCCGCGCAGCGGCGCGCGCAGGTTGCGCTCGATGTCGTACGCGAGCGCCTTCAGCGGGCTGACGTAGACCACGCGCGTTCCGCGTGCGGCCTGAGCCCGATCCCCGGCGTCGCCCGCCGTCGCGGCGCTCGCGGGGGCCGCGGGCGCATCGCGGTCGCCCACGCTCAGCCGGTCGAGCGCCCACAGGAACGCGGCCAGCGTCTTGCCCGAGCCCGTAGGCGCTGACACGAGCACGTGCTCGCCCGCGGCGATCGCGGGCCACGCCCGCTCCTGCGCCGGCGTGGGCGCGGCGAACGCCTGTTCAAACCACTCGCGCGTGCTCTTGCTGAAGCTGGAGAGGGGCATGCGCAGCTGAGGCTAGCGCTCCGCGGTCGCGCCATGATCGACCATGCGGTGAGCCGCGATCTGCATAACGGTCATACGAAGCTCTCTATACTTCAGCCTGTGCCGGAACTCAGCGAACTCGCTCGTGAGCTCCGTGTGGACGCACGGACACTACGCCGCGCCGCCGCGGACGGGACGATTCGCTGTGAGCGTGTCAGCGCTCGCCGGCAGCGTGTCAGCGACGACGAGCGGCTGTACGCAGCGGGACACTGGCCACTGCTCTCGGCGCTGCGACGGGCATTGCGGACTGAGCCCAATGTCCGTCTGGCCGTGCTGTACGGATCGGTCGCACGGGGCGATGACAGCGACGACTCCGACCTCGACCTCCTGGTCTCGCTCGCCGAGGATCGTCCTGATGCGGCGGTCAAGCTCGCCGTACGCCTCGAGCGCGCGGTGGGCCGCGCAGTGGACGTTGCGCGACTGAACCGCGTCGAGCACACCGCGCCGCTGCTGCTCGTGAGGGCCATCGACGAGGGCAGGGTCCTGCTCGACCGAGATGGGCAGTGGGCCGCGTTGAAGGCGCGTCGCAGCCAGATCTTACGGCGCGCCCTGCGCGCGCACGAGGCCAGGCGTCGCCGCGCCCGCGCCTCGATCCGCGAGCTGCTTGCCGCCGAGGAGTGACAGGCAAGGCGTGGAGGGTGCACCCGACCACGAGGGGAACGACGCACGCGCGGCCGAGCTCGACCGTGTCGACGCCAAGCTCGAGCGACTTTCAGCCCAGAGGAAGGCATTGCGACGTGCGACAGCTAAGTTCGGCGACGACTTCGACGCGAAGGCGTGGGAAAAGGCGTTCGAGTCGTCGGATCCCGACGACATCAACCTCGTGTTCACGGTGACCGGGGGCTACCTGGCGCTCGTGAACAACACCGCCGAGGCGATTAGGGCGGGGGTCAGGTTGACCGGGCTGAAGCCGACATCCGACATGCGGGGTGTCCCCGGCATCATCGACGCGATTCGCGCGGACGGCGGCTTCACGAGCGGGCAGGCAGCAACCTTCACCGAGCTGTACCGCACGCGCAATCGCCTGCAACACGCCTCCCCCGACATACAGGCCGATGAAGTGCAGCGGCAGGTTCGGCTCCTGCTTCGACACCTCCCGGGGCTTGTCGCGAGCTATATCGCGTGGCTCGAGAGGTACGGCGTCGAGCTTTAAGTCGGCCGGGCCTCAGCGGACATCGTTCGACCGCGGTGCGGATACGGCGCTGGGAGGGAGCCGGCTTTCCAACCCCTTTCGCTAGCGTGTTTCCGTCTAACCTGTTTCCAATAGTCTGGCAAGTTCTGCGTTTTCCGTTTGCCCAAGCCATTTTTCTGTCATTCAGCTGGTTAAACCCCGTGACTGAGCGAGAAACCCTCCTTGCCAATTTCAGGGCGCCAACTTACGATGGCCGAGATGATCCGGATGGGTCGACTTATCGGTGCAATTCGCTATAGCCGAAACTACCCGGGGAACAGATTTTACGGCGCACCAGTACCTTAATCGGTGAAAGGACCGGTCTTAAACACCGGTGATCCGGGTTCGAGCCCCGGCTGGTGCATCCAAGCGGAGGCCCCAGGTGTGGAGAGTTATCAGTGTCATTTCGACTTTTCGATTATTTCGAGGAGACGTTCGCTGAAGGTGAAGAGGCCCCGTGGGCGGCTCGCGCGCCGCGCCGCCCACGCGC
>Ga0187780_10001563_pt1 | contig 17277 bp, 18 predicted proteins | sample 1015_Q2_SP10_20__FD_132429 | JGI IMG/M metagenome (GOLD analysis project Ga0187780, IMG submission 132429) | Tropical peat soil microbial communities from peatlands in Department of Meta, Colombia - 1015_Q2_SP10_20_MG | ecosystem: Environmental > Terrestrial > Soil > Wetlands > Peat | place...
CAACTAATGCCGGCTCTGGAAGATTTACGTGACTCTCTCCACGCGAAAGCTGTTGAATGGGAGGAGATTGTGAAGATCGGCCGTACGCATATGCAGGACGCCACCCCTGTAACCTTAGGGCAGGAATTTTCCGGATACGTCGGAATGTTAGATGACAACCTGAACCGGCTTGACGAGAATCTGAAACAAGTCTACCGATTATCACTGGGCGGAACCGCCGTCGGAACAGGGATTAATGCCCCGCCAGGATTCGACGTGGAAGTGGCGGCTGAAATCGCGAAGTTGACTGATTTACCCTTCATCACGGCCCCGAACAAGTTCACAGTGCAGGGAGCACATGACGCGCTGGTCCAGTTGAGCGGCACATTGAAGACTTTAGCCACTTCCCTGTTCAAGATTGCCAGCGATATTCGCATCTTAAGCTGTGGACCACGTTGTGGTTTTCATGAACTCGATATCCCAGCCAACGAACCGGGTTCGTCCATTATGCCTGGTAAGGTGAATCCGACGCAGTGTGAGGCGTTGACAATGATCGCACTACAGGTCATCGCTAATGACACTGCGGTAACCTTAGGCGGCGGCGGGGGCGATTTGGAGATGAACGTGTACAAACCCCTCATGATCCGTAACGTAATGCACTCGATTCGACTGATGACTGACGGCTGCAACAACTTCAGAAAGTTTCTGGTGCAAGGCATGCAGCCCAACATGAACCAGATCACCTACTTCCTTGATCGCTCATTGATGCTGGTGACGGCGCTAAGTCCGATAATCGGTTATGATAAGGCGTCAGAGGTGGCGCATTACGCCCTGATTAACGATCTGACGCTCAAGCAAGCAGCCGTGAAACTGGGTTACGTTACTGAAGCAGAGTTCGATCGACTTGTAGACCCGAAGAAGATGGTTCACCCTAGTCTCGCGAAGAAGTAGCGCTGCGATTGCCCCTCCATTACGCCTAGAGCGACTTGAGCAAACGGTTGATGGCTCGTTTGCTTCCCTTGATCTTCTTAACCCCCACGAACCTCTTGACAACCTCACCCTTCGAGAAGATCAGGAGAGCTGGAATACTCATGAGTTCATACCGGTCAGGGATCTCGTGATTCATATCAACGTTGACGCGGGCAAACGTCATTTTTCCCTGATACTCTTCAGCAAGCTTCTCAATGATAGAATCTGCCGCTTTGCAAGGGACGCACCAGTCCGCGTAGAAATCCACGCCTAACGGAATCTTCGAGGTCAGTGCATGCTTGAATGTTTCTGCAGTCAACTCGACTAGTTGTCCACTCATTTCATGAAATCCCTATCGTTAATCCATGGGGGCAGCAGTGTCGTATAGTTGCGCGGACTATGATAACAACCTATGGCGAGGATCGAACCTGAGAGCTAACCAAGTAACAGCAGGGCTTATGGCATCGTAACCCGTTTTGGTTCCAGGATCAGGATTGAAGATTCGAGAGTTCCAGTTGGGCGACTACGATGAGGTGGTGGAACTCTGGAAAGAATCCGGTATAATTCTTAGGCCAGGTGATGAGCTTGTGGCGATTAAGCTGAAACTTCAGCGCGACCCCGACCTTTTCCTCGTCGCCGACGCTGATCAACAGATTCTAGGAGTAGTACTCGGCGCTTGGGATGGCAGGCGTGGTTGGATCAACCATTTAGCTGTGCGGTCGGGTCGGCGAAGGTCCGGAATTGGGAAGGCTCTGGTCAGAGAGCTTGAGAATCGCCTCGTCAGGAAAGGTGCGTTGAAAGTGAACGCGCAGATCCACAAAACGAATAAGCGATCTTTAGCGTTCTTCAAGGCATTAGATTACGAGGTACATTCTGACCTTATCATGGTCGGGAGAAGTCTGAACAAGTAGGGAACTAAGTGGCTTTCACTTCAGCCAATGGAACGTAATCGCATATCTCCGAAGGTTTTTCGAGTATGCGGTTGATTGTTACTTCTCCGATTATTCGGCAGTACTTGTTAATTTGGCCAAGGTTCAGGACGATTGTTCTGAGGCTAACTGCAGCGTTCACGTCTTTTACGTAGGTTAGGACTTTCTGGGTGAGTCGTCGTTCTTCGTTTTCCGAAGTCTGCACTCGCTCCACAGAGTCGTTGGAGACTAGGATGTCTGAGGTCAGGAGGGCTTTCATGCTGAGTTCTGAGGTCTTTGTCACTTCGTTCGCGTATTTTGCTATCTCGTTGAGGATTGAGTCGCTTACAGTCTCCCTTTCCTTCAATGCAATGACCTCGTTCGCGATGTTCTCGGCTGAATCCGCCATCTCCTCGAGGGTTTTTGCAACAACTCTGTTTCCTGGGATGTGGAGAGGCGATTCGATACCGATCCGGGTTCCGACGCTCCTGTCTCTGATAGCGAGGAGCAGTTGGCGAACGATTAGCCAGTAGATTCTGTCTGACTCTTCCTCCATGTGACCTACTTCGGCGGCGAGGTCTGGTCGACGTTCCACCAAAGCCTTGATGGAGACATCCAGCATTGAGGAGAGAATGATGTGAAGGCGGCGCATTAGGCCGTAGATTGGGAATCTTGTTGGGTCAACGAAGCTTTGGAGCGTTACTTGACGCAGTGTTTGTTCAACGATACTTAGTCCGGTTAATCGTTGTGTTGTTGCGCGTATCTCTTCAAGATGATGCCGTTTCAATTCGTCCTTGGCTGCGATCTGGATCGTGTCGTGGCCTAGAATGTAGTTTGCTGTGATCACTCGGGTTAGGAGGTTGTTTGAATGGCAGAGGTCGGCGTTAACAAGGCAGTTTTTGATTTCTTCGCTCTTGTGCTCGGTGCCAGGGATGAGTTTAAGGGACCCATCGTCCTCGCGCTTTATGGAAACGATGTCCCCTGCTTTGAGTTTGACATCCTCAACCCATTCCCTTGGTAGTGACACTGTAAGGGTGGAATAGCCTACCCTCTGGACTTTCCTAGCTTCCAAGCTAAGCACGAAGGCATATAGATTAAGCACTAGAATATAGCTTTCAGTACTTGTTACCGGGATTCAAACTGGAAGCCTTCTAGTATAGAGAATGTATCCGGCTTAATCCATAGAGAAAGTGTATGAGAAGACGTACTCGCCGATCCGTTGTACCCCCAGCTTGATTCGATCTTCAGGTTCACTTACGAAGGTGAACCTTACATGCCCTACCCCTTTGTCTCCGAAGTATGACCCGGGAATGACAATGACGCCTTTTCGAGTAAGTAGCCGATTACACAAATCCTGCTCGTCCCTATCCATTGCCTGCAAGTAATGGCGCATGTCAACGAAGAAGTAGAATGCACCGTCCGGTCTGACGACACCTGCCTCGGGCAGGTACTGTTTGATTGCTTCCTCCATCACGTCCCGTCGCTTCTTGTAGGTCGGCAGCACGTAGTCGCGGAGATAGCGCTCCTTCACATTGTTCTTCAGGAATGGCAAAACCGCGTACTGACTGAGGATGTTCGGGGCGAGCGTCGTATACTGTTTCACCTTCTCGATCCCATCGATCATCTCCGACGGTCCCAGTGCATAACCCAGTCTCAACCCAGGAACTGAAGCCTCCTTCGAGAAGCTTCCGACTGAGAGGACGCGTTCGTGCGCTCCGGGCAGAGAGCTGATTTTAGGTTGTTGCTTGTCGAACACGATGTCACGATACGTTGAATCATTGACGATCCAGAAGTCATAATCCTTCGCCAAGTCAAGCAATCCTTTGATGAAGTCTTCTCGAATGACTCGTCCGGTCGGGTTGTCCGGGCTTAGGAGAACAACAGCCTTAGTTCTCTTAGTAACCACACCTTTCAGAACTTCCAGATTCGGCTGGTATCCGTCTTCTACTTTAACCGGAAGCCATTTTGCGCGAGCTCCAGCCAGTTGGAAAGCTTCTAGGTAGCCGAGATACGTTGGGTTTGTGAGGACTACCTCATCATTCTTGTTGAATAGAGATAAGAAGGCGCAGAAGATTGCTTCGGTCGCGCCGTCGGTGAGAATTATCTCGCTTTCAGGTTTGTACACTTCGTTATCGTGCTTTACCCAATCTTCAGCGATTAGTCTCCTTAACTCTAGAAAGCCGCGTGTGCCTGTGTACGCGGTGCTTCCTTGCGGGTCCTCCCGCACTTTTCGAATTATCTCCTCGCTCACTTCGGGGGGTGGTGGAAGACTCGGTCCGCCTCCTCCAAATGAGATTAGTTCTTTTTTCTGGCTTGCTTCAGCGAATAGTGCTGTGACGCGACGGATGGGGGAGACGTGTAAACTGGCGATTCGGTCGGAGAGCGTCACCATCTAGGTTGGCCTTCAGTGCCCGTCTCTTCTGATGTGGGCTAGTATCTTTCCATTTTACTATAAATACTATGCACAAGATCGTACGAGTTATCGTCGACGGTGCAACGAAGTATTACCGTTCTTCGTGTGGGGTTTATTCCGTAAATACATAAGATACGAGAGACACGTATGAAGATGAGATCCCACTTTTGTGCATGAATTACGTGGAGGGCGGAAAGTGTCACGTCACACGTAGTGAATGCCTCTTGGGAACCTCGTACAGCGCCAATGGTCGTTGCGCTCTCCTTGGTGGTTTTGACGTGTGGGTTACGTTTGACGATAAGATATTGATTAGTGATATTGGGTCGCCTTCCCCCGAGCCAAAGCGGTCGGTGGCGTTGGGAGTGGGAAAGAGCGTGGCGGATGAGGTAGCAGTGCTTGCTGCCAAAGAGACTTCTGGAGAGATTATCACAACTCGGCAGAAATGCAGAGAGTGCGGAGGATTATACTGGATTAGCGAACATGAACGTTCAACAGTCACGAAACTCGGCCGGCGACACTTCTGCCCCGTGTGTATAGGTAAGGTTCATTCAGCGAGGACTGCTGGGTTCGATCTCCCGGAATACTGGTGTGGTTGAGTTACTGCGCCGCCCAAGTCGGTATAGTATGGTAGTGCGACTCTTCCGCGAAGTCGGGTGGATTCAACGCGACGTACTCTTTGCCCTTCACGATCGCGCGGTAGTTGAGGGATATGAGGCTCTCTTTCTTGCCCGCAAGGAAATGCTTCAACGTTTCATTCACTGCATCGACGGTAACGTTGGGCACACATATCGAAAGAAACGCTCCGAACATAACTGCGTTGGTGAACATTTTGGTGTCAGTTTTTGACGATATTTCGTTCCTCAGGCTGTCCGCAATTTCCGTAGCGGGGATTCCGAAGCTTCTGACTCCGTCTCGACCAACTCCACTTTGAACCAAGGATTGATTGTATATGACCAGGCCCTTCGGCGTCAGATCGATTAGGAAATCCATTGATGGTTGGTTCATGATGAGTTCAACGTCTGGTTCTTCCGCGATTGGGTCATCGACGACTTCGTCGGAGATGACGACGTAACATTTTGCTTTGCCGCCTCGAGTCTCGGGGCCGTATGAAGGTATGTAGCCTACATGCTTTCCTTGGAGCATGGCGTTGTACGCTATGTAGTCGCCTAGGAGCATTACGCCTTGGCCGCCGTGTCCGGCAATCAGGATCTTCATCTTGCTTATGGCTTCTCAACTCCGAATGTATCGCGGTAGACGCCTAGCGGAAAACGTTTGATCATTTGCTCGTTGACGTACCGTTTTGCTTCGAGGATGGGCATCTTCCAGTTTACTGAGCATGTGCTTAGGAATTCTACGAGGGCGAAGCCGCCTAGGGTTTGGACTTTGAAGGCGTTCTTCACGGCTTTTTTTGCATCGAGTAGGTTCTTTATCGTGTATACGGTTCCTCTAGGGTTGGGGATTTCATTAACAACGAGGCTTGCTCGTCTCACGTATGCGGCGCCGTCTATTTGACCGATTAATGTTGAGGCGTCAAATTCTGTTCCTGTTAACGCTGGGTCCCGTCCGTATGGTGTGGTTGTCGTAATCTGACCCGGAAGGGTTGTGGGCGCCATCTGTCCTCCAGTCATCCCGTAAATACCGTTGTTGACGACGAATACTGTTATCGGTGTTCCCCTCTTGGCGGCGTAGATGGTTTCGGATAGTCCGATGGATAGTGCGTCTCCGTCTCCTTGGATGGTGAACACGTATAATTCGGGTCTAAGTCGTTTGACGCCTGCACCGACGGCGGGTGCTCTTCCGTGGGCGGCGACGACGTGATCACAGTTCAGATAATTGTAGGCTAGAACGCTGCAGCCTACGGAGTCTATCATAACGGTCCTCTCTCGAATGTGAAGCTCATCTAAGGTTGCTGCGATGAGTTTCGTGAGTGTTCCGTGCTCGCAGCCGGCGCAATAGTGTGTAGGATTCTCGGTCAGCGACTCTATCTTCCCGACTTTAATTTTGAAGGTGGACTGTTGGCTCATGCTGCAACTACCTCCACCGTCTGAATCTTGTGTTCTATCTCCCGTTCCGTAGGCACGAGTCCGCCCCATTTTCCGAGGAAGTCAACTCTTGTTTCCCCCCCGACAGCCAGCCGGACGTCTTCAACCATTTGTCCCGCGTTTAACTCGATGTCAAGAAACCGTTTTCCTTCCGAGGCCAGCTTCCGTAATGCTTTCGTTGGGAATGGCCAGAGGGTTACTGGTCTGAATAATCCGACTCGGATTCCTTTCTTGCGTAGCGTGTTAACGGTGGCTCTGGCAATTCTTGAGACGATTCCGAAGGCGACGATTACTATCTCAGCGTCTTGAGTGAGATATTCCTCGTAAAGGACCTCTTTCTCTTCCGCCCTCCTGTATTTCTTGAAGATCTGTTCCATGTTTTCGTAATGTTTCTGGTAATCCAGCTCCATAGAGTTGAGAATGTGGGGTCTCCGCCCGTTCGAGTCGCCTACTGCCCACGAGGATACATCATAGTTTGGGGCTTCCAGTGTCGGGAACTCTACATCCTCTTTCAGTTGACCAGTGTAAGCGTCTCCTAGGATCAGGACAGGGTTGCGATACTTGAAGGCAAGGTCAAACCCTAATTTCGGGAATGATGCCATCTCCTGAACTGAATTTGGAGCTAGAACGAATAATCGGTAATGGCCGTGTCCGCCTCCTTTTGTTGCTTGGAAGTAGTCGCTCTGTTCGGGACCAATGTTGCCTAGTCCTGGTCCGGAACGACAGATGTCTGCGATTAGGAAGGGTATTTGCATGCATGCCGCGTATGAGAGCCCTTCCTGGTTGAGGCTGAAACCGGGACCTGACGTGGCAGTCATTACGAGGGCTCCGGTTGATGCTCCGCCAATGACCATGCTTATCGATTCTAGTTCACTTGCGGCTTGAACGAAGCACTTGTACTTTGGATACTTCTTGTTTCCTACCTCTCGGGCAAGGGTTTCTGGAATTTCACTCGACGGAGTTATCGGATATGCGAAGTATGCGTTTAGTCCGGTTTCTAATGCTCCGTACGCGAGTGCCTCGTTGCCCTTCATGTAGACCTTTTGATCGGACACTTACCCTCTCACCTGAATTTCCTGAATTGCATAGTCCGGACATACCCAGTAGCAGATTGCGCAACCAGTGCAGGGGCCTTTGGTTCCCTCGTACGTGAACTCTACGGGATGGAACCCTGCATGGTTCAGTTTGGTCGAGAACTTCAGGTTCCCTGAGGGGCATGATACAATGCATAGCTCGCAACCTTTACAGTGTTCCGTGAGGATCTTCACGTTCGCGCGAGGTCCTACGATTACGGTTTGACTCATGCTGCGATCTTCTCCTTCTTGTTCACGAAATTCTCCAGAACGTACCGAAGCATCGCGTAGTGCTGTTCTTCTTCTGCTGCAAGCATTATGAGGAGTGTTTTCAGATGGGGGTCTGTTACCTGTGTCGAGGCTCCTGTGAATAGTCGTAGAGCTTCTTCCTCCATGTTCATTAATCGAAGGAGTTCGTCGCGGCTTTCTTTCACGGGGGCGGATTCCCATTCACTTTTGGACAGGTAAGTGATTGCGGAGTTCAAGACATCGGCGTGGTGCATTGAATCTCGCATTAGCTTGGCGTATATCAGTTTCACGACGCTATGGTCTGTCTCTCTGACCTTCCGAGCGTATACTTCCGTCTCTCGCTCTTCATGCTGCATTTGCTCCTTGAGCAATGCCAGCAACTCTTCTTTTCGCATACGCCGACGTGAAGGTCCTCGATGGTAATTACTGATAGCATTGCCGTTGATATTCTATTTACTCTATTATCTTCTACTTAACCGCTCACTGGGGAACTGGAACCGCGTTCGCGACTCCCATGTCCATGCACGTATATTTCTTGAGATTTGCAACTTGCACGGCGGTTAACGTGGAGCATGCGAATCCCCAGTGGAATGAGAGCCAGTCACCTGGCTTCAAGTCGTGCATGAAGCTGCTGCCGTTGATTTGTGAGATGACCTTTGTGCGAGTGGGTTTTCCGAATGCCAGGATACCCTCTCGTCTTATGATGGGTTCGTATTCCACCATTAAGTTGCCGTCTTTGTCTGTTGAGAGGATCCTGCCCCAAGATATGCGACATTTGTCCATTAACTCTCCTACTTGGTCATCTGGTCCCGTTGCGTTTGCAAACGCGTCTGGTACGGTGCCCATAGTTGAGAAGGCGTTGAAGACGTGGAGCGCGTGATGTGGGAATGTGGCAAATGGTCGAGATTCGAACAGGCTTTTGATATGTTCCTTGGGGAATTTTCTTGCTAATCTTTCTCTGAGGTGTTCGTAGAATCCGGTCCTGGGGATATTGTCGAGCAGGTGATTTCCAATCCAGTACGCCTCTACGACCTGATAATCAAAAGGGTCCAAGCCTACGCTTTGTCCGATGAATTTCAGGTATGGTTGGGCGCCTTTGAAGGCTTCTAGAGCTTGGAGGAGTTGCTTGCTTCGTTTATTGGTCAAGCAGGCTTCGAGCAGGACTTCGTTTTCATCAGGACCACAGTAGCCGAGCCGGTTTGGCATGAAACTGTGCCTGGCCGATAGGATGGCTCCATCCTTCTTCTGTGAACTCACCTAGAACATTCCTTCCGTGGTTCCGAACTCTGTCTCTATGATCTTGAGCGCGTCGGTCATTTCCTGCGCCTCGGATTCCGTGAGGACCTTGATGGCGAATCCTCCTTGGACGAGTACGAAGTTTCCGACCTGAGCTTCAACCAGACTGTTGTTCACGTTCTCTCTGATTCCCTGATTCCCATAGTCAACTGAGGCGAACTTGCCACTCAGTGCGATGATCTTGCCCGGAATCGAGAGACACATGATTGTCAGGACTCCCGTGAATATTCGACGCCTATATGTTTGTGAAACAATTCCCAATTCTGGAATAATATTCTACCCTATGGTGATTGTAGAAGAGGTTCATTACGCTGCTCGGCTGAGAGGAAGTTGATATGTAATGGGAGAACGGACTGACGTCGTCACGTCTTCAGAGGATGAAGTGTTCGATATTGAGTTAGAGGCAGACATCCTGAAGGCGAACAGGGAGCTAGCTCTGGAGAACCATTCGAAGCTTAAGGCGAACGGGATCACTTCGATAGACGTGATGGGATCGGTAGGTTCAGGAAAAACCTCCCTCATTAAAGCCATCGTGTCCCAGCTGAAGTCGACTCATCGAATAGCAGTAATTGAGGGCGACGTTACCACAACTATCGACGCGGACATTATCGCCTCGGAAGGAATCCCCACAGTCCAAGTAAACACTGGGAAAGAATGCCATCTCGACGCCAACTTGATCAAGAAGGCACTCACCCGCATGCAATTATCCGAATTGGATTTAATCTTCATCGAGAACGTCGGCAACTTGATTTGCCCAGCAGAGTTCCCACTTGGATCCGACAGAAGACTTGTAGTGATCAGCGTCACCGAAGGCCCCTATATGGTCGTCAAACATCCAATGATGTTCTACGAGGCGAACTCCGTGGCGATAAACAAGGTTGATCTAGCAACCGTGATGGGAGTTAACCCTTCTAAGCTGAAGGAGGATATCGCTAGGGTAAACCCGAAAGCGACGGTTGTGATGACTGACTGCAGAAACAAGGTTGGCATAAGTGAAGTGATCCACAGCCTGGGGCTGACGTAGTGTCTAGAGATAGAGACGAATGCATGAACTCTCCTTAGCAACCTCGCTAGTTGACACACTCCTAGAATACGCCCCGAAAAACCCAAAGAGCAAGGTGCTGGAGGTTCACCTCCGAGTGGGGAAACTGCGGGCAATCTCAACAGAACAGTTGAAATTCTCATACGAGATACTGGCGAAGGATCCTTTCCTGAAAGGATCGGAGTTGGTGATTGAGGAAACTCCAGCCAAAATCCACTGCCCTCAGTGTGGGTTTAAGGAGGATTTTGAGGTTTCAGACGACTCTTACCACTTCACTCTTCCAACCTTGTCCTGCCCAAAATGTCAATCGCCCGTGGAGCTTGAAGGCGGAGACGAGGTTGTGATTACTAGGGTTCGTATTCGGTCCCCAAAGAAATGACCAGGGGCACCTAACTCGCTATATAGAATCGCTCACATAATATTGATTTTATATTGAGACCCTGGGATAGCATATGTCATGTTTTAGCCGAGTATTACGTATTTACGTTGAAAATAAATAAACATCATACCTCATCTCTCCTAGTGTTATTTCTTCGGAGCGTAGGTTGGACATGGAATTGGATTTTGATTCCGACTTATTCTCTAGGACGTTAAAGTACCTAGGACCACCGGCACCTTCTTGCCCAAAATGTCAGAAAGATCTGGATAGAATTGAGGTCGAACGATACGCGGAGACGATACATTGGGACAAGGATATTGGAGCCTACGAGTTTAGCAAACGTATCCCCGCTGCTGAATACATTTGCCCATACTGCAAAGAGAAGATTGGCGGTCGATTCGGGAACGATACGAAATGGGGTTTCGACCCAATCCGAGCAAACGTGATCGGACACACAAAGCTAGAAGAAGGAAAGCAGATGCTAGAAAAATTCGGGGACAACATTTCAAAGAAGAAGAGTCAAACACTAACAACACCATATGGATGATTCATTGTTTTACTGATTTTGTGCGAAAGACCTCCACCAGTCCTAGATTTCACGCCTAGCGATTAACCCTCTGAAGTCTCGTTAATCTACTCGGTGAGCTTCGGATTCTTCAATCACTGCTGGGTCTAGTTTCCTCAGAGTCCACAGACCGGCCAGATTCATCATACCATAAACGGATATGGCGATAATATTAAGCAGCAAGTTACTCGACTAAGCTGTGAGTCGCGGCGAACGAATCTTAGAGTTTCCGTGTCATTTTCAGCTTATGATATGAGCGACCGCGAGGTTATCTAGAGGGCGGGGAGATATTCGCGGCGAATTAAGCCACATTTGAGACATCTAACTATTCTGAGGAGTCTCCCGTCTTTGTCAAAGTCAGGTTGGCCTACTTCCCGTTGTTGTTCATGTCTGCATGGTACTTGATGGTCTTCTCGTCTAGTGATGAGAGATTGAGCCATCTTTCACCACATCCAGCAATTATGAGCTCTTGATTCTAGGTATATCAATCGAATCGCATGATAACATATAGAGTTCAATGTCGTACGAGTTTTCCGGTAACTTTCTCGATCTTCAGAGTTGATTCCCAAAGCTCCCACCGTCGTTGCAAGTTGAGCAGTAATATTGCACGATTAGGTCGCCTTCTCCGCGTTTCCAATCGAAGTCTATGGTCCGCTTCATGTCTATAGTTCGATTGTGGCATCGTTGACAATCCATGTTTCGGGTCTGACGGGCCCCGCGCTTTAACGTGACGAGATGGGAAAGCGGAGGGTGAGAGGTGAGTGAAAGATGTGAGCTAGCTGAATCTGCAAAAGCTGGGCTGAGGTTAAGTGTGAGCTGGAGTTCCCGCGGAAGCGGCGACTTTCGGTCTGGTGCCCCTTAGAGGGCTCATTCATTTCCTCATTTTCGAATCTCTGTACGTTTGAAAAAGGACTATGATCGAACAGCTGTCTGGCGAACATCTTCGGAAGGTAAAGAGTTCTCTGACCTGCCTGGAATAATGCTGACCAAGCTATTTCGGTATCTAGGGAGTAGGCAACAGCCGATCAGGGCGACGGAGAAGAATGGCCAAACATAGACTGGACTAAGGCCATCGATACAACCTCTTCCGAGGCACCGAGAACTCGAAGACGTTGTACTGGTGAACGTTGTTGATTTCGTGCCCGTAATAGTACTCTGGACCGTTGTCGAAGCACTACTCAACGTAGTACTCGACGTAATGCTCGAAACCGTCGTAGGAGAGGGTGACGTAATCACCGTTGTGATTGAAGTTGAAGTTTGAGTTGTTGTGGAAGAAATAGATGTAGCAGTAACTGGAGTAATACTTGAAGTGACGATTGTTGTAACAGGAGTCGAAGTCACGGTTGATCCTGTAGTCGAAGACATCGTTGACATTGGAGTAAGTGATATTGAGATGTCATCAACGTACATGTACGCGCCTTCGGAGTTCCCTGCAGTTGCTCTGCTGAGCCGCGCAACACCCTGCGTATTTATCCAGAACGGAAAAATCCAAATTCCCTTGGGTCCAATAGGGCCGGCTTTTCCTAATCCTCCAGCGTAGAGAGTGGACCCTTTAAAGTTGGGGAATGTGGCACCGACATCGTTGGCATCAACTGTCAAATCATAGTATTTTATCATCGAGTTTGAGATGTCCAGTGAGATCGTGATGGTGTGCCATGTTTGGGTGGTTAGGAAGTAGGTTCCTGAATAAGCGCCTATCTGCGTATCGTTTGACCATGACCAAAATCCATACGTGCTCCCCATGTGGCAGCGATAAACCAGGTTATTGCCTAGTAACACAATAATAATGGTCGACTTTTGATTAGCGGTGTTGCAAACCCCTGTTTGGCTACTGTTCGAGCCACTAAGCCAAACGGCCATCGAAAACTGCAATATGTTATTGGACGGAAAGGGAATCGCTGAGCGGGACAGTCGGATGCTAGTTGACGTCTTGTCGTAACCGTCATCACTCACACCCATCAAGAGGCTGTTCGACCCTGAATGTGACCGTTCTGAAGTCACAGCGAAGATCGAGTTAGGCGCTAAGACGTATGGTCGATCACCAGGTTCGAACCAAGGATCACAACGATCGATCACTCCTACCCCATGAATCCCTTGTGAAGCAGTGGTCAGACTGTAGATGGTGAAGGTCACACCGCTACTGGAATATGTCACGTTGAAGTAGTCGCTGCTCTTGATCTCATTACCAACCGTAGTAGTGATGAAGACCCGAAATAATTTGATGGAATTCCAGCCTCCTGTTGAGACGCCGATCGCAGTTGAATTTTCCTTCACAGTAAGGGAGAGAGCGTTGTCGGAACCAGAGACAGTAATTGGCACTTCGCCCTGAGTACCTAGGTCGGAGACGCCAACCGAAGGTACGAAGTTCCAATTATTGTTACCATATCCGCCGAGGTTGAGGTCTGCCGATAAGTAATAGGTGCCTGCAGCTAATGACCCCTGCCCATTGTTAACTGCTGTTGGATCAATAGTCCAATTAACATTTTGAGTGCATCCGCCTGCGCTTGCAGGACTGAGCACCGAAGATAGATTAGGTGTGTACGGCGGGTAGGACTCTTGCGAAGTCGACGGTACATAATTGCTTGCTCCTACAGGGTTATTCCACGAGTAAACTGGCCCAGCAACTGCACGATCAGATTCAAAATTATCACTGAACAAAGTTGTTACTGATGCCGTAGCATTCGGAAGAAACATAGGGGATCCGAGTGCGATTATGACAACAATTACCAATGCAAAGTAGGCACGAGCTCTGACAGGCAGCACTGGCATACACGGATTCCGAAATTCGTTGATGTATCAAAGTACTATTTTAGGTACGTTGATGACTCGAATGGAGGGTGCGAGAGCTAATGCCTATAGTTATAACAATTAACATGTGATCGTCCTTCGCGTCTTCAAAGTGTAAGAGAAAATGTTCTACCTTCTATGTATGATGATTTTTTGTTCAACAATGGCTTTGTCGCTTTGGTTGAAGAAGAATTGGGGCGTACATCCTGACGCAGTGTCATGCATCACAATTTTCAGAACTCTTGTTCACTAAGAAGTCGATGAAGGGGTGGGCAAATAGCTTGCGATTCAGACTCCGGCGATTGATGTGAATCTACAGCTGCTACAGCGCGGTCTACGCTTCAAGGTCAATGTCTATTCCCGACATATCTAGTCCAATATTCGCCGAACTATGAGCTTCCGTCCTCAAGAGCGACTTGCCAAATATCAGTAACAACCCGACAATCGGATAAGCAAAGAAGATTGCGAATAAGGGAACGAACACCAGCCACGAGTGTAGAAACTTGAAGATGCCACCGTGTACGAAGTAGTAGTTGAAATCCCACGCGCTGTTGACCCAAGCGCCAATCCCAAAAACTCTGAGCAATCCACGATTCATCCATTATTCTCCTGAGAGACACCTGCTCCTTCATAGAGGAACATTACCACAGAGCCTTATGGTTTCTGCCCTCTCGGTGCATATTGTCGAGACGCGGAGCGTTCCGCCATTGGGAGTTACGGAGTGAACTTACCGCGTTCTGCTGACAAGTCGTCAAGACCCTCCGTTTTCGTGATTCGTCACCTGGGATGGAACAATTTGAGCGGAATAAACAGCATCAATGAAACTGCCAGGAGTCACGCTCCCTCCTACGCAGTATATGTAATCAGAATCGATGGCACATGAGTGCGAATTAATGTTGGTTGGGTACTCGTTTGTGTTCGTCCATATTCCCACTCTGCCGCTTGACAAGGAGGCATAATAGACGGCGCCGCTTATGCCGGCATTCGTGTTTCCGCCTACGCAGTACACGTAGCCTGAATACGCAAGGCAGGATTGTGAGTAAATATCAGCCGGGAACAACGTTGTGCTTGACCATGCTCCTATGACACCGTTCGATATTGACGCGGAATAAACGTTGGCGGTACGAAGGTCGCTCCATCCGCCAACGCAGTATACGTAGCCTAAATAGGCAACGCATGACTGACCATAGATCCCGGTGGGGTAGGCAGTAGAGACCTTCCAGGGTCCTATAACGCCGCTAGACAGCGATGCTGAATAAGCCGCACTCGTGCTAGTGCCGTTCCACCCACCTACGCAGTAAATGTAGCCTGAATAAGCAACGCAAGCTGGCCCTTTCACATTAATTGGGTAGGCGTTTGTGCTAATCGTCCATGTTCCTACGAAACCACCGGATAGGGAAGCAAAATAAACTGCATTCATGTACTGGGGAAAATTGTACCCACCCACGCAGTATATGTAACCTGAGTAAGCAACACAGGACTGCCCGACAATTCGGGACGGGTAGGAACTTGTGCTCTTCCAAGTTCCCACAACACCCGCAGACACGGAAGCAGAATAAACAGCATATGTGGCAGAGACACCTCCGCCCGGCGCTCCGGCCACACAATATATGTAACCTGAGTCGGCCACGCATGACTCATCATCAATGTTGGTTGGGTACGCGGTTGCACCTTCCCATGAACTGAGTGCCTCTGCCCGGACGCATGTAAGCGGAGCCAGTGCCATCAAAACTAGCAGACCTCCAACTGCTAACACCAGAACGGAACGAGCAGCCGTCTGTGTCGTGGGCACACTGGTCAACTGGAGCTTCCTCCATCACCACATTCACATAAACCGATCTAATTTGACTATTATGGACTTCAAAATTCCCACTTGGTTAGCGTCCGGTTCCTTGCAAGACAAATCCAAGATTCTTCTCGAGATCAGCCTGACGGATGAACAAATTGAGGTTGCGGAACTAAGTGGTAGACTCGGTGGGCATCAGATTCTTCAATGATTGTTAGGGCTAGCTTCCCGAGTCGACAAACTGGCGAGATCTATCACATCATAGACAGTTATGGCGATGACGTTAAGCACTCTAGGTCTCGTTTCAACCAAGTCTCACGCTTTCAGACCCTTTGTGCATACAAGGTTGATGTAATATACGTCAGTCAGGATATGCGGGCGGAGATTTTTTGTGAAGACTCTTCTCTCAGTCCTCTTGGGATTGATTTTGCTCACGTCGGTTGTCAGCATCTCCTACGCTACACCGCTGGTACAGCCAGCGCAAAGCTCTGGTGACGTCAACACGTGCGTCAATCTGAAACCAAACGACCCGAACTACTACTCACTCGGCTGCGCCGGCGCTGCCCACCAAGGCGGAAACGAAGACCCACCACATCATGCTTGCTCCGCACCTGGTCAGAGAGCTCCAGATCCTGCTTGCTGCGCTACTGCCCGCACGGACGGTACCTGTTGCGTCGAATCCATTTCACCACATAGTCTGGAAGTTTCAGACCTCCAACCGGACCCGAACGGCTGCGGTCCACCCTGAGCTAAGATTACACATCAATTCCCTATCTTCCCTTTTTTGAGATCCAAGTTCAAACGATGAGACCCGTTCAAGTTGGATGGGTACAACTTTGGTATCTGACAAATCGGCTGCCGCCTTCGCGCTATCTATCACTGGTCATGGGGAACATCAGTTCTCGTGCTACATCTCTCGCTGCCTGAATTCGAATCACCTTCGGTGGGTTTATCTCGGGTGTAAGTCATGCCCCCCAACTGCCTGGGGTTCTGCAGAAATCTTTCCGGCTTAGCTTACTTTTTGGAATCAGCTTTTCGCGTAGAATCGTGCTCCGCAAGTATCTTTATTCGATCCACAGAGAATGATTTTGATGCTAGAATTTTTCTCAGTTTTGCTTCAAGTTTAGCGCTAGAAAGGTTCTTGGCGGGCACAACGGTGATTATCGCAACACGTTCCAATGCTATCTATAGTCCATAGGACATAACGTCGATATTAATGCCTCGATCATTTGCTCAACTCAAAATACAAATTTGCTGCAGGACAAAGATTCGATAAGACCCAGCCTAAGTACGTTTGTTACTGAACGAAATCATTCTGATCGCATCATTTCCACCTATTTCGGTCGGCCGTCACGAATGGCTTATTCAGTCATATTCTGATACTATACGTTATGTCTACTTGGAGAAGTTTTCTTCAGTCTCCAAATATGTGTGGTTCGTAGGCATTCAACTTTTCTTCAGATCCAGGATTCAATAATCGTCTGATCGGAATTCATACTACCTTCTTCCCTGCGAAATCTGCAGAACTCTTGATCAACCCGAAAAGGGCAACTGGTAAACCGTGGGCAAAGAGCGAGCAGAACAGCAAAGTATTGACCTATAGGTGCATGAGCAGTTGAATAAATCTAGGCAGATCATAAGAATTGTAGTCTGACCTTTTCTCGCTGGTTGTTTAGGGAATCTTCACATGAGACGTAGTTTCATCATTGGGTTACTCCTAGTCTTCGCGGCAGGTTTGCAATCTGTTATGGCCCAAGACACAATGCAGCCATCGTCGGTATCAACTTTC
>Ga0187780_10001564_pt1 | contig 17274 bp, 13 predicted proteins | sample 1015_Q2_SP10_20__FD_132429 | JGI IMG/M metagenome (GOLD analysis project Ga0187780, IMG submission 132429) | Tropical peat soil microbial communities from peatlands in Department of Meta, Colombia - 1015_Q2_SP10_20_MG | ecosystem: Environmental > Terrestrial > Soil > Wetlands > Peat | place...
GGACGCGAGACGCTCGAGATCGGCCAGGAGCAGATCGCGCAGTTCGCCGGCAACATGCTCGAGCTCGGCACCTGGGACGAGGCGCTCGGGGACTCGCGGGTGCTGGTGATGTCGGAGGCGGCCCGCCGCTCGCTGAGTGACGAGCAGTATGCGCGGCTCTCGGGGTGCACCGATGCGATGCTGGCGGTGCCCATTCCCACCATCGAGGGGCTGGGGGGCGGGAGCGTGCGCTGCATGCTCGCCGAAGTGTTCAGACAACCGTGATCGAGCTCATCGTCAAGGCGCTGCTCGCCTATCTCATCGGCTCTCTCGTCGGGAGCCTCCTCATCGGCAAGCTCCGCGGCGTCGACATCCGCACCATGGGAAGCGGCAACGCCGGCGCCACCAACATGCTGCGCACCCAGGGCAAGCTCGCGGCCATCGCCGTGCTCATCATCGATCTCGGCAAGGGCTGGGTCGCGACCGGCGTGCTCGCTCCGCTCGCGATCCCCGGGGTCCCGGCGGCGGAGCCCGGGATGCGCGCCCTGATCCTCGCGGTGTGCGGGCTCGCGGTGATCGTCGGACACGTCTATCCGCTCTGGTACGGGTTCCGCGGCGGCAAGGGCGTGGCGACATTCCTCGGCGCCGTGCTCGGCATCAATGCGGGACTCGTGCTGGTGATGGTGCTCACCTGGCTGCTGGTGGTCATTCTCTCCGGCTTCGTGGGGCTTGCTTCCATGGCGGGGGCGGTCGCGGTCGCGCTGGCCATCGCCGCGCGCCATTCGAGCGAGCGGGCGCCGCTTTTGGCCTTCGGCATCCTCGCGGCGCTGCTCATTCTTTATACGCATCGCGCCAACATCGGCCGCATGCTCGCGGGAACCGAGTCGCGCGCGAAGCGCCTGTGGCTCTTGGGCCTGCGGCGGGGACAGAGCTGACATGCCGAAGGCGCCGCGCTCGGGCCACCCGGCGGAAGCAGCGCCGCTCGTGGCCAGGGTCTTCGCGCGGCTCGCCGACGGCCGGTTTCACTCCGGAGAAGAGCTCGCCCGACGTCTGCGGGTCAGCCGCAGCGCCGTGTGGAAAGCGGTGCGCACTTTGAGGGCGCTCGGTGCGGAGCTGCACGCCGTGCGTAACCGCGGCTATTGCCTCAGCGCCGCCACGGAGCCGCTGGCCGCCGCCGCGGTCCGCGGGCAGCTGCCGCGCGACGTGCGCGCGCGGGTCGCCAGGCTCGAGGTCGTCTGGTCGATCGCCTCGACCAACACCGCGCTGCTCGATCGCCCGGGACCCGAGAGCGGCACGAGCGAGGTGCTGCTCGCCGAGCACCAGACCGCCGGCCGCGGCCGGCGCGGGCGCGCGTGGCTCGCGCCGCCCGGAGGAGCGATCTGTCTTTCCATGAGCTGGATGTTCCGCGCGGTGCCGCCGGACCTGGGCGCCCTCGGCCTCGTGATCGGCGTCTGCGCGTTGCGCGCGCTCACGGCTTGCAACGTGAGGAATCCGGGGCTCAAGTGGCCGAACGATCTGCTGATCGGGGAGCGCAAGCTCGGGGGCGTGCTGATCGACCTGCGCGCCGAGTCCGCCGGGCCTGCTTACGTCGTGATCGGTATCGGGCTGAATGTGGCGCTCGGCGAGGCGGTCTCGCGGAAGATCGCGGCAGCGGGGCTTGCCGCCGCCGATCTCAGCGGCGCAGGTTCCGCCGCTCCCTGCCGCAACCGCCTGGCGGCGGGCCTCGTCGGCGAGTGCCTGCGCGGACTGATCGAGTTCGAGCGCGCGGGGTTGAAGCCCTTCATAGATGAGTGGCGCGCCGCCGATGCCCTGCGGGGCCGGCCCGTCGAGGTTCGGGCGGCGGAGGGCACCACGACGCGCGGCTTTGCACGCGGCATCGATGTGCACGGGGCGCTGATGCTCGACACTCCGGCGGGAGTAAAGCGCTTCATCTCGGGCGATGTCACGGTGAGGCCCATGGAATGACGACTCTGCTCGTCGACATCGGCAACACCCGCATCAAGTGGGCGCGCCTCGCAGGGGACCGCCCCGGCGGAGCCAAGGCTGCGGTGCATTCCGGCTGGCGCGCCGCCGACTACGCGCGGCATCTGTTCGCTCCCGCGCGCCGCGTCGAGCGGGTCGTCGTGGCCAGCGTCGCAGGTCCCGGGGTCAAGCAGGCACTCGATGCGGCAGCGCGGCGCGCCGGGGCCGTGGCACGGTTCATTACCGTCGAACGGCGCGCGGGCGGAGTGACCGTGGGATACGTGGAGCCCTGGCGCCTGGGCGTAGACCGCTTCGCGGCGGTGGTCGGCGCACACGCGATCTTCAGCGCCGTGCCGGTGTGCGTGGTCGGGGTGGGCACGGCGATGACCATCGACCTCGTGGACGCGGACGGCCGCCACCTGGGGGGCGTGATCGTCCCGTCCCCGAATCTCATGGTGGAGACGCTGCTCGCCAACACGCACGGCATCCGCCGCCGCGCGCGCGGCGGCGCCGTCGGTGGCTTTGGGCTCTTCGGCCGCTCGACCCGTGACGGGATCGAGCGCGGGGCGCGCTACGCGGCCGCCGCCCTCGTCGATCGGGCGGTGGAAGAGGCCTTGGGTCCGCTCGAGCGGGAGCCGCTCGTGGTTCTCACCGGGGGCGATGCGCAGCTCGTGCGGCCTCTGGTGAGAAGCCGCTGCGTCACCGTACCGGAGCTGGTGCTCAGGGGACTCGCGGTGCTCTCGAGAGACGCAGCACGCACGCCCCGCCGATGATCTAGAATCCGCTTCGTGCGCAACGCCTGCATCGCGCTGCTCGTGATCAACCTCGTGTACTTCGCCTGGGCGCAATGGGTCGACGAGCCCAAGACGCCGCCGGTGAACGAGGCGCTGGCGAAGCTGCCGCGCCTCAAGCTCATCTCGGAGCTGCCTCCGGAGCAGCGGCCCGCGGCCAATACCAAGACGGCTCTCAACGAGACGGCCGCGTGCCTGTCGGTGGGCCCGTTCGGCGACATCACCAACGCCGCCAGGGCCGCGGGGATTCTCACCTCGAAGGGCTTCGCCCCGCAGCAACGCGCGGAGGAGGCGGGGACCTCCACGGGCTACTGGGTCTACGTCGGCGGACTCAAGGACGATCTCGAGGCCGACAAGGTGCGGGTCAGCCTCGAGAAGGCGGGCGTCAAAGACGCCCTCGTCATGCCGCCGGCTGCGGACGCCGGCCGGCGCATCTCGCTCGGCCTCTTCAGCGACCGCGCGCATGCCGATCAGCGCGCGGCATCGCTCAAGCGGATGGGATTCAAGGCCGAGGTCGCGGAGCATAAGCTGCCGCAGGTCGTGTATTGGATCGACCTCGCGCCCCGGCCCGGCATGACGACCGTGCCGCTCGCGGATCTGTTCGCCGAAGGCGTGGGCTCGCGGATCGCGGTGGAGCCCTGTCCGCCGCCGCCCCCGCCATCGGCCACCGCCTCGGCCCGGGCTGCGGGCGGGGCGCCGGCGGAGCAGCCGAGAAGCGCGACGGGACCGAAGTATCCGCTGCCCTCGGCTCAGGCAGCCCCGCCCGCGGGCAGCCCGCCGCCGACGCATATGGCCGCCACGCCGAAAGCGGCGACTGCGGGAACTCCGAGATAACACCCATGAGGAGCGATGCGATGACTCATGCGATCGATGCGGGCTTCAGCAGGCGCGATTTCCTCGCGACCTCGGCATCGGCTGCCGCGCTGACGGTGCTCCCGGCAGCGGCGCTCGCGGCCGGGTGTCCGGGCAAGGCGGCGGTGCTCGGTCAGATTCCCAAGATGCATGCCGCCAACATCAAGCGTCTGCAGGACTGGATCGCGCTGCCCTCGATCGCGGCCGAGAACCGCAATTACCCACAGGGGCCGGAGTACATGGCGCAGCTGGCGCGCGACGCCGGCTTCACCGGCGTCAGGATCATGCCGACCTCGGGCAAGCCCGGCGTGTTCGGACGGATCGACGCCGGTGCGCGTACTACGGTCGGCATCTATTTCATGTACGACGTCAAGCAGTTCGTGCCCGAGGAGTGGAGCTCACCGCCGCTCGAGGGCAGGCTCGTGCAGAGAGAGGGCCTCGGCACGGTGTGCATGGGGCGCGGCGCGGTGAACCAGAAGGGGCCGGAGAACTCGTTACTCTCCGCGCTCATGGCCTTCAAGGCCGCCGGTTGCGCGCTGCCCGTCAACCTGGTGTTGGTATGCGAGGGCGAGGAGGAAATCGGCTCGCCGCATTTCGGCGAGGTCGTCAGGAGCCCGGAGGTGCTCGCCGAGCTCAAGAAATGCATCGGCGTCTTCATGCCGGAGGCCGGACAGGATCGTGACGGCGGCGTCACGGTGTCGCTCGGCGCCAAAGGGGTGGTGGAGCTCGAGCTCGTGTCCACCGGCGAGAAGTGGGGGCGCGGGCCGAAGCACGACGTGCACTCGAGCCTCGAGGCAAGCGTCGACTCCCCGACCTGGCACCTGGTGCAGGCGCTCAACAGCCTCATCAAGCCGGACGGCCACACGCCCGCAGTGGAGGGATTCTTCGATAAGGCGAGGCCATTGAGTGACGAACAGAAGAAAATGATCGCCGACTACGTTGCCCGGACCTCAGAGGCGACCGCGAAGAAAGCGCTCGGTGTCGAGCACTGGCTGCACGATGCCGACTGGCTCGAATCGCGGATGCTGCTCGAGTCGCAGCCGACCATCAACATCGAGGGACTGGTGGCGGGCTATACCGGGCCGGGCGGCAAGACCGTCCTGCCGCACCGCGCGGTCGCCAAGATCGATATGCGGCTGGTGCCGGACATGACCGCCGACGACACGCTCGCGAAGCTCAAGGCCCATCTCGCCAGGCACGGCTTCGGCGACATCGAGGTCAACATGTCGGGCGGCTACGACCCGAACTCGACCGACCAGGGGAGCCGGCTGATCCAGACACAGCTCGCGACCTACAGGAAGCTCAGCGCCGACCCGCAGCTGTGGCCGCGCAGCGCCGGATCCTGGCCCGGGTACCTGTTCACGACTGCTCCGCTCAGCCTGCCGGCGGGGCACTTCGGCATGGGTCACGGCACCGGCGCCCACGCGCCGGACGAGTACTACCTGATCGAGTCGAGCAACCCGAAGGTGCAGGGGCTGGACGGGGCGGTGGCCTCGTTCGTCGAGTATCTCTATGCGTTGAGTTGAAAGAGCTCGACCTCTTCCCCTTGCGGGATCTGGCCGGGCCCCGCGCGCCGGAATCCCAGCTGCTCGAGCAGCTTCACGGAGCGCTGATTGCCGGGCTTGACGATCGCGTAGAGTCGCTCGATCTCGAGCTCGACTCGCGCATGCGACAGCACCGCGCGCGCAGCCTCGGTGGCGTAGCCGTGCCCGCAGTATTCGGGCAGGAGCGCGAACCCTAAGTCCGGCGCAGGAAGAAAGTCGCGCCTGACCAGGCCACACAGCCCGATCGGCAACGGTTTCGACCTGAGCTGCACCGCGTACAGCCCAAAACCGTGGGCCTGATACGCGGCCCGAATGTTGTTTCTGATGTAGTCCTCCGCATCCGCCACGGTGCGAACGCCGCGGTCGCCAATGTTCTCGAGCCACGAGGGCTCGTTGAGCAGCCGCAGGAAGAACGCGGCGTCCTCGAGCGTCACGCAACGCAGCTCGAGCCGCGCGGTCGTGAGGAGCAGCGTCAGCGCGATGCGTCCGTCAGTGATGGGGCAGACCCGGGCCGCTGGTCTGCACCGGGACGTCGTTGGGCATCAACTGGCTGTTCGGCAGCAGGTGCGTGCGGCCACCGCCCCCGCCCGCCTCGATTGACATGTCGAGGTCCAGACTCAGCTCGGTTCCCTGATTTTCCAGGAGGGCTGTGTCGGGTTTGGGTACGGCACTCAGCGCGTCCCGCCAGGCCTTGTCGATGGCCGACTGCGCGTCGATGAGCGGCCGCTGCACGAACGTTCCCGTCGTAGTGTCCGGTACCGACGCGACGCGCGGGATCGAGCGGATCTGCATGCGCCCGCTCGCGGGGTTGAACGACACGCGTGCAGCTCGGCCCGGCAGGATGGCGCCGCGTGGCAGAGTCTCGCGTAGCATTCGACTCACGAGCCCACGTACCGTGCAGAGATAGCCGAGCGAGTACAGGGACGAGCCGCTCCCGCTCGGACGCTCGAATCCACCCTTCTGGCAGAGGTCACCGGCGCGCTCGTAGCTCTGCTCGACGCCCGCGCCGAGGCCAATCTGCAGGGCGTATTCGATTTCGGCGGCGGGGAGTCCCTGCGCTGCGGCGTGGGAAAAATACCCAGTGGCGCCGGCGATATCCGGCTCGATGCAGATACCCTCCGCGAGCATCCGGCCAATGGTGAAGATCGTCTGCGCGTCGTCCGCCCTCAGGCCCTCGTTGGCGAGTTTCAGGGCGGCATCGCAGTCGCCCCGCGCGATCGCTCTCACCACGTCGCGCGATTGCCGGGAGGCGGACTCTGCCGCGAATGCAGCGACCGGCAGTATCGCCGCCGCCAGCACCCAACCGATGGCGATTCTGGAGCGCACGGTCACAGTGTAACCCCGGTGCGCTGCCGGAGCACCCCTGCGGAGCATCCGCGGTTCGCTCGCGGCGCGGACTCAGTGCGTTCGCAGCTGCAGCTCGTGGCGCCGGTAGTCGATGATCAGCGCGTCCAGCAGGCCGAGTGCGTCCATGCCGATCAACAGGGTCGGCTCGCGCGTCAGCTGCCAGTGCTCGAAGATGCGCACTTCGCCGTAGGTGATGCGCGCGCCGCGAATCTCGATTCCACCGAGCACAATCGGCGGACTCGCGAACATCTCACCGCTCTGCACGTCGGTGTTGACGTCGATGATCTGGCTGGTCGTGCCCTGCGCGCGGCGACTGACGAGCGCCCGCCGCAACGCGTCATTGCCGATGCTTCTCTCGGCACCGGTATCGATGACGGCGTGCACCCGCACCAGATCCACCGAGCCCCGAACCATCAGCAGCCCCGGGTCCGAGCGTTCGAGCGGCAGGGTGATGAACTCAGGCGGGGCGCGCTGCCCGTGGGAGCGGGCTATGCTGATGCGGTCGTGACGAAAATCGATGTCGATGCGCTTGTCGGAGAGACCCGCAGTCCCGAGCACTCCTTCGGCGCCACCGAGGGCGTCCGCGACGATCGGCAGCATGGCCGGCGCGATGCCGAGATCGCCGACACTAAGCGAGTCGGCGCGGACGGTCGGGACGACTGCGCTGCCCGCAACACCCCGCAGCAGCACCGCGTGGGAGAGGTCGGGTGTCAGTTGCAGTCCTGAGGCCACCGGAGCGGTAATCGCCGAATCGCTCGCCCCCGTGTCGAGCACGAGTCGGAATGGGCCCCGTCCGTTGATCATCACCGGGGCCCAGATCCGTCCGATCCTGTCGCGGCGCGTCGGCGCCACGAAGCGCGGCTCGGGCGCGTTGATGACAATATCGGACAATTGGCCGGCGGAATTCGCCGGCACGGTCGCTTGCGCGCCAGCGACGAGGCTGACCAACAATCCGCTCACGGCCGAAGAGCAACCGAGGAGATGCCGCAATGTCCTGGACGCCGGGCGTGTCATACGGATGGCTGAATCCTATCACTGCGCAGATCGTGTCTCGCCTCGCTGCCGCACGCACGCGCAGTATTCGGGGACGGGCGCGGCATTTCGAGGGACGAATGTCAGGGACTCACCCCAGTGCGCCGGCTTTGCTGCGGTCCCATCGTTTGTCGAGTCTCTCTACGCGCCGGGTTGACCGAAGCAGCCTGAGTCCGATGCACAACACCCGGTAACTGCGCCTCTGGCGCCCTGCAACCGGCCTTCGAGTCCGGACCACGAACGCGCCGCGGCCGCGCGCGCCAACATCCCGCACAGCAATCGGGGGCGTCGTCCCGGTTGTCCGCGCCGTCGTCACATTTTTACTTTGCGCGTTTTTTGCTCGGATATCTTGCGATCCCTGACCGACAAACGCGACGCGCGGAAACTCGCTCAAGCGCAAGTCAACGTAGCAAGGACGCAACAGCGCACGGGCAAGGGAGCGCCGCGCATGAGCGGGCGGCCGAGCTGTGAGGGGAGCGCGCATGAGCGGAGCACGGGGATTCACCGGAAAATTCGTGAGATCGACGGCGTCGCGGCCAGTCGCAGCGCTCGTCGCGGTTGGCTGGGTGCTGAGTGCGGTGGCGCAGACCCCGCCGGCTCAGCCCGCGGCCGGCGCCGAGGGCGCGATCCAGGAGGTCGTGGTCACGGGTTCGCGCATCGCGCGCGCCGACGCCGAGACCGCCGTGAACGTGGAAGTGATCTCGGGCCAGGCGATCAAGGAGAGCGGGCAAACTACGGTGGCCGACTACCTGCGCACGATCTCCACGAACTTCGCCAACAGCTTCAACGAGTCGTTTTCCAACAGCTTCGCGCCGGGCGCCTCCATGGTCGCGTTGCGGGGCTTGAGCGGTAAGGACACGCTCGTCCTGATCAACGGACAGCGTATCTCCAACTACGCCCTGTTCCAGAATCTGTCGGACCAGTTCGTCGACCTGAACGTGATCCCGGTGGGCGCTGTCGAGCGGATCGAGATCCTGAAGAGCGGCGGCTCCGCCATCTACGGGTCGGACGCGATCACCGGGGTCGTCAACATCATCCTGAAGCAAGACAGCACCGACAAGTTGATCAATGTCGGCGGCCGCCTCACCACCGAAGGCGGTGCGGCCGAGCGCGATGGCACCCTGAGCCTGGGCTTTGGCGACTTCGCCGCGGATGGCCACAACATGTTCATTACCGCCAGCGCCTACAAGCGCGACCAGCTGCTGTTCTCGCAACGGGACAATACTTCGGGCCTGGACTACACGGGGCTGCCGGACGGGTCCAATCAGTGGCACATCGCGAATCAGTACTCCGCGGTCCCCGGTGCCTTTCCGACCTGCGGCACCAACGGCCTGCCGGGCAGAGTCCAGCCGAATGGTGCAGGGGGATACGGGCCGGGGTGTTACTACAACACGGCCAGTGACCTGCCGCTGCTGCCGGGTGCTGAGCGCCTCAACCTCACCGCCACCGGCAAGCTACGGCTCGGTGACAGCTGGACGGGCTACGGCAACCTGCTCCTTTCCAACGAGGAGACGCGCTCGAACTTCACGCCGGTTACGCTCGATCCATTCGGCTTCTCCGTGAACCCGGCTACCGGCGGCGCGAGCTCCGTCTCCAACGTCCTGCCCGCCAATAACCCTTCGAGCCTCGGCGGCCAGCCGACGCCGATCGTCTTCAACTTTCAGAGCGTCGGGCCTCGCGACGAGCTGGTCGTCTCCGATACCTACTGGTTGACCGTGGGCGCGAAGGGCACCTGGGGCGCCTGGGACATGGACACCGGCTACGGGCATTCGGAGAGCCACGTTTCGGTCGAGCAGTTCAACGCCGTCAACGTGGCGAACCTGGTGGCGGACATCGCCAACGGGTCATTCGACTTCCTCGATCCCGCCACGACGCCGGCCGCCAACGACGCCTTGCGGATCACCAACTCCTTCGCTTCCGTCTACAAGCTCGACACGTTGAATCTCAAGGGGAACACGGACCTGTTCGCTCTGCCGGGCGGACCGGCGAAGGTGGCCCTGGGCGCGGAAGGGCGCCACGACTCGGTGGACGATGAGCCGGGCGCCGCGGCAGCCGCGGGGCTGATTTTCAACACCGGCAGCACACGGGTCATCGGTAGCCGTTCAATCTTGTCGGCCTTCGGCGAGCTCGACCTGCCGGTCCTTCCCTCGCTCGACGCTGATCTCGCGCTGCGCGAGGAGCACTACAGCGATGTCGGCAACAACTTGCGGCCGCAGGTGACGCTCCGGTGGCAACCGCTGCACGAGGTCACGGTGCGGGCGGTGTTCGCCGACGGCTTCCGGGCGCCGAGCCTGGCGGAGGCCAGCAACAGCTTCTCGGTGGCGCATCAGACGGTGTCCAACCCGGCGAATCCCGCGCAATCGATCAGCCTCGGGTATGTCACCGGCGGCAACCCGAACGTCAAGCCCGAGACCTCGAAGAACGCGGATTTGGGGATCGTGCTCTCGCCGCTGAGCAATCTCAATCTATCGGCGGACTTTTATGACCTCTACCTCTACCGCGTGATCGCCCCGAACGCGACCGCGCAGCAGATCATCAATGACCCCGCGGCCTATCCGGGCCAGCTCGTCCTCGGCGCCAATGGCCAGCCTATCTACGCCGAGGCCCTCTACACCAATCAATTCGAGATCCACACCGCCGGCATCGATTTCAGTGCCGATCTCACTCTCCCGCTGGCGGACGGCAAGCTCAAGTTCGCCCTCAATGGCACCTCGATCAGCACGTTCATGGTCAACAACGGCAGCGCCTGGCTGAGCTTCCTCGGCAACAGCGGCTGGGATTACGAATCGCCGATCAGCGGCGGCGGGCCGGTGCCGCGCCTCAAGGGTTCGCTGTCCGCTTCATGGTCGGATCACGACTGGGCCTTCGGAGTCACCGACCGGTATACCGCGAGCTACGAGAACGGGGCAACGCTCGGCGGGTACGGAACCACGCAGTTGTACATCGCGCCGTACAACGCGATCGACCTGAACGCCGAATATCGCGGTCTCGATCACTGGAGGGTGGCGCTGACGGTCGTCAACGTCTTCAACCGCCAGCCCCCGTGGGACAGCGGCGCCGAGCTCTTCGCCTTCGGGGTGCCCGTGCCCTTTGACATCGGGACCTACGACGACCTCGGACGCATGATCGATCTGCACGTCACCTATTCATTCTGATCGTTCTGAGTTGGGGGAGGTTGACATGACTCACTGGATGGAGCGCGCGCGCTCGCTCGTGCGTTTCGCAGCGCTTGTGGCCGCCACGGCGGGCGCGGGCGTCATCTCCGCGCAGGCCCAGCAGCAATCCGCGCAGGCGCAAGCCGAGCAGGCGCCGCCACTCGAGACCGTCGTCATCACCGGCTCCTACATCCCGCGCATCGACAAGGAGACGCCCTCTCCGGTCACCACCATCAGTGCGGAAGACATCGAGCACAGCGGCCTCACTACGATCGCGGACCTGGTGCGCACCATCTCGGCCGACAACAGCGGCACGCTGCCGACCGCGTTCGCCGGCGCTTTCGCGGCCGGCGCCTCGGGCGTGGCACTGCGCGGGCTCACGGTCAACTCCACCCTGGTGCTCATCGACGGCCTGCGTGCGGCGAACTATGCGCTGCCGGATGACGGCATCCGCAGCTTCGTCGACCTCAACTCGATTCAGATCGGCTCGATCGATCACGTCGAGGTGCTGCGCGACGGCGCCTCATCGGTGTACGGCGCGGATGCGATCGGCGGCGTGGTCAACATCATCACCAAGAAGCAGTTCCAGGGCTTCCAGTTCAACGCCCAGGTGGGAGACTCGCAGCACAACGGCGGCTACGGCAGCGGCTTCGAGCGGCACCTGGATATGACCGCCGGGACCGGGGACTTGAAGGCCGATCACTACAACGCCTACGTGACCGCCGAGTGGGAGACCAATGACCGCATCGGCGTCGGGCAGCGCGGCTACCCCTTCAACACCACCGACTACACGCCCTTCGGCGGGGGCAACCATAACGCCCAGCCCGGCACCAGCTACGGCTCGATCTACGGAGCCGTGACCCCGGCGCAGCTCGGACCCCTGGGCACCCTCCTCGATGGTGTTGCCCTTCCCGGCGCGCTTTCGCAGCCGCTGACGCCGTGCCCGGCGAGCGCCCCCCTGGCCCAAAACTCGGGCGGTAGCTTCTGCAACCAGAATGAGAATGGCTACAGCGACGCGCAGCCGCCGACCCAGCGCTTTGGCATCACCGGGCGCATCACGCTACAGCTGAGCGACACCACCCAGGCGTACCTGAGCGGCAGCTACTCCAACGATCAGTCGATTTTCCCGAGCTTTCCGCCCTATGCGGTGACGCAGATCCAGACCGGGACGCCGAACAACACCGACAGCATCGTGCTGCCGGTGACCATCCCGGTGGCGGGAGTGAGCTGCGTCACGGTCACGGTGCCGACCCCGCAGTGCGTGCTGAACCCGAACAACCCGTTCGCGGCGCAGGGTAACTATGCCCTCATCAACTACGCCTTCGGGCCCCTCGGGGCGCAGATCAACGAGGTCAACAACCACAACCTGCGCCTGGTGGGCGATGTGAGCGGCAGCTGGCGGGGGTGGAACTGGGACACCGCCGCGGTCATCAACCACACCTGGCTCGATTACTCGCTGCTCAACTTCATCAACTTCAACCAGTTGATGACGGACGTGACGGACGGCACCTACAACTTCATCAACCCCTCGGCCAACTCTCAGGCGACGCTCAGCGCGCTCGCTCCGAAGGTAACCAACTACGACAGCTCCGACATGGACACCATCGTTTTGCGCTTCAATCGGCCGTTGGCGACGCTCCCCGGCGGCCCGCTCGGGATGGCGATCGGGGCGGAGTACCGCTACGAGGCGCAGGTCGACCTCAACTTCAACGCCGTGCCGGTCGTGCAGCAGCTCGGCTTCTCGCAGGCCATCGGCTCGCGCAACATCCAGAGCGTCTCGGTCGAGTTCGACGCGCCGGTGCTCGAGTCGCTGGAATTCAATGCCTCAGGGCGCTGGGATCACTACTCGGACTTCGGCAATGCCGAGACCCCGAAGTTCGGCTTCAAGTGGAAGCCGATCCAGTCGCTGGCGCTGCGCGGCACCTACTCGCAGGGCTTCCGCGCGCCGAGCTTCGCGGAGAACGGCTCCGCCGAATCCGAAGGCTTCATCAACCCCTACGGCTTCGCGCCGGGGACGGTGATCAACGCCCAGCACAACGGTGACGTCTACATCAGCGACTTCAATCTGGGCGAGCTCAACACCGCGAACCCGAACATCCAGCCGGAGAAGTCGGAGAGCTACACGACGGGGCTGGTGTGGCAGCCGGTCAGGAACTTCAGCGCGGCGGCGGATTACTACTACATCAAGAAAACCAACCTGATCACGCCGGCGAACCTGGCGGCGGCGCTCGCCCAGTACGCGACCAACGGTACGGTGCCCCCCGGCTTCACCTTCGTCGCGGACACCCCCGATCCGCTCTACCCGAACGCGATCCCGCGCCTGGTGAACATCGGCTCCGGCTACATCAACGCGCCGGCGGAGTACACCGACGGTGTCGACTTCGACTTCAACGCACACTTCGACTTAGGTGTCTGGGGAAGGATCAGCGAGGAGTTCTCGGCAGCCCGCATCCTGAGCTTCGTCTTCGAGCAGGCGGGTGCGCCGAACCTGCAGTACGCCGGCACGCAATCTCCCTATAACCTCTCCTCGGGCGCCGGCACGCCGCAGGACCGGGCGACCCTCTACAACAGCTGGCAGAAGGGGCCGTTCACCTTCACCGCCGACGTCTATTACGTTGGCGCTTACCACGAGTACGGCCTGGATGTGGCGGCGCCGGGGGTGTGCTTGACCACCGACTTTGGCCTTGCGGCCAACGCCGCCAACTGCCGCGTCGGCTCCTTTACCTACGCCAACGTGACCGCCAGCTATCAGCTCAGCCCCCAGTGGCAGATCTACGGCACCATCGAGAACGTGGCCGACAAGCTGCCGCCGGTCGATACGCCGAGCTACAACGCGGTGAACTACAACGCCACCTACTCGCAGGCGGGCATCGTCGGGCGGTTTTTCCGCGTCGGATTTAAATTTGCGCTTTGAGTGCGGCGGGCGCGCTGGCGGGTGCGCGCCGCCGCAGCGGCAGTACCGCCAGGATCGTGTCACGGTAGGCGTGACCGGAGTGCAGCCGCGCACCCGAGACGAGCGTGAACGCGAACGATCCGTGGCCCAAGGTCTGGGCATAGGCGATGGCGCGCACGTTGAGCAGCAGTGAGCGCTCGACTCTCAGGAATCCGGAGGGCGCCAGCACCCCCTCGAGCCGCTTGAGCGATTCGCGGGCGATGTAGTCGAGGCCGGCGAGATGGTAGGTGACGTAGTTGCCCGCGGACTCGACATAGTCGATCTCGGAGGGATCGAGCGGGTAGAGCCGATGCTCGCGCTCGCCGACGAGAAACAGCGGGCGGCCTGAGTGCGCCGCTTCGGGTGCGGCGGCGAGCCGGGGCAGGGGCAGAGGCCGCCCGACATCCGTGGGGCGCTGCGAGCGGCGCGCGCGGGCCCGGAGGATGGACGCCGATAATGCCGCCTCGTTCACCGGCTTGACGAGAAAATCCACGGCACCGGCTGCGAGCGCGTCCGGGGCGTCCTGCGCATTCGCCGTGAGCAGCACGGTGCGGCGCTGGTGCCGGCGCCGCAGGGCGCGCAGCACGTCGAGGCCCGACATGTCGGGCAAGTCCGCGTCGAGCAACGTCAGGTCGGGCCGCAGCGACTCCACCGCCTCGATGGCCTTGGCGCCCGTCCCCGCCTCACCGACGACCCGCATGTCCGGAGTCCGCTCGCACAACCTGCGGAGCCCCGTGCGCGCCGCCGGCTCATCGTCCACGATGAGGAGATCCATGACAGCTATCTCACCGGCCGGCGCGCGCCCCGTCCAGAGCGGATTCTCGCGCTCGTCCGGAAATCGCCTGCGCTCGTCCCGGGGGTATTGGCGGGGTGGCGGGGTCAGTCCTTCAGGCCACCGACGGCGAACTGTCCGATGCGCTCACGGACCTTGTGGCGAAAGCGCTCGCTGCTCGTCACGGTGGTACCACCGCTCAGGACGAACACGTAATCGCCACGCGGCGTGCGGCTTACCTGCCGGACGTGATTCATGTTGACGAGCGTGGAGCGGTTGAGCTGCAGCATCGGCTGCGAGCGCATGGATTCCTCGGCCTGAATGAGCGTGCTGCGGGCGTGGAACGATTCCTTGCCGACGGTGAGCAGCACATAGTTGCGGTCGGCGGTCACGAGCTCGATTTCGGCGACATCGACCATGTGCAGCGTGCCGCCGGTCTCGGCCAGCAGGCGCGGACGCGCCTCGAGCTGCGCCTGCGAGAGACGCTGGAGCTCCGCAAGCGTCGCGGCGGCAATCTGGTAGCTCGCCGAGTTGCGCGCCGCATAGCGCTCACGCACCCGCCGCAGCATGGTGCGAAAGCGCTCGCGGTCGAAGGGCTTGAGGAGGAAGTCCGCGGCATTCACCTCGAAGGCCTGGAGCGCGTAGCGGTCGAAGGCAGTGACGAAGACGATGAGCGGGGCGCCGGCAGGCTCGAGCGCCTGGGCGAGCTGCATCCCGGAGACTCTCCCCATCTTGACGTCGAGAAAGATGAGATCCGGTGCCTGCGCGGGCAGCGCCGCCAGCGCACTCTCGGCGTCGGCATACTCCCCGACCACCTCGATGTCCTGCTCGTTGGCGCAGCGCTCCCGCAGTGCCTTGCGGGCTGCGACCTCGTCATCGACGATGATGGCTTTCACGGCGATTCCGCCGCCGTCAGAGCCGCGGTTCCCGGACGCCATTCACGCAGCACCGGCAGATGGAGCGTCGCCTCCCAGGTGGAGCCATCGGCGGGGCCCGAGTAGAGGACCGCACGTCCGCCGAACTGCACCGCGAGCCGCTCGCGCACGTTGCGCAGCCCGAAACCCCCGGCTCCGGGAGATTTGCCCGGTCCGACCGAGTTCACCACCTTGAGCTGCAGGCGGTAGGGCGACAGGTCCCAGGTCACATCGATCCGCACCGGTCCGCTGTGGTCCGAGAGGCCGTGAACGACCGCGTTCTCGACCAACGGCTGAAGGATCAGGCTCGGCACCCAGACGGTGGGCACGTCGGGGCCATTCTGGACGTGCACCGTCAGGCGATCGGCGAAACGGCCGATCTGCAGGCCGAGATAGAGCTCGACGAACTGCAGCTCGTTTCGCAGCAGCGCGTAGTCACGCTCGCCGGCCTGCAGCAGGCCGCGCAACAGGTCGCCGAGGGATGCAATCAGGCTCTCGGCGACCTCCGGCTCGCCGCTGATGCGCGCCTGAATCGTGTTGAGGACGTTGAAGAGCGTGTGTGGGGAGAGCTGGGTGCGCAGAGCGGCGAGGCGCGCTCCCGCCCAGTCGCGCCGCAGCTCGGAGCTGCGCAGCTCGAGCACGTGGTAGCGCCGCCAGATCACCACTACCGTGAGGAGGGCCAGCCCGCAACCGTAGGCGAGGAGTCCCGTCACGGTGCTCGAGACCCATACCCCCCAATCGCCCTTGGTAAATACCCCGAAGGGCTGTACGGGCCAGGCATACAACAGACGCATGATGCGGTCGGCGACCAGCATCGCCCAATACATGAGGAGCGAGAAGCCGAGGGCCATTGCCAGCTGCTGCGGGACGCGCCTTCTCGGCGGCCGCCAGCCGATGCGTGCTGCCGTCGAATAACACACCAGCAGCAACGGGAGCATGAGCAGGTGCTGCAACACCCGGTGCTCCCAGGGGAAGAAGACCATGATCTTGGTCATCTCGAGCAACTCGATGCGCATGGCCTCGTGGTACACGATGTCGGTCACCGTGACGTAGGCCCAGAAGACGGTGGCGAGAACCAGCACGCTGCGCCGGGATACGAGCTCGTCGTCGCCAGCGAGCGGCGCAGCCTTCGGCCAGAACGCGGAGGGAATGGCGACCATACGCGCTCGATCATGGCATAAGAGCGGGACCGGAGCTGATCCTGCCAGCGATTGCGCGAGAAAGGTCGCATCACCTCAGGGACGAGCGTGGCTTTTCCCGGGACGAGTGCGCGAGATTGCGCGCGAGGTCGCGGCTGACGTTAGGATCGGCGGATCCTTACGCGGGAGCACCTGAATGAACACAAGAAACGCGCATCGATCTGCCGGAGCCGGTGCCAGCATTGCTGCGCTTTGCGCGCTGGCCGCAGCGGCGGCAATGGCGGGAGACATCGCCAGTCGCGCGACGCCGTACGAGCACATGGCGCGCCTCGAGCAATACCTGATGGATCCCAGTGCCGAGATCGCGCTCGCGCGCAGCGCCGCGCCGGCGGCGATCTCCGCCCAGGCCGGAGTCCTTGTCCTCAAGACCCAGGGGTACGACAGCGCCGTCACGGGCACCAACGGGTTCACCTGTGTCGTCGAGAGGTCCTGGATGTTGCCGTTCGACAGCCCGGAGTACTGGAATCCGAAGTTCCGGGCACCCGTCTGCTACAACCCGGCAGCGTCGAGATCTGTCCTCACCTACACGTTCAAGCGGACGGAGCTCGCGCTCGCCCGGGATTCCCGGGAGAGGATACTCGATGAGATTCGCGCCGCGATCGCGCGCAACGAGCTTCCCTCGCCCGAGCCCGGCGCGATGTCCTACATGATGTCCAGGGACGGGTACCTCGGAGATGACCAGGGTCACTGGCATTCGCACCTCATGTTCCATGTGCCGAAGGCCACGCCCGCAACCTGGGGAGCCAACCTTCCCGGCTCGCCGGTGGTTCTCGATGAGCGCCCGATGCCGGAGCC
>Ga0187780_10001565_pt1 | contig 17271 bp, 13 predicted proteins | sample 1015_Q2_SP10_20__FD_132429 | JGI IMG/M metagenome (GOLD analysis project Ga0187780, IMG submission 132429) | Tropical peat soil microbial communities from peatlands in Department of Meta, Colombia - 1015_Q2_SP10_20_MG | ecosystem: Environmental > Terrestrial > Soil > Wetlands > Peat | place...
AGCAGCGCCGCCGCGGCGATCCCCACCGCGATCACGTCCACGTGCGCGCTGTTGCCGGCCTCGAGGGCCACCGTCGGGCACCAGGACCACAGCGCCGCCGTGCGCATGTCCCGGCCCAGCCCGCGCAGGCCGAACAGCAGCAGCACGGTGACGAGCACAGCGGCCAGCGCCGTGGCGGCCTGGATCGGTGTGGTCGAGTCGTCGGCCGAAGGCAGGTAGTGCACGCCGAGGAAGTACGCCTCGGCCACCGGCGGGTAGATGGTGGGGACCGTCGGCCGGTTGATGGCCGTGCAGCCCGCGGCGAGATCCGCGGCCGGATGGCTGCTGACTTCAGCCTGCGACACGCAGTACTGGGCGCCGGGATGCCACAGGAATTCATCCCGCAGCCCGGCCAGCTGGCGGGCGGCGGGGACGTACGCGTACGGGTCGATGCCCGCCGCCTGCACCCGCCCGTCCCAGATGTACCGGTACAGGTCATTGCTGTTCTGCGGCGGCGCGGACACCGCGGCCAGCTGCACGGCGATGCCGCCGAGCAGGATGAGGACGACCGAGGCCCGCAGCGGCACCTTCCGCAGCAGCCAGGCGGCGGCGACGAACGCGGCCCACGCCCCGATCAGCAGCGGCAGCGGGCGTAGCTGCGCCGGATCCAGGCTCGGGCGCACCAGCAGCAGCACCAGACCGACCAGCACCGAGAGGGCGAGGCAGATCGCGGCCACGCGGAGCCTCGCGTCCTTGCCGCGCAGCGGGCCGTCTTGCGGAGCCCGGGGCGCATCCGCGGGCCGGGCGGTCAGCATTCCTGAACTCCGGTCACCAAGGCCCGTTCGGAAGAAACAGGGCAGGAACTGATGGCCGCGAACCAGCGTCCGTCGACCGTCCAGGTCTCGACCTCGCCCAGCCCGGCGTCACGGGCCACGTCCTCGACATGGTCCGCTCCGACGAAAGCCCAGGGGAACCAGGGGCTGGCCAGCCCGGCAGCCCGCAGCCGCACGTGCCCGCGGCGTAGCGGCGACCCCGGCGGCTCAAGCTCGACCAGCGCGCGGCCCTCCGGGGCGAGCAGTTCCCCGGCCCGGCGGAGCAGCGCCGCCGGGTCGCCGCCGATCCCGATGTTCCCGTCCGCGAGCAGCACCGTCATCCAGCGGCCGGTGCCAGGGACGCGGCCGAAGACGTCCCGCAGCATGACCAGCGCACCGGAGGAGCGGGCCAGGTCCACGGCGTAGGGCGTGATGTCGATGCCGAGGGTGGGGATGCCGCGCTCGGCCAACGCCACGGTGAGCCGGCCCGGCCCCGAGCCGATGTCGAGGGTCGGGCCCTGGCAGCGATCGAGGATCGACTTGTCGCCGGGGCTCTCGTGCAGCCAGCCCTCCACCGGCAGCGGCATGCGGCTGCCGTCGGCGTGCTCGACCTCCGGCCGCACCCAGCCGGCCAGCGCGCGTTCGTAGAGCTCCCCGATCACGCCGACTCCTACCCTTCGTCACCGGATGATCGCGAGGCCAGGGACGGATCCCGCCCGCGATCGCTGAACCGCCCCGCTGCTGCGGGCCGGAGCAAAAACATCCCCAGTGTTAACCCCCGGTGGCAGGCCGCGGGGCCGGTTCGGCGCCGATCGGCGCGGAACTCACAGAATCGTCACTGTGCTTACGGACTGATGACGGGCCGGAGCGCTTTTGCCGCGTTCGCTGGCCTCACTAGCCGGTTACGTTTTACCTTGTAGGCGTAACCATCGGCGCTGAGAAGAACGGGCAGCCTTGGCCAGCAACCCCGATCCACCAGGACGGATCGTCGTCGTAGACGACGATCCCACCGTCGCCGACGTCGTCGGGCGGTACCTCATCCGGGACGGCCACACGGTCGAGTGCGTGCACGACGGATACGAGGCACTGCGCCGCGTCGCCGAGGAGCCGCCCGACCTGGTCGTGCTCGACCTGATGCTGCCCGGCATGGACGGCCTCGAAGTATGCCGCAGGCTGCGGGCCCGCTGGCCGATCCCGGTGGTCATGCTGACCGCGCTCGGGGACGAGACCGACCGCCTCGTTGGTTTCGAGACGGGCGCGGACGACTACGTGACCAAGCCGTTCAGCCCGCGCGAGCTGGCGCTACGGGTGCGCTCCGTGCTGCGCCGGTCCCGCGGCACCGGCCTGCCCGACAGGCATGACCTCGGGACTCTCACGGACGGCAACCTGGTCGTGGACCTGTCCGCGCACGAGGTCAGGGCCGACGGCAAGCTGATCCAGCTGACCTCCCGGGAATACGACCTGCTGGTGTTCCTGATGCAGAACCCGCGCAAGGCCTTCACCAGGGAGCAGCTGCTCAGCGAGGTGTGGAGCTGGACGTTCGGTGACACGTCTACCGTCACCGTGCACGTGCGGCGGCTCCGCGAGAAGCTCGAACCCGACCCGACCCTGCCCCGGCGCATCGTCACGGTCTGGGGCGTCGGGTACCGGTACGAACCGGAAGCGGCGTGACTTCCGGCACCGGCGTCCTGGCGTGGAGCTGGCCGGCCGGCATCGCCACCTCGGACATCGGCTTCATCTCCCTGTGGACCCTGGTGTCCGCGCTGGTCATCACCGCGATCGGAGTCGTCACGCTGCGGCTGCTCGCCGCGCGTTCCGTCCGGGTGATGGTCGCCGGGGTCGTGCTGGTCTCGGTGCTCACCTCGATGGCCGGGGTCAGCATCATCGCTTACCGCATGCTGAGCGGCGTCAACCAGGACGTGGTCCTCGACCTGATGGCCATCGCCGGGCTGGCCGGGCTGATCGTGGCGCTGGTCGTGGGGCGGCGGCTCATCAAGGCCAGCCGGGCGATTTCCGACGCGGTTCAGGGCGTGGACGAGAGCGGCGTCTATATCGCTCCGCAGCTGACGCTGCCCGCGGAACTGGCCGAGCTTTCCGATGCGCTCAGCGCCGCGTACGAGCGCCTGGCCCAGGCCCGGTCCCGCGAGCGGGCCCTGGAGGCCAGCCGGCGTGAACTCGTCGCCTGGGTCAGCCACGACCTGCGCACCCCGCTGGCCGGGCTGCGGGCCATGGCCGAGGCCCTCGAAGACCAGGTCGTAATCGACCCGCGTGAGGTGTCCCAGTACCACACGCAGATCCGCCGCGAGGTGGACCGGCTGAGCTTGATGATCGATGACCTGTTCGAGCTGTCCCGGATCCACGCCGGCGCGCTCCGGCTGTCCCGGCGCATGGTGGGCCTGGAGGACCTGGTCGCCGAGGTGGTGGCCAGCGCCGAGCCGGTGGCCAGGACCAAGGGCGTCAGGCTGACCGGGGCCGCGGTCCGCGGCATGCCGGTGTTCATCGACACCGCCGAGATGGGCCGGGCGCTGCGCAACCTCGTGACCAACGCGATCAGGCACACGCCGTCTGATGGAATCGTCGACGTGCTGGCCGAGATACAGAACGGGGTGGCCTGCGTGAGCGTGTCGGACGCCTGCGGGGGCATCCCGCCCGCGGACCTGCCGCGGGTCTTCGACGTGGCGTTCCGCGGTGAGTCGGCCCGCACGCCAGGTCCCCAGGAGGGTGCCGGGCTCGGCCTTTCCATCGCGCGCGGCATCGTCGAGGCGCACTCCGGCCAGATCGCGGTGCGCAACGCCGGCCCCGGCTGCCAGTTCCTCGTCCGGCTGCCGCTGGCCCGCGCCGGCGCGCCGACGCTCACTCGCCCCGCGCCCGGTCACGGACCCGGTCCCGGCCAGGCCGGGACCGGTCCCACCCGCGTCATCTCCGCGAACTGACCGCCGGATCATCGAGCCGCGAGACCGTGCCGACCTCGACGAGGTTCGACGGCGGTGTGATGATCGCGGCGGCCCGGCTGCCGGCGCCCACGGGGATCCGTTCCCGCCGGCCCGGCGGCGCGTGCGCGTCCCCCCGCCCCTGGTCGGGGAATGCTTCATCAGGCAGCCGGACCAGGTACCCGGCCAGAACGGCCGGCTGACGGTCCTCGCTCTGCCGCCGGCCGCCCGGCGGACGGGACGCCGGCCCGGGGCCCGGGGAGCCGCCGCCACTTCCGCCGCCGCCCGGCGGCCGGGCGGGCCGGCCGATGGCGCAGAGCCCGCCCCAGGCGCCCAGCCCGGCACCCAGCATCGGGAAGCAGACGAGCACGAGCAGGTACCCCGCCGCGCTGCTGCCGAGGCTCACCTCGAACTCCTGCACGCTGGTCGGCAGGTGGTACCCGACGGGCAGCGCCGGCGGGACGGACCTCGCCCGGTGCGGCAGGAGCGCGGCCGCGCCGACGCCCGCGACCGAGAGCACCAGCGCGGCCGCGATGCCGGCGCACGCCCCCGCCGCCACGCCCTGCCTGGCCCGGACCTCGGCCAGCGGCAGTCGGCTGCCCCGTCCCGACGTCCGCCGGGCCGTCATCAGCCCGGCCGCGACCCCTCCGCCCAGGACCAGGGGCACCGCGACTCCCCGGGCCAGGCCGTGCACCAGGGCCAGCCAGGCATGTGCGACGTGCAGCGGGTTGCCGATCGGCGGCAGCGCCAGTACGACCAGGCCGACCGCGATGCCCGCCACGGTGCCGACAGTCAGAGCCGCCGGGCCGGCCGGCGGGCGACGCGCGGTCACCGCGGTCAGCCCGGCCACGTAGGCCGCCATCACCACCAAGAACACGATCTCGCCGACCCAGAGGCCGGCCAGCCACGGGCCTCCGCGCAGCGCCGCGTACTCGAATCGCTCCACCTCCGCCTTGACCAGGATCAAGGCGAATACGGCGGCGTAGCCGCCGGCCCGCACGATCCGCGCCAGCCAGCCACCGCCGGCCGGGCCGAAGACCTGGCCGGCGGCCCATCGAGCCGATGCCAGCAGCACCGGAGCCGCGACCACCTCGACCCGGTCGATCAAGGTGACCGGGCTGCCGGGGGTACCCGGCCAGGCGGCCGCAGCCAGCCCCGCCGCCGCGGCGCCGAACGCCAGCCAACCGCGCGCCCCGCGCCGCGCCCGGGCCTCCCGTGACCGCCATCGGCCGCGGGGGACGCCATAACCCGGCACCTGCCGCTAGCCGACCGGGGAGGCGGGCGCCGACTGGCCGTGCACCGCAGCCTGCTTTTCGACCAGGACCATCATCTCGGCTCTGGGCAGCCTGACGGCCTGCGCCCAGTAGTAGATGACCAGGCTGAACGCGGACACGATCAGCAGGTCCCAGTAGTTCGGGATCAGGCCGGTGGGGACGGGCGGCAGGACGCCGCCGCCCGCGTAGTTACCGCCCCAGGAGAGCAGGCCCATGCCGATCAGGTAGGCCGGCAGCCACTGCGCGGACTTCCAGTCCAGCGGCGGCCGCTGCTTGTCGAACGCCATCGTGATGCCGATCAGTATGTAGCCGATGACGATGCAGATGGCCAGCCTGATCAGCACGTACAGGCCCGACCAGTAGATGATCAGGTTCGCGGCGACGAAGGCGACCGGCGCTATCACCGACGCGGCGGGCAGCCGGTAGGGCCTGTTAGCGTCGGGAACCTGGCGGCGGAAGGCGCCGAGCGACAGCGGCGCGCCCGAGTACATGAGCACGCTCGCGCCGGTGACCACGCCGACCAGCGACTTCCAGCTCGGGAACGGCAGCAGGAACAGGCAGCCGAACACGAACGCCATGATCAGGCTGAACCACGGCACGCCGTTCCTGTCGACCCACTGGAAGACCTGCGGGTAGTACCTGTTCCTGGCCAGGCCGTAGCCGACCCGCGAGGTGGAGGTCTGGTAGATCAGCCCGGTGCCGAACGGGGAGACGAAGGCGTCGATGTGCAGGATCGTCGCCCACAAACCGAGCCCGGCCAGGGCGGTCACGGCGGCGAAGGGATAGATGCTCACCGGGTTGGTCGACGATATGCCCTGGAAGCCCTTGTGCAGCAGGTCGGGCGGCGTGGCGCCGATGAACACGATCTGGCACAGGATGTAGATCAGCGTGCCGAGCACGCAGGCGACGATGATCGCGATCGGCAGGTTGCGTCCCGGGTTCTTGACCTCGCCCGCGAGCTGGTCGGCCTGCTCGAAGCCGAGGTAGGCGAACACGATGCCCGCGCCGGGGACGGCGGCCATCACGGCCTTGATGCCGAACGGCATGAACCCGCCGCCGCCGGGGCTGAAGTTACCGGGGTGGAAGTGGAAGGCCAGGATGATGATGGTCAGGATCGGGATGGCCACCTTCCACCACGTGATGACGTTGTTGACCCGGGCGAACAGCCGGACCGCGAGGAAGTTGATCGCGGTGAAGACAGCCATCAGCACGATCGTCCACAGGAAGCCGCTGGCCGTGGTGACGCCCTTCGTCGAGTCGTAAAGCCCGGGCCAGTAGTACGACGCGTACTGCATCACCGCGAAACACTCGATCGGCGCGACGGTCACCGCCTGCAACCAGGAGAAGAAGCCGAACGAGATGCCGGCCACGCTGCCGAACGCCAGGTGCGGGAACCTCGCGGTCCCGCCCGCGACCGGGTACATCGCGCCGAGCTCGGCGTGGACCAGGGCCAGGATTACGACACAGACGCCGCCGATGAGCCAGCCGTAGATCACCGCCGGGCCGGCCGCCGCCGCGCCGAGCATGCCTGCGAACAACCATCCCGAGCCGATGATCGAGGTCTCCGATGCCCAGGTGGCACCGACCAGCCCGAGTTCTCGTCGCAGGCCGACGTCGGCTGGCCTGGTGACCACCGCGGCTTCAGTTGCCATGCCCGAACCCTTCCTTCTGCGTTCCGGTCGGATGGCGGCATGAAACGCGACAAACGGTGCGCAGCCTCGGCGCACAGGCTCGCCATGTCCGGCCGGGAGCCTGCAGTTTCTGTCTGACGACGCCAGGGTTCCAGACCCGATTACGCCGGTCCATGCAGGCGGGCGGCAGCTTGCAGGCAGAATGCCGGCAGTTTCCGCCTGCGCCGCGGCATACCCGAGCCGGTCCGCTCGTGTGTCAGACTGGAAGGACGAACGGGGGATCGCCGGTCGCTGTGACGTGGAGCCAGGCGTGGGCAATGACGCGAGGCCGGGGCCAGCCTTCGGCGTCCTGCTGCGCAGGTACAGATCGATCGCCGGCCTGACGCAGGAAGAGCTGGCGCAGCGGTCCGGCCTGAGCATTCGCGCGCTCAGTGACATGGAGCGGGGCCGCACGGCGCGCCCCTTCCTGCGCTCGGCCCGGTTGCTCGCCGACGCGCTTGAGCTCTCCGGGCCCGCGCGGTCCGAGCTGATGGGCGCTCTGCAGGATGGCGCGGACGGACCTGGCCTGCCGGCCCCGGCGAGCAGCCGCGGCGGTGCGCAGCCCCGGCCGGAGGTGCCGCGCCAGCTACCTGCTCCGGTGCGGCATTTCGTCGGCCGGGCGGGCGAGCTCAGGGCGCTGACCCAGCTGCTGGGCTGGGTCGGCCAGGACGGGCCAGGGACGGTGGTGATCTCCGCGATCGCCGGGATGGCCGGACTGGGTAAGACCGCACTCGCGGTGCACTGGGCGCATCAGGTGGCGGACAGGTTCCCGGACGGTCAGCTGTATGTGAACCTGCGCGGTTACGACCCGGACCTGCCCCTGCAGGCCGCTGACGTGCTGGCCGGGTTCCTGCGCGGCCTGGGCGTGGCCGGGCAGGCTATCCCGGGCGAGACCGAGGAGCGCGCGGCGCTGTACCGGAGCCTGCTGGCCAACCGCCGGGTACTCGTGCTGCTGGACAACGCCAGCGATGCCGAGCAGGTCCGGCCGCTGCTACCCGGCAACTCGTCGTGTATGGCGGTGGTGACCAGCCGGGATGCGCTGGCCGGACTGGTGGCCCGGGACGGCGCACGGCGGCTGGACCTGGACCTGCTCCGGCCGGCCGAGGCGGCCGGACTGCTGCGGGCGCTCATCGGCGGGCGGGCGCATGCGAACCCTGATGCGACCGCCGCGCTGGCCGCCCTGTGCGCCAGGCTGCCGCTGGCGCTGCGGGTGGCCGCCGAGCTGGCTGCCGCCTCCCCCGGCGTCCCGCTGGCCGACGTCGCCGCCGAGCTGGCTGATCAGCAGCACCGGCTGGACCTGCTGGACGCGGCGGGGGACCCCCGGACCGCGGTCCGGACGGTGTTCTCCTGGTCGGTGCGGCACCTTGATCACGATGCCGCCCGCACGTTCCGGCTCCTCGGCCTGTACCCCGGCGTTGACTTCGACGCGCCCGCGGTCGCCGCGCTCACCGGTACCAGGCCCGAACACGCTCGCCGGCTGCTGGACCGGCTGGCCCGCGCCTACCTGATCCAGCCGGCCGGCCCGCGGCGCTACCACATGCATGACCTACTCCGCGCCTACGCCGCCGCGCAGGCCGCGGAACACGACACCGAACCGGAGCGGCGGGCGGCACTGACTCGCCTTTTCGATCACTACCTGACCGCCGCCGCGGCGGTGGCCGACATCTTCTTCCCGGCCGACCCTGACCGGCCGCCGATACCCCGTGCCGCGAGCCCTGCCCCTCAGGTCACCAGCCTCGCCGCGGCGAGGGCGTGGCTACGGGCGCAGCGAGCTAACCTCGTCGCCGCAGCCGAGTATGCCGCCAGCCACGGCTGGCCCGCGCACGCCATAGGCCTGGCCGCCACCGTCTTCCGCTACCCCATTACCGGGCACCTCGCCTATGCCGCCGCCATGCACAGCCACGCCTGCCGGGCCGCCGCGCAGACCGGCGATCTGGCCGCCGAAGCGTCGGCCCTGGTCAATCTCGGTGCCGCCCTCATGGCACAGGGTCACCTCCGGCAGGCCGCCGGCCGTCTTGAGCAAGCCCGGCAGTTGTACCGCCGGGCGGGGGACCGGATCGGCGAGGCCCGCGCGCTGGTCAACCTCGGCGTCGCCGGTTATTGCCGGGGACGCTACGAGCAGGCCACGAGCTGCGATCGGCGGGCCCTGGCGCTGTACCGTCAGACGGGGAACCGCGTCGGCCAGGCCCGCGCGCTGAGCAACCTCGGCCTGGTCTACCTGCGGCAGGGCCGCTATCGGCAGGCCCACGGGAATCTTCGGCGGTCCCTGGCGCTCTATCGCGAGGACGGCATCCAGCCCGCGGAGGCGCATGTACTGGGAAGTCTCGGCGAACTCGAAATGCGGCAGGGACGCTACGCGCGGGCCGCCGGCCACCTCCGGCGGTCGCTCGCGCTGTGCCGTGCGAGCGGGAACCGGCTCTGCGAGGCGCGCACCCAAGCGTGCCTCGGCCTGGTCATGCTGCGCCGGGGACGTCACGCGCAGGCCACCGCATATCTCAAGCGGGCGCTGGCCCTCCATAGCGAGGCCGGCAATCCCTCAGGTCAGGCCGAGGCACTCAACGGCCTCGGCGAAGCGCTGCTGGCCGCGGGTCAGGCCGGCTACGCCCGCACTCGGCACGCCGACGCCCTGGCCCTGGCCCTCCAGGCCGGCGACCATTACGAGCAGGCACGGGCCCACAGCGGCCTCGCCAGCGCATGCCAGGCCACCGGCGATGCCGAGCAGGCCAGCCGTCACTGGCAGCAGGCCCTCGCCCGCTACGCCTATCTCCGTGCGCCAGAGGCAGAGCAGGTTCGCACCATACTGGACGCAGCCGCGCGCAGGCCGCGCGCCTGCGCTGCCGGGCATTTTCCGGACAGCTCAGCCCACGCTGCTGCACCCCGCGCGGCCGCGCCGCCGGAGTGAGCTTGTCACCTCCAGGGCGCGGCGGTCTTCCCCGTCCGCCGGTTTGAGCCGGCCTAAGCGTGGGCGGCGGCTAGCAGGGCGGGTTCGCGCAGGGGGGCACGGGCAAATTCAGCCATGCCCTCGGCGAACCGCGTCTGGGCGCGGAAGCCCAGGCCAGCGGCGGCCCTGGCGGGGGAGGCCACGATGTGCCTGACGTCCCCCAGGCGGTACTCACCGGTGATCACCGGCGCGATACCGCCGCCGAAGGCGGCGGCGAGCGCGCCGGCCATCTCGCCGACCGTGTGCGGCTCGCCGCTGGCCACGTTGTAGCACCGCAGCCGGCCGGCCTGCGCGCCGCCGGAAGGCCCGGCGACCTCAGCGGCGAGGACATCCAGACCCGCGCCGACAGCGCAGTCGGTGGCCTCGAGCGCAAACAGGTTAGCCCTGGCCACGTCACGGACGTGCACGAAGTCGCGCCGCTGGCCGCCGTCCTCGAACACCCGCGGCGGGACCCCGTTCTGCAGGCAGGAGCGGAAGATCGCGGCCACCCCCGAGTACGGCGTGTCACGCGGCATCCCGGGGCCGTACACGTTGTGGTAGCGCAGACCGACCGCCGTCCCGCCGGTCATCCGGGCCCAGCTCGCCGCCAGGTGCTCCTGCGCGACCTTGCTCGCGGCGTAGGCGTTGCGCGGATCAAGCGGCGCGTCCTCGGTCACCGTCGCCGTGGAGAGCGGCCACGCGCATCGCGGACAGCGCGGCTCGAAGCGGCCCGCGGAAAGGTCACCGGGATCCCGCGGCGCCGGCCGCACCCGGCCGTGCGCCGCGCACTCGTAGGCTCCCTCGCCGTACACCACCATCGAGGAGGCGACCACCAGGCGCGGTATGCCGTGGCGGCCCATGGCCTCCAGCAGCACCGCGGTGCCCGTGACGTTGACGTCCGCGTAGACGGGCAGGTCGGAGAGGTCCACGCCGAGCCCGACCATGGCCGCCTGATGGCATACCGCGTCGACCCCGGCCAGCGCCTCGTTCACCACCGACGGGTCACGTACGTCGCCCACGATCAGCTCGCCGGCGACGTGATCTGGCCTGCCGCTGTGCACGGCGGGTGAGAGGGAATCCAGGCCGCGCACGTCATGGCCCGCGGCCAGCATGGTTTCCGCGATATGAGATCCGATGAAGCCGGCCGCGCCGGTCACAAGAACGCGCATGACTGCAGCAAACCAGGTGAAAGGCCGCAGGCGGCCAGCGCGCCGATACTCGTCACAGCTTCGTAAGGGCCGATCGGCCGCTTTACGGCCCCGATTCGGCGGCCGCGCCAGTACTGTCGGGCGCCATGGAAATCGATGTCGTCCTGCCGTGCCTCAACGAGGCGGGCGCACTGCCCTGGGTGCTGTCCCGGATGCCGTCCGGCTACCGGCCCATCGTCGCGGACAACGGGTCCGTCGACGGCTCGGCGGTCATAGCCGCGAGCTACGGGGCGCGTGTCGTGCCCGTCCCGCAACGCGGCTTCGGCGCCGCCTGCCACGCCGGCCTGCTGGAGGCGACCAGCGAGATCGTCTGCGTCATGGACGCCGATGCCTCATTCGACCCCGGCGACCTGCCAGCCGTCACGGGCCCGGTGCTGGCCGGCGAGGCCGACCTCGTGCTGGGGCGGCGCTCGGTCCAGGGCAAGGGCGCGTGGCCGCTGCACGCCAGGGTCGGCAACCGGGTCCTGGCCGCCGAGCTGCGCCGCCGGATCGGGGTGCCGGTGCGGGATCTCGGTCCGATGCGCGCGGCCCGGCGGGAGCCGCTGCTGGCGCTGCCGATGTCGGACCGCCGGTTCGGCTACCCGCTGGAGATGGTGGTGCGTGCGGCGGAGGCCGGGTGGCGGATCGCCGAGACCGATGTGCCCTACTACCCGCGGACCGGCAGGTCGAAGGTCACCGGCACGCTCGGCGGCACGGTCCGGACCGTGCGCGACATGCGCCGGGTGCTCGCCTCCGCCGCGTCGCCGGCCTCATCATGACCGGCCCCGCCATGGCCGGTCATGACCCGGCCAGCACCGAGTACACGGGCAAGCACCGCCGGGACGGCGGCCTGGGCGCGGTCGGCCCGCCGCGGTGGGGCAACAGCACGCCCGCGCGGCGCAGCGGGGCCGAGCCGGACGGCAGGCTGATGCCGGGCCGCACGCCGGCGCCGGACTGGACGCCGGTGCGGGGCCGCGGGCCGGTGCCGGGCAGGACGCCGGTGCCGGACTGGACGCCGGTGCCGGGCAGGACGCCGAGGCCCGGGCCGCGGCCCGGGCCGCGGGGCGACGCCGGGCCACGGCCCGAAACGGGGCGGTGGGCCGATGCCGACTGACCCGCTGGCGGCGCAGGTCATGGTGATCGCCAAGGAACCGGTTCCCGGCCGGGTCAAGACCCGCCTCACGCCGCCGTACACCCCCGCCGAGGCGGCCGCTCTGGCCGAGGCGGCCCTGGCCGACACCCTCGCGGCGGTCGGGCGCGCGAACATCACCCGCCGGGTGCTCGCCCTGGACGGCAGGCCCGGCGCGTGGCTGCCACCGGGTTTCGGCGTCATCGGCCAGCGAGGCGCTGGGCTTGACGAGCGCATCGCCTGGGCCCTGGCTGACGCCCGCGCGACCTGGCCGGCTCCCGTGGTGCTGATCGGGATGGATACCCCCCAGGTGACGCCCGCGCTGCTGGCCGCGGCCGCCGAGCCGCTCGTGTCCGGTACCGCGGATGCCACCTTCGGGATGGCCGAGGACGGCGGCTTCTGGCTGCTCGGCCTGGCCGAAATCGACCCGGCCCTCGTGCTCGGCGTCCCGATGTCCCGCTCCGATACCGGATCACTGCAGCTCGCCCGGCTGGAACAGGCTAGGCTCCGGATCCAGCTGCTGCCCGAGCTCACCGACGTCGACACCGCCGAGGAAGCGGAGCGCATCGCGGCCGCGACGCCAGCTTCCCGCTTCGCGTCGTGCATGCGAGCGCTGGGCGGCCGGGCTACGCGGCCGCTCGCGGCCGCCCGGTGATAGATGGCGTCTTAGCCGCCGACCGGGCCGATGACGGTGACGAGGCTGCCGTAGGTGAGGTACGGGTAGGCCCTCGCGGCCTCGTCCCAGGGCAGCTCGACGCAGCCCAGGCTCTGGTTGTATCCGTAACCGCCGCGCGGGAAGTAGTGCACGGCGTCGCCGCCGTTGAAGTAGGAGACGTACCAGACGGGGTCGTCGTAGTGGCTGCCGTCCGGGTTGGTCCCCTGCATATACGTGAAGTAGAACCGCAGGTAGACGGGGAAGGTCCCGTCCACGGTGGGGGACTCCGGGATGCCCGTGTTCACCGGGCTGGTCAGCACCACGTGCCCGTCGTGCCAGATGGTGATCGACTCGGGCTGATTCTGGTCGGCCAGGGCGTAGGTATAGCCGTTCGGATTGCGCTGGCCCTTCATCACCGCGGTCAACAGGTCGGCCCACACGGCCTGACCGGCGTACCCGTCCATGGCCAGCCCGTGCACCGACTCGAAGGCCCTGATCGCGCCGACGTCAAGCATGTTGCCGGTGCCGGCGCTCCATTGGTCGGTCAGCTCCCGCGGGTAACCGCTCTGCCAGGTGAACGTCCCGGCCGGCGGCCGGTACGCGGCCGACACTTCGGCGTTCGCGCTGCCGGGATTGCTAACGGAGGGCGATGTCGGCGTCCAGGTCAACGGCAGGTAGCCCAGCTGGGCCAGCAGCTCCTGCAGGCGCAGGGTACTGAACGGGCCGGTGGTGAAGCTCTGGGTCACCCCGGAGTCAAGCAGCCCGCCCGCGCCCGCGCTGACTCCGCCGACGGAGATCATCCCGGTCGGACCGCCCGGGATCTTCAGCGTGACCCGGGTGTTCTGGAAATACCCGGTCGTGGGGGTGAAGACCGCCGTGTCGCCCTCGATTTGCCAGGAGCCCGGGATCTGCGGCGAGAGCTGCGGCATCGGGGTACTGGCCGCCAGCGGCGCGGAGAACTGCACCCGGATCGGGTTGGCGCCGTTGACGCCCCGCGCGCCGGCGGCGGGGGTGACCGACAGCACCTGGAGCGCGGCCGCCGGCTGTCGCGGTACGGAGCGCTGGGCGGCCGACACCGGAGCCGCGTGGCTTTTCGGCGACGCGAAGGCGACGATCATGACGCCGGCGGCCAGCACGAGCGCCGCGCTGCTGGCGGTGAGCGCCGCGCCCCGTCCCTTAAATGGCCGCACGACGGCGCGAACTGGCCGCCAGGTCCGTTTGGCTGGGGCGGTCCCGTCGGTGACCGGCATTGACTGCTGTTTGCCGAACCATCCGGATCGCGACACGGCGCCGTCCCCTCGACGTGATTAGAAATTGGACAACAGCAAAGAACACAGTAGAGACAGGAACTATCGGAGCAGGCAAGGCCAGATAACAACTCCTCCTACCAGACAGACGCGCATGCAGCAGGAAAGGTTGCCGGCATCAGCCTAGCGCCCTCTGGTTTCAGGCCGACCGCCGGATCAGGCGGGGTGTTCCTACCCGTATTCGCGCAGATGCATGTCTGCGCCGTTCCGGCCAGGGCAGACGCTCGTCTGCCGCGCCGTGGCGGCCGGGGGCGGGCTGGCGACGAGGCGACGAGGATAGCCGCCGGCGCTGGCCCGGCGGCAGGCTGAGAATCTCGCGGCAGCCGCCGGGAGGGACGTCCGGGTTAGCTGGCGGCGGCCCGGCAAATGGCGTGCGCCCGGTACTTTCCGGAGTGCGGCTACGGCCCGGCGAAATGGCCGGGATATTTGATGCAGGACCGGAGCGGCCAGGCTGGTATAAATGTCGGCCCGGGCTTATTAATGAGCCTTGGCGCAGAGTCAGGTTACGGCCTATTGCCGCGCTGAGCCGGGGACATCACGAGCTGGTCACGAGGATGTGGCCGCTGTGGCGTGCGCGCGTGGTGTGGCCGCGGCCGCCACCGTCGCGCCGGCCGTCCGGGGGGGTGCGGGGCCGGCCAGCGCGACGGTCGTCCTGCGGCCTGCGAGCAGCGCCGTGACCTGCCGGAGCGGCCTGCGGACCAGGCGCCGGGCCGGCTTGCAGCGGGCGGTGCCGTAACCCTCCCGAAACATCTAGTGCTCACTCAGAGAGTTTTAGCAATTACTTTTCGGTCCCGCAGTGAGCTGCCCGCGGCGCCCTCTGGCGCACGCCGTCCTATCACGGGGCAATCTCGGCCCGGCCGACGCGCCGTCACCTGCGGCGTAAGAACTTGGCAATGAATTGCCCAGCTTCCGGTGGCGCCTTACGCCCAAAAACGGACAAAACGCGAATCTTCTGGATTTCCTGCTTTCGCCCCCGTCACGGGTCTACGGTAATCCACCGGGAGCGTCACAGCGGACATCCATGGAGGTGGATTGAATGCTCAGCGGGCATCGGTCCGCATGGCGCCGTCGCGGTAGGAACAGTCGTGCGGCGCGCATCGCGGCCCCCCTCGCCATTCCGATGGCGTTGGGCCTGACCCTCGGGATCATCATCGCGGTCTCCGGGGGCAACGCCACGAGGATTGATCAGTCGGCACTGGGTTCCTGCGCCGGGTCGGCCGGGAGCGCCGCGCCGTCCGGGAGCGCCGACCCGTCCGGGAGCGCCGACCCGTCCGGGAGCGCCGACCCGTCCGGGAGCGTCCAGCCGTCTGGGAACGCCGATCCGGCCGGGAGCGCCGCTCCCGATGGGAGCGCCGCGCCGTCCGCGAGCGCCGGGGTGACGGCACCCTGCCCAACCGCATCGGACCCGGCCAGCCCGACGGCCAGCCCGAGCGCGGACCCGGCCGCCCCCGCCGTGGTCCCCCCGGCGGCGACCTTCGCCAACGGGCCGGTCGCCTTCCGCCAGCTCGGCGACCTGGCCACCGATCCGGTCGACGGCACGGGTGCCGCGATCAACCTGAACCAGACGCCCGCGGAAGCAGCCACGTCGATGAACTGCACCCTGACCGTACCGAACCACCCGCTGACGGCACGGGGCCTCGCGACGCCTTACCAGCTCGGCGACGGCTGCTCAGAGGCGAACACCGGGACCGAGGGCGCCTTCGTCGAGGCCACCATCCTCGCGCCGAACGGCTCGGTGCAGGTCTACAACCCGCTGGTCGTGACCGCGGGGACCACGGCTGCGGCGGCTCCCGTCCCCCCGAAGATCGCGCGGGGCTCACAGGTGATCATCGACATCGGCTCCAACGGCAACAACCTGGTCCTCGAGGGCCGGGGCGCGCGGCAGGGCAACTGCGTCGACGCGCTCGGCCAGTCGGTGATCGGCCAGGTGTCGGCCTGCAACGCCGTCAACTTCTACCGGGCCGCCAACGCCGAGATCGCGTTCGGCCTGCTGAGGGTCCCGCCGATCGGCACCTCCGAGGACCGCGAGCCGTGCGAGACCGTGCGTAACTTCGCCCTGATCGATCAGGACCAGAGCGACAACGTGCTGACGACGTACCTGCTCAACGCGAACGGCCAGACCGCCCAGGACACCGCGGCGAACGCGGCGTCGCTCGCCGGCGCCACGCCCATCGCGAACGGCAGCGACGACCGGCTGCTGGCCAACTTCGTGGATCCGGCGAACGACTGCTCCGCGTTCAGCGCGACCAACACCACCGACGCGGCCGGCACCTCCGGCGCGCAGGCCCTCAACGAGCTGAGCGCTCGGGTCAACCAGACCGGGACCATCGCGGTGGTGCCGGTGAACGACGAGATGACGCTGGTCAACAGCGCGTTCAGCGTCGCGAAGACCAACGTCTACCGGTCGCTCGTCGACCAGCCGCTGCTGGCCAGGAACGTCAACACGGAGGCGGTCGCGGCGGACTACTGCCAGAACATGGTCAACATGGCGCCGGCGCACAACCAGCTGGACATGACCAGGGACGCGGCCTTCGCGTCCCCGGTGCCGGCCACCGGCAACAACCTGGCGACGTTCCTGGGCGCCCGGCTGGCCGCGTCGTTCGGGGTCCTGAACTGCCAGAACTTCGGCCTGACCGACCCGGCCAACGTCACCACGGACGGAGCCGGCATCGCCACCGCGGTCACCTACAACCTGGCCCAGCAGACGGCGACCATCCCGGACCCGGCGGGCGGCACCGCGACGCCGACGGCATCGCCGACCGCTCCGCCAGGCCGGTGGTCAGGGCTCTGGTCAGGATGGTGGAGAGGCGCTCCGCCTCGCCGTCACGGGCACCACCAGAACGGCACCGGCATGTAGCGACCGAGCCGGGAGGGGGTTGCTTGGCACCAGCCCGCTCGGCAGTCAGCACTCCATGGCGAGGCGGTCCCGGGGAAGCCCCGGGACCGCCTCGCCTGTGCCGCCAGCCGCCCCCGCTGCCATGCACGGGGCGCTCGGCCGGCCGGCTGGCAGCTGGACGAGCTGGACCTGATCGAGATCGACGAGGCGGTCGCGGCGCAGTCGGCGGCGGTCGTCGACGAGCCCAAGTGCGACCCGAGCGGGTCAACGTCAACGGCGGCGCGATCGCCGTCGGGCACCCGCCGGGCTGCTCCGGGGCCAGGATCATCGCTACCTTGCTGCCCGAGATGCTCCGGCGCGGGGCGGCGCGCCGGGCCGCCACGACGTGCATCGGCGCGGGGCAGGGCAGCGCCTGGCGGCGGGAGCCGCCCGGAGCCGCCGGGTCCCCCGGCGGCTCCGGGCGTCCTAGCCGAGGTTCGCGGTGCCCGAGTAGTAGTTGCCGGTCGCCGAGGTGCCCAGCGGGGCGGTGGCGGTGTCCGGCGGCAGCAAGGACGGGCTGACGAACCTGCTGC
>Ga0187780_10001567_pt1 | contig 17260 bp, 18 predicted proteins | sample 1015_Q2_SP10_20__FD_132429 | JGI IMG/M metagenome (GOLD analysis project Ga0187780, IMG submission 132429) | Tropical peat soil microbial communities from peatlands in Department of Meta, Colombia - 1015_Q2_SP10_20_MG | ecosystem: Environmental > Terrestrial > Soil > Wetlands > Peat | place...
GCACGATCGCCTCGCGCGCGAGACGGGCGGCGAGGAGGCTCGTGTTCCCGGTGTCGTAGTGCGGACTGACCTCCATGATGTCGAGACCCGCGAGGCGGGGGGCGGCCTCGCCGATGATGAACTTCACGTCCCGCGGCGTCAGGCCGAACGGCTCCGGCGTGCCGGTGCCTCCCGCGTACGCCGGGTCGATGGCGTCGATGTCGAGCGAGATGTAGAGGCGCTCCGTCTTCAGCATGTTGAGCGCCTGGTGGACCGCCGCCTCGATTCCGTTCCGGGCGATCTCCGCCGCCGTCACGAACGACATTCCGATCGTCTTGTTGTCGTCCATCTCTTCGTGGGAGACGGAGCGGACCCCCAGCACGACGATGTTGCGGGCACCGACCTTCTCGAGGATGCGGCGCGACGAGCAGCCGTGGCTACGCCGGTCGCCGAGGTAGCTCGCGCGGAAGTCCATGTGGGCATCGAGGTAGAGGACGCCCACGCTCGGGGCCGAGTCGGGGTACGCTTCGACCACGGGCGGAGAGCATGCGTGGTCCCCTCCGAGAACGATCGGGACCTTTCCGGCGGCGTAGATCGGTCGGACCTCCTCGCGGAGCCCGTTGGCCATGTCCTCCGAACTCCCGTACTCCTCCGTGTTCCCGAGGTCGTGGACCGGCACGTCGGAGAGGTCCACTCCGGTCTCGAGGTCGTACGACTCGAAGTTCCAGGAGTGCTGGCGGATCGAGTCGGGTCCGAATCGGGCCCCGGGACGGAACGAGGTCGTTCGGTCGAAGGGAACACCCACGATGACGAACTGCGCCTCGTCGAACGATGCGTTCGCGTCCGCGAACGTGGTCGGGCGTTGCACGACGGTCGGACGGCGGTGCTCTATAAGACGGTGCCTTCGTGCCCGGGCCTAGCCGGCCTCGGCGGGAGCACGACTTCCCAAGAGACGGGCGCGGATCCCCATCTCTCCGTAGAGGAACTCCATCACCACGAGCGAGATCACCGTGGTGCCGACCGCCATGACGAAGAGGCCGAAGTAGCCGTACAGGAGGATCGCGACCGCGCCGACCGCCGGCCCGATGCTCCAGAGCGACGAGTTGATCAGCGAGAACACCCCGAGGTACTCGGCCCGCTGGTCCGGTGGGGCCGTCCGGGCGACCCAGGCGGTCATCCCCGGGCTGAGGAACGAGAGCCCCGCGTTGCGCACCGCCTGGGCCGGAACCACCTCGGTCCACGAGGACGAGAAGATGAAAATCCCGTACGAGGCGAGCGTGAGCACCGTGCCGTACCAGATCCCCCGGATCTCCCCGTACCGGTCGATCCAACGGCCGAGCGGAACCCCGGTCAGCGCTCCCGTGATGAGGCCCGCAATCGCGACGAGCGACACCTCGAGGCTGCTCGCGCCGAGCGACGCCGCGAAGTAGCCATAGAACGAGGCGACCGCGCCGGACCCGATGGCGCGGATCGACACGGCGAAGGAGAAGGTGGCGACGTTCTTCATCTCGCGAAGGGGGCGCCGCGACGTCCGCGCTGGGACGCGGACGTCCGGAACGATGAGGACGACGACGGCCAGCACGCCTACCATCATCGCGACCACGAACGGGAACAGCGCCTGCAGGCCGTACCAGTAGGTGATGAGACCCGCCAGGACGAACCCGGCGACGGCTCCCGCGTTCGAGGTGGCGTTGAGAAGGCCGTACCCTTCGCCCCGTTCCGATACCTGCGTCACGTCCGCGACGAACGCGTTGTACGCGGGACTACCAATCGCGAGCGCGAGCTCGGCCGCGATGAACAGGACCCCGGCGAGGAACCACCCCGGCACGAAGACGATCGCGAGAAAGAGCGGGAACGCGGTGGCCTCTCCGATCAGGAGGAATAGTTTGCGCCTTCCGGCCCGGTCGGAGAGCCGACCCATCCACGGCCCGATGGCGCTCGCCGGGAGCCAGGCGAGGGTCAGGATGATGAGCGCGACGGGCAGCGTGGCGCCCTTGATTTCGACGAGGTAGAGCGGAAGGAAGACAATGAAAAGCCCGCCTCGGTTGCTCGCGAGCAGGGAGTACAGGGAAAGCGAGAGCAGTTCGCGAGAGGGCATTGTCGCATCACCACGGGCAGTTACTTACGCTTGAGCGTCGGCCAAGGTGTACGACACGGGCTCCGGCAGACGACACATTATGAGCTGGGGTGCGGTTCGCCCCGCGGGTACGTAGCCCATGCCCGAAGGCGAGCTGGTCGCTCGAAAGAACGACGAAGAAGGCGTCGAGATTGTGACCCTGAAGAACCCTCCCGTGAACGCCCTCAGCACTGCCCTGCTCGCGGGACTCTCCCACCACATCGAAGCGATCGCCGAGGACCCCAAGGTCCGTGCCGTCGTGCTGACCGGGGACGGTCAGTACTTCAGCGCCGGCGCCGACCTCAAGGAGTTGGCGACGTTGGACCTCGCGAGCGCCCCGGACCTCGTCCGCAAAGGCCACGCCGTGTTTCACCGGATCGCGACCCTTCGGCCGCCGGTGATCGCCGCGATCAATGGCCTCGCCCTCGGGGGCGGGCTAGAACTCGCGCTCTCGTGCGACCTGCGGATCGCGGGGGAGTCGGCCAAGCTCGGGGCCCCGGAAGTGAACTACGGCCTCATGCCCGCCTACGGCGGAACCCAGCGTCTACCCCGGGTGGTCAGCGTCCCGAAAGCGAAGGAATTGATCTTCACGGGGGCCATGATCTCGGCCGCCGAGGCATTGCGGATCGGACTCGTCAACAAGACGGTCCCCGCGGGCCAGGAACTCCGGGCGGCCCGGGACCTCGCCCACACCATCGCCCAACGCGCCCCCAAGGCGGTCCAGGCCGCCAAGAAGGCGATTGCCGAGGGTCTCCAGCTGCCCCTCGCCCAGGGAATCGAGGGGGAAACGAAACTCTTCGAGTCGGAGGTGCTCTCGAGCCAGGACCTCGGTGAAGGGATCATGGCGTTCGTGGAGCGCCGGCCCCCGAAGTTCAAGGGAGAGTGAGCGTCCGTGGCGATCGAGTTCGAATTCACGGCGGACCAGGAAGCGTTCCGGTCCGCGGTACGGACCTTCGCCACCAAGGAGATCGCCCCGGTCGTCGTCGAGATGGACGAGAAGGAGGAGTTCCCCCGGGCGACCGTCCAGCGGATGAAGGAGGAGGGGTACTTCGGAGTGCCCATCCCCGAGGAGTACGGGGGCCTGGGCCTCGGCAAGGTCGGTTACTGCATCTTCCTCGAAGAGCTTGGCAAGGTCGACGCTTCGCACAGCGCGATCGTCGCCGCCCACACCTCTCTCGGAGCCAGCCCGATCCTCTACTACGGGACCGAAGAGCAGAAGCAGCGCTGGCTCGCCCCCGCTGCGAAGGGGGAGAAGATCCTTGCGTTCAGCCTCACCGAACCCGGCTCGGGCAGTGATTCGGGCGCGCTTCGGACCCTCGCCGAGAAGGACGGGAACGACTGGGTCCTCACGGGGAACAAGATCTACGTCACGAACGGCCGCGAGGCGGACACGACCATTCTTCTGGCCGCGAACGACCTCAAGCTCGGAGCCAACGGCGGGGTGACGGCATTCCTTGTCGACGCCGGTCTACCGGGATACACGGTAGGGCGGTGCGAGAAGAAGATGGGAATTCACGGGACCTCGACCGCCGAACTCATCCTCGACCACGTCCGGCTGGGACCGGAGCGGGTCCTCGGCGAGGTCGGCAAGGGGTTCCACGTCGCGATGACCGCCCTCGACGTGGGCCGTGTTTCGCTCGGTGCCGCCTCGCTCGGTGGGATGCAGGCCGCCTGCAACGAGGCGCTCGAGTTCGCGAAGAACCGAACCCAGTTCGGCCTACCGATCAGCGAGTACGAGGTGATCCAGTTCAAGCTCGCCGACATGGCGATGAAGATCCACGCCCTCCGCCTCATGGTCTACCACGCCGCCCAGCACCAGGACAAGATGGGCACGGACCCGAAGGCCTGGAGCCGGCTCGAGCGGTACGGCAAGACGCGGGAGGCGGCGATCGTGAAGTGCCTCGGCTCGGAGTGGGCGAGCGACGTGATCGACGAATCGCTCCAGATCCACGGCGGGATCGGCTACATCCGCGGTACCGCGATCGAGCGAGCGTACCGCGACGCGAGGATCTCCGAGATCTTCGAGGGGACGAACGAGATCCAGCGGGTCGTGATCTCCCGCGACGTCCTGGGCCGGGGGCTCTAGGCGAGGGACGGGCTACTCCTTCCGCGGGACCGGAGGCGGCAGCTTCGCCGCCTCCTCCCGCAGCACCCGCCGGAGGACTTTCTGGACCCCCGTGCGCGGCAGCTCGTTCTGGAACACGACCCGCCGCGGCGCCTTGTAGTGGGCGATCCGCTCGCGGACGAACGCGATCAGTTCCTCGGCCGTCACGTTGGCGCCGGGCTTCTTCACCACGAAGGCGACCACCGACTCTCCGAGTTCGGGGTCGGGGGCACCGACCGCCGCGGCGTCGGCGACCGCCGGATGCTGGAACAACACCTCTTCCACCTCGCGCGGGTAGACCTTCATCCCCCCGATGTCGACCATGTCCTTCTTCCGGTCGACGATGTACGCGAAGCCGTCCGGGTCGATCCGCGCCACGTCCCCGGTCCGGAACCAGCCGTCCTTGAGGACGAGGTCGGTCTCCTCCTTCTGATGGTAGTAGCCGGCCATGACCTGGGGACCGTGGACCGAGAGCTCGCCGACCTCGCCGCCCGCTAGGACCCTCGTGCCGGTCTCGAGGTCGACCACGCGGTGGTCGGTCTCCGGGACCGGGATCCCGATCGAACCGACCCGACGCTCGCCGGCGAGGGGGTTGACGTGGGTGATCGGGGACGTCTCGGATAGGCCGTAGCCTTCGACGAGGTTCGCGCCCGTCAGCTCCTCGAAACGGCGCTGGACCTCGACCGGGAGGGGCGCGGAACCGCTGACGCAGTACTTGATCGAGTGGATCTGGTACTTCGCGAGGTCCGGCTGCCGGTTGAACGCCTGGTAGAGCGCGGGAACGCCCGGGAACTGGGTCGGCTGGTACCGGTCGATCAGCTTCAGCAGCTCGCGGATCTCCGGGCGCGTTTGCAGGACAATGGTGCCACCCACGGCGAGTCCCATCAACAGCGCGACCGTCAGTCCGTAGATGTGGAAGAGCGGGATCGAGGCCATGATCACCTCGTTCCCGGGCTCCAAACGGATGTTCCAGGCGTTTCCCTGCGTCACGTTCGCGACCAGGTTGTTGTGCGTGAGGACCGCGGCCTTCGGCCGCCCGGTCGTCCCCCCCGTGTACTGGAAGACAGCAGGGGTGGTCAGCGGGTCGGACTTCGCGAGCGGGACCGTGCCGGGCGTGGTGACGGCCTTCTTCCAGGGCCGGACCCACGGGTCGGTCGGGAATTCCGTCGGCTGGTGCTGCCGTCGGAGGACGGTGTTGACGAACGGGCGGAGGTACCACGGGTAGAACTCGCGCAAGTGCGCCACGAACACCGCGGGGACCGGGCACTCCGCCCGGACCTTGGCGAAGTTCGGATAGTGGATCTGGAGTGTGACGAGCGCCTTCGGCGCCGCGTCCTTCAAAAGGTGGATGAGGTCCTGGCCCAGGTAGAGCGGACTCACCTGGACCACGATCGCGCCGAGGCGCAGGACCCCGAAGAACGCGATCGGGTAGGCGGGGCAGTTGGGGAGATAGAGGGCGACCCGGTCGCCGGGGCCGACCCCTTCTCGCGCGAGGGCCGCGGCGAACCGCTCGCTCTCCTCCCAGAACTTCCGATAGCTCCACTTCGACCCGTAGTACACGAGGGCGGTCCGGTCCGGCCAGCGTCGGACGCTCGCCTCCACGAGTTCGGTGAGGAGGACGTCCGGAATTGTCAGGTGGCGAGGAACGGTCGGCGGATACCACTGGAACCAGACCCGTTCCGCGGCGTCCCCGGGAGTCGCCGACATGGGCGTCCTAACCCGACCCCGCGGGCGGGGAGTCCTTCGCGAACTGCACCCCGGGCTTGTATCCCGACACGAAGTGAACGCGGTCGCCGATCGCGATCTCCTTCTCGGAGTGGATCGACGGAATCCAGCCGGTAATGCGACCCCCGCCGTCGAGGTCGACCACGATGTACGGGTAGGGAGCGTCGTTGAGGAACTCCTCGCCCGGGACCGCGAGAAGCGTGAACGCTACGACCGTGCCCTTCTGGGAGAGCTCGGTCTCGTCGAGCGGCGAGCGGCCGCACCGCGAGCAGGCGATTCCCCAGGTCGCGGTGATGAGGCCACAACCCGCGCAGCGGAACCCCCGGAGTTTCCCGTCGCCTTCGTACGCTTTGATGAAGTCGTCGACCGAATGCGGGGCGTCGGCAAGAATGTCGGACATCGTCCCCTCCTATCGGCGCGAGAAGATGTGGACGGAGCAGGATCCGCCCGTCGCGCCGACGTTGTGCGTCAGGGCGACGTCGGTGTGCGGGACCTCGCGACCCTGGGCGAGCCCGTTCACCTGCTCGAAGACTTCGACGACCTGGCTCGCGCCGGTCGCGGCGACCGGATGGCCCTTTGCCTTGAGCCCCCCCGACGAGTTGACCGGGAGCTGGCCGTCCCGTGCGGTGGTGCCTTCGAGCGCCGCGCGACCGGCGGTTCCCTTCGGGAAGAACCCGAGGTCCTCGATCGCGAGGACTTCGGCGATGGTGAAGCAGTCGTGCACCTCGAGGAAGTTGATGTCCTTCCGTTCCAGGTGGGCCTGTCGGAACGCCTTCTCAGCAGCGATACGGGTCGCGGGGAGACCCAGCATGTCTTTCCGGTCCTGAATGTCCGTAACCGAGCCGGCCCGGGCGGAGGCACGCACGACCAGCGGTTCGGTGACGGGCGACTTCACGAACTCTTTGGCCGCGACGACCACCGCCGCGGCCCCGTCCGAGAACGGGCAGCAGTCGTAGAGACGAAGGGGGGACGCGACCATGGGCGACGCGAGATACGTCTCCATCGAGAGCTCCTTCTGGAAGTGCGCGTGAGGGTTCCGCACGGCGTTCGCGTGATTCTTGATTGCGACGGCGCCGAACATCTCTTGGGTCGTCGGGAACGCATGCCGGTAAGCGGTCGCGATCGTCGCGTACAGCCCGGGGAACGTGGCCCCGTTCTTCGCCTCGAAGGGGAAGTCGGTCGCCACCGCGAAGTAACTCGTGGCCGTGAGCGTATCGAGGTGCGAGAGCTTCTCCACCCCGACCACGAGGGCGGCGTCCGCGAACCCTCCCGCGACGTGGACGAACGCCTCGTGTAACGCGGCGCTCGAAGAAGAACAGGCCGACTCGATGGTGCACGAGGGAACGTCGGGGATACCCAGGCCGTTGTTGATGAGCGGTCCGACGTGCCCCTGGTGCTCCGACATTCCGAAGCAGTTCGCGACGAAAGTGTATCCGATGTCCTTAGGCTCGAGGCCCGCTTGGCGAATCGCCTGCATCGAGACCCGGGTCGCGGCTTCCCGGGAAGTTTCTTTCATCTTGCCAAAGCGGTTGGAGGCCGCTCCGACAACCCACGTTTCGCGCACGTTCCCCCTCTCGGCCGCGTAGGTCGAGGGTACGCTTAACCTAACCGCTCTCGGCACCTCCGGCGTGCGAGTTCTCCATCTCGGGGAGCGCGAGAAGAACTCGGAGGCGCTCGAACTCTCGTTCGGCAAGACGAGCGTCCTTCGTCTTGAACAGGATACGACCCGCCCGGCTGAGCGTGACCTCCGATTCAAGCGTCGCGATCAACATCACCCGGGCGTCCACGACTGGGACACCCTGGCCCTCCAGGATCCCCTTCACTTTCGGAAGGTCGAGCGCACGTGGGGGGTCGGGAATCGCCTCGTACGCTCCGCGGTTCGCGCACAGCCGGAGCCGTCGGTACATCCGGTTTCGGTGGTGTCGGCGAAGCAGATATCGCTGCCCACACGATCGGAGAACCCCCGGATCTCCTCCTTGGTGCAAGAACAGGCAGAACATGCGCTGTTCAGGCCGGTTCGGGTCACGATTCGGCGCATGACCGGCACGGTTGGACCGGGTCCGCGCGGGCACACGAGCGCGGCCTACAGGATGGTTGCCTTCCGAACGCAGTCGTCGATCATCCCGTCGACGTCGACCCGCTCCTCTTCCTTGAGGATCTGGACGAGGTTCGAGCGCGTCGCAGGGCGGTCCGGAACCGCCTGGCAACAGACGCCGGGACGAGTGGAGATTCCGTAGGTCCCGATCTCCTTCGCCACCCTTTCGATCTCTTGCTTGTCGAAACCGATGAGGGGCCGAACGATCGGAAGGTGCACGGAGGCTGTCGCGGTGCGCATGTTCGAGAGGGTCTGAGAGGCCACCTGACCGAGGGCCTCGCCCGTGGCTAGGAACGTTGCGCCCTCGAGAGTGGCGATCCGCTCGGCGGACCGCCACATGAAGCGGCGACAGAGGACGCAGCCGAAGTGCCGGTCGGTCGACCGCATGAGGGTGATCTGGGTTGGGCCGTGCGGAACCAGATAGAGCGGGATCGGTTGGTGAAAGCGCTCCCTCAAGACCGCGAGGTGGTCGACGACCTTCTCGAGCGGAGAGTCGTCCGTGAACGGTCGGTTGTCCATGTGGACCGTCACCATCTCATGACCTTGCCGAAGGAGGTAGTGGAGCGCGACCGGGGAGTCGATGCCTCCGCTCATCAGCATCACTCCGCGCGCCATCATCCGCTTTCACGGTGCCGCGGTATTTAGGCGTGTGCTTTGCCGGCGAGGGGTCCCCACGGGACGACCGGTCCCGCAACGCGTCCGGTTCCGCGAGGCGTAAATAGGGCACCTCGGTCCGAGGCGCGATGCCCGAGGAACTCGCTGCTCCTCCCGTCGAACTGAGTTGCCGAACCGAAGGCAGCGGGCCCGTGGTGGTCCTCCTCCACGGGATCGGAGGCAACCACACGGTCTGGAACGACGTGATCCCCGGGCTCGCGAAGGAATTCCTCGTGCTCGCCCCGGACCTTCGCGGACACGGACGGTCCCGCGCTCCTCGGGAGTCGAACTTCACTTTCGCCGAGATGATGGGAGACCTGCTCCGCCTTCTGGACGAGAAAGGAGTATCGTCCGCCCATCTCGTCGGCCTCAGCGGAGGAGCGCTCCTCGCCCTACGAATGACGCTCGACCACCCCGACCGGGTCCGCAGCCTCACAATGGTGAGCGGGGCAGCCTATACGGACGCCCACACCCGGTCCGTGGCGGAACGCTGGGCCGAGACCCTGGCGAAGGAAGGACCGGATCGGTTCGCCCTCCGCATGTTGAAGGACCTCTACTATCCCGACTGGGTGGAGGCGAATCTCGACTTCGCCGACACTGTCCGCGAACAAGTGAAGCACCAGGACTTCGGTCCGGCGGTGAAGTGGGCGCTTGCGATGGGCGCGTTCGACGAACGGAACCGAATCTCGACGGTCTCTCGGCCCACCTTGATCGTCCAGGCGATGAACGACGCTATCATCGACGCGTCCCACGGGCGGATCCTGCGACAGTCGATTCCCGGCGCCCAGATCCGCATCCTGACGGAAACCGGCCATCTTGTACCGATCGAGCGACCCAAGGAGTTGCTCGACGCGGTGGTGCGGTTCGTCCGGTCGGTGGAAGCGGCGAACGACGGCGGTCGCACGTAGCCGGGCGGTCTCGGCGGGGCCATGAGCTTATGAGCCCACGGCAGGATTCCGGGTCGATGTCGGCTTCGGAGGAGGGTGACCTCGCGGCCCGACTGGCGCAGGTCGAGCGAGACTTGAGGGACCTACGCGCGCGAGTGGTCGCTCTCGAGCGCATGCTGGGCGCCGGGGAACTCCATCCGGCCGACTCGTCGACCGTCCAGAAGAAAGTCACCTACGACTGGCAGAAATGAGCGGGTCTCCTCCCGAAGCGACCCTTCCGGGAACGGCCCCCGCGGGTCTCGTCGAGAACCTCGCCCGGTTCCCCGTGCTCGCCCCGCCGGTCTCGACCGCCGGCGCCGCAGTGGTGATCGTGCTGCGCGAAGGGGAATCGGAGGTCGAAACGCTCCTCATCGAACGGGCCGAACAGCCGTCGGACCCGGCATCCGGGCAGGTTGCGTTCCCCGGGGGCCACGTCTCCGAGGGGGACGGCTCGCTGGCCGCCACGGCCCTGAGAGAACTCGAAGAGGAGGTAGGGCTCACGCGCGCCGATTTCGCGCACGACCTGCACTACGTGGATACCGTGCTCGCGGTCCGCTTTGGCCTGAAGGTCGCGGTGTTCGCGACCGGTCTTTCCCCGGACGCGAAGACTCCGACGGCCCGGAGCGCGGAAGAGGTCGCCCACGTCTTCTGGCTCCCGCGCTCGGCGCTGGCCGGGTCTCGACCGATCGTGCGGGAAACGATGCGCGGGCTCATCGAGGTGCCGGCGACCGTGTTCGAGGGTCACCTCCTCTGGGGTTTCACGAGGAGGGTGCTCTGCCAGTTCTTCGGGATCACGAGCCGGGACGAGGCGATCGGGCCGGTGTTCGTCCCGCACCCCACCGAGTCTCCGGACGGGTGACCGGGACGCTCGCCATTTGCTCCGGATATCGAGTCTGGGCCCTTCCGGAAACGGGATGGTTTAAATACTGGTTTAAATACTCACGCCCGCGGGGATTACTTTGGTCAAGATTCGCATCGAAAACGTCGTTGCCTCGACCTCCCTGGGGGACGAACTCGACCTTCAATCGATCGCCCTTGGCCTTGATGGGGCCGAGTACGAGCCGGAGCAGTTCCCCGGCCTCATCTACCGACTGAAGCAGCCGAAGACCGCCATCCTGCTCTTCCGGTCCGGCAAGGTCGTCTGCACCGGCGCGAAGAGCATGCACGAGGTCGAGGAGTCGATCCAGACGGTCTCCCAGCAGATCAAGAAGGGCGGTCAGAAGATCAACATGCACCCGAAGATCGAGGTCCAGAACATCGTCGCGAGCTCGGACCTCGAGAGCGAGATCAACCTGAACGCGATCGCGGTCACCCTGGGCCTGGACCGGGTCGAGTACGAGCCCGAGCAGTTCCCGGGACTCGTCTGCCGCATCGATGAGCCCCGCGTCGTCGTGCTGCTCTTCGGGAGCGGCAAACTCGTCTGCACCGGGGCGCGCAAGCCCTCGGACGTCGAGGTCGCGGTCAAGAAGATCACGAAGGAGCTCCAAGGCGCGGGTCTCCTCCGCTAGCGCCGCGCCCTGGACGAGGCCGGGATGCCCCTACCGAGAGGTCTCCCGGTCGTCGACCACCACTGCCATCTCTCTCTGAGGGGAGACGGAGTGCGGGCCGCGGAGCGGTTCCGGGCCGCCGGCGGGACCCACCTTTTCCTCGCCACCCAGAACTACGAGGCGACCGTTCCGCTCTCGCTCGACACCTACGCAAAGCAGTTCGAAACGACCTGGCGGCTTGCCCAGAAGGTCCACGAGGAGGTCGGCGTGCGGGCCTATCCCGTACTCGCCCCGTATCCGATAGACCTTATCGCCGCCTCCGCCCAACTTGGGCCCGAGGCCGCTCTTGACCTTCATCGGGCCGCGCTTGACCTTGCCGGGCGATGGGTCCGTGAGAAGAAGGCGGTGGCGCTCGGGGAAGTGGGTCGGCCTCACTTTCCCATTCCCGAGGCGGTGAGCGATGTCGTCGAGAAGGCGTTCCGCCACGCCCTCGAGGTCGCCCGCGATTCGGACTGTCCCGTGGTGGTCCACTCCGCGGACCTACCCCCGGCAGGCTTCCTCGAACTGGCGGAACGGGCGCGCGAAGCGGGCCTCCGCCCCGATCGGCTGATCAAGCATTACACCCGGAGCCCCATCGCGCTCGGTTCGGAGGGTGGGGTCGTCCCGTCCTACCTTGCGCGCCGCGACCTCGTCCGGGAGGTGTCGACCCGGGCCGGCCCCTGGTTCCTCGAAACCGACTACCTCGACGACCCGAATCGTCCGGGAGCCGTCCTCGACCTTGCGACCGTGCCCCGGCGCGCGGTGGCGATCGCCCAAGACCCATCCCAAGGCGCGGACCGGCTTTACGTACCGTTCGTGGAATCGGTGGAGCACGTCTACGGGTGGAGACCCGAGATTGGTCCGGAAGGGGGAGCGGAATGACGCACGCGAAGCGGGGAACGTTCCTGGTCATCGAGGGAATAGACGGCGTCGGGAAGTCCACTTTGCTCCGGCGGCTCGCCCGCTCTCTCCGGCACCGGGGTCTCTCGGTCGCCGTGCGACGCGAGCCTTCCGACAGCCGTCTCGGGGCGCTCGCCCAGTCCGCGGCGGCGGAGGACCCGTGGACGGGAGCGGTCTACTTCACGGTCGACCGGCACCTCGCCGCCCCCGCCCTCGAACGCGACCTGCGGAGCCACGACGTCGTGATCCAGGACCGCTCGTTCTACTCGACCCTCGCCTACCAGGGGAGCGCCCTGCCCGCGCGGGACCGCCGGCGCCTCACCCAGCTCCAGCGTGCCGCTGCCCGAGAGCCGGACCGGGTGATCCTGCTCGACCTTCCCATCTCGGAGGCGCTCCGCCGTCTCGGCGGCCGGGACCGGCGTCGGGGGCCCCTGGAGCGGGAGCGTACGCTGCGGAGAGTCGCCGCCGCGTATCGCGGACTCGCCCGTTCACGGCGCTGGCAACGCCTTGACGCCCGGGCCCCTCCCGACGAACTGCTTCGACGGGTCTTGGATGGGCTCGACCTTCTCCCGGCGCCCCGGCGGGGGCGGTCTCGCCGACGGCGAAGATGATAAGCCCGGCGTAGGTCCCCTTTCGCTCGACCGATGCCGCAGAACGCTCCGATCCTCGTCCGGGAGGAGACCCTCGACCCGTCGTACCTTCCGGCCCGCCTCGTCCACCGCGATCCGGAGCTCGACCTCTTGCGCCGACGCTACCGGGAGGCGCTCGCGAAGGGCCTCCCGTTCCACCTCTTGCTCACCGGGGGCGTCGGCAGCGGCAAGACCGCGCTTGCGCGTCGGCTCGCCGCCGACCTCGAGAAGGGCGGGAGACTCGGCGGGTTCCCGGTGAAGGCCGCCTACGTCAACTGCTGGAGGCGGGCAAGCGACCGGACCGTCATGCTCGACCTCCTTCGGACCGTTCAGGTGTCGCTCCCGGACCGCGGGTACTCCCTTTCCGAGATGCTCGACGTGTTCGAGCAGGGGATCCGGAAGAACCCCGCCCACCTGGTCGTCCTGTTGGACGAGGCGTCGAGCCTCGTGCGTCAGGAAACGAAACTGGTCTACCTCCTCTCCCGGTCGCGGGAGGTGGAACTCGGTTCGATCTCGCTCATCCTGATCGCGGTCGAGGACCTGTTCCCCTTCATCGACGCGCCGAGCCGGTCGAGTTTCGGAGTGACCCATCGCCTCTCGCTCGCGCCGTACGACCGGGCCGCGCTCACCGACATCCTTGCGTCGCGGGCCGAGGTCGCCCTGCGCCCCGGGAGCATCGACCGTGAGACGCTCGACCAGATCGCCCGAATCGCCGCTCCCAACGGGGACGCGCGCTTCGCGCTCGAGGTCCTCTCTGGCGCGGCGCACGCGGCGGAGGACGCCGGCGCCGACTCGGTGAGCGCGGAACACGTCCGTCGCGCGAAGGGTTCCCTCCTCCCCACGATGACCGAGACGCAGCTCGAGGGCCTTTCGACGCACGAGCTCGGCGTTCTCCTCGCCCTCTCGCGCAGCCTGAAGCGGCGGGGAGCTGCGACCTCCAGCCAGAAGCTCCGGACCGCCCACGCGGCGCTCCTCGAGGAACTCGGTGCGCCGCCGATGAGCCGGACGACGTTCTGGCGCACGCTCAAGGAACTCGAGCGGGACGGCCTCGTGGTGCTGGAAAGCGGCGCCTCGGGCGAATCGAACAGCGTATCGATGGACGAACTGCCCGCGAGCCTACTCACCACCCTGCTCGAAGAGCGGGTCGGCCGGGGCCGCTCGCGCAAAACCTAAAACGCCGGCGAGGGTCGGATTGGCGTGAGCGACTCCACCTTGCCGTTGCCGGCGGCGGAGCGGGCTTCGCTCCCCCACTGGATCCGGGTTCGGCCCCCCCGCGGCGCCGCGTACCCGGAAGTGAAGGGGATGCTGGGCGAACTCGGCCTCGGCACGGTCTGCCGGGAGGCCCGGTGCCCGAACCTCCCGGAGTGCTGGTCCGCCGGTGCGGCCACGCTCATGCTGCTGGGTACCGAATGCACTCGTCGCTGCTCGTTCTGCGCAGTGACCACCCATTGGCCGCGCGGGGTCGTCGATCGAACGGAGCCCGAGCGGGTCGCCGAGGCGGTCCGTCGCTGGGGTCTGCGCTACGTGGTCCTGACCCAGGTGTGTCGGGACGACCTTGAGGACGGAGGCGCCGAGGTCCTAGCGGAGACCGTTCGTCGTATCCGGCGGGCCGCCCCGCAGACTCTGGTCGAGCTTCTCATCGGGGACCTGGGGGGACGGGAGAGGTCGATCGAAACCCTCCTTGAAAGTCCTCCGGATGTCCTCGCGCATAACCTCGAGACGGTCCGCTCGTTGAGCCCCCAGGTGCGCGACCCGCGTGCGAGCTACGACCGCTCGCTCGACGTCCTCGGGGCCGCACGGCGCCTCGGGGCTCCGACCCTGGTCACCAAGAGTTCGATCATGCTGGGGCTCGGAGAGACCGATGCCGAGCTCGAAACCGCGCTTCAGGATCTTCGGTCCGTCGACGTCGACCTCGTGACCCTGGGACAGTATCTGCGGCCGGGCACGAACCACCGACCGGTCTCCCGGTACGTCCCTCCCGAGGAGTTCGCCCGATGGCAAGCCGCGGCGCTCGCGCTCGGCTTCCGGGGCGCCGCGTCCGGGCCCCTCGTGCGGAGCTCGTATCGTGCGGAGGAACTCTTCGAAGGCGCTCGCGCGGCGCGGGGAGTGTGACCGATGGCGAAGAAGGTCCGCCGCAAGATCGAGGAGGAGGAGCCGGCATTCGAGTTTCCAGTCTTCGACGAGGCCGCCTTCGCCTCGAAGGAGTTCGAGCTCACCTACGGCCTCGCGTGGGCCGGCGGGCTCACCCTTCTCATGGGGGTCCTCTCGTGGGTCCTCTCCGTTTCGGGATTCTACTGGTACGTGGTCTTTCCGATCGGTGTCGTCCTGCTCGCCGCGAGCCCGTTCATCATCGGAAAGCTTCGCTCGCAATCCTCGATCTACACGAAGGGCGACTGGGCGGGCCTGATGGCTCTCGAGTTCTTCGGCTGGCTCGCGCTCTGGTTCGTCCTCCAGAGCCTTTCGCCCCACGCGATCTAGGCGAGGAGAACGAGCTCACGCCTCGTCGAGCCAAGGCAGCCGCTTCGCGAGGAGCTCGCGCAACGCCTCTCCCAGCGCGGGGCTCTCGAGCGCGTCCGCGAGGGGACGTACGTCGCACTCGTCCGGTCGCGCGGGGGCAAGGTCCTTTCCGAGCGAGAGCCGCGGGAACGCGGCCCGCACGACCGACTCCGCATCCCGGTCGGGCCGGTGGGTTTCGACCCCGAGACTGCCGTCCGGCCGCACGTACGGTCCCTGCAGCACTCGGTCGCTTTTCGGTCCCCATTTTTCGAGGAAGGTACCCGTCCGGTCGATGCCGGCGGGGGGCCCGTCCTGGAGCCGTACCTGGGGGCGGCGTGGGTGGGCAAGCTCGATGGCGATGACCACGGAGCTCGCGTCGGCGGCGCTCGCCTCACCCAGGACCGCGAAATCGGACCGATCGAGCTCCTCGGCGATGGCCCGGGCGGCCTTCCGCACCTGGGGGTAGAGCGTGTCGTCCACGAGGTCCGGTCGGGGAAGGACCACGACGGTGACGTGGGTCCCTCGCAGCTGAAGCCGAGCGAGAGCGTCATCCCGGCGGAGCGGGGGGGTGGGCCTCGGCTCGAAGAACCGGGCGCTCGGGGCGTCGAGGTACGCGCCCGCGGCGAGGATGAAGAGACCCAGATTCCGTCGCGAGAGGGCGCTCGCCACGTTGCGGTTCGGGTCGACCGGGTCGGCGAGGACCAGCGCCACGTCCGAAGGAAGGCGCGGCGGCTCCTTTCCCCGCTCCGCCAACCGTACCGGGACCCGCCAGTCTCGCGCCGCCGCGAGCAACGCCCGCAGGGAGCCAAACCGGATCACGAGGAGTTCGACGAGGTAGCCGGAGAACCCCTCGGTCCGCGCCTCGGAGCCGTACACCCCGAGCGACCGGAAGAACTGCTTCGCGAGTCGAACCTGGGCGACGACCTCGGTGGTCTCCCGGGCGGCCAGGTACTCCTGGTGGAACGGCGTCCGGTCGACGGGGGAGAGGGGATTCGACGGGTCGGTGATCGCGAACCCGGGTACCGCGTCGACCGAGAAGCCCTCGAACTTTCCGCGAAGATACGGATGTTCGGCGTACCGGGTCTCGGGGTCCGTGAGCACCGAGCGGCCCAACGCCAGTCCTTCCTCGCGGAGCCGTTCTCGCGAGAGGTCCGGTGGAAAAAGGAGGAACAGGTCGATGTCGAGCCGGTCCTGGAGGAACGTGCCCCGGGCGGCGCTACCGGCGACCAGCGCGCGAACGAGGGGACTCGACCGCGCGCGCGCGGCCGACGTCACCCGGTCCACGAGCTCGGCGCCCACCCGGGAGACGCGTTCCAGAAACTCGGGCGGGGGCGCGAGTCGCGCGCCGACCTCCCGTTCCACCGCCTCCGCGGCGGCCGAAAGAGCCTCGCCTCCCTTCGCGCCTTTCATCAACGCTCCCGGGACGATTCGGCGCAGATGAACCTTCGGCTCGAACCGCCGGCACGGGACCACCCTTATCGTCCGAGAGCCCCTATTCCTACTGAGAGCTCATGCCGGCCTTGGTCGGCCATCCTGCCACCCTCTTTGAACCGCTCCCCGACGGAAAAGTTCGGTGCACCGCCTGCGCCCGGTACTGCACGATCCCCGAGGGCTCGCACGGTTTCTGCTTCGTACGCAAGAACGTGGCCGGCCAGCTCGTGCTCCTAAGCTATGGGAAAGCGTCGGCGGTCCAGGTCGACCCCGTCGAGAAGAAGCCCTTGTCCCACTTCCATCCGGGGACCCGCGTCTACTCGATCGGTACGGTGGGGTGCAACTGGCGCTGCGCCTACTGCCAGAACGCCGAGATCTCCCAGGAGCGCGAGGTGGTCGGCCGTTCGCTGCCCCCGCACGCCGCGGTCACCGAGGCGAAGCGGTTCGGGTGCAGCGGGGTGACCTTCACCTACAACGAGCCGACGATCTTTGCCGAGTACGCGCTCGACGTGATCACGGAAGCACGGAAGGCAGGGCTCTTCGCGAACTTCGTGACGAACGGGTACATGACCCCCGAGGCGGTCGCGGCGATCGGCCCGCACCTGGACGCCGTGAGCGTCGACTTCAAGGGGAGCGGGGAGCCCGGGTTCCTTCGGAAATACGTCGCTGCCAAGGGACC
>Ga0187780_10001568_pt1 | contig 17256 bp, 12 predicted proteins | sample 1015_Q2_SP10_20__FD_132429 | JGI IMG/M metagenome (GOLD analysis project Ga0187780, IMG submission 132429) | Tropical peat soil microbial communities from peatlands in Department of Meta, Colombia - 1015_Q2_SP10_20_MG | ecosystem: Environmental > Terrestrial > Soil > Wetlands > Peat | place...
ATTCTTCGCACTTTTTCTTCGTGTCCGAAATCGCGCATCAGCCGGAACACCACGTCTTCCAGCCGGTGGCTAGGCAAGCGTTCCAAAAATCTTTGGATCAGTCTCTTTTCGGCGGGTTCTTCGGTTTGCGGAACAAAAAAACTTGCCAGAGGCACATTCAGTGCCCCCGCGATCCGTTGCAGCAACACAACAGAAATGTTTCCTTCGCCGGCTTCTACCTGTGCGAGGTGCCGTTCAGAAACGTCTGCCTCGCGCGAAACCATTTTGCGGGTCATGCCCCGGCGATTGCGGAGCTCGCGGACACGCTTGCCCAAAAAGGAGAGGAATTCTTCATCGGTCGAAGGGCCGGGACCGGGGAACGTCGGAACTCTAGGTTGCGTGCTCGTGGCGCGTTCCTGAAAGAAGATTGACGACTTGCATTATAGTACAGCTTAAGGTTGATAAGTCAATGGGGAAATAGCACTTTAGTTCAAGCTGAGGAGCCTGGAAATCACGGGAAGTTACGGGATATAAGTATGTTTTTATCAAATACATAAATGAAGCCAGCGCTAGCGATGCCGTCAGAAATCACTGGATTTTGTTCATGTAAACATGCATTATTATGCCTGTTTCAAATTTCATTGATCTAGCCTGGGACTTGCGTTAGAAGCCCGACTTCTGGGGCCTATGGAGATTTCGCAATGAAGCTTCCCAACTATCTGTCTGGTCAATGGGTCGAAGGTGCGGGTGCCGGTGAGCCGCTCGTCGATCCCGTCACGGGTGACGAACTCGCGCGCATTTCTTCCCAAGGACTCGATCTCAACGCGGCATTCGAGTTCGCGCGTTCACACGGTGGTCCGGCGCTGCGCCAGCTTTCTTACGCGCAGCGCGCGGATTTGCTCGCCAAAATGGGCGAAGTGCTCTCTGCCAATCGCGACGAATACTTTCGCATTTCTCTTCTCAATCTTGGCGCCACCAAGGCGGACGCATCTTTCGACGTTGACGGTGCGATTTACACCGTGAAGTATTACGCGAAAATCGGACGCGCCCTGGCCGAAGGCAAGATGCTGAAAGAAGGCGCGGTCCTTCCCCTTTCCAAGACGGGAGTTTTCGCTGGCCAGCACTTCCTCGTCCCAACCCAGGGCGTCGCCGTGTTCATCAACGCGTTCAATTTTCCCGCCTGGGGCTTCTGCGAAAAGGCCGCACCCGCTCTGCTCTCGGGAGTGCCGGTGTTGGTGAAGCCCGCCTCGCCGACCGCCTGGCTCGCTCACAAAATGGTGGAGGATATCGTCAAAGCGAACCTTCTGCCTGCTGGCGCGGTCTCCTTGGTTTGCGGTTCGGCTCGTGAACTTCTCGACCACGTCCGCGAAGAAGACATCGTCTCATTCACGGGGTCGGCGGATACCGCCGCGCGCGTCCGCTCGCATGCGAACGTTTTGCGGCGCTCGGTTCGCGTCAACATCGAAGCCGACAGCATCAATTCCGCGATCCTTGGGCCTGATTGCGCGCCCGGTTCCGATCTTTTCGGCTTGCTCGTCAAAGAAATTGTGAAAGAAATGACTTTGAAGGCGGGCCAAAAGTGCACCACCATCCGCCGCGTTTTCGCGCCTCGTCAGCAGCTTAAAGCGCTAACCGACGCTGTTTCTACGCAGTTGACTTCGATGAAAGTTGGCAACGCGCGAAACCCGGAAGTAAATGTTGGCCCGGTTGTGAACAAGGTTCAGCAGGCCGCGTGCCTCGAAGGCTTAGAAAAACTCCAGGCCGAGTGCTCCGTTGTCTTTGGCGGGAACGAGCAGTTTCCCCTCGTCGATGCCGATCCGCAGAAATCCGCCTTCGTTCAACCTACGCTATTGGCTTGTGAAAACGGCTTCGGCGCAAGGAATGTCCATGACGTGGAAGTTTTCGGCCCGGTAGCCACGCTGGTGGCCTATGACGATGTGCAGGATCTAGTTGCAATGACCCGGCGCGGCCGCGGATCGCTCGTGGCTTCAGTCTTCTCGAACGATTCCAATTTTCTCCAGCAGGTCATATTTGGAATAGGCGACCTGCACGGCAGAATTCTCGCCGTGGATTCCTCGGTGGGCGCGCAACACACGGGCCACGGCAACGTGGTCCCGAGTTGCCTGCACGGCGGGCCCGGAAGGGCTGGGGGTGGTGAGGAGCTAGCTGGCCTGCGTGCACTTCATCTTTATCACCGGCGGTTTGTCGTCCAAGGGCCGGTCAACACACTCAAAGAACTCTCGACATTGGGTGCGGACACTAACCTCATCTACTCCTAAACGGGAGTATGCAGCACGCCTACCGACTTGCAGGACAGCTTGGCTTTATTATGAGGACCACTTTGTCTTGCCATCTAGATGGTGGCTCCAAGTGGCCCGCGGCTTTTGGCCTCCGACTTCCTTCCACCATTGCTAAAGCCCACTGAATCAATCGCTTAGCTGGCTGAGCCCTTCATCTCAGTGGTTCCATAGAGAGCTACTCGAGGGTGAACGCCAGGAATTGCAGCTTTTGGTCGCGCTGGATCTGCAAAGCCACGGGGGCTCCCGGCGGCAACGCCTTCAAAGCCTCGCGAAGATGATCCAGCGTGGTCATTGGTTGTCCATTTAGCGTTCGGATCACGTCTCCCGTCAGCAGGGGTACTTCCACGCTTGCCCCAGTCGCGCGGGCCGCCACGAAAATTCCAAAGGGGTCGCGCAGATCCGGGACCATTGCCGCAATCTTTTGATCGATTTCGATGCCCAGAATTCCTAGCGTCGGCACCAGATTTTTCTCCGGATCGGCCAGCGAGGCCACTTGATCCATATCATGTGTTGCATTGACGGCCGGGACGTCAAACGCCAACCGGTCGTTGCCGCGAAGCACGTCGAGATGGACTTTTTCTCCGGCTTCCAGGGAAGAAAATCGAAATGCCACGAACGGTACGTTTTCTACGGCCCTGCCATCGACGGCCACCAGCACCTCTCCAATTTGCAGTCCCGCCGCTTCCGCGGGGCTGTCCGGTATTACGTCCGAAATCATCACGCCGTAGTCCCGCGGCAGCTTGAGTGCCGCGGCCAGCGTCGGTGTTATGGTCTGAATTCCAATGCCGATTTGCACGCGGTGCAAGTGTCCGTACTTTCTTAGTTGCTTGTACACGACGCCGACCACGCCGCTTGGAATGGCGAAACCAAGTCCCTCATTTCCCCCAGACTGCGAAAGGATAAAAGTGTTCACGCCCACGACTTCACCGTTCCCGTTGACCAGCGGCCCGCCCGAATTTCCCGGGTTGATGGCGGCATCGGTTTGGATGTAGACCATTGGCGAATCCGGGTCCGTTTGGCGCGCCACTGCGGATACTACGCCCATGGTCACGGAATTTCGCAGCCCCTCCGGGCTTCCGAACGCGAACACCATTTCGCCCTGTTCCAATTTGCGGTAATTGGCCAAAGGGAGAGCCGCCAATTTCCCTGCTTCCACTTTAATCACCGCTAGATCCAGCTCCCGCGATACGCCAATAATCCGCGCAGGGACTATCCTCGTTCGTGTGGAGAGCGCCGCATCCAGGGAACTTTCCATATTTGGATTCGGCAAAATCACCTGGACTCGCTGGGCTCCGTTTACGACATGCGCATTCGTCACGATGTAACCGCTCTCTTCCATCACAAAACCCGAACCGATGGCGCGCTGCCGTCCGATAATCGTCGTGGTGTTGCCGCGGTCGCCCTCTTCTAGTGGTCCATAGCCCGTAACAAGAATCTGCACCACACTCGGAGAGACCTTTTTGATCAGCGCGTCGACGGACTGGTTGAGCTTTTGCAACTCGCCCAGCGAACGATCCTGCGCCGGCGTGGGAGCCACCGCGAATCCCAGAAGAAGCGGGACAGTTAGGGCTGCAATCCCAGCACCATGCCAGAAGCGATTCGCTTTTGTTCGGGGTGGCTCGACCTTCATTTCCAACATAGTTGTTTCTCCTTGAGAACGCGCTCAAAGGATGGATGCACTAGCGGGCTGCAAGAATACAACGAATGCTGAGGGCCGGGCGGTTTCGGCCCCGCTGAGATTTCCCGCCTGTGACCGAATCACCATGGAAGAGCAAAGAAAAACCTGAGGGAAACAAACTGCTGCCCCCCTTGGCGATTCCTCCATCCTTTCGCGGGCTGCAGTCAACGCGCTTTGTAACTTTTTGTAACAACAGGCCGTTCCTTAGGCGCGCCGTCTACAACATAAGATATTGATAATAAAAGACATAGCTAAGAGCCGGCTTTGGGTGCGGGCGTGCATTTTGTACGCTGCCAACGAGTGTATTCGGCGGCAGAAATCGCTTGGAGTGAAGCATGAAAAAGCATTCAACGCAATCGCAGATGGGTTTTTCCGCGATTGAGACCCTCGTTGCAGTCGCCATCATGTTTATCGTGCTCGGCATGGCGCTCGTGCGGTGGACGACGATCATACCCAATGCAAAAGCAAACTCGGCGATGGACCAGTTGCTTTACCGGCTGCGCACGGCGCGCGAGCAGGCCATCGCGCATCGCCGGGAAGTGCAAGTCCAGTTCGTGGGGACAAATCAGCTGACCATCTCGGAACTTTGGGTCACCGGGACCCCTCCAGCGCCGGTTACCTACACCTTCGAGGGCGGGGCGACGTACCAGGTGTTTTCCGGCGTTCCTGACACTCCCATGAGCTTTGGAAATAGCTCATCCATTTACTTTGAAAACGCCTCCGGCGGTCCACCGCTTATGAAATTCACAACCAACGGCGCCTTTATCGACGGCAACAATAACTACGTGAACGGGACGGTATTCATGGGGCTCAACGCGCAGCCACTGACAGCGCGGGCCATCACCGTGCTTGGGGCTACCGGCCGCGTTCGCGAATACCACTGGGACGGGACCCAGTGGCAGGAATAGGGGGCGACCATGAAGCGCACTTCAGGAAACAGCAAGCAGCAAAAGGGCTTCACGCTGCTCGAAGCCATGGTGGCAATTGCCATCCTTTCCTTCGGCATTTTGTCGCTAGCGGCGGTCTACGCGCAGGGCATTCAAGTCGCGAACACGACACAGCTGGATTACATCGCGGAAAAGAAAGCCGAAGAAGCCGTGGAAACAATATTTGCGGCGCGCGACTCGAAAGTCCTGGCGTGGACCAACATCCGAAATGTGACGGGCTCCGGCGGAGCCAATGACGGGATCTTCCTCACCGGGCCTCTACCGCTGCTTGCGCCCGGTCCTGACGGTCTCTATGGCACCGCGGACGACGTCACCACGCAACCCGATACGGTCATCATCGGGCCCGGACCGGACAAGATTCTAGGCACCGCCGATGACATCCTCATGCCGCTGACGAACATGACGCGCACCATCGTCATCGCCGATGTTCCCGGCGAATCCGGGCTTCGCCAAATTACCATCACCATGAACTACACGGCTGGGAAAATGTTCCGGCAGTACACGCTGATCAGCTATATCTCGGAATTCTCCTGAGGAAATGGCCTGGAGAGACGAATGAAAAAGAATTCTGGTTTCACTTTGATTGAGTTGATGGTGGCGATTGGAGTCACCGCGGTGGCGTTGGCGGCAGCGGTGATGCTGTTCCGCGATTCCACCAAGGCCAATACCAACGTCACGCAAGCCTCGGACATGGGCGACAACATGCGCGCCGGTCTGAACCTCATCGTTCAGGATCTGATTCAGACTGGCACGGGCATCCCCACCGGCGGCATTTCTATTCCCAACACGCCAAACGCCTCGGGCTGCAACACGGGAGGCAAGGTCAATCGCCCGCCTGCCGTGCTGGCTTTGACCTTCAATGGTCCAAACGCCGCAAACGCCGGCTGCAACGTGATCTTGCCCGCGATCGAGCCGGGCAATGCCCTTGGCCCTACGGTCACCAGTCCTGATGGAACATCGGGCCCGCAGACAGACATCATCACCGTTCTCTACGCGGACAATACCCTCTCGCTGGATGCAAAGCCCATCAACGGATCCGGCTGTCCCGGCGGCTCGATTACAGCAACTGGTTCGGCCATTACTTTTGATTCCACCTGCGTCACCATCGGCTCCGCGGGCATACCGGTGAACCCTGGCGACCTGCTGATGATTTACAACGCCAACAATTCCAACGGCGTGCTCCAGACCGTGACCAGCATTTCGGGGCAGACTCTGAATTTTGCTTCCGGCGATTCCTTCAACTTAAACGGCCGCACGACCACCGAAACCGCTGGAACGATCAAGCAGCTTCAGAACCTCACGGCAGGCGTTCCGAACGGCACCTACCCCAATACTTCCGCCACGCGCATTTGGATGATCACCTATTATCTCGACACCACCACGGATTCCAAGCACCCGCGCCTCATGCGCGCCATCAATTTCAATACACCGCAGCCCGTGGCGGAAACTTTTGAGAATTTGCAGTTCACCCTCAACCTTGTAGACGGTACTACGCCGGCTCCTGTGAATCAGGCAGTTGTTCCTACGGGCGACAATGAAAATGAGATTCGCTCCGTGAACATCTATCTCGGCGCGCGCACGACGAGTACCGCGGCGCTCTCGAACCAGTACACGCGGACAAATCTGGCCACGCAAGTCGCTCTCCGCAGCATGGCCTACTTCAATAATTACAAGTAATGAAGAAACGAACCATGAAATGGGAGAACACTCACATGCGCAAGCAAGCGGGCATCGCCCTAGTCACGACTCTTCTCTTACTGGTGCTCATGGCCGCCATGGTCGTGGGCTTCATGCTGCTGGTTTCCGAAGGGCAGCGCCTCCAGGGCATGGACAGCGACCAGATGCGCGCATTCTATGGCGCGGAGTCCGGTATGGAAAAGCTGACCGCGGATCTGGGTACGCTCTTTGGCACTACGTACTCGCCGACAGGTGCTCAGGTGAACGCGCTGATGACAAATCCCCCTGCTCTCCCCTCATCGGCGGGAGTTTCCTACACCGATGCTCAGGGCAATAGCACGTATACCATTTCCTATCCCAAGGATAGCAACGGCAATCCTTTGCCCGCTTACGCGCAGATCACTTCCGGCTCGAGCGCGTTTCAGGGCATGAGCGCGCTGGAAACCACATACACGCTTCAGGTTGGAGCTTTAACGAACACGGGTTCGCAAGTGAAGCTGCAGCGGACGACGCAAACCGTCGGCATTCCTCTCTTTCAATTTGGTATTTTCTCCCAGACCGACCTGAGCTTCTTCCCCGGCCCCAATTTCAATTTTGGCGGCCGCGTCCACACCAACGGAAATTTGTTTTTGGACAGCGGCGGGCCGGCGAACGCAACCCCGACGCAAACGACGACTGACCAGTTGTGGATGGCGAGCCCGGTCACCGCGAGCGGGAACATTCTGCGGGACTGCCTCTCGAACGGCAACGTGGAATCAACTTCCGGAATCCACCCAGGTAGCGTCGAGATCACGAAGGGCGGCAGCAGCTTTCAGGCTCTTGGGTTTGGGCAAGGCAGCCTTTTGGGATGTTTGAGCGCCAACGTCGCAAACTCGAGCTGGCCAACCGTTTCGGCCTCGTTTAACGGCAACCTGCGCAGCGGAGTCAAGCCGCTGAATCTAACCATCGTGCTTCTCGGCAACACCAACACCACCCCAGTGGAGATGATTCGCCGGCCGGTGGCGAATGAAAACACCTCAAACGCTGGTGTGCTTGGCGAACGCTATTTTTCGCAGGCCAGCTTGCGCGTTTTGCTTTCGGATAACGCCGCCGACATCACTGGATTGCCTTGCGTCAGCTCCGGCGCGCCGTTCAATCTGGCGGACCTTGCAAAACCCGTGGCGAATTGGACCAGCACTAACGCCACCGCTCTAAAGACTCTGATGGGCACTAATGGCACGACTCCTTTGCCGCTTGCCGCTTCCGGAGCAGCGAGCACTGCCTACGTTCCGGGCACGGGCGTCGGCGGAGCCACTGCCGGCGGTGATGGGTACTGGCAGGCCAACGCAACTGCAATTCTCACTGGATACATCAAAATCGATGCGCAGACCTCCTATGGCACACCATGCGGGACGTACAAAGACGTTACACAAGAAATCTTGAGCCTCGGTTACGCGGGCAGAAACATTAACCCCGTGCCGCAATCGCTCGACGGGGCTACCTTGAATCCCGCCTGGGCAGGCAGCAGTACCTTAATGCAGGGCGGAGCTTCCCCTGCCCTGCCGAGCCTCCCGGCCGCCCAGATGGCAGGACAGAACAATGGCGCCGCACTGGCGGCAGGGAACTTTACGGCCAACTCGACGCTTGCTTCTCCAACGGGTACCTGTTTGGATCCCCATCCAAACGCGGTGATTCGCCTCGAGCGGATCCGGGATAATCCCTCTTCTGTGCCGTTCACTCTTGGAACGCTCAAGACATCGTCTCCGACAAATCTGCCGGTTCGATCCACGGTTGCGCAAGTCTGCGGCGTGGATCCCGCTACGGGAAACATTCTTGCGGGATGGACTCCGGCCCCTTCCGACTTCTGGCCCAACGCTCTATATGACACGCGGGAGGGCTACAACCGCGAGACAGCGCCGGCCGCACCCTTCAACACGAGAGTCACGCTGGGCGGAATCATGAACTACGTTGAGCTGGACGTAAAAAATCTGGCCAAGTGGCTCAACGGAACGCTCCCGGCAGCGGGCAGCAGCGGGCCGAGCGTGAAGGATCCAAACGTAGCCCCCAACAACTTTGTGGTTTATATCTCCGATCGACGCAGCAACTACGTCGCGACTGGCGTTGTCACTGGCGCGTGGCCTCCACTCTCACCTTCCGGACACGAGACCGGAGAGTATGGCTACTTCGACAACGTTAACAGCTCCAGCGCGAACGGTTGCCCGGACAACGCTCTTGATCCTGTGACTTCCGCCGGAATTTCGCCAGAAGATCCGGGTGGCACCGGAGTGCTTTATACATACGGAGAAACAACCTTTCCAACTGGGTTGATCGACAGCACGGGTGTTTCAACCGCCGGCACCATTTGGTCCATCGCGCCGGTCGTTGCGGACCCGCTTTGCGCCACCGGCTCCGGCGGCATATTCCCCTGGCCTAGAGCCTTCCTAAACAACGCAAACGAAGGCCGTGAAAACCCCAATGCTCTATTCCGTCGCTCGTTAAAAATTGTCGACGGAAACCTCATCAGCACACCTTCTTGCCCCGGCGGTGTTTCTTGCGGACTCTCCATTGCTTCGGAAAACCCTGTGTATATTCAGGGCGATTACAACGCGAATTCGGCCGGTGGCGGCTTCGGTGACCCAAGCATCGCTGCCTCGGTGGTCGGAGATGCGATTACCATCCTCTCCAACAACTGGAACGACGTGAATTCCTTCGCGACTCCGTTCAACACGCCTAGCAGCCGCACGGGCGCAACCACTTACGTCCGATCCGGGACGGTGGGCGGGAAGCAAGTCTCCTTCATTAAGCCCGCTTGGGATACCACTGCGATTGACGGCAGCCAGGACTTCGGCACCGACGGCGGTGTGCACAACTTCCTGCGCTTCCTGGAACAGTGGAACGGCACCTTGTTCTACGAGGGATCCATCATCAGTATGTTCTTCAACCGCCAGGCCGTTGGTCTGTTTAACTCCGGCGGCAACAACTACAGCCCGCCGACCCGCGGTTACTCGTTTGACGTCAACTTCCTGAACCCGACGTTGTTGCCGCCACGAACGCCGATGTTCCGCGACGTCAACACAACGGGATTCACGCAGCTCATGCTGCCGACCCAGTGATCGGCGAGCGGTAGCCGGAAATCTGCGCGGCCTCGAGCGTCCCCCCGAGGCCGCGTTTTCGGTGGGGATGAAGTAGATCGGGCAACGTAAGGTTGAAGACGCGGGTTTCTGTCACGGTCTTCCGCTTTACGCATCACGGGCCCGAGTCACCTGCGGAGAAAATTCGGTAATGGCAAAAGATGCTTCAGCTTCCAGCGGAGCGCCTTCTTCCAAGTCGCTCCTGTTCATGATGGTCGCCATGACCTGTGGCGTATGCGTGCTCCTTGCGGGCGGCTTGCTGATGGCTTCCCGGGTTATTAACGCACTTGGGCTTCGCTCTTCCAGCGACAAGACGACGGTACGCACGCCGATCGGCGACTACCGCCTGGAGAAGGCGCAGCAGGTCGGCCCGGGGCTGCCAGTTTATCCTGCGGCAAGCCTGGTGCTTCCCGGTCCGGAAGCGGCGCGGCTCGCCGAGGCCGATAGCAATCAACCGCAAGTGGTGTCGAGCATCTATCACACGAATTCGTCGCGCGAGTATGTGTCCAATTGGTATGTCGAGCACTTGAGCCCGGAATTCACGCGCCAGGATAGCGGGCCGAAAAAGCTCCCCGATGAGTTCCGCAACGTACACATCTCCGATGAGGACATCACGTTTGTGGGTGAGCGCGGCGACCAGGTTCGCGTCGTAGATCTAACCCAAGACGACACCGGCACAAAAATCACGTTGCTGCGTTCTGCCAAGCCCCCCACCTCGCAAACTCCTCCCGCGCAGTAAAGTCCCGCCGCGAGCTACGATCGGAATACAGGCTTGTTGAACCGGACACCTTTTTTCTGACCCCGCTCTTCTCTTTTTATCGAAAAATGCGACCATAGCGGGAGCTTCCTTCTTAGAGGCTAACGCCATGGCACGCATTCAAACCGTTGAAGACCGCCGCCTGGAAGAAACGCGCACTCGCAAGAGGTATTGGAAGCGCTGGGGGCCGTACCTTTCCGAACGGCAATGGGGAACGGTCCGCGAAGACTACAGCGCCGGCGGCACGGCCTGGGAATTCTTTCCACACGACCACGCACGTTCCCGCGCCTATCGCTGGGGTGAAGACGGGATCGGTGGAATCAGCGACCGCCACCAGATGATGTGTTTCGGGCCGGCGCTTTGGAACGGCCGTGACGCCATTTTGAAAGAGCGGCTTTTTGGCCTGACCGGGAATCAGGGCAATCACGGCGAAGACGTAAAAGAGCTTTACTTTTACCTGGATTCGACTCCCACGCACAGTTACATGCGCATGCTGTACAAATATCCGCAAGCCGAGTTTCCCTATGAATGGCTGGTTGAGGAAAACCAGCGCCGTGGCCGCAGCCAGCCCGAATTCGAACTGCTTGATACCGGAATTTTTTCTGAAAACCGCTACTTTGATCTGTTGGTCGAGTATGCCAAGGCCGATGTCGAGGACATTCTGATTCGAATCACCGCCGTGAATCGCGGGCCGGAGGCCGCGACGCTGCATGTCCTGCCGCAATTCTGGTTTCGCAATACCTGGTCCTGGGGCAAGGATCTGCGGCGCCCCGCAGCCAGAAAAGCGGCCAGCGTCCCTGGAAGCGCTTCCGTGGAGTTGCAGCACTGGCAATACGGGAAACGCTGGCTGCTCTGTGCCGGAACGACGGAACTGTTGTTCACGGAAAACGAGACGAACTACGAGCGGGTCTTCAACTTCGGGAGCCGCTCGTCGTACGTGAAGGATGCGTTTCACGAATATGTGATCCGCGGAAACAAAGCAGCCGTCAACCCGGAGATGATGGGCACGAAAGTGGCCGCGCATTATCCTCTTCGTTTGGACGCAGGGGCTTCCGTCACGCTAAAACTGCGCCTCACCGACCTCGAACCACTAGGCGGAATGGATGTAGGTTCGGGCGCCGCGGGCATCATCACCTCACCCGGCCACGCCGATCGCGGCGAGGGCGTTCCGGGAACAAATGATTTTGCCGAGGGATTTGATGCGCTCTTCGCAGTCCGCCAGAAAGAAGCGGATGAGTTCTACGATTCGCGGATTCAGAAGCACATTTCTGCCGATGCGCGAGCTGTGATGCGCCAGGCTTTTGCGGGAATGCTTTGGTCCAAGCAGTTCTATCACTATGACGTGCGCACTTGGCTCGAAGGCGACCCCGCCGGTCCCAAACCTCCGGCGGAAAGGTGGAAGGGCCGCAACAAAGATTGGACGCACCTGTACAACGACGACGTCATTTCGATGCCCGACAAGTGGGAGTATCCATGGTACGCGGCGTGGGATTTGGCGTTCCACTGCATCCCTCTTGCGCTCGTCGACCCGGACTTCGCCAAGGACCAGCTCATTTTGCTGCTCCGGGAATGGTATATGCACCCCAACGGGCAATTGCCGGCGTACGAATGGGCTTTCAGCGACGTCAACCCACCCGTGCACGCCTGGGCCGCGTGGCGCGTTTACAAAATCGAGCGGCGCGTCCGAGGCGTCGCGGACCGCGCGTTTCTCGAAAAAATTTTTCATAAGCTGCTCCTGAATTTCACCTGGTGGGTGAATCGCAAGGACCCAGACGGGGCGAATATCTTTCAGGGCGGATTCCTCGGCCTGGACAACATCGGGGTGTTCGACCGCTCCGCTCCGCTTCCCACCGGCGGTCATCTCGAGCAGTCCGACGGCACGAGCTGGATGGGCATGTACTGCCTGAACATGCTAGCCATGGCGCTGGAACTGGCGAAGGAAGATCCCGCGTATGAAGACGTCGCGAGTAAATTTTTCGAACATTTCGTCTACATTGCACATGCGATGAACGATATTGGCGTGGACGGAATGGCGTTGTGGGACAACGAAGACGGTTTTTACTATGACGTGCTGCGGCTGCCGGACGGCGGCCAGCACTTTCTTAAGATCCGCTCCATGGTGGGGCTTATCCCGTTGTTTGGGGTGGAAACGCTGGAGCCGGAAATTGTCGACCGGCTGCCGGGATTCAAGCGCCGCATGCAGTGGTTCATCGACAATCATCCCGATGTTCCCGAACATATCGAAATGACGCAGCGGTCGGCGCGGGGGGTGCGGCGGCTATTGTCGCTGGTGAATCGCAAACAATTGAAGCGCGTGCTGGCGCGCATGCTCGATGAAAACGAATTTTTGTCGTCGTATGGAATTCGCGCCCTATCCCGTTATCACAAAGACCATCCTTACGAAGTGCAGGTCGATGGCAATCTGAATCGCGTCGCGTACGAGCCCGCCGAATCCACAACGGGTTTGTTCGGAGGCAACTCGAACTGGCGAGGGCCTATCTGGTTCCCCGTGAACTATCTGTTGGTGGAATCGCTCCAGAAATTTCACCACTATTACGGCGAAGACTTTCGAGTTGAATGTCCAACGCATTCTAATAACGAAGCCGACCTTTGGCAGGTCGCGGCAGAGATTTCGCGCCGGCTGATTCGCATTTTCCTGCGCGACACGAACGGCCGGCGTCCGGTGGCCGGAGGAGAAGAGCTTTTCCAAATAGATCCGCACTGGCGCGATTTGATTCTTTTCTACGAATACTTCCACGGCGATAATGGGGCCGGCATCGGCGCCAGCCACCAGACCGGCTGGACCGGTCTGGTCGCCAAGCTCATCGAACAGAGCGGGGAATAAGTTGGCCCAACTGGAATTTCGTGAAGCGGGTTTGCAGGACGAAGCCGCGCTCATGCCCATGATGCGCAGCCTTGCCGAGCAAGAGCCCGGCAAAATTGTCTTTAATGAAGCTGTCGCGCGCGCGACGTTTCACCGGTTTTTGTCGCTTCCGCAATTTGGACGAATCTGGCTGCTTTTCGACGGCTCCGGCCTCGCGGGCTACATTATTTTGACCATTGGCTTCAGTTTCGAGTTTCATGGACACGACGCGTTCATCGATGAACTGTATATCGCCCCCGCGTACCGGCGTCGCGGGTTTGGCCGCCAGACGGTCGCGTTCGTCGAACAAGAGGCGCGCGAGATGGGCGTCAACGCGATTCATCTCGAAGTGGATGATGGGAACGATCCAGCACTTGAACTTTATCGCCGCACCGGCTTTGAAGATCACAATCGGTTCCTGATGACCAAATGGATCAACCGAAAACAGTCATGAGCGCGGCAAGGACCATTGGATATGAGGTGCGGCAATGAGCGCGAGATTCGAGGGCAGCGTAGTTTTAGTGGCAGGTGGCACCGGCGGATTGGGGCGCGCGGTGACGCTGGCGTTTTTGGCGGAAGGCGCAAAGGTATCTTCTACCTACGTCGCGTCGGCCGGATGGGATGCTCTGCAAGGTGCTGCGGCGGCCAACGCGGTGCGTCTGGACGGATACAGTGTTGATGTAACCGATGAAGCGGCGACTCGCCAACTCATCGAAAGAATTCTTGCCAAGCATGGCCGGCTCGACGCTCTTGTGAACACTGTGGGAGGGTATGCGGGCGGGTTGAAGCTCTGGGAAATGGAGACGAAGGTCTTCGACCACATGCTGGCGTTGAATCTTCGTTCAGGCTATGCGCTGTCGCGGGCCGCGGTTCGCGCGATGCTGAAGCAGGGGCGCGGCGCCATTGTCAACGTTGCCTCCAAGGCCGCTTTCGATCACGCAGCCGGCGCTGCCGCCTACGCCGCGTCCAAGGCCGGAGCTTTGGCGATGGTGGACTCCCTGGCTGCCGACCTGAAAGGCACCGGCGTGCGCGTCAATTCGATTCTTCCCAGCATCATCGATACGCAAGCCAACCGCCTGGCCATGCCAAAGGCCGATTTTTCCAAATGGCCCAAGCCCGAGGAAATCGCGCGCGTTATCCTGTTTTTATGCAGTGCAGACGCCAAGGTCATTCACGGCGCTGCCATTCCTGTATACGGAGAAAGCTAGCAGCTGTTCTTCCAGCAACGAGGCGTGCTTCTTACGCGACGCAATCGTTCCTGCCGTATCTAGTCTAGCGAGGAAAAACATAGAATTGTCTTAGTTTTGATCCTGACCACCGTCAAAAAGGCTCACTGGGAATTCACGCTATGAAGATAGCTCGACTGCTGTGGATCACCCTCGTTCTGATGCCTGAGTCCGCGTTTGCTCAAACGAACATACCCGGGCAATTCAGTTGTGACCCCAAACTGCGTGCTGAATTCCACGACGCGTACCTGAAGTTCGACGAACTTACTTCCGCAGAAGCTATTCGGCAATGGAAAACACGTCCCGTTCTCCGGTTTGAGGGGTTCAACGCCACAACCTATGGATTTACTCGCGCCGAGTTTTACCGGTGGCATGTACCCGTGCCGGGGCGCGAAGGATACGACCAGGGCGGGATGAGCAACTCAACCGACCGGCTCGCGCTCGCCGTTCATGTGCTCGGCGCACAGGGCGAGCGCTGGTTTGAGCTTGCAAACGTCGAGCAGGAGTCCGACGAATCTCTCTTCATTCAACGCTGGGGTCTGCATGAGTCGGACAACAACTCGGGGGATACAAATCCGCAGGACGGCGCCGCTTCCAAGTCTGACGAGATGGCGGCGTGGCTTCACCTTCAACTTGCCACGCCAGACACCAAATTGCCCCTTTTTCTCCTCGCCTATCAACACGACTCCAGCGGAGTGTATCAGGCCGAAACCATCGATCATCATCTTCTTCTAGACCTGCGCGAAGGCAAACCGGAGATTGTTACGGTAATGACCTGCAAGACTTTCGAGCCAATCGGCGGCGCATGCTCCGCGCAGGATGAGGCCTGGGAAGGCAACACAACGATTCAATGTCCGTGGGATGCTGCTGCGGGCGATTTCCATTGCACAGTAACGGCTCCCTACGGCAGTCCCCACGCCGCGCGCACCGCACAGACGGAGTTCTATTTGCTCTCCCACAAACCAGTCGAACCGCGCGCGAAGCATGCCGACGCTTTTGCGGACGTTGGGCAACTCGCGCTTCGGATCCGGGAAAATCCCACGGCAGAAACAAGAGACGTCTTTGTTTCTGATGTTTTCTCCCAGCAGGCGCACCCGCATACGTTAGGCTCGACGACTCTTCTTCAGCGCTTTAAGAATGTGCTGCCGGACAGCGAAGTATTTGTATTTGCTAGCGTAGGGCCAGGGGACATGATAAATGCGCATCTTTCCTTGGTCATATTGCACGGCAAAGACAAACCAACGATCCAGTCGATCCCAAAATGGGGCATTGCTGGCGACCAGACCGACGAATTCAAGAGGGTCTTCGGCCAGGAGGAAGTTGTTCCTCTCACAGCGACCGATTTGGAAGATCTTTCGGTTTACACCCCCATTGCACACGACACCTATCGCACACACGTCCTCGAGCAGCGTCCGGGTTTTAGCGCGTTCGACGTGATTGTTACCGCTCCGCAGAAAGAACAGAACGCCGTCCACATTGTCTACTGGGTGGGGCTCGAAGCTGTTGACGGGAAATTGATCGCGAACGCGGTCCGTCTTGCCGGCGACAGTTCCGTGTACGGAGGCTGCGGACATGAGTTTCTGGAAGCCACCGCTTCGCTCATCCACAAGAAAACTGGTTCAGCGGAAGCGACGGTCCGCGTTCAGGGTCAATTCCAACCGGAATACTCAGACCCGTACCCGACCGAAGGACCAAACTGCGTATGGAACGGGGTCCTGCATTGGAAAGCGGGAGCAGGCTTTCGCGTTAAAAAACTCGGCGACGACTGCAAGGCCCCACATCACGAATTGAAAATCACGGAAGACGGAGAAATCAGCACTCAGAGTGCGCCGAAATCTCCTTAGATTTGGGATACAAAATCGCTCCGCTGCGATCCGTTTAAGCTAGCGCGTTGGTGCGGCTGGGGATTCGTACAACTCAATCAGCACTTTGCCGCCGTCCGGGGACGCCATCAGGAAGAAGTTGATGCTCGTGCCGTCTGCGCCGGGCCGCGTCTCCGGGTAAACCGGCGTGACGCGAAATTTTTCCTTAAGGATTGCGGTCGCACGGTCCACATTCGTGCAGCGGTATTCCACTTGTTGCACGCCTTCCCCCGACTTGGCCAGGAATCGCGCAATGGCGCCGTTGCCGCCCGGTTCGCGGGTGGTCAGGATGTCGAGCGACACGCCGTCCGCAAAATGCAGTTCAAATTCCTCCGCATCCTGTTCGGAAGGAACTTCCGCTAGCCGCGGCGTGCCATTGGCGATGCGAATGGGACTGAAAGTTTCGCGCGCCACGGCCAAGCCAACCGTTACGGCGGGGTTGGGCGCCAGAAGCAGCCCGCAAAGCTCGCCATCGGTCCACCACTCGGAAATGGCGGATCCCGCCAACGCCCGGCCGAAGCGGAAAATTTCTTCGGCCGCCGTTTGTCTTGCGCTCGCCTCAGGGGCTGAGAGCTTTGCAATCGCTGTAGCTAGGGGGCTGGACATATGGCCATTGAGAATTGTAGCGTGGGCGCGCCGCCATTTGAAGCTGGCCGCCGGCCAATGGCAGAAAAACGCAACTAAATCCACCCTGCCGTCATCTGAAGGGTATGCCAAAGCCAGTCTTGCTTACCGTGGACGACGATCCCGAAGTCCTTCGCGCCATCGAGCGCGATTTGCGCAGCCGCTATTCCGAGCGCTACCGCATCATGCGGGCGGCCTCCGGTAACGCTGCTCTCGGCACCCTTCGCGAACTC
>Ga0187780_10001569_pt1 | contig 17241 bp, 14 predicted proteins | sample 1015_Q2_SP10_20__FD_132429 | JGI IMG/M metagenome (GOLD analysis project Ga0187780, IMG submission 132429) | Tropical peat soil microbial communities from peatlands in Department of Meta, Colombia - 1015_Q2_SP10_20_MG | ecosystem: Environmental > Terrestrial > Soil > Wetlands > Peat | place...
ACCGGGACGCCGGCGAGGGTGGCCGAAACAGCGGACGCCGCGCCGCCCGCGAGATTCGCGCTGACGGCGAACTTGTTCGTCAGGTTGATCCCCGAATAGAAGTAGCCAACGTACTGGGAGTGGACTTCCAGATACTCCGGTGGATTCACCGTGAACGTCCAGCTCGCGCTCGCCTGGTCGGTGACGTTGTTCACGTCCCAAACGTGGACGGTCACACGGTCGATGTTGTAGCTCGTGGGAGTCGGCACGCAGGCGACCTGGGCGACCCCGTCGTAGGGAAGCGGACCGTAGCTCGGAACGCCCGAGATGTTGGTGAGCTCGTCGCAATTGGTGGTTCCCCCGTCGACGAGCGCGTTCGAGTTGTGAAGCGTCACGTAGGACCAGGCGTAGTCGAGCGTCCCCGTCCCCCCGAACGCGGTGACCTGGAACGGGATGTTGAACGATAGGTGCGAGGCGTTCGTGTCGATCGAACTCGGACCCGTTAGTGCGGCGTGGACGACCTCGTAGAACCGCCAGGTCTCGTTCTCCCATGGGCCGGAGGTCAGGCCACCGAAGATCAGGAAGTAGCCGTCCGAGAAGTCGTTGGCATAGCCCATGTCGGTGCGGTTGGAGGGGTCCCCCGAGTCGCCGGCGAACTTGTAGTCGTAGCCGTTCCCCGGTGGATTCTCGTAGACCCAGGTGTCGTTGAGCGGCCCGGGCCCGCCGCTACAGTCGATGGGGAACGAGGTCTGGACGAGGTAGCCAAAGCCTCCGTAGATGACGAACCGCTGGTTCTTCGGGCTCCAGCCCACGGCCGCGTACTCGCGACCGCACGGAGGCGCGTAGCCGGGGGGAAGCACCGGTCCTGCCGCCGGTAGGTTGGCAGAGGCGGGTCGGACCAGGCAAGGAGGCTGCTCCTGCGGCAGCCATTGACCGAGGTGGAACCAGAAGGCGACGATCGAAGGCCCACAGTACGTTCCGCCGCCATCGTTGGCGTCGGTCAGGACAGTGGTGCCGGCGACGCCTCCGAACATGAGAAGGTAGCCGGTCGGAGAGTCGGAGATGCTCGCCGCGGCACGGGCGCTGGGGTACGTCGAGCTCGGCCCGACGGCGCTGGTCGTGATGTTCGTCCAGGTCCCCGTGAACGCCCAGGTATCGTCGAGAGCAGTCCCCCCCTGGGTCGCTCCTCCGAAGAGGACAGCCTCGTTGTCGAGCGAGTCCCACGTCATCGCCTCGCCGAACCGGGGCGAGGGCGCCGGCCCCACGCTCGCGGTGACGTTGTGCCACTCGCCGCCGTAGAAGAGCCAGGTATCGTTGTAGACGTGCTGGACGACGAAGTACGAGACCTCCCCACCGAACAGAAGGACCGCATTGAGCGGCGGGTAGTAGGCGATCCCCGCGTCCTCCCGGGGGGATGGACACGTCGAGGGGGTGCAGCTCGTGTTCGAGATGAGCTGGGTCCAGGTGTCGCCGGCGAATGCCCACGTGTCCTGGAATTCCGTCGGTCCCGATGCGGCGTGGCCCCCAAACAGAAGGACCTCGTGCCCGGTCGGATAGTAGGTCATGGAGGGAAAAGCCCGCTGCGACGGATTCGGCTTCCCGAGCGGCGGGGTGATGTTGGTCCAGGAAGAGACCGGGTCGCCGGCGCCTAGGGGAGGAGGGGGTCCTCGGGGGGAAGGCGTCGAGCCGTTCGAGGGACATCCAAACAGGACTCCGAGCAGGCACAGCGAGCGATACCCCGAACCGCTCGTGGACGGAGCCGCCTTCTCGCTCGGGTGGGGAGCGGTCAAGGGCACTGTCGTGGGCGTCGTCTTCGGAGCGGGGGAACTGCTTGTCTTCGGAAGCTGGACCCCTTCCGTCAAGAGGAGGACGACGAGGGCCACGGCGAGGACGACCTGCCAGGCGTGTCCGTGCGGGAGACGGTTCTTCGAACGGTGTCGCCACCGACCTCGCCCGATTCCGGGGGTACGATCGACGGGACCGAATCTGCTCCGCCCTTCTCCGGACGGGCTCGTTGGCTGCACGGCTGGGCCCGCGCGGGGGACAGTCTCCCCCTACTTAGACCCGCGTTTTGCTGCTTTTTTTGCCCAACCGCCGAGCGCGGTCCACGCCGGGACGTGGCGAGGGGCCCGACCCGCTGCAGCTTGCTCAGGAGCAACCGCTCGTCGACCCGCAGACCGTACACGCGTAGCACGTGCCGGAGCGGACCATGATCCCACCGCAGATGGCACACGACGGGGCGTCCTCGCTGACCCCACCGGCGCCCTCCGAGAATGCGTCGAGCGGAGGGGTTTCGAACTTCGCGGTCGAGAGACGGGCTGCTGCTTCCGAGGGTTTCGCGCCGGCGGCCGGAGCGGGTCCGTGGCCGTTGCCGTTCCCCTCGCTCGGCCCCTCGAGGCCGATCGACCGCCGCTCGTTCTCGGTCAGGAACTCGAGTGCGAGCCAGCGGGCGACGTAGTCGGGGATCGACTTCGCGAACCGGATCTTGGGGTTGTTCGTGGCACCGGCAGGCTCGAACCGAAGGTGGGCGAGCTTCCGGACGAGGTCCTTGAGGGGGACCCCGTGCTGGAGCGCCATCGACATCGAGATTCCGAGCGAATCCATGAGGCCGTTCACGGTCGACCCTTCCTTCGTGACCCGGAAGAAGATCTCGCCCGGTCGTCCGTCGGGGTAGAGACCGACGGTCACGTAGCCGTCGTGCCCACCGACCGAGAAGTGGTGCGTGATCGCCTTGCGCTCGTCCGGGAGACGCTCGCGGGCCGGGCCTCGGGGTCCCATCGGAGGGGCGCCCGCCTTCCCTTTGCCCGTCTCGAACGGCTGAGACGCTTTGCAGCCGTCCCGGTACAGGGCGACCGACTTGATGCCGAGCCGCCACGCCTCGAGGTAGATCCGCTCGATGTCCTCGACGGTGGCATCGTTCGGAAGGTTGATCGTCTTCGACGCGCCGCCCGAGAGGAACGGCTGGACCGCGCCGAGCATCTTGAGGTGGCCCATCGGCGAGATCGTTCGAACGCTCCCCGCGGGCGCAAGAGCGCAGTCGAAGACCGGAAGGTCGTCCGGGTCGAGCCCCGACGCTCCTTCCATCGACCCGGTCTTCTCGACGTGTTCGGAGATCGAGCGGGTCTCGTCCGGCGTGTACCCGAGAGCGAGCAGACCGTCCGGAACGGTCCGGTTGATCATCCGGAGGACCCCGCCGCCGACCAGGTTCTTCACCTTGACGAGCGAGAGCTCGGGCTCAAGGCCGAGCGTGTCGCATCCCATCAGGAGCCCGATCGTCCCGGTCGGGGCGATCACGGAGATCTGGGCGTTGCGGTACCCCCAGAGCTCTCCGGCCTTCACCGTGTCGTGCCAGCGGTCGACCGACGCCTGGACGAGCGCGGTGAGCCGCGGGTCGTTGTGCACGACCTCTTCCGCGGCTTTGGCGTGCTTTCCCATCACGCGGAGCATCGGCGCACGGTTGCGTTCGAAGCCAGCGAACGGACCCATCCGCTTCGCGATTTCGCTCGACATGTGGTAGCCTTCGGCCGAGAGGAAGGCGGAGACACCGGAGGCGAGCGTGCGACCGGCGTCCGAGTCGTAGGCGAGCCCGTAGTGCATGAGGAGGGCCCCCAGATTCGCATAGCCGAGCCCGAGGGGTCGGTAGTCGTGCGAGTTCTGGGCGATCGCGGCGGTCGGATAGCTCGACGCGTCGACGATGATCTCCATCGCGAGGATCATCGTGCGGATCGATTGGCGGAACAGCTCGACGTCGAACTGCCCCTTCGCGTCCAGGAACTTCATCAGGTTGATCGACGCGAGGTTGCACGCCGAGTCGTCAAGGAACAGGTACTCGCTGCACGGGTTGGAGGCGTTGATCCGTCCCGAGTTCGGGCAGGTGTGCCAGTCGTTCGTCACGTCGTCGAACTGGACCCCCGGGTCTCCGCAGCGCCAGGCGGCGTACGCGAGCTTCCGCCAGAGCTCCCGGGCCGGATACGTTCCGGCGACCGCATGGTCGGTCCGGTCGATCGTCTTCCAGTCCTTGTCACGGACGACCGCCTCCATGAACGCGTCCGGAACGCGGACGGAGTGGTTCGCGTTCTGGTAGGCGATGGAGGCGTACGCCGAGTCCGGGTCCGTCCCGTCGAAGTTGGCCGAGTATCCTTCCCGGATCAGGGCGGCTGCCTTGTCCTCTTCTCGGACTTTGCAATCGATGAAGTCGACGATGTCGGGATGGTCCATGTTGAGGATGACCATCTTCGCCGCGCGTCGGGTCGTCCCGCCGGACTTGATGACGCCCGCGAGGGCGTCGAACGCGCGCATGAACGAGACGGGGCCCGAGGCGATCCCGCCTCCGGCGAGCTTCTCGTGGCTCCCGCGAAGCGGCGAGAGGTTCGTGCCGGTTCCGCTTCCGCCCTTGAAGAGGCGGCCCTCGCTGGTCGCGAGCGAGAGGATTGAGTCCATGTCGTCTTGGATCGACTGGATGAAGCACGCGGAGCATTGCGGCGGGTCGCGAACGCCAACGTTGAACCAGACGGGGCTGTTGAACGCCGCCATCTGCTGGACCATCAGGTACGAAAGGCTCTCCTCGAAGGTGGTCGCCTCGTCCGCGGTGTCGAGGTAGCCGAGCTCGAGCCCGCGCTCCGCCATGAAGTGGCAGACCCGCCGGATCATCCCGTCGATCGAGTTCTCTCGCCGACCCTGGAGGACACGGAAGTACTTCGACGCGGCGATGTTGACGCTCGTCTCCGACCAGGACGTCGGGGCACGGATCCCCTTCTGCTCGAAGATCACCTTGCCTTCGGCGTTCTTGATCATCGCGTCGTGGGACCGCCACTGGACCGTGTCGAACGCGGTCTTTCCTCGGGGGACGAGACGGGGAACGGGAATCGGTTCGCGCCCGACTCGGCTCGCCGGCCGTCCGGCCGACTCCTCCGACGCGGGCACCGCGCGCTTCTTGGCAACTGCCATGACGGCTCACTCCTCGAGGGTCGATTGGGATTCCCGACCGACTGGCACGGACTACCACCGCGTGGGAGCCTATTCCCTCCACGGCCGGTCGGTGAAACGCCCCTCTCGAGAGGCTGTTCCGCGACGGTCGCTTTGGGTTGAGGACGCAGGTGGTGTCGCTCGGGACACCGTGAAAACCCTCCGGGTGCGAGCCAAGCGCGCCCTGCTATAAGTTTGCTTGCTCGCACAAAAGTACGACGCGCGAAAAACCGCGTCGCCCGAAGCGCACAGGCCGTTACTGCGTGACCCATTGCGCATTTCCGACGGCGCCGTGGTTCTAAGTACGCCGAGCGACGCGGTTTCACCGTGGCCGAGGGAGCTCGTGCCGTTCCGTTCCGAAGAGCGTACGCGTTCTTTCGTCGCCATCCCATCCTCCTGTTCCTCTGCTTCACGCCGGGGATTCCCGAGTACCTCTCGGGGTCCTCGATGTTGGTCGGGCTTGCCTCGTTTCCCAGCGTGATCCTTGTCCTTCTGTTCCTCGGACTGAACCTCGGGCTCTACGGTCCCGGCGTCCTGCTCGTCCGAGAGGCGTTCGTCCGGTGGCGACCCGGCTGGGGCGGTCTCCTCCTCATGGGAGCCGCGTACGGTCTCCTCGAGGAAGGGACGGCGCTCAGCACGCTCTTCAACCCGCACGCTCAGGTCGTCGGAGGCCTCGGGTCCTACGGGCGCTTCGCCGGCGTGAACTGGGTCTGGACGGCCGGCGTCCTCGGCGTCCACATCGTCTACAGCGTCGGCCTCCCGATCGTTCTCCTGGGCCTCGCGCTCCCCGAAACCCGAGGTCGCCCCCTCCTCACGTCCCGCGGGATTCGCTTCGCCGTCATCGTCTATCTTCTCGACATCGTGGTTCTGATGTTGATCACGAGATACGTCCTCGAGGCCCCGCTCCTCGTCCTCGGCGCCGGGATTGTCGCAGCACTCCTCTTCGTAGGGGCTCGCTCGCTTCCCCACGGAACGCTCGACCCTCGGGGACCGTCTCCTCGGATCTCCCCCAAGTGGTTCTTCCTGCTCGGCCTCGCGTTCTACCCGATCCTCCTCCTCGTGCCGGCGTTCGGTGGTCGCGCGAATCTCTGGCCCCCGGCCACCATCGCGATCGACCTTGCGCTCTCGGGCGCTCTCTTCCTGTTCGTCCGCCGAGAGGTCGGAAGAGCGGAGAACGAGGCTGCGCTCGCGATGCTCGCGTTCGGAGCGATCCTTCCAATCGTCGTCTTCGGTCTTCTCGCCCAGCTCGCGGTGCCGATCGTCCTCGTGGCCGACATCCTCTACGGACTGTTCTTCTACACGCTGTGGTGCCGGTATCGACCGGTACCGTCGGTCACCATTCCGGTCGGGGCTACCTAAGGAGAGAAGATGGATGTGGCCCGAGACTCGGGAGGCGGCGGCAGCACGCGCATCGTGCAGGGCATCACGGAGCCGCAGTCCCCGCAGTAGAGCCCTTCGTCGGCGACCCAGAGGAACGAGCCGCACCGCTCGCATTTCCGCGGGTCGTCCGGGTCGTTGCGGCAGACCATAGACTCCCGGGCGAGCGAGCACGTCGAGCTATATGGAACCCGAGTCCGGACGGGACCGGTTCCGGCGTGGAATCACAGTTCCTCGAGGAGATTCGAAAAAGGGAGAGGGAACCTTCCCGAAGGAAGGTCCCCAAGAAAGGGTGACGCCGTTCAGGCGTTCTTCATCTTGGCGCGAGAGATGAACCCCTTCTTGTCGAGGAAGTACATGTAACCGTCTTGGCGGCTGACCTTCTCGGTGCCGACGCGTCCCTTCTTGCCGGACTTGTTGAGCTTCGTCGGGGTCTTCCAGAGGTACCCGTCCTTGCCGAGATAGTACAGGTAGCCCTTCTCTCGCTTGATCTGCTCCTTACCAACACGCTCCGCCATTGTGGCGACCTCGGGGGCGAGGAGGAGAGCCCCCCTATTTAGAAGTACTGACGGAATGTCGGCGGAGAAATCGGGTTTCCCTGACGGAAAACCGACGCCGGAATCGCGTCGAACCGGTATCCCAGTTGGTCGACCGAGGGAAGCCGGAACACCGAGAAATCGGCGGGACGGCCGACCGCGACCGTCCCGGCGTCCTCGATCCCCGAGGCGTGCGCCGCGTTGACGGTCGCCGCCGTGAGCGCTTCCGCCGGCGAGAGCCGGGCGCCGTGGACGGCGTGAGCGAGGACGACCGGCATCGCCTCGACCCAGGAGTTCGGGGAACAGTCGGTCCCGAGGGCGACCGGGACTCCCGCGTCGACCATCTCTCGGCCGGGGCTTCGAACCCCGGGGGAAGCCGTGAACGCGGTGACGGGAAGGAGGACGGCGGTGACGCCGGCCTTCGCGAGGAGCGAGCGGTCGTCGCTCGTCGAGGCGAGCAGATGCTCGGCGGAAACCGCGTGAAGCCTCGCGGCGAGCCGAGCTCCCCCGGAGAGGACGAACTCCTCGGCGTGAACCTTGACTCCCAGGCCGAGCGCCAACGCCGCACGGAGGAGTCGCTCCGACTGACGCACGGAGAAGAACCCGGGCTCACAGAAGACGTCGCAGAATCGCGCGAGGTGGCTTCGCGCCACTCGAGGAAGCGTCTCCCGAACCAGGAGGTCGACGTACGCGTCCGGACGCGACCGGTACTCCGGTGCGACCGCGTGGGCGCCGAGAAAGGTCGGGACGAGGCGGAGTCCGGTCGTTCGCGCGAGTCGCGGGATGAGACGCAGAAGCCGAAGTTCGCCATCGGTCGAGAGGGCGTAACCGCTCTTCACCTCGACCGAGGTCGACCCCCACGCTTCCATGCGGCGGAGGCGAGACGCGGTCTCGCCGAGGAGTTCGGACTCCGGAGCTCTTCGGGTCGCGCGCACGGTCGCGTAGATCCCGCCTCCCGCGCGGGCGATCTCGGTGTAGCTCGCGCCCCGGACCTTGAGAGGAAGCTCGAACGCGCGATTTCCCGCGAAGAGGACGTGCGTGTGCGCGTCCACGAACCCCGGGACCACGATGCCCCCGTCCGCAGAGACCCTCCGACCGCCCGGTCGAAGCCGGACCGACCGAGAGAGAGCTCGCTCCCGTCCGACCCAAGCAAACCGCCCATCCGCGACGGCGACCGCCGCATCCGTGACCAGCCCGAGCTCCTCCGCAGCGGCCCCGACGCGGGGAACCGGCCCTCGGGCCAGTGTCGCGAGCTCCCGGATGTCCGTGACGATGAGGTCGGCGCGGATCATGGCTGATGGATCAAGTGGTCGAGAAAGTCCCGAGCTGCTTGGGACCCCGGAAAGAGGACCCGTGCCTCGGTCTCGAGCGCATCCAACTCCTTGTACCGGGCCGAAAAGTGCGTGAGGAAGAGCGTGGCGACCTCCGCTTCGGTCGCGATCTCGGCGGCCTGGCGGGCCGAGGAGTGACCCCACTCGTTCGCTTCCGACTCCAGCTCCTGGGCGACCGTCGCCTCGTGGATGAGGACGGTGGCGCGGTGGGCGAGGCGACGGACGTCGTCGGACGGTGCCGTATCCCCCGAGTATACGACCGTGCGTCCCGGCCGCGGCGGACCCATCACGTCCTCGGGGTGGACGACCGTCGTGCCGATGTGTACGGCTTCGCCCGCCTCCAGCTTTGCGAAGTCGCGGCCGTGAATCCCGAGGGAACGGGCCTTCTCGCCGTCGAACCGTCCACGCTTGGGGGCTTCCTCGATTCGGTACGCGAGGGACGGGACCGGATGAATCGCGCGGGAGGTCTTTACCGAGTAGCCGTCCAGCTCGACCGTCGACCCCGGGGTGAGCGCGTGGACGGTGATAGGGAAGCGGAGGGTGAAGTACCCCATCTTGAGCGAGCGTCCGACCATCTCCTCGGCGTCCGGCGGACCGTAGATGTCGAGCGGCTCCGTCCGATGGTTGAGGCACATGCTCTGGATGAGCCCGGGAAGACCGAGGAAGTGGTCGCCGTGGAAGTGGGTCACGAAGACCCGACGCACCCGCATGAACGAGGCGGACGATTGAAAGAACTGGCGCTGGGTCCCTTCTCCGCAGTCGAGGAGGATGAGCTCCTTCTCGAGGTCGAGGGCGATCGCGCTCGCCGAGCGCTCCTTGGTCGGCCACGACCCTGCCGTGCCGAGGAAGGTGAGTTGCATCGCGGGGGGCGACCCCGTTCGTGGTAAAAGGAGCACGGGCCGCACTCCCCCCAGGCTCCTGTCTCCCCTCCGGGGCAAAAACGGAAAAGGGGTGGCCGAGTGGGTCGTTCGATGGTCGACTGGGACCGGGTCGAGGAGCTCCGGTCAAAAGGCTGGGATTGGGACGAGATCGCGGACGACCCCAAGGTCGGGTTCCACCCGGATGCCTCGGTCCACGAACCCGGACGTGCTCTTCGAAGCCTGTACCACCGCCAGCGGTCTCGACAGGAGCGTCGGAAGGAGGTCCCGGAAACCACCGCGCCCAGCAAGGAAGAGAAGGAGAAGGCGGAACGCCGCTGGCACCTCTCTCGCGTGGGCTACCTTCTCGTTCCGATCTTCGCGATATGGTTCGCCTTCGCTTACGTCATCCCGTCGCCGATCGGGATCGTCCTTCCGGCGATTCCGTACCTGGCGCTCGGACTCGTCGTGGCCGCCTTCCTGCTTCTCTACGGCCTTCTCCGCTCGACCGGCGCCCGGTGGTCGAAGGTCTACCGGAATACCCTGATCCTCGGGGTCGTGGTCGGCCTTCTGATCTCCGCCATCATCGCGACGGTCGGCATCCTGTTCTTCGGATGCCCGGTGCTTCAGTCTCCCGCGGCGGGCTCGCCGCAGACGGCGCCCGGCTGGAGCGCGTTCCACGGGAATCCAACCTGGCAGGAGAACGGCCTTCCGGTGCTCTACTTCTATGGGGCGACCTGGTGCCCGTTCTGCTCCGCCAGCAGTTGGGCGATCTGGAAAGCGCTGAGCGGCTTCGGTACGTGGAGCGGTGTTTCGTTCATGTACTCCGCCGAGGACAGCATTCCCGAAGCGGACCTCTCGAGCGCCTCGCTGACCTCGAACTACGCCACGTTCGTCGTGAGCGAGGATACTTCGGGGAACCCAGGAACCTTCCCGAGCACCTCGAACTGCGTGCAACAGGCGTACGTCAGTTCGTACTCCGGGAGCGCGATCCCGTTCGTGGTGATCAACGGGCAATACGTTCACGGGAGCGGGAACGGTAATCCCAGCGACGCACGGGGGACGTTGATCCAGCCCGGTAGCGTCAACTCGTACTCGTACAGTCAGATGGAACAGTCGGTCTCGTCCGGGACCGGGGTACCGTGGTCGATCGTCCAGGGGCAAACCTGGTGGATGATGGCGTTCCTCGCCAAATCGGCCGGCGCGTCTCCTTCGAATCTCGCGCAGCAGCCGTACTATTCGTCGTGGAGCAGCAGTAGCGGGGTCTGGGGGAACAACACGCAATCGTCGGTCGAGAGCGACCTCTCCCAGCTTTCCTGAGTCCGGAGAACGCCATGCGAACGAAGGACATCCGGTCCGTCATCTACCTCGCCGCAGGGTTCGGGCTCATCGCCGCGATCTACACGTACATCGAGACCGTCGATGCCTCGCTCCAGAGCACGTGCAACGTCAACTCGTTCGTCTCGTGCGGGGCGGTCGCGAGCAGCGGGAGGACGACCGTCCTCGGGGTCCCCGACTCGTTCATCGGCATCGGAGGGTTTGTCCTCATCCTGCTCATCGCGGCGATCGCCGAGACTCAGCGCAGAAACCTCCTCTGGCCAACCCTTCTCTTCCTCTTCACTACGCTCGGCGTTGCGTTCTCCCTCTACTTCCTCTACGTCGAGCTCGCGCTCATCCACGCGCTCTGCCCTGTCTGCCTGACGGCATGGGTGTTCGGTTGGGTCGCCTGGTTTGGCTCGATCGCGCTGTTCTTCCGGATGCGCGAGAAGGCTCGGGCAAGGGCCGCGCAGAAGCCGTCCCCGGGGTCGTCTAGCCCCGCGCCTCAAGCGGGGACGTCCAAGAACGCAAAGTCGACGGAGTAGCCTCCCCCTGCCATTTTGGCTACCTGCGGAGCTCACGAGGGTTGGTCCAAGAGTCGCCGGAACGGAGGGAACGTTTGGGTCCCCGTTTTCTCGCCGGTAAACGGAGCTCGTCTGCGCGGGTTCCGGGTTATATACCGGACCTTGCTCGGCCGCCCGGGTCGCACCATGGTCAGCGACATGGTACTGTCGTACGAAGTGCTCGCCGCAGGCATCGCCATTGCCGGAGGCCTGATCGGGACGGGAATGGCTCAGTCCGGGATCGGGGCCGCCGGGATGGGGATCATTGCGGAGAAGCCGGAGAAGTTCGGTCAGGTGCTGTTCTTCTTCGTCATCCCCGAAACGCTCTGGATCATCGGGTTCGTGCTGGGGATCATCCTCCTGCTCGGCGTCATCTAGACGGAAGACGGATTGAGGGAATCGCGTCCTCGTCCATGAGCCTAGAAACCCTCGTCGAGGAGATCCGCCGCCAGGGCGAGGCCGACCTCGCCGCCGTCCTCGCGAACCGCGAGGCGGAGACGAAGAAGCTCCTCACCGCGAAGGACGACCGGATTGCCGCCATCCGCGCCGAGAACGAACGGGAGACCGAGGCCGAGGTCGCGCACGAACGAGCTCAGAGGATCGCCGCGGCGAAGCTCCAGTCTCGGAAGCTTCTCTACGAGGCACGCGAACAGCGGCTCGAAGGAGCGATCGACGAGACCCGGTCGCTCCTCCGCGACTATACGCGCTCCGCCCAGTACCCGGCCGTGCTGAAGCGCATGATGACGGCCGCCACCGAAACGCTCGGAAAGCAGGTCCGCATCCTGGGTCGGGGCGAGGACGCCGCCCTTCTCTCGAAGGTCGCCGGCCGTTCGTTCGACCCGACCCCGCAGTCGATCCTCGGCGGCCTCATCGCCGAGACACCGGACGGGACCCGACGGCTCAACCTCTCCTTCGACGAGCTTCTCCGGTTGCGCGAGGACCGGGTGCGCGAGCTGCTCGCGTAGGCGCGGGTCGACCATGGCGGCCTCCCCGTACGCGAGCGCGCTGGGCCGATTGAACCCCGAATTCCCCGCGTTCCTGTCGAAGGAGGTCTACCCTCAGCTCCTTGCCGCGAAGGACCCGAACGAGTTCGCGAAGCTCCTCGAGACGACCCCCTACGCCGACGACATTGCTCGGGCCCGCTCCACCCACTCGGACGTCACGATGGTCGAAGTCGCGATCAACCGTACGTTCGTCCGGCGGAACCGGCATGCGTACGAGGCGACGCCGTTCGCCGGCCGGGCTGTGGTCGGGGCGTACCTCGGCCGTTGGGACATCCAGAACATCGAGATGATCCTGACCGTGAAGGCCCAGGGACGGGGCATCACGGAAACGGAGGACCATCTCGTCTCGAGCCGCGAGATCCCCGCGGGACTCTACGCGGGAGCGATGAACTTGGACGACTTTCGGATTCTGCTCAGCCAGCCGACGCTCGAAGCGATGGTCACGTCGCTCGTCAAGTACGGCTACGGGGCGACGATCCTTCCGTATCTCGAGGCGTTCGAGCGGACCCACGACATCTTTCCGATTCTCCGCGCCCTCAACAAGGAGTACTACCGCAACGTCCTCGCTCAGGCCCGGTTCTTCCAGGGCGACGAGTGGGTCATCCGAAGCCTCGTCCAGAACGAGATCGACGCGACCAATGTGATGCTTTTACTCAAGGGGAAGGACCGGTTCCTCCCCCCCGACGAGGTCCTCTCCCGTTTCCTCGAGGGTGGGACGATGAACATCACCCAGGCCGCCGACCTCTACCCGGCGCGGAACGTTCCCGAGCTGGCCGAGCGGTTTGCCGCTCAGTTCCCGTCGATTGCGGAAGGCTCGACCGAGTACACGACGGCCGACAGTCTAACGGGGTACGAGGTCGCGGTCGAGCGCGACCGGGCGACCGCCGACCTGAGGCGGCTACGGACCTACCCGCTCTCGCTGAGCGTGATCTTCGCCTACCTCATCCGGAACGAGGTCGAACGGAGCGACCTCCGCCGCGCGGTGTTCGGTCGCCTCTACGGCGTTCCCGCCGACCGGCTCGCCTCCCTCCTCGTGTCGCCGCACCTATAGGCGGTGCACCGCGAGGACAGCGGTCGACCTACGACTCGCCCGGGCTCTTCATGATCGGCCCGGCAGGAGCGGCCTGCCCGTCCGAGACGGGAGAGATCGTGTGCTTCCGGGGCGCTCCGAACGGTCGGAAGACCTTCCCGTTCCCCGAGTAGAACTTCGAGAAATACTCGACGAAGAGAAGCCGTGCGCCCTGGATCCCGGGCTCGAAGACGCCGAGGATGACGTTGAACGACTGGCCGACGATGAGGATCACGAGGCCGGCGATGATCCCGACGAACGTCCCCCCGAAGACGAGTCCGCTCGAGATCTTGTTGATGACGAGCGCGAGGATAACGCTCGCGAGCAGGATCCCTACGAGACGCGTGTAGGAGAGGATGTGGCTCACGACCTCGATGAGCCCCATCATCCCCATCTGAAGCCCCTCCCCGACCAGGAGCATCGGGAGCCCCACCCCGAGGAAGGCGAACCAGACGAGGAGCATCGGGTTCGACGAGATCGAGATCGACTTGTGGAGGAATGCGAGCCCGACGAACGCGATCCCGATCGCGAACAGGATCCCGCCCGACTTCGCGACGACGCCGCGAGGGTGGTGGTGGAACTGCTCCTTGATTGCGCCCATCAGGAACCCGAGGACCACCATGCCGAGGCCGACGAAGCCGGCGAAGAGGAGGTACTTCGGAAGGTAGACCTTCGACGCCGGGTCGGGGCCGACGTAGCCGAACAGGGTGTGGAGGACCTGGGTACCGAAGAACTGGTCCGTGTAGAGACCGAGCCCGATCGCAAGGAGACAGCCCGGAATGAGCGCGTAGGCAAGCTGCTGCATCCCTTTCGGTCCCATGATCAGCTTCACGAAGTTGCGGCCGAATTTCGGAAGAAACCGAGCCCCAGGGAACCCCGCGATCATCCAGATGCAGATCAGGAGGATCGTGAGCCCGTAGCCCCAATCGCTCAGCATGAAACCGAAGAACAGGGGGAAGACGATCGAGAAGACGAGCGTCGGGTCCCACTCGGTCGCCTGAGGGAGGGAGTAGAACCGGATGAAGAACTCGAACCGCCGGACTCCCCGCGGGTTCGACATGATCGTCGGCGGCTCCTCCGTGGTCGGGACCCGGTAGAAGCACGTCCGGCCCCCGGTCTCGTGGTCGACAACGTTCTCGAGACGCGCGACGTCCCGATGGGGGACCCACGCCTCGAGCGCGAAGGCGGTACGACTCGCCCCCAGCTTCGCGACGACCTCCGCCTTGCGGTTCTCGATCTCGAGAGCCTCCGCGATCGCGCTCACGAGAGGGTACCATTCGAGGGAGAGGGAGACGAGTCGTGCATGGATCTCGGTGCGTCGGCGGACGATCTCGGCGTTCCGTTCCCGGAGCTTCGCGAGCTCCTCGGGCACGGTCCCCTGGAGGGCCGGCACGGCCGACAGTCGCACACCGCGAGCCTGCGAGATTCTCGCGAGAGCATCCGCGCCGCTCGGAGGGATCAGGAGAAGGAACCGAACGACCGGACCGGTCGGACCGAGGAGGATGTGAACGTCCGTCTCGGCGGGAAGTCCGGATGCGAAGGCCGGGTAGTTCTCGGCGCTGACGGTCCCGTAGAAGGCGTGAAAGCTCTTCGAGATCAGGAATTCGAGACGGTCCGGATAGAACGAGATCTTCTCGAGGAGTTCGGCGGTCGCAGTGGCCGCCTTCTCCTCGGTGAGGAGGCGATCGTCCTCCCGCCGGAGGTCCCCGACCTCGGTGTCGATCGGTACGGTCTTCGCCGCGGCGAGGATGTCGGCCGTGGTCTCGAACCGTTGCGGGGCGCGGACGGGGACCGGGGGAAGCGCGCTCAAGAGACCCCGAAACCGGAGCGTCTCGTCGCCGACCTGGCGGAGCGTCTCGGGACCGCGTTCGGGCCCCAGCTGGGCCAGCATCTCGGGCGAAAGGATCTCGATCTGCGCCACCCGGAGGTCGTGGAGGACGGTGAGGATCCGCTCCTCGTCGTCCTTGAGACCGAGGATTCCGACCTTCTCCATCGGGAGGGGACGCAGGACCACGCTCGCTTCCTCCGGGGGTCAATCCTCTGCGAACGAACCGAGCACGGCCGCGAGGATCGCGGCCTTCTTGTCGGACGGTCGCCGTCCTTCTCCGCGGAGCGCCTCGTCGGCGGCCTTGTGGCCGTCCGCAACGATCGCGTCGGCCTCCTTCTGGACCTCGACGCGCGCGGCCCCGACGCGCGCGGCACGGTCGCTCTCCGCCTCGGCTGCCGCATCCCGCACCGCGACCTCGACGTCCGCCCGGAGCTCCTGAAGGGTCGTCTGGGTCACCTCGCGGGCCGTGGTGACGCGGGCGTCCCATTCGTTCTCGGTCGCCTTTACGCGCTTCAGCGCCTCGACCGAGTCGGGTTCGCTTGCGGCCGACGTTGTCGTTGCCATCGTCAGAGTCCTCCGAGAACCCTCAGCACGAGATAGAGTAGGACCGCGACGGCCGCCACCTTGACCGCGAGGCTGATGGCGCGGACGGTCGAGAACCGTCGGACTGCAAGGTTGGGGGCACTATGCGGCGGCAGCACTGCTCCCCTCCTGTTCCATCTTGCGTTTGACCGTCTTCAGCATGCTGAACGAATCCCGTTCCATCTCGTCGAATCGGAACTTGATGTACCGCACGACCCCGTCGAGCCGTGGGATGAGCACGTTTTCGATCGCGCTCGCGCGCCGCTTCGTCTTCTCGATCTCTTTGAGGAGCCGTCGGAGCGCGTTCTCCTTCTCCGCGATGTCGAGGACGATCTGGTAGATTCGCTGGAAGCGGCGGACCGATTCCTGGACCGAGATCGGAAGGTCGAGGAGCTCCGCGGCCGGGATCGGCTCGTAGCCGCCGCGGTCGACCCGCGGCGTCCGGACACCCATCACGTTCTTCGTCGTGACCGCGACCGGAGCGATGTCGGGAAGGAGCATCGAGATGTTCTCGAGCCGGGTCGGCCCTTCGAGCATCTCCGCCATCCGGATCGACTCGTAGCCGCGCTCGACGCGGGCGCGAAGGTCGCCGCGCAGCTTGAGCGCCTCTCTTGAGAGCGCGAAGAACTCGACGATCAGCGCCGAGCGCTTCAGCTTGAGGAGGTTGAGCCCCTTCTTCGCGACCACGATCCGCCGACGAGTCTTGATGAGCTCGAGGCGGGTCGGTCGTACGGTTTCGGCGGGCATCGGTCGTCGTGTCCTGGTCGCCTACGAGGGGGCGGCTCCTTTCTTCGGCCGGTACTTCTCGATGAACTCCGGCCGGATCCGCTTCAGTTCCGAGTCGGGGAAGTCGGCGAGGATGTCCCATGCGAGGGCGAGGCTCTCGTCGATCGTGCGGTCCTCGTCCGGGCGCTGGTTCACGAACTCCTTCTCGAACCGGTCGGCCATCTTGAGGTAGAGCCGGTCGGTTGCCGTGAGCGCCTCCTCCCCGACGATGGCAGAAAGGGCTCGCTGGTCCTTCCCCGTCGCGTAGGCAGCGAACAGCTGGTCGGAGACTCCGCGGTGGTCCTCCCGCGTCCGGCCCTTGCCGATTCCCTGGCCCATGAGACGGGAGAGGGACGGAAGGATGTCGATGGGAGGATAGATCCCGCGGCGCTGAAGGTCACGGCTGACGTACATCTGTCCCTCGGTGATGTACCCGGTCAGGTCGGGGATCGGGTGCGTGACATCGTCGGCAGGCATCGTGAGGATCGGGATCTGCGTAATCGACCCCTTTCTCCCGTGGATCTTCCCGGCCCGCTCGTAGAGCGTCGCCAGGTCCGTGTACAGGTAGCCCGGGTACCCGCGTCGACCCGGCACTTCCTCGCGCGCGGCCGAGACCTCGCGCAGCGCCTCGCAGTAGTTCGTCATATCGGTCAGTACGACCAGGATGTGGAGGTCGCGCTCGTACGCGAGGAACTCGGCCGCGGTGAGCGCCATGCGCGGCGTCACGACACGTTCCATCGAAGGGTCGGACGAAAGGTTCAGGAAGACGACGGCGCGCTCGAGCGCCCCGGTCGACTCGAACTCCTTGAGGAAGTAGTTCGCCTCCTCACTCGTGATCCCCATCGCGGCGAAGACGACCGCGAACCCCTCGGAGGAGTCGCGCAGCTTCGCCTGACGGACGATCTGGGCGGCGACCTGGTTGTGGGGGAGACCCGCACCCGAGAAGATCGGAAGCTTCTGGCCGCGGACGAGCGTGTTGTTGACGTCGATCGTGGAGATCCCGGTCTGGATGAACTCGCTCGGCTCTTCGCGCGAGTAGGGGTTCATCGCGCTCCCGACGATCTCGAG
>Ga0187780_10001570_pt1 | contig 17240 bp, 17 predicted proteins | sample 1015_Q2_SP10_20__FD_132429 | JGI IMG/M metagenome (GOLD analysis project Ga0187780, IMG submission 132429) | Tropical peat soil microbial communities from peatlands in Department of Meta, Colombia - 1015_Q2_SP10_20_MG | ecosystem: Environmental > Terrestrial > Soil > Wetlands > Peat | place...
CGCCGCGATCACGTCGCCGCTCGACTCGATCCCGGCCGAGATCAGGCCGAGGCTGCCGGTGATCAGGCCGACGCCGAGCTTGAGCGCCACCAGCAGGCCCGCCGCCGCGAGCGCGACGACCGTCGAGCCTCGGCGAGTGAGCACGCGCGTCCCGCCCGTCTGCGACATTGCCAGAGACTATGGTCCTGCTGAGACGTACAGGTAGCCCGCCGCGCTGGCGCCGCCGGCGTGCGGCGCGTCATGCGCGCACGCTGACCGCGCTGCTCGGCGCGTGCGCGTTCGTGGCGCTCGTTTCCGCGTGCGGCGGCTCCTCGGCGGCCGCCGGCGACTCGGTCCAAAGCCAGCGCGCTGCGCTGACCAGCTATCTGCGTGCGGTAGAGCCGATCAGGCTGGCGGTCAACCGGCTGCTGGAAGGCGCCGACCCGATTCTCTCGGCGTTCAACGACGGACACATCTCGCCTGCGACCGCGGCGCGACGCATGGGCGCGCTCGAGCGGCGCTTCGCGGCCTACACCGTCTCGATCGCCGCGGTCGAAGCCCGGGGCTCGCAGCTGCGCTCGCTGCAGGCGCTGTACGCGCACACCTACGTGCTCGAGGACTCCTACCTGAGCGCACTCACCAACGGCCTGGGGGAGCGGGAGCTCGACGATCTGGGTGTGTGGGCTTCGATCCAGGCCGAACAGCGCGCGGCGATCGTCCAGTGGCGCACGGGCTTGACGGTGATCGCGCGGCGACTGGGCCTCGCGCTGCCCGGCGATCTGCAGCGGGCCGGCCGCGGTGAGATCGCTCCCTCACCGAGCGGCAGCTGAGCGAGGAAAGGAAAGCTCGCGCAGGGCGTCTTTAGGTTCGGGCTCCCCCTCTGGGGACGATGCGGCGAGGCACGCCTGTGCCTGCCGCTCCCCGCACTCTCGCCCGGCCAAAGGAGGCTCAAAATGCGCCCAGCGCTCAAGACTCTCATACCCGCGCTCGCCGTCTCGCTGCTGCTTGCAGCCTGCGGCAGCAGCTCGAGCACCAGCACGACCACTTCTTCGACGACGAGCTCCGCGGCGCAGCCCAGCACGGCCTCGCAGACGAGCACCGCCGCCAGCGCACCCTCGGCAGACGCGGTGAAGCTCTCCCAAACCGGAAGCGTCGGCAAAACCCTGCTCGTCGACGCGAAGGACATGACGATCTACCGCCTCACAGGCGAGGGCAACGGCAAGTTCATCTGCGCCAGCGCCGCATGCGAAGCGCACTGGCCACCGGTGAGCGCGAGCGCGATGAGCACAGGCGTCAGCGGCCTGGGCACGGTCAGGCGCCCCGACGGCATGGAGCAGCTCACCTACAAGGGCGCGCCGCTGTACACGTTCGTGGGCGACAAGCTGCCAGGCGAGACCAACGGCCAGGGGCTCAAAGACGTCGGCACGTGGTTGTACATCCCGGTCAGCGCCGCGCCGATCGTCCACATCACGGCCACCCCCAGCTCGGGCGGCTCCGGTGGAAGCTCCGGCGCCTCCAGCCGCAGCGCCTCAGGCGCCAGCTCGAGCTCCGGCTCCAGCGGCGGCAGCTCGGGCGGCGGCGGTTACGCCTACTGAGCATCGTACGCGCAGCAGCATGCGCGCGTGCTCGTCACTGGTTGGCCGCGAGCTCGCTCGGCCGAGCGCCGACGTGCGTCGTATGGTGGGCCGATGGCCGACAACCATGCGGCGCACGCGCATCCGCACGCACACCGCCTGAGCGCCGACGCTGACACACGGCAGCTGGCTCGGGCGCTCGCGCTGATCGTCGCGTTCATGGCGGTCGAGGTGGCGGCCGGTGTGCTCGCGCATTCGCTCGCGCTGCTCTCGGACGCCGCGCACATGCTCACCGACGCGGCCGCGCTCGGGCTATCGCTGGTGGCCGTGCGGCTGGCCGCGCGCCCGCCGCGCGGCGCGCTGACGTTTGGCCTGGGGCGCGTGGAGATCCTCTCGGCGCTCGTCAACGGCGTCACGTTGCTGGTGCTGGCAGCGCTGATCGCGTATGAGGCCGTGCGCCGTCTGGTGGCTCCCCCCGAAGTGCACGCGGGGCTGGTGCTCGCGGTCGCGCTCGCCGGCATCCTCGTGAACCTCGCGGCCGTGTGGACGCTCGCGCGCGCGAACCGCACGAGCATGAACGTGCAGGGCAGCTACCAGCACATGCTGGTCGACCTGTACGGCTTCATCGGCACCGCGCTTGCCGCGGGCGTGATTCTGATAGCCGGCTTCGAGCGCGCAGACCCGATCGCCTCGCTGCTGATCGCCGCGCTGATGACGCGCTCGGGCATCTCGCTGGTGAGCGGCGCCGGCAGGGTCTTTCTCGAGGCAGCGCCCAAGGGACTCGATCCGCAGCAAGTCGGCCGTGAGCTGGTCGCACAGCCGGGTGTCGTGGAGGTGCACGACCTGCACGTGTGGGAGGTGACGAGCGGCTTTCCCGCGCTTTCGGCGCACGTGCTCGTCGGCGCCGACGCCGACTGCCATGCGGCGCGCAGGCGGATCGAGGCGATGCTGCATGAGCGCTTCGGGGTCGATCACACGACGCTGCAAGTCGACCACGTCGGTGGCGAGCTGCTCGAGATCCGGCCTCCCGAGCCGCGCACCGCGTGATGCGGATCCTCGTCGGCCTGCTCGGCGGCGCGCTCGTCGCGCTGATGCTGATGGAGATCTTCCTCACGTTCCTGCTGCCGCGGCGCGTCAAGCGCGACCCGCGGATCGCGCGCTCAGTGTTCGTGCTCGGCTGGCGGCCGTGGCGGCGACTCGCGCGCCTGCTGCCCGCCCAGGCGTGCGACACGATGCTGGGGATCTACGGGCCGTTCGGGCTGATCCTCAACCTCGTGCTGTGGGTCGCGGTGATGATGTTCGGCTACGCGTGCCTGCAGTGGGCCGGCCATTCGCAGCTCGCGGTCGGTCACAGCGTCGACTTCGGCGACGACCTGTTCTTCAGCGCCGCGACGATGGCCAGCAGCGGCACCGCGCGGCTGGCCGCGCACAGCTCCTTCGCGCGCGTCGTGCAGGTCATAACCGCAGGCAGCGGGCTGGCGGTGATCGCGATCGTGATCGGCTACCTACCCTCGCTCTACCAGGCGTTCTCGCGCCGCGAGGCGACCGTCTCGCAGCTGGACGCGCGCGCCGGCTCGCCGCCGAGCGCCGGGCGGCTCGTGCTGCGCACCGCCGAGCACGGCGGCTGGGACGCCATCAACGGCTACCTGAGCGGCTGGGAGAAGTGGGTGGCGGAGCTGATGGAGACCCCCCTCGCCTACCCCGTGCTCGGTTACTTCCGCTCCCAGCACCTGGGCCAGAACTGGCTCGCAGCGATCTGCACCGTGCTGGACGCGTGCGCGCTGACGATCGCCGCCGCGCCCGCGCACCTGATCGACTCCTCGCGCTTCACGTTCGCGATCGCGCGCCACGCCGTCGTGGACCTGAGCTACAGCTTCCACACCACCGCGCGCGCGCCCGAGCGCGAGCGCCTGCCGAACGCCGACCTGCACGAGCTGCTGCGCCAGATGCAGGCCGCCGGGCTGCAGCTCCGCGGCTCGCCGCAGGACGTCGGCCAGCACCTGCAGCGTGTGCGCGCCCTGTATGAGCCCTACGTCAACGTGCTCGGCGAGCGCCTCGAGCTGGCGCTGCCGCCTTGGGTCGCGCCCAAGTCGCCGTTCGACAACTGGCGCAACACGGACTGGCATTGAGCGGCCGACAGATACGGAGCGAAAGAGAGTCGCCGGGCGGCAGCTATCTAATATAGTTTGTCGCTATATCATTCCCAAAAAGCTATAGCTTTTCGCTATAGTAGCCCCATGAACGACGCTCAGCTCAGGCGTCTGCTGGCCGAGCGCAGCCCTTGGCGAGCGCGGGCGGGCTGGGAGCCCGACGACGCGGACCTGCGCGCGGCCGCAAGACTTCCGCTGAGCTACGAGCCGGACCCGCTCGCGGACATCCATGCGCCAGGACTGTACGTCCTGCGCGGCCCGCGTCGCGTGGGCAAGAGCCTTGAGCTCAAGCGCGCCGTCGGGCGACTGCTCGCCGCTGGCATCGACCCGAAGACCGTCTTCTACTGCTCCTGCGATGGGCTCTCAAAGCAGGATCTCCGGCGCCTGGTGGCGCAGGGGCATAGCGTCACCCGCACTCTGCCCGGCCCCTGTCACTGGCTGCTCGACGAGGTGACGGCCGTGCCGGGCTGGTCGCAGACGATCAAGGAGCTGCGCGATCAGGACACGAGGTTTCGCGAGGCGTGCGTCGTCCTGACGGGTTCCTCCGCACGCGACCTGGAGCAGGCGCGCAAGGACCTGGCCGATCGCCGCGGAGGCGTCGCCGACTCCGACAGGCTGCTACTGCCTATGGGCTTCCGCGCGTTCTGCCGAGCCCTGGGTCTGGACGAGCTGCCGCCGCAGGTCATCCGCCCCAGGGACTGCCTGTCGCCCGCTGCCGAGCGGGCGATATCGGACCTCGAGCCGTGGAGCGACGCGCTTGCGGACACGTGGGAGCTGTACCTCGACGTCGGCGGTTTCCCGCGCGCCGTCGGCGAGCTGGTAGGCGAAGGCGGCGTGAGCGACGGGTTCATCCAGGGCCTGTGGGATGTCGTCCTCGGCGACGCCATCCGTGCGGCGCCCCTGTCCGAAGCCGACGTGGTGGCACTGCTGGGCCGTTTGGCCGCGAACCTGTGCAGCCCGATCAACGTCTCGCGCATTGCCCGAGATGTAGGCCTCCACGGGCACCAGGCGGCTGTCAACCGCATCGAGGACCTCATCCGCGCGTTCCTTGCGTGGCGCTGCCACCGCATCCGCGACGGCAGACCCAACACCGCCGCGCAGCGCAAGCTCTATTTCGTGGACCCGCTCCTCGCCCAGCTCGCCCACCGGCGCGACCGCGGCCTCCCCGCTCCCGACGCCGCCAAGCTCACACAGCAGCAGATCGGCCTCGCTCTGGCACGAACCGTCTCGCTTGGCGCGCCCGCCGCGTTCGTGCAAACCGACCGGGTCATGTACGAGCGAACCGACACCAGCGCCGAGATCGACTTCGTCGGCCCGGATCTGGAGATCCCGTTCGAGTGCAAGTACACCGACGCGCGCTGGCGCAGGGAGGCCCTCACGATGAGAGCCCGCTACGGCCGCGGCGTGATGGTCACCCGCTCGCCCCTGCTGACCGGCGCGGACGAGCCCATTTGGGCAATCCCTGCCTCCATCCTCGCCTGGCTGCTGGGAACCTAGGCCGCGCCCTCACCGATCTAGCCCGCCTGGCCGCTCGGACGCACCAATATCTCGTTGACGCTCACGTTCGGCGGCTGGCCGATCGCGTAGAGGATCGCGTTGGCGATGTCCTCTGCGGACAGCGGCGTGACGCCGGCGAAGCGTTTGGCCATCTGCTCGAGCACCTCCGGGCGGTTGTGCGCAGGCAGCTCGGTCATGACCGCGCCGGGCTCGATCAGCGTCACGCGCACGCCGAGCTCTACGCCCTCCTGGCGCAGGGACTCGGAGAACGCGCCTACGCCGAACTTGGTGAGGTTGTAGACGCCCGAGCCCTGGCGCGCGATGCGGCCGGCGACAGAGCTGACGTTGACGATGTGCCCGCCGCCCTGCTCGCGCATCAGCGGCAGCGCGGCGTGCGTGCAGTAGAGCACGCCGAACACGTTCGCGTGGATCATGCGCCGCCACTCCTCGGTGGGCGCGTTCTCGATCGGCCCGAGCAGCATCACGCCGGCGTTGTTGACGAGCACATCGAGACGCCCGAGCTCGGCGTGGGCGCGCTGGACGAACGCCTGTGCCTGAGACTCCTCGCCGACGTCCGTCTGCACCGCGATCGCGCGTCCGCCCTCCTGCTCGATGCGTTGCGCGAGCGCTTGGATGCGATCGACTCGGCGCGCGGCCAGCGCCACGGCGGCGCCCGCACGCGCGCACGCGAGCGCGGTCGCCTCGCCGATACCCGACGAGGCGCCGGTGACCGCGACGACCTGGGAAGAGAGATCCCCCTCCGGGGACGCGTCGTCATCGGAGATGGATGCGGTGCTCATGCGCCGAGCTTATCTGGAGCGGCTCAGCCAGCGGGCCGACGTCGCCGATAGCAGCTCTCGACGAGCAAAACGCTCTTTTTGGCCAGCGCGCGGGTTTTAGCCCACGCTCAGCTGGGCACGGTACTTATTGAGCATCGGGAAGGTAACCGCGCCCAGGACGTCGAACGAGCTAAGAGAAGCCCGCCGACCAAGTATAGAACGAGCCCCAATCGAGAATGGTTGACAACGCAACTATCGCGGCGTATAATTCCGACTCCAAGCATCGGATTAGAAGGACGCTCATGTCAGATTCGCCCACAAACACAACTCTCGCAGCTGAGCCCGCACCCCCGGAGGGGGAGGCGGAGGAGCTGCTCACAGACTCCCCGGAGAACGAGAGCGAGCCCGTGGCCGTGCCCGCGGGACGGCTGGACAGCCCGATCGAGCGCCACGAGGTCGGCTCTGCCGACACGTTCATCCCCGAGTCGGTCGACCAGCTGCTCGCGCACTCGCGTCGCTACCCGCTGCTCACGCCCGCTCAGGAGATCGAACTCGCAAAGCGCATCGAGCGCGGCGACCTGCACGCCAAGGAACTGCTCGTCAACTCGAACCTGCGCCTCGTCGCCTCAAACGCACGCCGCTACCAGAACCAGGGCCTGCCGCTCGGCGACCTCGTGCAGGAGGGCATGCTCGGGCTGATCCGCGCGAGCGAGAAGTTCGACTGGCGCAAGGGCTTTCGCTTCTCGACCTACGCGACGCTGTGGATTCGCCAGGCGATCCAGCGCGGCCTGGAGAACTCCGGCCGCACGATTCGCCTGCCCGTGCACGTCGCGCAGCGCTCCCGCAAGGTCGGCCGCGTAGAGCGCGAGCTGTCGGTGCGGCTTGGGCGCGAGCCCACGCTCGAAGAGCTCGCCGAGGAGACCGGATTGCCGCTCGACCAGGTCGAAGAGGTGCGCCACCAGCGCGCCGCGCTCGTCAGCCTCGACCAGCAGATCGGCGAGGACGGCGACACGGCGCTCGGCGACCTGCTGCCCTCGGACGCCGAGGTGCCCGAGGAGACGGCCTGGGAGAACGAGCGCGAGCGGATCGTGCACCGCGCGATCTCGCAGCTGCCCGAAACCGAGCGCAAGGTGCTGACGCTGCGCTTCGGCACCGGCCGCGAGGAGCCGCAGACGCTGACCGCGATCGGCAAGCGCCTGGGCTTCTCCGCCGAGCGCGCCTCCCAGCTCGAGCAGCGCGCGCTGAAGAAGCTCGCCGAGTCACCTGAGCTGGCGGCTTTGCGCGAGGCAGCGTAAGCACCGTTCGCTAGGGTGCGACCGTGGCCGCCGACCCGCGGCGGCGAGGACGAAAGAGGTGAGCCAGGTGGCTAAGTCTTCTTGGGACCGGGTCGTCCAGTGGACGATCGCGGTCGGCGAACGGATCCTCGCGCCGATCGAGCGCTTCATCGGCAAACGCTCGCTCGTCGGCGACGCGACGTTCTTCCCGTTGGAGCGCTTCGCGTGGGTCAAGCACGTCGAGGACAACTGGACGGTCATCCGCGACGAGGCCGCGGCGCTGCTTGAGGACCGCGAGGCGCTGGCGAACTTCCAGGACATCTCCAAGGACCAGATCGAGATCACCGACGACGATCGCTGGAAGACGTTCTTCCTCTACGGCTACGGCTTCGAAGCCAAGCTCGGCGTCGAGATGTGCCCGCGCACGGCAGCGCTGATGCGCGAAATCCCGGGCATGACCACAGCGATGATCTCGATCCTCTCCCCGCGCAAGCACATCCTCGACCACCGCGGCCCGTACAAGGGCGTGCTGCGCTACCACCTCGGGCTGATCGTGCCGGAGGACGCCGAGTCCTGCCGCATCCGCGTCGGCGATGACATCCGCCATTGGGAGGAGGGCAAAAGCATGATCTTCGACGACACCTTCAACCACGAGGTCTGGAACGACACCGACGAGACGCGCGTGGTGCTGTTCGTGGACGTCGAACGCCCCCTCCCCTTCCCCGAGTCCGCAATCAACAAGGCAATCATCAAGGTGATCGGCTACTCGCCGTTCGTGCTCGACGCCAAGCGCAACCAGGAAGCTTGGGAAGCTCGCTACCGCGCCCGCGGCTCAAACGCTCGAAACGTCGAGGCCGGTGCCCTGTAGCAGCGTGTTCGCCTTGGCGTTGAGCACCGTGAACTCACCCGTCAAGATCAGCAAGCCGAGCGCGATCATGACCACGCCGCCGACGGCGATGATCACGGGAAAGTGGCGCTTGACGACCGTGAGCGCATTGGTCATGCGCTCGAACGCGAGCGCGATCAGGAGGAAAGGGATCGCGAGCCCGGCGGAGTAGAAGGCGAGCAGCAGCGCGCCGTGCGCGGCCGAGTTTGAGATCGCCGCCTGCGTGAGGATCGCGCCGAGCGTGATGCTCGTGCACGGCGTCCACGCGATCGCGAACGCGGCGCCCGCGACGAGCGGCCCGCCGCGCCCCGCCAATCGCAGCAGCGACTCCGAGTGCCACTCGCGGTTCAGCGCGCGCACGAACGGGGTGGCCAGGAAGGCGACGCCCATCAGCACGATCACCACACCGCCGGCCTGCTCGAGCGCGTGTTTGTGCGTGTTGAGCGTCGAGCCGATCACGGTCGCGCTCAACCCGAGCAGAATGAAGATCGCGGAGAAGCTCGCGATGAACAACAGGCTCGGCACGAGCACCCGCCGCGTGCCCACGCCACCGCGCAGGTCCGCGGGCGTGACGCCGATGACCGTCGAGAGGTAGCCGGGCACCAGCGGCAGTACGCACGGCGAAAGGAACGACACGAGCCCGGCGGCGAGCGCGACCGGGATGCCCACGCCGGTGGCGGTGTCCGCGGAGCTGGCGAGGATCGGGACGAGCTGGCTCACGGCTGTGGCTCGTAGACGCGCTCGCGGAGCGCCGCGCGCAACTGGGCGACCTCGCTCTCCAGGCGCGCAACGCGCTCGCGCAACTCCTCGAGCGCGTACGAGTCCTGGGGCGCGCTCGCGGTGTGTTGGGTGTGCAAGTCGCTGTGCGCCACCGGCTCGACATCGTCGGGCGTCGACGCGGCGCCACCGACGAGCTCCGACTCTGACGTGTCGGCCTGGAGCAGTTGCGCGTAGCGCTCCTCCTTGTGACCGGGGCGGCGCTGCAGGCGCGTGACGAGCTCACGCTCGATCAGCCGGTCCAAGGTCTCGTGAACGCTCGTCAACTCAGGGAAGGCGTGCATCCGCTCAGTGCGCTGCTTGAGCTCGCCAGGCGTTTGCGCGCCGCGCAACATGAGCACGCACATGACCGCCTGCTCGGCGCTGTTCATCGGCAGCGCCTCGGCGAGCAGGTGACGGTACTTCGCGGCCCTGCTGCCGGCGCCGCTGGCCAGGCGTACGACGCCGCGGCGCTCGAGACGGTGCAGCGCATCGCGGATGATCGCATCGTCGTAGTCCACGACGGGGTCGCGATTGGTCGACTGGTTGCACGCGAGCCGCAGCGAGTTCAGTGACAGCGGGTACACGTCCGGTGTCGTGCGCTGCTTCTCAAGCAGACAGCCAAGCACGCGCGTCTCCGCGGCGGAGAGGTCTTTCATCGTCTTAACCCTAGGGGTCCGCGTGGCTCGTTTCAAAGAGCGGCGACGAACTGGACGTGCCGCGTCCCAATGCGCCACAATGGCGGCCGAGGACACGATGACGAGCAGCGAGAACCCCGACTCACTCGCCGAGCTAGCGAGTGGAGCAGTCGCTCCGATCGAGCAGGAGCTGCGTGGGCGGCTCGCCGTCGAGATCGGCGATCGCGACCTGCTCGCGATCGAAAGCGCGCTGCTGAAGGCGTTCGTCGGCGGGATGCGCGCGAGCCTGTTCGAGGCGGCCGAAGCGGTCGTCGACCGCAGCGGTTCGCGCGACTCTCGCGGCGAGCCCTACGCGGCGGCCGTGCAGCTGGACCGGCCGCTGCCGTGGCTGGACCCGTGGGCAGACCGGTACGCCGAGAGCTGAGTCGGCTCGTAGCGCCCGGCTGGCAGCGGGCGAGAGCCCGGGAACGGGCGGCGCGCACGCTCTAGAGTCAGCCGCGTGAGCGCGCAACCATTCGCTCAAGGGCACGGCGGCGACGGCGCAGGCCGCCGCTCGCGCCAGAGTGGGCGCCAACCGGCAGTTCAGCGCCCGGAGGACATCCCCGACAAACACGTCTCGCTGCGACGCATCGCCAGGCTGTTCATCCCCTACCGGCTGCGCCTGGGCTCGCTGCTCGCGCTGATCGTGCTCGGCTCTGTGCTGAGCGTGGCCTCGCCGTTCCTGCTGCGCGAAGCGGTCGACAAGGGCATCATCGGCCACGACCTGACGCTGCTTACGTGGCTGGTCGCCGGCATGATCGCGCTGGCGGTGATCAACGGCGTGATCGGCGTCGCGCAGACGTGGATCTCAAACCAGGTGGGCCAGCGCGTGATGCACGATCTGCGCGCGGCCGTGTACGCGCACCTGCAGCGCATGTCGCTGGCGTTCTTCACGCGCACGCGCTCGGGCGAGGTGCAGGCGCGCATCGCGTACGACATCGGCGGCATCGACGACGTGGTCACGAGCACCGCGACCTCGACCGTCTCGACGATCGCGACCGTGACCGCGACGATCGTCGCGATGTTCGCGCTCAGCTGGCAGCTGACGCTGTTCTCGCTGATCCTGCTGCCGTTCTTTGTGTGGCTCACCCGCCGCGTGGGCAACGAGCGCCGGCGCATCCAGTCTGTGCGCCAGGGGCGCCTCGCGGACATGTCGACGCTGGTCGAGGAGTCGCTGTCGGTGTCGGGCATCCTGCTCGGCAAAACGATGGGCCGCTCGCAGGAGCTCGTCGATCGCTTCTCCTCGGAGTCAAGCGAACTGGCGGACCTTGAGGTGCGCGCGCGCATGGCCGGGCGCTGGCGCATGTCCTCGGTGCAGATGAGCTTCGCGATCATGCCCGCGGCGGTGTACTGGTTCGCGGGCTACACGATCGCCAACGGCCACGCGCTGATCTCGATCGGCACGGTCGTCGCGTTCACGACGCTGCAGACGCGGTTGCTGTTCCCGATGCAGCAGCTGCTCTCGGTGGGCCTGGAAGTGCAGACCTCGCTGGCGCTGTTCGGGCGCATCTTCGAGTACCTGGACCTGCCGGTCGACATCGCCGAGCGCCCCGGCGCCCGCGCGCTGAGCGGCGTCAGCGGCGTCAGCGGCGACGTGAGCCTGCAGGACGTGTGGTTTCGCTACGGCGCCGACGCGCCGTGGACGCTGCGGGAGATCAGCGCCGAGGTACCCGCTGGCACGCGCACGGCGCTCGTCGGCGAGACGGGCGCGGGCAAGACCACGCTCGCGTATCTGGTCGCGCGGCTGTACGAGCCGCAGCGCGGCGCGGTGCTGATCGATGGGGTGGACATCCGCGACGTGACGCTCGACTCGCTCGCCGCGACCGTCGGGCTGGTCTCGCAGGAGACCTATCTTTTCCACGCCTCGATCCGCGAGAACCTGCGCTTCGCCTGTCCGCATGCCAGCGACGCCGAGATCGAAGAGGCGGCCGCGGCTGCGCAGATCCACGAGCTGATCGCCTCGCTGCCTGAGGGCTATGACACGCCCGTGGGCGAGCGCGGCTACCGCTTTTCGGGCGGCGAGAAGCAGCGCATCGCGATCGCGCGCACGATCCTGCGCAACCCGCCGGTGCTGATCCTCGATGAGGCGACCTCCTCGCTCGACACTGAGACCGAGCGCGCCGTGCAGCTCGCGCTGGACGAGCTCGCGCGCGGGCGCACGACGATCGCGATCGCGCATCGCCTCTCGACGATCCGTGAGGCCGACCAGATCCTCGTGCTCGACCACGGGCAGATCGTCGAACGCGGCGGCCACGAGGAGCTCGTGACGCTCGGCGGGCGCTACGCGGCGCTGCTCAGCGGCGCGGAGGTCGGCGAGGACAGACCGGCGGCCCGCTCGCTCGGCTGAACCGGGCCGATAGCCGACCCCGCCAGGGTTCGGCGATGGCCTCAGGCCGTCGCGTCAATGTTCAAGCGAACGTAGTCCACGACGACCGGCTCCCCCACCTCGGCGAGCACGTCGTCCATGAACGGCTCGCGCAGCCGCTCTGGCAGGTGCTGGTAGTGCGGGCCGAGCACGATCGTCGAGAGGAACTCGCGCGGGTGCTCGGGTTCGCGGGGCGCCGGCACCAGCCAGCACTTGGCTTCGCTGAAGCCCGCGGCGAGCAGCCGCTGCTGCGTTTGCTCGGCTGATGCGTAGTTCCACGGCGGGCTGAAGTCGACGAAGTGCTCGGCGTAGGGGTCGCGCGCGAGCACCTCGCGGGCATGGCCGCGCAGGATGTCGATGTTGCCCTCTCCCCCACACTGTGCGACCAGGCGCCCGCCGGACCGCAACAGGGCGCGCATGCGCGTGAACAGCCGCTCGTGGTCTGCGATCCAGTGGAAGGTCGCGGTCGAGAGGACCGCGTCCACGGGCCGCTCCAGCTCGAGCTCGAGCAGGTCGGCCTCGCGCAGCTGCACCCTGCCCTCCCCCACCAGCTCACCGAGCCGCTCGTGCGCGGTGGCGATCATCGAGGCCGACTCATCGACAGCGACCACCCGGCCACGCGGCAGCCGCTCGGCGAGCGCCTGCGTGATCCGCCCCGAGCCGCAGCCGGCGTCGAGCACGGTCTCAGCGCCGTCGAGCTGCAGGCGTGCGAGCACGTCCAGGCCGAGCGCCTCCATCGTGCCGGAGATGCGGTCATAGCTCGCGCCGTCCCATTGACGTACTGGCATACGATCGTACGTTATCACATATGCCCGAGAGCGTCGGCCAAGCGCCTCCGACGCCACCGGGCTTACCTGTCAGGCGCGCGCGGCGAGCTCGGCGATGATCTTCGAGATCTGACCGCCCTGCCACGACAGTGGCGACTGTCCTGGCTCCTCCACGAACAGCTGCGCGCCGGGGATGGCCTGCGCGTAGCGTTCACCGACCGCGAGGGGATGCACGGGGTCAGCCTCGTCGCGGCTGGCGACGACGACGGTCGGGACGGCGATCGCGGCGAGCTCGTCCAGGCCGCCGAATGGCCGCGAGCGCGGGACTGCTTCCAGCGCGTCGGCGACCGCCTCGGGGTGCTCGTGCGCCGCGATGCGCTGGCGTATGACGGTGGCGACGGTCTCGCGCAGCGACTCGGGCAGTCGCCGCAGGTCATACGCGGCGAGGAAGCCCTCGACGCCGCCGTCGCGCAGCCCGTGGGCGAGCGCGTCCCAGCGGGCGAGCGGGTCCTCGCCGCTCGTGGCGTCCCCGCTGCGCGGGCCGCGCGTGAAGTCGGGGTCGAAGGCGGGCGTGATGATCGCGAGCGCCGCCACCCGCTCGGGATGGTCGAGCGCGAAGCGGATGATCGTGTGCGAGCCCATGGACACGCCGGCGAGCACGGCCCGTTGCACGCCGGTCGCGTCCAGCACCGCGGCGAGATCGGCCGCGAGCCGCCGATAGCCATATGGGGAGGGCTCACCGGCTGCACGCGGCTGACCATCCGCCACTGCCCCGATGGGCGGCGTGGAGCGGCCGTGTCCGCGCGCGTCGTAGGAGATCACCCGGTAGCCGGAGCGTTCGAGCGTGCGCGAGCCGTGTACGACGTAGCGACGGCTGGCGGTGAGCCCGTGCAGCAGCGCGATCGCCGGTCCGGAGCCCGACTGTTCGCCGGACAGGCTGACCCCGTCGAGCGTGGCGAGGCTCAGCTCGCTGATAGTGCTCGCGGCGGCCTGCTCAGGCATACGCGGCGGCGTGCACGCGCAGCAGCTCGGCGGAGTGCTCGGGGCGCTCCCAGAAGAAGAGGTGGCCGACGCCGTCGAGCACTTGCAGCGGCGCGCCGTCGATCAGCCCGGCGATCGTGTGCGCGTTGATCACCGGCAGCACCTCGTCGGCGGTGCCGTGGACGATCTGAGTGGGCAGCGTGATCTCACCGAGGCGGCCGGAGGTGTCGTGGTCGAGGATCGCGCGCGTCTGCTCGACGATCACCGGCAGCGCGACGCGTCGGCGCGTGCTGATGTCGCGAAAGCTCTCCCACGCCTGCTCATCGGCGGCGAAGCCGGCGGAGACGTTGGACTCCCACGAGGCGCGGATGATCTGCTCGCCGTCGTGTGTGGCGAGCGCGTCGACCATCCGCTGCGCGACCTCTTCGCTGGTGAGCGCGCTGTCGAGCCCGCCGCAGTAGGTGCAGCCGAGTGTGAGCGTGCGCACGCGCTCGGGGTTGGCGAGCGCGATCTCCTGGGCGACCATGCCGCCCATCGAGATGCCGAGCACGTGCGCGGAGTCGAGCTCGAGCGTGTCGAGCAGCCCGACGGCGTCCTGCGCGAACTGCCGAATCGTGACCGGCCCCTCCAGGCGACTGCTGTTGCCGATGCCGCGGTGGTCGTAGACGATCAGCTCGAAGTCGCGGCGCAGCTCCTGCAGGAACGGCTCGCCCCAGTGCGAGTAGGTGCCGCTGCGGCCCATGATCATCAGCAGCGGCGGACCCTCCCCGCTGCGCTCGTAGTCGAGCTGAATGTCAGCGACCTGCGCGAGTGGCATACGCCGATCCTATACCGGCAGCGCGAGCTGGTCTGCCAGTTCCCGCCCAGCGCTGCCGCCGTCGCCGTGTACGCCACGCTGCTCAGCGCCGCCACGCTCGCGACCGTCGGGCGCGTCCGCACGATGACCGGCGCCGGCGCGCGTCTCGGACTCGAGCCCCGCCACACGCACGCCGAGCAAGCGCACGGGCCGCGCGGGCGCGTACGCGCGCAGCAACCTGAGCGCGTGTGCACGCACGAGCTCAGCGTCGCAGGTGGCGTGCGCGACGGTGTGCGCGCGCGTGACCGTGGTCCAGTCATCGAGCCGCACCTTGATGCCGACCGTGCGGCCCCTGCGCCCATGCGCGAGAAGGCTCGCGCACAGCTCGTCGGCCATGCGCGCGAGCGCGGCCTCGAGCGCGGCGTGGTCGGCGATGTCGGTGTCGAAGGTGCGCTCGCGCGACTCGGAGACGACCTTGCGCTCGGCGCCGACCTGCCCGTCGTGTTCAAAGCGCGCGCGCCTTTGCAAGTCGCGCCCGAGGTTGGGCCCAAAACGCTCGACCAGCAGCCGCTCGGGCGCCGCGCCGACGGCGGCGAGCGTCGTGAGCCCGAGCTCGGCCAGCCGCGCGGCGGTCTTTGGCCCGATGCCAGGCACGAGCCCCGGCGGTGAGGAACCAAAGCGCGCGCACGCCTGCGCGCGGTCGAGCACAACGAAGCCGGCCGGCTTCTCGGCGTCGGACGCAACCTTGGCGACGAGCTTGTTGGGACCGATGCCGACCGAGCAAGTCAGCTGCGTCGCTTCTTTGATCTCGGTTATGAGCCGGCGCATTGCGGCGCGCGGTGAGAACAACCCGGCGATGTCGAGGTACGCCTCGTCGAGACCGACGACCTCGACGCGCTCGACGTGTGACCGCACGATCTCCATGACCTGCTTGGAGACGGCGCGATAGGTGGCGAAGTCAGGCGGCAGGAACACGGCGTCGGGGCACAGTCGCCGCGCGCGCGACGCGGGCATCGCCGAGCCGACGCCGTAGCGGCGCGCCTCGTAGCTGGCGGTGGTGACGACCGCGCGCGGGCCGGTGCCTGAGACGACGACCGGCCGTCCGCGCAGCTCGGGGTGCCGGCGCAGCTCGATCGAGACGTAGAACGCGTCGGCGTCCAGGTGCGCGACACGTAGGGCGGAGTCGGCGGCGGACACGGCCGCTTGAATTTAGCGCCCGATGCGGCGCACCTAGTGCGGCAGTGGCTTGACAGCATGGACACCGCCGTCAGCGAGATCCAGTACGATCCAGCTTGATCGAATCTGCCTCGTGGTTCGTTTCTGGGGGCCGACTAGCGATCGCCGATTTGCAACTACGTTCGGGAGGGGGCGCAGGTGAAACCGTCACGCTGCATTGGGGGGTCCAGGCTGACGTCGGTGGTGGCCGCGTTGGCAGCGGTCGCGGCCGTGTGGCTGGCGATCGGCTCAGCGGGCGCCGCCGCCGCGAGCGGCCAGACGCCTTCGGCGCTGCTGGCCATAGCCGCTTGCCCCGTGAAGACCAACCAGGCGAAGCCGGGGCCGGCGCTGCGTCCGCCGATCGATCTCTCACCGACCACACAGTCGGCGCAGAAGCTGGTCAACTTCGGCACGAGCCGCGGTGTGAAGGTCATACGACACGTGACCTTCACGGCCGCGAAGCCTCTGCCTGCAAGCGTGACCGCCGAACAGATCTCCTTTGAAGCCAGCCTGGCGCGTACCGGTGACACGCTCGAAACGGCCGAATTCCCCGAGCCGACGTTCACGGTTCCGGTGATCTCCGAGGATCGCCAGAGCATCTCGTTCTCGATTTGCCTCAATGCCGCTGGGATCGCCGCCGGCAAGTACGTCGGCTTGGTCAGCGTGAGCGGACCGCCGGGGCTGGGCGCCGCTTCGATCAACCTGACGGTCAACGCCAAGGACGCCCAGCTGTTCACCTTCGGCTGGATCGTCGCGCTGCTCGGCGCCTTCGGGCTGCTGCTGATCAAGGACGCGGCTGCGGCCAAGACGGGCGCCAACAACTGGGGCGCCGCCCTGTCGCAGCCGCTGACGAATCTCGCCTGGTGGGGCGCCACGGTGGTTGCGCTGGCCACCGCGTTTGGCGCGCTCTACGGCGCGTATTCAGCCGACCCGGCGTGGGGGGCGACCGGCTTCGCGGGGATCGTGTCGCTCGTGGGCACCGCGTTCGGCGCGATCGGAGGCCACGCGATCCTGACCGCGTTCGGCACCAAAGCCTGACACGCTCCGCACGCACCCGCATCGAGGTGGCTCCACTTGTCAACCCGCCTTTGTTGTAGGCTGCCGATTTGAGACGCGATGGACCTAACGTTCAGTGACAAGGAGCTGGCCTTCCGCGACGAACTGCGCGCGTGGCTGGCGGACAACCAGCCCGACGCGAAACCGCCGGCTGACGCGGGCGACGACGCGCAGAACGCGTGGCGCCGCGATTGGCAGCGCCGCCTGTACGACGCGGGCTGGGCGGCGCCGGCGTGGCCGACCGAGTACGGCGGGCGCGGCGCGTCGCTGAGCGAGTCGGCGATCTACTTCGAAGAGCTGGGACGCGCGCGGGTGCCGTTCGCGGCGAACACGCTCGGCCTGCTGCTGGGCGGGCCGACGCTGATGGTGTGGGGCACGGACGAGCAGAAGGAGCGCTATCTGCCGCCGATCCTGTCGGCGGAGGATATCTGGTGTCAGGGCTTCTCCGAGCCGGAGGCGGGCTCTGACCTGGCGTCGTTGAAAACACG